>Ga0209591_10009007_pt1 | contig 10829 bp, 9 predicted proteins | sample MAT01_FD_187207 | JGI IMG/M metagenome (GOLD analysis project Ga0209591, IMG submission 187207) | Freshwater microbial communities from Lake Fryxell liftoff mats and glacier meltwater in Antarctica - MAT-01 (SPAdes) (version 2) | ecosystem: Environmental > Aquatic > Freshwater > Ice > Liftoff...
GGTTGTAACGGAGGAAGCGGGTCAAATCGTGTTTTTCGATACGCCTGGAATCCACAAGAGCGATACCCTGATCAACCGCCGGATGATGCAGAGCGTTCGGGCGGCGCTTGAGGGGAAGGACCTTCTGATTTATGTCGCCGATGCAACGCTGATGGCAGATCAGGGAAACTTAGCCGAAGACGAGAAGGAAGCTCTCGATGCATTGCGCCGGGCGCGGGATGGCAATCCGGTGCCTGCGTTTCTCGTATTGAACAAGATCGATCAGATTCCCGACAAGAGATTGCTGCTGCCGCGGATTGAAGCATTTCAAGCAGCCTTTCCCTTTGAGGCGCTGATTCCGGTTTCTGCGCGCAAGGGTGAGGGGCTGCCTGGATTAAAGAAAGCAATCTTTGAGAAGCTGCCTGAGGGTGAGCCGCGATTTGAAGCTGATTACCTAACAGACATGCCGGAGCGAAATATCGCGGCGGAAATCATTCGCGAGAAGATCTTGCACTTTACCGGCGACGAGGTGCCGCATAGTGTGGCCGTGGTTGTCGACCAGTGGGAAGAGAAGCCGAATGTGGCGCATGTTACCGCAAGCATTATTGTGGAGCGCGAGGGCCAAAAGCCCATTCTGATCGGCGCTAAAGGCGCGATGATCAAAAAGATCGGGACTGAGGCGCGGAAAGACCTGGAAGAAATTCTTGGCAGGAAGTTTTATCTTGAGTTGTTTGTCAAGGTTAAACCGAAGTGGCGCGAGAATGAATCATTCCTGAATGAATTGGGATGGCAGAATACGAGTGAGGTGAAATGACCAAATTATTGATCGTAATGGCGACACTGTTCGCCCTGATGTTGCCGGCGACTGCCCAGAAGAAGAAAAGCGATGATCAGATTTACGACCAGGTAAAAATGCGACTTGCGAACGATCCAGATATTAAGGGTGGCAACCTGGATGTAGATGTAAAAAGCGGAGTCGTTACCGTAAAGGGGCGAGTCGACAAAGAGCGGGCTCACCAGAAAATCGAAAGAGTCGCCAAGAAGGTGAAGGGCGTCACCTCGGTTGTAAATCAGGTGAAAGTAGAGCCTTAAATGAAAGTTGCGGTGATTGGGACGGGCTATGTAGGCCTGACTACAGGGGTGTGTCTGGCGTTTGTTGGCCACGAAGTTCATTGCCTGGACGTGGATGAACGCAAGGTAGAGGCGTTGCGGGCCGGACAGATCCCTATTTTCGAGCCTAACCTGCGGGAATTAATGCAGGAAGGCATGGACCGCCTGCACTTTACCAGCAGTTACGAAGAGGCAATTCCAAATGCCGAGATCGTCTTTATTGCTGTCGGTACGCCGAGCTTGCCCGATGGGCAGCCTGACCTGAAGTATCTGCGGAGCGCGAGCGAGAGCCTGGGAAAACACTTAAGCGCATCATTTACGGTGGTGGTAAACAAGTCGACAGTCCCGATTGGCAGCGGTAACTGGGTGGGGGCACTCATTCGTGAATCGCAGAAGGCGGCTGGCAAGAGCGCGCCATTCGCTGTAGCGTCGAATCCTGAGTTCCTTCGAGAAGGGTCGGCGATCGCTGATTCACTCTACCCGGACCGGATCGTGATTGGTGCCGACAGTGGACGGGCTCTTGAATTGCTTTATACGTTGTATCGGCCTGTGATTGACCAAAATTTTGCCGCGCCCGCATTCTGCCCGCGACAAGAAGGGTTTGGGGCTGTAGCGCTAGTATCTACGGATCTGGCGAGTGCGGAATTAATCAAGTATGCGGCCAATGCATTTCTCGCCACCAAGATCAGCTTCATCAACGAAATTGGGTTGCTGGCTGGGAAAGTGGGCGCGGACATTCAGCATATCGCTCGGGGGATTGGCCTCGATTCCCGTATCGGAAATCGGTTTTTGCATGCAGGTTTGGGCTGGGGTGGAAGCTGCTTCGCAAAAGATACGGCGGCTTTATCTGCAACGGCCAAAGAGTACGGCTTGGGCATGGGGATTGTGGAAGCGGCGCGTCATGTGAACTTCGGCATGCGTGAACGTGTGATTGACAAGCTACTCGAGTCGTTGAAGATTATCAAAGGCCGTAGCATTGCCGTTCTGGGGCTGGCATTCAAACCAAATACGGATGACTTGCGTGATGCACCGGCAATCGACATCATTCGGCGGTTGAGGGATCGTGGTGTCATTGTGACTGCGCATGATCCAATCGCGATGGACAGGTTCCGTGTCGAACATCCAGATCTGGCGGATATCTTGACAAGCTCCGCAGAAGAGGCAGTGACGGATAGTGATGCGGTGGTTCTGGCGACAGAGTGGAGCGAGTATCGCGAACTCGACTGGGCTGCACTTGCGGGTACTGTTCGACAGAAGAATCTGCTTGATACGCGATGGATTCTGGACAGCGAGAGTATGAAGAAGGCTGGCTGGAATTTAATGCGGATACCCTAGGGTATGAGTCTTCATCTGCGCCCAGCGACAAGAAATGATTTGGGTACGATTCTTCAATTGATACGCGATTTGGCTGTTTATGAACAACTTCTGGACGAGTGCGTTTCGACCGAAGAGTTGCTCGATCAACATCTGTTTGGCGAGCATCCGAAAGCAGAAGTCCTGCTGGCCGAGTGGGACGGGGAAGTGGCAGGCTTTGGGCTATTTTTTCACACGTTTTCTACGTTTCTCGGCAAGCCTGGTATCTATCTGGAGGATCTATTTGTGAAGCCGCCGTATCGTGGCAAGGGAATTGGCAAGGCGTTGCTTATGTATTTAGCGAGGCTGGCCAGAGTTAGGGATTGTGGGCGGGTGGAGTGGAGTGTCTTGAACTGGAACGAGCCGAGTATACGGTTTTATGAGAGCCTGGGGGCGAAGCGGATGGATAAGTGGAGTATGTTTAGGCTTGCAGGAGAGGAACTCGCGCGACTAGCGGAGGCGTAACCGAATTGACATCGTATTGCCATTCTGGTGAAGCATTTAACTGTTACGTTCAGTGCTGACCATGATAATTCGCATCTTGATTTGTACAGCCCTTTGTGGCCTGAGCGCATTTGGACAAGCGGGACCGAACGGACCGGACCCGGCACTGCTTCGCACTCTGCTTGAGAGACACAAACCGACGGCACAGCGATTTGATTTTGCCGCTATTGGCGACCAACAGTATGGGGCAGCCGGTATTGCCAAGTGGCCAGCACTGCAAAGCTCGCTCAATCGTGCGGCAGGACTGCAATTTATTGTGCACACGGGAGACATTAAGTCTGGCAGCACGCTTTGCGACAATGCGATGTTTGCCAATCGCCGGCAGTCGTTTGACGCCTTTGAAGTGCCGATGATAATGACTCCGGGCGACAATGAATGGACCGATTGTCATCGCGAAAACAATGGCAGCTACGATTCATTGGAGCGGCTGAATTATCTGCGGCAGATCTTTTACCCGGACAACCAGAGCATGGGAAAGCGCAAGATCACACTTACGCAGCAGAGTGAGGACCGGCGTTATTTCAAGTATGTAGAGAACGAAATGTGGAGCCAAGGGAATGTGTTGTTTGCGACGGTTCACATTATCGGGAGCAACAATAACCTGGGACGCAATGCGGCCAACGATCTGGAATGGCGTGAGCGCACTCACGCGAATTTCAATTGGTTGAAGACGATCTTTAGTGTGGCGCGGGACAACAATTTCGCCGGGGTTGTGCTGGTCATGCAAATTAACCCTGGATTTGATGGGCCGCGAGTGCGTGTGTCGCAGTTGGACGAGGGTGCGCGGGATAGCTTCTTTGTGATCGAAGACGAAGTAACCAATTTTAAGAAGCCGCTGTTATTGATTCATGGCGACTCACATCTATTTCGTTTTGACAAGCCTCTGCTTGGGGCGCGATCAGGACTGCCGATGGATCTATTGCAGCGACTTGAAGTGCCGGGTAGTGGTGATGTGCACTGGGTAAGAGTGACGGTGGACCCAAGCAAGACACAGTTGTTTGGCATCGAACACGTGGATGTGGTTGAGAACTACTTCACGCAGACGAATCCTTGATTTGAAACGTAAAATGGCCCCCGTGTTTAAAACACGGGGGCCATTTTTGTTTTAAGTGGTTCTTGGCTAGAAGCGAATGCGGATACGGAGTTCGACCTGACGGGGATCTAGTGTGCCGAGACCGAAGGTGCCGAAGTTTTCGTTTTGAATCATGCCGGGCTGGACGCCGCGGGCTGCATTGGGAACAAGGAAGACGTTGCCGGAGCCACCGTTGATACTTCCGGTGAATTGAGCACGGTTCCAGAGGTTGGTTGCCTCGGCAGAGAAGAGGACACCGACACGGTCTGTGAGCTTTACTTCTTTTTGGAGGCTGACGTTGTGATTGAGGTAGCTATTGCCGCGAATGTCGTTGTAGCGGGCGGCGGAATCGCCGTACCAATAGATGTCGGGAGCAACGTTACCGTTGGGTAGGGTTACAACGCGGCCGCGGAAGGCCTCTGGATTGTAGCGCAGGAAGTTGAAGCGGGCGACGGTGATCTGACGGCCGGAAGGCAGTGCGACGGTGCGGTCTGCGATGTTGGGGGAGTCATACCAGCGCTGGAGGTTTTGCGGCACTTCGATGTTCACACCAGGGATGCGATCACATTGATTGTTGAGTGAATTGCAGCCGCCGAAGCCCTGTTGGGGCTGACCGGATTGGAGCGAGAGGACGTTGCCGAAGTTCCAACCACCGATGATGGCGTTGGCGAATTTGTTCGAGATGTCAAACTTGCGACCCTTGCCAAACGGTAGGTTGTAGACAACCGTACCGACGAAGCGGTGTGGAATGTCGTTGGTGGAAAGGTTGTAGGAGTTTTTGAAGTTGCGACGGTCGACGTTGTTGGAGAAGAAGCCGCCGTTTTCGCCGAAGTTGTTGTTCTGCAACTCTGGATTGGACATATCAATGGCTTTGGACCAGGTGTAGTGCAAGTTGAAGAGAAGGCCATTTGAATAGTTGCGTTGGAGGCCGACCATCAAGGCGTTGTAGGTGCTGAAGCCGACTGTGGTGCCGACAAGGTTGCCGGTGAATAGTGGGCTGGGGATGAGGCTCTCGCGTAAAGGAATATTGGGATTGCGGAGGTTGCCGTTGTAGGGGATCGCGCCGGTTGGGTTAAAGCGGTTGGGCACGAGCTGAGTGGCGGGGTTGTTTCCGTTGGTGGCGATATAGGTGTCGCGCCAGGAGTTGAGCAGAGACTGCGGAAAGAGTTGATCGTTATTGACGTTGAAGCGGCCCATGATAAGGCTGGAGCCCTTGGAGCCGGCGTAGCCGATATTGACCTGGTAGTTATTGCCGAGCTTGCGTTCGAGGAAGAGATTCCATTGATAGACGCGGGAATTGCGGAAGGTATCCCGATCAAAGCGCGGCTCGTTGCCGCCTGCGCCGTAATACTGAGGAGCGTCGTTGTTGGCACCGATAACCGGGATCAGCGTGTTGACCTGGTTGAAGGGAGCGAGTAGTGCGGCAGCGGGGGTGGGGCCGTACTGCAGGGCATTGGGGGCACTGAGGACAGGAGCGAAATTCTGATTGCCGTAGTAAAACGGACCACCGTAGAAGCCGGTATTGGAAGGAAGAAAATTTACGCCCGCGCCGGCACGGATCACCATTTTGTCGGTGAGACGGTAGGCCGCGCCAAGGCGTGGACCGAAGTCGCGATAGTTGGTTCTGTAGAGGTGACGGTCGCCGGTTACGCCGGGGAAATGGAGGCGGCCTTGTGTGCCTTGGGTCGTGCCCTGATAGCTGAAACTACTGAGGCGATTATAACGTTCGGTGGGGGAAGGTTGTAAATCCCAGCGGAGGCCAAGATTCACAGTGAGACGTTTGGTAGCGCGCCAATCGGTCTGGCTGTAGAAGGCCAAATACTTTGCCGAGAGGGCCATTCGGACGGCATTCTCACCTGCAGCGACGGCACCGGCACCAAGGAGGTAGCTGGCGAGACCGGAGCCGTTACGCTCACTGGTGACGGCGTTGATGTTGTTGGCCGTGGGGCCGAGGATGTTGCCGCTGGTAAAAGCGTTGCCGGAGGTGAGGTTAAAGCTGCCGCGAGCATCTGTATAGTTTGACAAATAATTACGGTATTCGCCACCCCACTTGTGAGTGAATCGACCTGCGGTCTTGGTAATGGAGTAATTGATGTTCCAATTGGTCTGACGTTCGATCTTGGCGAGGTAGGCGGTTTGGTTGAGTGCCGAAATGGCGCTCCAGCCGCCACCGAAGGTGGTGATTTCAGGAAAGGCACCAGTCAGGCCGATGGTGCTGTCCCAGCCATTCGGAATTCCAAATTTGGAGTAGTCGATATCGGCAAAGGTGGCAGCGCGGTTTTGGGCTGCGACACGCGTGAGGCCGATGCGAATGTCGGCGACGAGAGTTGGGCTGATGACCCAGGTGTCACCAATCATGGCGTAATAGTTTCGATCGCCATTGACTGCGCCAATGAAGCCACCCTGCTGCGTGTAAGCGCGGGTAGTGTCCCCCCAGCCGTTAGGGGAATTAATGCTGGCGAGGTTTGCGCCACCGGAGAAATACAACGAGTGTTTGGTGAGGCGATGATCGAGGCGGCCGTTGGTTGAATTGCGTTCAAATGTGCGAGCGGCGCGGTTAAAGTAATTGTTGGTGTTGAGGACCGGATCTTGCGGGGTGGCATTGGGGGCTGGGAATTCGTTGACAAAGGCACGAGTAAGAGGATTGATGCGGTTGGCAGGAATGATTCCGTTGGGGAATGGGCTGCGAGTCCATTGGTTGGCAGCGGCTCCGGGAATTACATTGAAAGGATCAAAAACCTGTACCGGCAGAAATTGACCGGCGACGTTGGCGCGGGTATTGGAGAAATCTCCGTTGCGCTCTAGCGCTGTGGGGACCGTGCGCAGATAGTCGAGGGCCTGCTTGAAGCGGAGACCTTCGTAGGAGACGAAGAAGAAGGTTTTGTCTTTTCCGTTGTAAAGTTTTGGGATCACGACCGGGCCACCGAAGGTGCCCGAGTAGTTTTGGACTTTGAACGGAGCGCGGCGGATGCTCTGGGCGTTGTTGCCAAAGGAGTTGGCATTGAGTGCTTCGTTGCGAAGACGGAACTGGCCGGAACCGTGGAATTGATTGGTGCCGGACTTGGTGGTAAAGACAACCGTGCCTTGAGAGCGGCCATACTCAGCACTCATGTTGTTGATGTTGGTTTTTACTTCTTGAATGCCTTCGGTGTTGGGCATGATGGCGACTTCGTTCCAGGCTGAGGCTTGGATCGAGACACCGTCGAGTTGGATGTCGTTAGTAAAGCTGTTGCCACCGTTGATGGAGAAATTACTCATGGCGCGGCGGCCTTCTGTACCGATGCCGAAGCTATTGGCGCTTTGGGTATTGTTCATCGACTGACGGGCGACGACGCCCTGGGTGAGCGTGGCATAGTTGAGCGGGTTGTTGTTGATATTAGGGATGCTCCTGATGACCTCTTCAGAGACGGTGTTGACGATGCGTGAGCTTTCGGTCTGAAGTTCGAGGGCGGAGCCTGTAATGGTGATTGCGGACTCCACTGCGCCAACTTCAAGTTTGAGGTCGACGCGCACGGTCTGGTTGGTGGTGAGGGCAATACTGGTAACGCTGTATTGCTTGAAACCAGCTTTCTTGACTGAGACGGTATACGTTCCAAAGCCGAGGTAGGGGGCGGTGTATTCTCCAGCGCCGTTGGACTTTAAATTTACGTTCGAATTGGTGTTGGTTTCGCGAACGCTGACTTCAGCGTCGGGAACCGGGGCACCGGAAGCATCGAGGACAGTACCGACGATGGTGCCGGATCGGACTTGGGCGGGAGCTGGTTGGTTGGTGAATAGAAAAGCAGCAAACAAGGCCACTGGAGCAAGAAAATTGAAGCTGGATCGTAACATAGATCTGGCCTAATGATAAAACGCGTTGACGAAAAGATCCATTATCTTTTTTGATGTATAGTAATTATTACTCCACGTATAACGAGTCTTGTGTGTCATAACACGCTTGCTCGGCCCGCCTTTTCGCCTCGGCCCCTTTTTTGATAGAACCCTTCAGGAGAGATCCCCATGCTTGCTTCTATGCCAGAAATGAAAGGCTTTTCCCGGCGTCACGTATTACGTGCGGCCAGTCTATTGTCAGCGGGCGCTGCCCTGCCCTTCTATAACGAATTCGCGATGGCGCAAGATGCAGCCGAGAGGCCGCGCGGGATGCGTGGGCCAATGCCGCCAGATGCTGTAAGAATTGGATCCAATGAAAATCCTCTCGGGCCGTGTATGGAAGCCTGCGAGGCGATCGCGAAGATTGCGAAGTATGGTGGACGATATTCCCCATTCAATGAACAGGGCGACTTCATCAAGGCGGTGTCCGAAGCCGAAGGGCTGAAGCCGGAATACATCGCACCTTATGCTGGATCGAGCGATCCGTTGCACCGGGCGGTGCTTGCGTTCACCTCGCCGACCAAGGGTTTGGTGATGGGCGACCCGGGTTATGAATCTGGCGCGGGTACGGCAAAGTTTGTCGGCGTAAAGGTGACTCGTGTTCCTCTGGCCAAGGGCACCTATGCTCACGACGTCAAGGCAATGGTGGCGGCAGATCCGAATGCGGGCGTCTATTACATCTGCAACCCCAACAACCCGACCGGGACGATCACCAAGCGTGAAGACATCGAATGGCTGATCGCCAACAAGAACAAGGATTCGATCGTATTGCTGGACGAAGCCTACATCCATTTTTCGGAAGAAATGCCAGGCAGCGATCTTGTTGCCAAGGATAAGGATGTAGTCGTTCTGCGTACCTGGTCGAAGGCTTATGGCATGGCGGGTATTCGTTGCGGAACGGCGATGGGCCGGCCAGACCTCCTCGCGAAGATGAGGCCTTACGGGGCTGGCATGTTGCCGATTACGGGGCTTGTCGCCGGCACTGCGAGCGTGAAGTCGAAGAACCTGATTGCCGAGCGCAGAGGGATCAATACGAAGATTCGTGAGGACGTGCTGGAGTTTCTCGATAAGAAGAGCATTAAGTACATCCCCAGCGTTTCGAACAAGTTCATGATGGAAGCCGGACGGCCTGGTGCGGAACTGACCAGGGCCCTGGCGGGCGAGAAGATCTTTATCGGCCGGACTTGGCCTGCATGGCCCACGATGGTTCGGGTTACGGTCGGGACGCAGGCTGAAATGGACAAGTTCAAGACGGCTCTGAGCAAAGTATTGAGCTAAGCCAGATTCGATTCTGATTTGAGAGCGGGCCTGTCCTTCGGGATGGGTCCGCTCTTTTTGGTAGAGACTAGAAAGATGCTCGCCTTCTTCCATACCGCCCCAGCTAATGCAGTTAGCTTTGAAGCGATCGCTCAGGAGCTTTCTCCTGGCATCGAGACCCGTCACATCGTGCGCGCGGATCTGCTGGAGCGGGCCATGCGGGCGGGCATGAATGAGGAGTTGGTGTCGGAGATTGCCTCTGCGATTGAAGCGAGCATTGAGAAGGGCGATGCAGTGATGCTTTGTACCTGTTCGACGATTGGCGGTGGTGCGGATCTGGCACGGCATTCTCGGGTACCGATTCTGCGTGTGGATCGTCCAATGGCCCAGGTCGCCGTTGGGTTCGGGAAGCGCATCCTGGTGGCAGCTTGCCTTGAGTCAACGATTGCGCCGACAGAAGCCTTGTTAAGAGGAGAAAGTGACAGCCTCGACATCGAGACCTTGCTCATTGAAGGAGCTTGGAGCCATTGGACAGCTGGTGCGCCTGAGGCTTACTGGGCAGCCATTGCAGCAAGGATTGCAGAACGAATCGAAGACTTTGATGCGGTGGTGCTGGCTCAAGCCAGTATGGCTGGGGCAGCCGCATTACTGGGCGCGCATGCAACTCCAGTCTTGAGCAGCCCGCGGCTAGGGATTGGCGCAGCGATCAGATTGGTGGACGCTTCTCGATAGTGTCGCCTGAAGCGGACTGGCCAATGGTGTTGTACATAGGGCTCAGAATCTCAAGGCCCGCATCGTCAAAGCTGTCCTGGATATTCTGCGTCAGGTCAGACAGTATAAAGACTCCTCGATTCGCTTCGCGGGTGTAGGCGTTGAGTTCGTAGGCCACGTTGTAATCGTTGAGGGCGCACTGCAGGAGAAGGGTTGAGGGTCAGCGAGAACGAGTTGCGTGCGGCGCGCGGCCTCAAGAAGGGCCTTGTGGACATCGGGCCAGGGAGTGTCGTACCCGATGGTGATCGAGACGTAGAGGATCAGACCCTCGGTCGCAGCGAGGGTCGAGTAATTGACGATCTGAGTGTTCAGCAGGAGTGAGTTTGGGATCGTCACGACTTCGTTCATGATGGTGCGCACCTTGGAAACGAGCATGGTCTTCTCGAGTACGTCACCGAAGGCTTCACCGATCCTGACGCGGTCACCTGGCTGCAGCGCACGCATATAGGTCAGCATGGTTCCCGAGACGATGTTTGAAACGACACTGGACGAGCCCAGAGAAATCAGAATGCCAAGAAAGACCGTCATCTTGTCAAGGGCTGGGCTCTGAGCGCCGGGCAGGTATGGGTAGATAGCGACAAGAGCAAGGGCGAGGAGGAAAAAGCACGACGTCGACGATCCAGTGGCCGGCTGATTCGGTCTCTTTGAAGAGTTCAAGAACGAAGGAAATGTAGCGGATGAAGGCGATGGCTATGATCAGCCACTTGACGACGGTGAAGTCGGTGGAAAGTCGCGAGGAGATTCGATCCGCTTCGAGGATTTCGTGCGCGTGTGCGGCAAGGCCCTCTTTCCTGACTCGACGCCAGACCTGGGTCTTGTGTGCGGCTTATACCTGTAGCCAGTTCAAGAAAAGGACGAGCGCCACGAAGAGGATCGTGGCGCCAAGAGAAGGCGGTTAATGTAGAGGTAGAAC
>Ga0209591_10009009_pt1 | contig 10827 bp, 9 predicted proteins | sample MAT01_FD_187207 | JGI IMG/M metagenome (GOLD analysis project Ga0209591, IMG submission 187207) | Freshwater microbial communities from Lake Fryxell liftoff mats and glacier meltwater in Antarctica - MAT-01 (SPAdes) (version 2) | ecosystem: Environmental > Aquatic > Freshwater > Ice > Liftoff...
CGTAGCGCAGCAGCTTGATCGTCTCCTGGGCCTCGAAGGCCAGCTGCTCGCGCTCCAGCTCGGGGTTGTAGGCCAGGATCAGCTCGATGGCCGCGTCGGGGTCGCGCACTGCGTCCTCCCAGCCGCGCAGCGTGGCCTCCACAAAGGCCCGCACAGTGCGCGGGTTCTCGCGGGCGAACTGCTCGGTGGTAAAGAGCACATCGCCCATAAGCTGCACGCCGTAGTCGCGCGCCAGGATCAGGCCGATCTCGGCACCCTCGCGGCGCGCAGTGTTCGGCTGATCCGTCGCGTAGACCGGCCAGATGTCCACGCGCCGCGCTAAGAAGGGCGCCAGGCTGTAGTCGCCGGGCAGCTCCGTGATGCTTGCCCGCTCCACGCCCGTGGCGGCCAGCAGGGCGCGGTACTCCGTCTCCACATTATCGCCGTAGAACATGCCGATCTTGTGGCCCGGAAAGTCCTGGGGGCTGGCGATCATCGCGTCGCTGTGGACCATGAAGGCCACCGGGCTGGCCTGGAACCATGTGGCGAGGGCCACCACGGGGATGCCCTGCTCGCGAGCGGTGAGCACCGTATCGGCGCCGGTGGAGCCGAAGCTGTCGCCGCCGGCCGCCACAAGTGGCAGGGCCACAAGGTCGGGGCCACCGGGGTTGATCGTCACGTCAAGCCCAGCATCCTCGTAGTAGCCCTTGCTCTTGGCCACGATGTAGCCTGCGAACTGGAACTGCGGGAACCACTGAAGGCGCATGCTCACCTGGCGCAGCTCGGGGCCGGCGGAGCTGGCGGGGGGCTGGGCGGGGACACAGCCGGCCAGGATGGCGGCGATGATCAGCAAGGCAAATTTGCGCATTTTATCCACTAGATGCCACAGATTTCCGGACCATTGCTGGCGCCAATTATTAGGATCGTTTCCAGAAGACAAGCGCGCGCTCCGCCAGGGCGATCAGGGCGTGGAGCGCCAGGCTTACGGTGGCGGCGAGGGCCACGGCGGCAAAGACACGGTCGGTGCGCAGATGGTAGGTGGCGACGCTGACGACAAAGCCGAGGCCGCGCCCGGCGCCCGCAAGCTCGCTGACAATGGCGCCCACCACGGCGAGGGCAGCGGCCACCTTGAGTCCGGCGAACAGGCTGGGCAGCGCGGCGGGCAGGCGCAGGTGGCGCAGCACTTGGCCGCTCCTGGCGCCCCAGGCCCGCATCAGGGCCAGCTGCTCGGGGCTTACGGCGCGCAGGCCCTGGGCCGTGGCCACGAGCACAGGGAAGAAGGCGAAGAGGGCGGCCATGGCCACGCGGGGGGCCAGGCCATCGCCAAGCCAGATCGTGAGCAGCGGGGCCAGCGCGGCAGCCGGGATTGTCTGCGAGACCAGCACCCACGGGTAGAGCGCGTCCTCGAGCAGGCGCAGCTGCACAAAGAGCATAGCGAGGCCCATGCCCGCCAGCGCGCCTACAACCAGGCCTGCGGCGGCGGCGAGGGCGGTGGCGCCCATGTGCCCCGCAAGGTCGCTGTGCGGATCGAAGAGCCGGGCCAGCACGCGTGAGGGCGGCGGCAGCAAGTAGGCGGGCACGCCAAAAGCTGGCAGGCCCCACTCCAGCAGGACGAGGGCCAAGAGAAGCAACGTAATGGCGGCGGCGTAGCGACGGGCCAGCGCCACCAGGCCCGGTTGCGCACGCGCCGCACCGCCGCGCTCGCGGGTGAGGGCAGCGTTTGACATAGAGGTATCGTACCATGAAACATCCAGTCGGCAGCAGGTGGCAAGCGGCAGCTCCAGGGCGGATGCGACGTCCAGGGCCAACGCGCCTAGCGCACCGTTGGGGCCAGCGTGGCACCGGGGGCTGCGCTCATAGGCCGCAGGCGCACCCAATTGACACCCCGCCACCCGCCGTGGTACGGTTCAGCCTACATATCGATCATCTGAGGGAGCGCGCGCCGTCATGTTCCGCCTACTGTCCCCCAACCTGGCACGCCGTTTCGCCGCCCCCTGGCTCTCCCTGGCGACGACTGCGCTAGCCCTTGCCTTGCTCGCCAGCTCCGGCCGCGCCGCGCCAGGCCTCCCCGCCGGCCCAGCCCTCGCCGTCAGCGCCGAGGATGGCTACTTCCTCGCCCCCGCTGCCGCCGTCGACGCCTCCGGCCAGCTGATCGTGGTCTGGTACGGCGACACGCGCGCCCAGCCCGGCACCGAGATCTACGCCCGCCGCTTCAGCCCCGGCGGCGCCCCGCTCGGCCCGGCCTTCCGCGTCAACGCCGACGCCAACGGCTCGCAGCGCCGCCCCAGCGTGGGCGCCGACGCCGACGGCGGCTTCGTCGTCGCCTGGGACACCAATACCCAGAGCGTCTGGGCCCGCCGCTTCGGCCCCGATGGCGCCCCGCTCAGCGGCGGCGATATCGCCGTGAGTCAGAGCGCCGCAAGCCACCGCGATCCCGCGCTCGCCGTCGCCCCCGATGGCTCCTTCGCCGTCGCCTGGGAGGTTGCCGACCCCAGCAGCGCCGATGGCGACATCCTCCTGCGCCGCTTCGATGCCACCGGCACGCCCATTGGCCCCGAGCGTGTCCCCTACGACACCGCCGCCGACAGCGCGCTTCAGCTGAACCCGGCCCTCGCCCCGCTGCCCAGCGGCGCCCTCGCCCTCGTCTGGGAGCAGACTAGCCTCACTTCGCTTGTCGCCGACAGCACGCTCTGGCTCCAGCGCCTCGACGCTGCCGGCAGCCTAGCCGGCGCCGCACAGCCCGTGGCCAGCTCCAACGCCGAGGAGCTGCGCGACCCTGCGCTTGCCACCGGCGCCGACGGTCGCACGCTCGTCGCCTGGTCTACCTTCACAGCGGCAGGCGGCGCGATCTACGCCAGGCGCTACGGTGCCGACGGGCAGCCACTCGCCGACAGCTTCCGCGTCTCGCAGCCCGAGACAGCTGAGCGCTTCACACCCAGCATCGCCGTGGCCACCGACGGCTCCGCTGTGATCGCCTGGGTAGACGCGACGCCCCGCGCGGGCGTGCCGGTGGGGGTGCTCGCCCGCCGCCTCGACGCCGCAGGCGCGCCCGAGGGCGACGAGCTCGCCCCGCGCACGGCGGCCAGCGGCGCAAGCATGGCCGAGGCCGTCGCCGTGGCCATAGGGCCAGGCGCCACCAGCCCGCTCTGGATCGCCTGGTTGCAGCCGCCACCCGCTGATGCCAGCCTGAGCGCGATTTACGCTCGCCGTTATGTCGAGCGCTTCTTCCAGCTCGCCCTGCCGCTGGTGCGGCGCTAGCATTCGCACCCTTCGCCCCGCTTCGCGCCCTTCGTGGTCCAGACGGTTCGCGCCCCTACGCCGCCCTATTTCCCACGCCCAGCGGCTCGCGCAGCGCATCGGGGAGCGGCTGCCCCTGACGCAGCCGGAACGTGGGCACGCGCAGCTCGGCCAGGCGGCTCAGCAGCGGCTCAGGGTCGCGCCAGCCGCCAAAGCTTTGCGGGTCCACAAACAGCACCGCCGAGCGCACGCCTCGGTAGAGCTGCTGCTGCAACGCGCCCACCCAGCGCTCGTCCAGCGACGAGGTGATCACCACCAGGGTGGAGTTGCGCCCAAAGCGCTGGCTCTCCGCCGTGAGCACCTCCGCCAGCGAGCGGGCGCTGTGGGCGCGCAGCACCGCCAGCGCCTCCAGAATCTTGAACAGCTGCCGCGACTCGCGCTCGGCCGGGATCACCTCGCGATGCTGGCCCCAGGCCACCAGGCCCACCACGCGGTTCTTCGTAAGCATGGCCCGCGCCAGCGAGGCCGTGGCCATCACCGCGTACTCCTCGGTGCTGGCAAGCGTGGTCGGCGGGCCACGCCGCTCGCTCGGCCTGCGCGTCCACCAGGGGCCACGCTCGCGCTCGTCCTCGGCTGCGCGGGCGGCCTCTACGGCCCGCGTGTCGCGCACCACGGCTCGCTCCTGCATATCCAGCACCAGATACACATCGGCGCTCGGGTCGAGCTCGAACTCCTTCACCATCATGCGGCCGGTGCGCGCCGTGGTGCGCCAGTGGATGCGGTTCATGCTGTCGCCCGGCGCGTACTCGCGCACCGTGGACACGTTCGGCGTGATGTTGAAGGCGCGCGAGCGCGTGGCCTGGCCGCCCGACAGCTCGGCGCTTGGCAGCTTGAACTCTGGCAGGTCCACCATCTGCGGGTAGACGATGATCTCGCTCGTCGAGGCGATGCTGCGGCTTAGGCGCACGATCCCAAACGGGTCGCCGCTGATCAGCGTGGCCGGGCCCAGCCGAAAGCGCCCACGCTGCGTACACAGGGTGCGCGCCGTCCAGCGGCCGCGCTCGCGCCCCGCCAGCGAGGCCACAAAGCCTCCGCCGTGCTCCGGCAGCTCCGACTGATCGCGCAGCTCCACCCAAAGCTTGGGCAGCAGCCAGCGGTTGCGAATGCCGATCCGCTCGCGGGCATACTCGCCAACCGTGGCACGCTGCGTCAGCGTCTCTCGCTCTACCTCCAGGCCGCGCAGGTTGAGCCAGGCCCAGAGCAGCGAGAGCGCGAGCAGGGCGAGCAGAAGATAGCTGAGATGGAAGAACAGCCTGATGCCGGTGCCCTGGGCGGCCAGGAAGCTGCACACCGACAGCACGAGCACAGTGAGCGGTCGCAGCATAAGTTTCGTCAATCGTCGGTAGACAGCGTACGCCCCGGCAGCTTACCGCGCCGAGTGGGCGCCTGTCAAGGCGGTACGGCCAGCCGCTATAATGCCAGCAATAGCGATACGGCTCGCGAGCCTGGAGAACTTTATGCGAATGTGGGGCGCAGCGCTCACTACGGTCCATTCATCTGATGCCGACACGCAACGGCGTGGCCGCGTGCTGATCATCGTCGCCATCGGCATGGCTCTGCTCGCCATCGCCTTCATCCCGGTAATCCTCAGCACCACGCGCGGCGCGGTGGAGCTAGCCATTATCGGGATAGCCATCGTGGTCTTCATCATTGCCGCGCTGCTTGGGCGCGCCGGGCGCGTCACCCTTGGCGCCTATCTTGTGATCGGCGTATCGCTGCTCGGCGTCACCGGCGGGATGGTCGGCGGCACCTCTACCGCCAACACGCCTTTCTACATGATCCTCATCGTTATGCTCGCCGGGGCGCTGCTGCCGCCAATGCAGATCTGGGGCATGCTCGTCGCGAGCATCCTCGGCATTGCCCTCGGATTCAGCCTGCTGCCTGCCGAGCTGCGCACAGGGCTTCCCTGGCGCCAGGCCGTCGTCGGCGCGCCGCTCCTGCTGATCATCGTCGCGCTGCTCGCCTTTCTCAGCGCACAAGGCGCAAGCAAGGCCCTCGCCGCCGCCCGGCAGGCCCGCGACGAGGCCGAGCAGGCGAACGCGGCCCTTGCGGCGAGCAATGTCACCCTGGAGGCGCGCGTAGAGGAGCGCACCGCCGCCCTGCGTCAGATCGCCGACGAGCAACGCGCTGCCAGCGCTCAGCTCCAGGCCAGCCTCACCGCCCAGCAGGATCTCAATCAGGTGATCGCCAAGCTCTCCATGCCGATCATCCCGATCAGCAGCACGACCCTGGTGGTGCCCCTCATCGGTAACATCGACAGCGCCCGCGCCAACCAGCTGCTCGACACCGTGCTCGAGCGCGTGGAGTCCAGCGGCGTCCGTACCGTGGTGCTCGATGTTACCGGCGTGGCGATTGTGGACACCCAGGTGGCCGCTGCCATGCTGCGCGTTGCCGCCGCTGCCCGCCTGATGGGCGCCGAGACGATGCTCGTCGGTATTCGCCCCGAGGTCGCCCAGACGCTCGTGCAGCTCGGCGTGGATCTCGCCACGCTGCGCACCGCCTCGACCCTTCAGGCCGGCCTCGCCAATCTGGAGGCCCCCAGCAAACTATGAGCACGATCTATCACATCACCAGCGAGGCCGCCTGGGCATCAGCCTGCGCCGCAGGCACCTACAGCGCCGACAGCCTCGCCAGCGAGGGCTTCATCCACCTCTCGACCAGCGCCCAGCTCCTCGCCACGGCCAACCGCTTCTACCACGGCCAGCTCGGCCTGCTGCTGCTCGCAGTCGACACGCAGCTGCTCACAGCCGAGCTGCGCTACGAGCAGTCGGAGCCAGGCCAGCACTTCCCGCACCTCTACGGCCCCCTCAACCTCGACGCCGTCCTCGCCGCACACCCTTTCCCCCTAACCCCCGACGGCTCGTTCAGTCTACCCCCAGGCGTGTGAAGCCAGACGGTAGATGGTGCCCAAAGTCACGCCCCTACCGGCTACCGGCTATCGGCTATCGGCTATCGGCTATCGGCTATCGCCGCAACAACCTCGCCCCGCGCCACGCTGCGCTGCACGCCGCCGCGCAGATCCTTCAGCACCACCTCGCCACGGGCCAGCTCGTCGGGGCCGAGCACCAGCGCGAAGCGCACGCCCTTGCGGTCGGCCTCCTTCAGCTGCTTGCCCAACCCACCGCCCGCCTCCAGGCTGATCAGTGTGTTCACGCCGCCAGCCCGCAGCTCACGCGCCAGCGCCAGGCTCTCCGCCTCCAGGCCAGCGGCAAAGATCGTGACATACGCCGTCGCAGTGCTGGTCGGGCGCGGGCCAAGGCCAAGCTCCTCCATCACGTCGTGCAGCCGGTCGATGCCGAAGGCCAGGCCCACAGTAGGAATTGCGCGACCCGCGAACTGGCCGATCAGCTCGTCGTAGCGGCCGCCGCCTAGCAGCGAGCCCTCAGGCCAGTGCGGTGTGGCCGCCTCGAACACCAGGCCAGTGTAGTACGAGAGGCCACGGGCCAGGCGCGGCGCCACCTTGTAGCGCTCGGGCGCAACGCCCATCTCCACCAGGCCGCTGATCACGGCGCGCAGATTCTCCAGCGCCTGCGCGGCCCGCTCGTCGTCGCCGAGGCGGACAGAGAGCTCCTCCAGCACATCGCGCGGGTCGCCGTCGATCTGCACCAGCGCCAGGATCTGCGCGGCAGACTCAGGCGCAACGCCCATTCTGAGCAGCTCCTCGCGCACCCCGTCGGCGCCGAGCTTGTCGAACTTGTCGATGCTGCGATACACCCCGCTGGCGGCGGCCTCGTCCAGCCCGCTCGCCCGTGCGATCCCGCCGATCACCTGGCGATGGTTAAGCAGCGTGGTGAAGCCGGGGAAGCCCAGCGCCTCCAGCGACTCGGTCAAGATCGCGACGATCTCGGCGTCGGCTAGGGGCGAGGCGCTGCCCACAATGTCGGCGTCGAACTGGTAGAACTCGCGGTAGCGCCCACGGGCAGGTCGCTCGCCCCGGTAGCTCGGGCCATAGGCGTAGCGCCGCCAGGGAAACGCCAGCTGGCCGGCGTACTGGGCAACCACGCGCGCAAGCGGCACGGTCTGATCGTAGCGCAGCGCCAGGCGCCGGCCGCCATTGTCCTCGAAGCGATAGATCAGCTGCTCGTCGTCGCCCAGCTTGCCCTCCAGCAGCTCGGCATACTCCACAACCGGGGTCTGGAGCGGCTCGAAGCCGTGACGTTCAGCCACCTGCGTGAGCACAGCAACAATATGCTGGCGCAGCAGCATCGCCTGCCCAAGATGATCGCGCATCCCCTTGATGTTTTGAAGCTTCGACATAGCCTCGCTCGGCAATCCAAAATCCAAAATGGCACTACACCATCGCTAGGGGGATCGTCTCGCTGACCCCGGCCAGCTGGCCGCAGGCGGCCGCGATGGCGACGCCGCGCTCCACGCGCACCGTGCAGATCACGCCATAATCCAGCAGCACGCGCTGAAAGGCCAGCACCCGCTCGCGCTCCGAGCGGCCGAGCGCTGTGCCGGGCACCGGGTTCCACGGGATCAGGTTCACGTGGCAGAGCAAGGGTACACCCCGATGCCTGCCAGGCGCATCGTGCCCGCGCAGAAGTTTTGCCAGCGCCAGAGCCTGGTGCGGGTGATCGTTGCGCCCCTGAAGCAGCACATACTCGAAGCTCACGCGCCGCCCGGTATGCTCGGTATACTCGCGCGTGGCCCCTAGCAGCTCGTCCAAAGGAAATTTGCGGTTCACCGGCATCAGCTCAGAGCGCAGCTCATCCGTGGGCGCGTGGAGCGAGATCGCCAGGTTGATCGGTATGCGCTGCTCGGTGAGGCGCCGAATGCCTGGCACCAGACCCACCGTGGAGACCGTCATGCTGCGGGCGCCAAGGTTGAAGCCCGCCGGGTCGTGCAGGCGCTCCACAGCGGCCCACCAGCGATCATAGTTTGCAAACGGCTCGCCCATGCCCATAAACACCAGGTTGGTGAGGCGCGACAAGCGACGACCGACGACGGACGACCGACGACCGCCACTCCCACTGTCGCGTTCATCGGACCACCAGCGCTCATCGCCCCCGCGCGAGCTGTCGTCCGTCGTCTGTGGTCCGTCGTCCGCTCCACTCTCACGCCGCAGCTCGCGTGAGGCCCAGAGCGCCTGCTCGACGATCTCGCCCGTGCTGAGATTGCGCAGCAGCCCCATGCGGCCTGTGGCGCAGAAGACGCAGCCCATGCCGCAGCCGGCCTGGGTGGAGACGCAGACGGTGGCGCGGTCGGGATAGATCATTAGCACCGTCTCCACGACAGCGCCGTCGTCGAGGCGAAACAGCGCCTTGCGTGTGAGGCCATCGTCGGCTACTTGCACCCGATCAAGCGCGAGGCTCCCAAGCCGGGCCTCGCTGCTAAGGCGATCACGCAGCGCAGCAGGTAGGTCCGTCATTGTCGCTGGGTCGTCGGCGAGTTTTACGTAAAGCTGCCGGTAGATCTGCTTCGCGCGGAAGGCGGGCTCGCCCCAGCCACGCAGCAGCTCCTCGAGCTCAGGCAGCGCAAGATTGTACAGCACAGGAGTATTCATAGTGCGCAAAGTATACCACCAGCAACGAAAGCACAGCGGCGCACCCATGTGCAACCGCTGTGCTCTCGCTGTTGTTGTGGCGCGTTCCGGCAGCGCTCGTGAGGCTACAGCAATGGGCGAAACTTGTAGCCGTAGACCAGCACCCCGTCCGCGCCGGTATCGCTGAGCCGCCGCGTCACCATCTCCACTGGCTGGCCGATGCTGAGCTCCTCCTCGGCGCAGTCGGTGAGCTGGGCAGCCACAAGCGGGCCTTCGGCCAGGCGCACCATTGCCACTGGATAGGGCGTAACAGCCTCGTAGCCGTCGGGGGCTTGGCGCAGCACGCTGAAGCTGTAGATCTCGCCGCGACCGCTCAGGCTGATCGGCTCCCAGGCGTCGGCGGCCTCGCCTAAAGCGAGCGGCTGCGGCGGGAAGCGCACGGCGCCACTTGCGCGGTTACGCTGACCCTCAAGCCGGTAGCGCGCCCCACGCTGGCGCCAGTGGCGAGCGATCTCCATCAGCATGACTCCTTATTGGCCCAGGTTGCCCGCAGCGCCAAGGCCCACAATGGCAAGCACAGCGGCGCCGAACACGAGGCAGAACAGGCCAAGCAAGATCAGGAACAGCACCAGGATCACGAACAGGGCCTTCTGGCTGGTCAGGTTCATGCCCGACTGGATGGCCAGATAGGTGAGGTAGAGGCCGTAGAGACTCAGGGCAAACGCCGCGAACCCGCCCACAATCGGGATCACCGCGAGGATCGTGCTCACCACAGCGATAGGCGACGAGAAGAGCGACAGGCCCCAGGCCAGTTCGCCAAACGCGCCGGTGCCGCCGAAGGCGCGCCCGAGCAAGTAGACGATGCCCCAGCCGATCAGCGAGCCGATAATCGTGCCGATCAGTGCGCCAATAATGCCGCCGATCAGGCCGCCACCAGTCTGAGCCGCCAAGGCGGCGTCCAGCTGCTCGCCCGACATGCCAGCCGCCTCGAACTGGGCGCGCAGTTGCCCCACCCGCAGCGGCGCCGTGATCGCATTGATCACGGCGTTGATCACGCCCGCGATCACGGCATAGATCAGGGCCCAGGACAGACTGTTCTTCTCGTGCTCCTCGAACGTCGAGGCGGAGGGCTTGGTGAGGACCGCGACGCTGCCGTTGATCATCTCCTGAAACATGCTGGCTCCTTGTGGATCGGCACTACCGCGACGCAATTGTACGCCATTGAACGTCAAACGTAAAGCCCTTTCGTTGCCCCTTAATACGAGCATAATGGGTACTTTACGCTTTACGGATCGCATCGCGGGCTGGCGATCTTTTTAGCCTAGCTTTCGGCTACGAGCACGCAGGTGGCAGCGGTGGAGCCCACGCCGCCAAGCGATTGCGCAAGCGCCACCTTTGCACCAGCTACCTGTGTGGCCCCCGCCTCGCCCCGCAGCTGGCGCAGCAGCTCGACCAGCTGGTAGACGCCGCTTGCCCCTGCTAGGTCGCCACGGGCCTTGTAGCCGCCGGCGGTGGCGATGGGCGTGCGACCGCTGGGGGAGATCGCGCCGTCGGCGGCGTGGCGCGGCGCCTCACCCCGCCCGTAGCAGCCAATCGCCTCCAGAGCCAAGGCCGCCGCGATGCCGTGGGGGTCGCTCAGCTCCAGCACATGCACGTCGCCGAGGCCCAGGTGGGCGCGGCCAAGGGCGATCTGGGCGCTGGCACGGGCCGCCACGAGATCCAGAGGATCAGGGCGTGCGCCAAGCGCGGGCACGTCCGTAGCCACAGCGGTGCCTGCGAGGCGCACCAGGGGCACGCCGGGCTGGGCCAACTCGCGGGCCACGCGCTCGCTCGCCAGGATCAGGCAGGCCGCGCCGTCGGCCACGCTGCTACAGTCGAGCATGTTCAGGGGCGAGGCGATCTGCCCAGCCTTGCGGTACTTGTCGGCGCTGATCGCAAAGCGGTAGAGCGCCTGCGGATTCTTTGCGGCGTTGGCGTGGGCGTTCACCGGGAAGGGCGCAAAGGCGTCGGCGGCGTAGCCGTGCTCGTGCATGTAGCGCCGCATCAGCATTGCCCACTGCGCGGTG
>Ga0209591_10009013_pt1 | contig 10824 bp, 8 predicted proteins | sample MAT01_FD_187207 | JGI IMG/M metagenome (GOLD analysis project Ga0209591, IMG submission 187207) | Freshwater microbial communities from Lake Fryxell liftoff mats and glacier meltwater in Antarctica - MAT-01 (SPAdes) (version 2) | ecosystem: Environmental > Aquatic > Freshwater > Ice > Liftoff...
CGAGAGCTTCGAGCCGAGCGCGAAATTCGGGGGTGATGGTGGATTGCGGGTCGGGCTTGGAGTCGGGAGTAGCTTCGGGCGGGGGTTTAGGCTGGGATGTGGGCTGAGATTTGGCCGGATCTGGTTGCTGCTTCGAGTTTGGAGACGGCGTGAGACTTGTTGGATCGGCCGCGGGCGCGACTGGGGTAACCTGAGCTGTGGCCGAGGCGAGCGAGAGCGCGAGCGCGGCAAGCAGTATGAGCCGCGTGGGCGGTGAGTGAGCCAGACTTAGGTTCGAACGGCGATGAAAAATCATCAGAGGTTCACTCCAAGCCGCAGCGCCCAGAGCTCGATCATGGCGCGTTCGGCGGCCAGAACCTGCCCGAAGATGTGATCGGCGTTGCGTCTCTCTTTTCCGAGTCGGTCTAGGAGAGAGGCAACCTCGGGCTTTGACGCGGGCTGCTCGACTGCGATCACGAAGGCCATGAGTTCGGCCGTGTCGATCTGTTCGGCGGCGAAGCCCTGGATCATGCCGGAGGCGAGGCGAGATCGGCCGCCGATGCGCCGTTGGATCTGGTCGAGCGTGATGGGCAGCGGGCCCGACGGCGTGCGAGCCTGCGCCCACTTGAGCCACGAGCCGCGGGCGGCACGGGCGGCAACCTCGGGGGAGACCTTCTCGCTGGTGCCCGACTTGATGTCGGTCGGTGCGGCGATGACCCGCCCTCGGTACGACTCGGCGAGAAGATCGGCGAGGCGATCGATGAGCCCTTGGTCGCCGCGGGCCGCGACCATTTCAAGCAAGCGTTCGACGAGCCCGCGACGGACCGCCGTTCGCCAAAGCGGGTCGCGGAGGCCCGGGAGCGTTGAGAGGCTGAGCTTCCCGAGGAGGTCGGCGTTCTCGTTGGTGCGTGGGAGATTGACAGATTGTTCGAGCGCGGCGTTGACCATGGCGGGGCTGGCCGCGAACTTGGCGACGAGGTCTTGCGCGGACTTGCGGATGGTCGTCGGTGAACCGCGAAAAGCCTCAGCGGCGAGAACTTCCGCGTCGACCGGGCCGATCCTGGTGTTGGAGGAAAGCTTGGACAGCAGCGTGCCACGGTCGGGGACGCTCTTCTCGGCCCTGAGATACTCGATCGCCCATGCGCCGTCGCCGTTGTTCTCGTCGAGCGAGTTGGACGGGGCGGACGCGGCGGCGTCGGCGAGAAGTTTCACGATCACTTTATCGGCATCTTGGATGTCGGTTGCGACGCCTTGAGGGCGGCCAGCCCAGATCAAGGACGCGGATTCGCTCAGGCGGGAGAGCACAACGGCGCGAGCGAGTTGCTCTGAGGGAGCGACGAGTTTGTCAGATTGATCGAGAAAAGACTTGGCCGCGGCGGCCCAGGCTGTGACGATCTCGTCGCGGGCGGGGCCGCCGCGCAGGTCCCACGCGGCGGCATATTTCTCGCGGAGGTCGCGGCGCTGGAGCTCGTCGGCGGGGATGTCAAGGACCATGGTGGGATCGACGCCGCTGGCGGTTGAATCTGCGGCGAGAGCGAGGGTGACGAGGCGGAGGTTGTTGGAGCTGATCGCGGTGTTGTCGAACCATCCGAGGAGGCGCGAGCGTGATTCGTCCTGGGGCTGCCAGCGTGCGGCACGAATGAGGGCGGTGACGATCGCGGCGTCCGCGGGCTCGGGCCCTTCGATCAGGAGCACTTCGAGCCCGCTCATCACGAATCGGGACCGGGCGTTGTGGGCCGTGCCCGCGACAGTGTCGACGGCGCTGAGCCATTCGCGCCAGAGATCAATCGCGGGCGAGTCGAGTTCTTTCTTTACGGCGGCGCGGGCGAGGACGGCGGGCCAACTGACGATCGCCGACGCGGCCCCGGCGGCGAAATCGCCGGTATCTCGACCAGATGATGCGTTCGCGGCGGCGTCGATGGCGGCTCGTGCGTCGGCGGGGAGGTCGCGTTCGCTCGTCAGGCGTCGAGCCAGGCCGACGGCCCAAACGGAAGGGAGAATCTGGTCTTTGGAGACTTTAGCAGAGTGCGATCGCAACGGGTCTGCGCCCGACGTGAGAGAAAGCGTCGCCTGACTGACGATCTCCGGAGTCTTCGCGGCTTGGTACATGAACTCGACGATCGAGTTCTGAGCTTTGGCGATCTGATCTGGCGCGAGACTTGGCCAGACTCGGCTCAGGCGGGAAGTGGTGTTCTTAAACACTTTGAGAGCTTCGACGGGGGCGGTGCCGACCTGCTCCGCGCAGGAACCCAGCGCGCGAACCAGCGTGATCGGGTCGGCGCCGGGTGGCGTGGCCGGGATGAGAGTCGGTTTGGCTTGCTTGATGTCTGGCGTCTTTGGAGCCGGGAACAACTCGCGGTCGGAGTTGGGCTTGAGGGATGCCTTTGATGCGGCTTCGGCGCTAGCTGGGCCGCTCGGCTGCGTCGCGAGTTTATTGTTTGCGGCGGGCGATGAGAGGCCGGTGACGATCATCCAGATGCTTGCCAGACCGAGAACAAGCCCGACGAGGACGATTGCGCCGAAGGTGATCGCGGTGCGAAGTGCCTGTTGGGCGGGATCGATCTCGTCGGCGTGTGCGTTGTTGATACTGGTAAGGGCCGGGGCTGCTTCTGCTCGTGGCGCAGGCGGCGTGATCGGTCGCAGGCGTGACTGCGGTACCGAGGTAATCGGGCGGGGAGGTGTCAACGTCGCGAGCGGTTCGGGTGTGTTGTCACGAGACGCTTGTCGAACGGGCTCGCGGACAGGTTCTGAGAGCGACGCTGGTGCGATGCTGGGTGCGATTTCGTCGCGGACGATCGGCTGAGTTGCGGGTGCGTTGCCGGGCGATGGATCAGCGCTAAGGGCGGCCGCCATTTCTTCGATGGGAACGTCGTGACGCTTGGCGGCGGCGGAGAGTAGTTTGATCGAGCGCGCAGTGAGCCCGCCGGATTGAGCGATGATTCTTCGGCCTTCGCGTGCGAATAGTTCTCGGCTCAAAGCCCACCTCCCGCGCCAGGTTGGTCGGTGGGTGGGCCGATGGGTGCTGGAGTCGGGGTGGGCGCCAGATTTCCGAGTGTTGAGTCGAGGTCACGCAGCTTGCTGCCCCAAGGCTCGGGGCCCATGTCGGGGTTGAGCATCTTGTGCTGGGCCAGGACTTCACGCGCGGAGTTTGAGTCGGCTTTGATGAGCAGGCGGATCGAGTTGTAGCGGGCTTCGAACCAGTCGGGCTTGGTGGGGTCGAGGCCGCTCAGGAGCCTGCGCCAAGATTCGAGCGCGGCGGTTTGGTCGCCAGCTTCCTCGCTCAACTCGGCGTGGCGGTGCAAGGCTGATGCCGGGGGGGTTCTCGACGCGACGAGGAGGCGGTCGAACTTGAGCGCTAGGTCGCGTATCGATGGTTGCTTGTTCGCTCGCCACAGCACGCGTGCGGCCTCGGCGACGTCGTTGAAGATGCTCTGGTTGTTCGGGTCGTCGGCGGCGCCTGGCTTGGCGGCGAGGGAGTCCGCAACGCGGCTGCCGCTGCTCACGACCGCGGTGGCGAGCGAGACGCTGGTGGGCGCGGCGCGCCAGGCGACGAGCGCGGATCGGAGGACCGCGCGGTCGGCGGCGACGGCGAAGGGGCCGCCGCGTCCGCGCAGCTTGGCGATGAGAGGCTCGCTGAGATCGGTACGCCCTCGTTCAACGGCGACCTGCACTCGGCGGTACATCAGCTCATCTTCGATGCTGGCAACATCGAGCTTGACAAACTGGCCGAGCTGGTCGATCGCGTCGAGGGCCGCTTCAGCTCGCGCAGCGTCGGGGGGAACGAGAGAGAGCGCGACTTCCGCGATCTGGCGGGCCGAGCGGAGTGCGGCCTGAGCTGGCTCGGACGGGTTGGTCGCCCCGCCCGCGGTCGCGTCGCGGAATGCGAGCTTGAGCGCTTGCTCGGCAGCGTCCAAGAAGGCACGGCCTTTGGCGTCGCGGTCGGCGGGAGCGCTCTTACGGACGGCTTTGAAGAGGATCTCGGCGATCTGACGTTGGGCGACGCTGTGCAGCGGTGAATCGGGCGAGACTTCGCTCAGGATCTGGATCGTCGCGTCGTCGGAAAGAAGCCCCGAGCCAGCGCGGCGGAGAAGGAGGACCGAAGCGTTGGGCGAGCGAGCGTACGTGTTCAGGAAGAGCGTGGCGAGTCGATCGCGATCGCCGACGAACGTTCGATCGCCAGCGTCCACGGCGCGGTCGAGCGAGACAATCGCCAGCCATGTGGCTTCTTCGCGGAGCTTGAGATCCTGCGTTGCTTGTGCGGTTTTCTGGAATTGATCAGACGCGGCCTTCATCTCGCCGGCGTAGTACAGCGCTCGGCCGAGCATCATGGAGGCGTGGGCGCGTTCTGCGGGGAACTTGGAGCCGTCGGCGCTCTCGACGGCGAGCTGGATGACCTTGGCGGCCTCGCGGTAGCGGTTGATCACGCCCGCGTCGGTGGCGGGGTCGCTCGAGTTTCCCGCGGCGGTGTGCTCGGTTCGGGCACGCTCGTAGGTTTGCAGGCCGCGCACGAACTGAACGATGAAACCGTCTTGGCCGATCGGCGCGGTGCCGTAGTGCTGGACGAGGTCGAGCACGTCACCGACCCGGCCTTGGGTAACGAGTTCGCCTAGCGCGACCTGAGCGAGGGTTGCGATAATGTCGGCGCTGTTAGCCGCGGGCTTTTTGTTTGCGTCGGTCGCGTCGAGGGTGAGCACCGCGAGCAGGCGAGCCTCGACGGGCGAGAGGGGCGTGGCCTTACCGCCTTGTGGAGCTTTCAGACGACGACGAACAAAGCTATTGAGGTCGGACCAGCGTTTGGATCCGGCCAGAACGACGGCGCGATAGCGGAAGAGTTCGCCGGAAACGGCGGGCGAAAGGCCTTCGGCGGCCTGAATGGTGTCGAGCCAGCGGAGGGCCTCGGCGTCGCCGCCGGGTTTGAGGGCCGCGCTGAGTGCGCAGCCGACAGCGGCTCGCGCGACGTGATCGAACTTGAGCAGCGCGACGGGCATGCGTTCGATAGACGCGGGCTTTCCCGGCACGGCGTTGAGGATGTACCCGAAGTCTTCAAGCGACCGGGCGGCGAGGGCCGGGTTGCCGGTGAGGAACGCGAGGTAGTAATTCGTCCAGCCGTTGTAGTACATCGCCAGCGAACGAACACGCCGCGCCGAGTTCAGCTGTTCTTTGAGCCCTTCCTCGTCGCGGCCAGCCTGATCTTTTCGTTCGAGCGATTCGACCTTGCGACCGACTTTGGCGCCGATCTCCTGGAACATTGGCGCGACCGAGCGGAGCACACGCTCGGCCTCGGACCGTTCTTCGGGGCTCGCGAGCTTGAGCCGTTCGCGCTCCGCCATGTTTTCAGCACGAAGGTACCCGACCTTGGCGAGGTCGATCCGCAGTTCGAACGAGTCGGCCTCGGGGACGAGCTTGAAGAGTTCCCGGCTCGCCTTTTCCAGTTCCTGCCGATCGTCGGGCGAGGTGACCTTGGAGAGCCGATCGACGTAGAGGCGGCCGAGGCGTTCGGCGATGGCGATTCGATCGGGCCCGACTGAATAGACGAGGCGATGCCGGAGCTGGGTTGCGAGGAGGTCCTGAAGGCCTCGGTCGCTGAGATACTCCTCGACGATCGCTTCGGGCGTTGAAACGAGAGAGTCGTCGGCGGGCTGCCGGGCGTTTGCCGCTGACGACAGAACAACGAGAGTGATGATCGAAACGCCAATTGAAAGGAGAATCGAGAGAAACGATGAGATTTGTCGCGATCCGCGTTCACTTGGCCGGGACATAGTTCACCTTGGTGAAACCGGCGTCGCGGCACGCCTGGAGAGCTGTCGCGGCTCCGCTCACGGGAGCGAGGGATGACACCTTTACGAACACGCCTCGCTCTTTGGGGAGCTGGCTCAAGACCGCGACGAGGGAAGCGCGATCGCTGAAACTGCGGCTTCCTAGTTGATAGACGGCTTTGCCTTGCGCGACGCCGACGATGACGATTTGTGGCGCGAGGTCTGAACTGCCCGAGGCCTTGCTGTCGGCCTTGAGGCCCGAAGCGAGTTGGGACTCCTGTTCGGCGAGGCTGCCGGCGATGAGGAAGTAGAGCAGAAGAAAGAGCACCACGTCGATGAACGCGGTGAGCGGGAGCCGGAGCAGCGGCTCCTCGTGTGTTGATTTGGCGCGGCGGATTCTCATGGCATGCCACCCCCGCCCTCACCGCCCGCCGCACCGCTCGCCGCACCACCTGGGTTCACGGTCGCGAGCTTCCAGGAGCGAACGCCGATCTGGGTGAGTGCCGTGGCGAGTTTGTTCAGCTCGCTGGCCGGGCTGGCGCGATCGGCGCGGACCATGAACTCGGGCTGGGCCGCGGTGCCACGGCGTTTGAGGTCGGACTTGACCATCTCGATAAGTTCGGCAAGTGAGAGCGAGCGGCCGAGCACAAAATAGCGATCCGGGCCGTCGATGTCGATGAGGGTCAGTTCTGGGGACTCGCTCGCGGATTTCTCGCCCTGCTCCTGCGGGACATCGATGGGGCGCCGCGAGGCCTGCGCGAACTGCGAGGAGAGCATGAAAAAGATGATGAGCAAAAGCACGATGTCGATCATCGGCGTGAGATCGAACGCGGCCTCGGGGATGGACTTGGTGCGAGAGGACTTCATGAGGTGCGGAGCTTTGTGCGAGAGCGTTTCCGGGCGTGCGGTAAGGTTCGTTTCGAATCGTTCGAGTGCGGACGGCGAGCCCGTCTACGAGGCTCTCACGCCGCGTTCGATCGCGGCGAGCGGTGGCGGGACCGGTACAGCGGCGGGACGTGCGATGAGGCGCGGCGCGGGCGTGCTTTGGGCTTGTTCGCCGTAGCGTTCGAGATACGTCGCGATCTGCTCGGTGACCTCGCCGACCTCGCTGACGAGCCGTTCGATGCGGCGTCGGAAGAGTGAGTAGGCGATGGTGCAAGGCACGGCGACGATCAGTCCTTCGGCGGTGGTCACCAGCGCGATGGACATGTAGCTGGCGAGCTGGACCGAGCGTGAGGCGCCTTCGAGCTGACCGATGGTGCCGAACGCGCCGATCATGCCGAAGACGGTGCCGAGCAGCCCGAGCATCGGGCCGATGGCGGCGATCAGGCCGATGCCGTCGGTGGTGCGGTAGAGACGGTCGATCTCGCGTGACCCGGAGTCTTCGAGTGCGGCCCGGATCTCGATGAACCCGAAGGGCGAGAGCGTGCAGCGTTGCAGGGCCGAGCCGACCATGCCGGTGATGAACGATTTGTTTTCAGGGGATGAGCAGATCTGCTTGGCACCTTCGATGTTGCCAGCCCGGACGCGTGCTAAGAGTTCTTCGGCGACGCCTGGGGGCATGAGCTTGACGCGGCGGACCTCCATGAGGTGCCGGATCATCAGGCCGACGGCGACGAAGGAGAGCGCGATGAGGATGTACCCGACAACGTGCCCAGACTTGATGTAGTCAAGGACGGACATGTTCTCCATGCCCGTCTTGGCGGCGCTGGCGGCCTGCGCGAGCATGGTCGGTCCGATGTGGATGCTGCTTTGGAATCCGTCGAGAATCATGGTCCTCCTATCCGCGGGGCCGATTTGGCCTGGCGCGAGCTACTTGCGTTGATCGGGTTTGGCATTCTCGGCCTTGGATGGATCGGGTCCATCGGGAGCGAGCGTTGCGGGCGCTTGCGGTATCGGCGACTTCCATGCTCTGAGCGGGGCCCAGTCGAGCGCGGGGTGACCAGAGTAATCGGTCTGGAGTTCGATGCGCATCCGCTCGGCCCCGGCGTCGTCACCGAAGGCGTGGAGCGCGACGCTGGCCTCGGCCAGCGCGATGCCGGTGAGATAGGGGACATCGTCGGCAAGGCGTGATGGGACGTGAAGCAGTTCGATGACGCCGAGGCGTTTAGCGTCGAGAGAAACTTCTTGCAGCAACGATCGGCCGAGCGCGACGCGGGCCCATGCTTCGATCCAGGGGGCGGGCTTGTTTTTGATGCGAGCGCGGAGCGCGGCCCTTGCGGGCTCGCGTTGCTCGGGCGGGCCTGACATCGCGAGAACGACCTCGCTAACGAGCTTGATCCCGGGGTCGTTGTTGGCGTCCGCGCTGCTTTCTGATGTTGCTTCGGGGCTGGGTGTGTCGAGGCCGCAGGCTTGCTGGGCGGCGATGAGGTAGAGGTTTCCGAGGCGTTGAGCCTTGATGGATGCGGGCGTCGCGGCGATGCCAGCGTCGAGCGGGTCGAGCGCGAGGCCCGAGCGTGCAAAGGAACGCACAGCGGGGACGTCGATCCAGATCGGCGGGAGCGAGGGGATGAGGCCGGTCGAAGCATCGGGCACGAAGCGGCGGCCCGAGGCGTCGGCAGTTGTCGCGGCGAGAGTTGAAGTCGCGTCGTCACCCTGCGCCTGCTGTTCGTTGCCGCCAGCGCGCAGCCAGACAAGCCAGGGGCCGACGGCGGAGGTCTGTGCGCCGCGTCCGAGGCGGCAGATGGTCAGCCCTTCGGCGATCGAGATCGATGTTGCACCGGCTCGGCGCGAGTACGCGGCGAAGAGCGTGTCAAGGAGCGGCTCAGCGCCGACGACGTCGCCGCGTTCCAGGCGAGCTCGGGCTCGCCAGGCCTGTGTGGCGATGAGGGCGTAGACCGAGGCCTGTGCGGCGAGCGGGCCTTTGACGGTGCGGACGCGGTCCCAACTGAGGACGAGGGGTTTCGAGGCTGGCTTTCCGGTGGGCGCGGTCTGAGAGATCACGACGCCGTCGGCGTCCACGCGGAGGACTTGGCCTTCGGGCGCGGGCGTGTTGCCGCGGAGTTCGACCTGAGCGGTCGCGATTTCACCTGAGAGGCACGCGAGCCAGAGCGCGGGCAGGAGCGCAAGGCGGGGCGCACGCGGTCGCGGTGGGATGGCGGCGGCGTTGGGGAGGCTCATGGTCCGAATGATGGTCCGGCTCATAAGCCACCCCCGGGCACGAAGGAGTAGGTTCCGCCGCTCTGCTTGGCGATTGTTTTCATAAGTTCTTCGGAACCTTGGCTGACGAAACAGATGCAGTGGATGCGGATATCGAGCTGGCGGTTCATCGCTGCGATTTCTTTGACGACCTCGGGCGAGAACTCGCCATCGGTCATGAAGTAGATGGCGTCGGGCTTGGGTTTGAGCGCGAAGGCGACGAGGAAGCCGGGCGAGGGGTTGGTGCCGCCATCGGCGTTGAGGGCCTCGATCGACGAGCCGATGGCGCGCTTGTTGCGATCGGTGGCCTCGGTCCAGGCGTTTTTACCGCCGATGGCTCGGGCTTCGCTGGAAAACGGTACGATGAGAAACTGCGAGTTGCCGACCAGGTCGTTGACGGAGCGGGCGAGTTCGGAACGGAGCGATTGGATCTTGCCGCCGACGCTCATGGAGCCCGAGACATCGACGATGTAGACAAAGCGGCTTCCCTGGGCCTCGATGCCGAAGAAGCTGGCCCCGCCGCTGCCCGAGCCGCCGACTCCGGAGCCAGCGACGCTAGACCCGATGTCAGAGCCCGCTCCGGTGATCATTCCCGCGTCGCTCAGCCCGCCGAGGTTCTCGCTCAGAGCGGTCGGGTCGGTCAGCTCAAGCTTCGTGTCAGCGGTCTGGGCGGTGAGCTCGGTGACGCCCGGCGCGTCGACCGAGAGCGAGGAGCCTTGGATCTCGGCCAGTTCGGTCTCGGTGACGACGGCGAACCCGACGGGGCCTGAGTCTTCTTCTCCGCCGCCTGAGACGCCGATGCCCCATCCGAAGTAGATGTTCGCCGCGACCATCAGGGCGATAAGGTGAAGCACGGCCGAGATGGAGAGGGCGGTGGTCAACCCGGACCACGCGAGGTACTTGAGCAGCCGATCGACCACAGGGCGACGATCAACAGCGGCTGAACCTCTGTGACCGACCACGTCTGGAACCTCGGCATTTTCCCGGCTCATAGACATCTGTTTCCTATCGGCCCTGCGTCGCCCGGTGCTGAACGGTTCAGCAGTGTAAGGTGGGATCGGACGCTGGTCGGCGTTGGGGCCGGTGGGTTCCCCCGGCGAGTTCCACCCGGGGCGAATCGGCGGGCGCTTGGCCGAGCGCTTGGCCGAGCACGGCGGCGGACCTATTGGGGTCTGACTTCTGCCAGATACGTTGTCCCGACGGCCAGAGGTTGCGGGATTTTTCCCGCTCCTGTGGTCTACTCTTCGCACACACTCGGCAACGGTTCAGGATAATTACCGGGATCGATGCGAGCGAGTTGCCGAGCCGGGATCCCGGCGTCGTTTTCTGGTCGATTTCCGTTTGATTCCAGATTGATTTCATTCGCGAGCCCACCAGCGAGCCTCCTATGCCAAACGCGCTCAGCCCCGTCAGCCCGCAAGCCCGCACCCCGGCTCGCCTCAAGTTCAACCGTGTGCTGCTGAAGCTCAGCGGCGAATCTTTTTGCAAGCCGGGCGGGTTCGGGATCGACCCCGACGAGTTGCTGGCTATTGCGAGCGAGGTGAAAGAGGCGGCCTCGCTGGGGACGCAGGTCGCGGTGGTGGTCGGCGGCGGGAACATCATCCGCGGGGCAGAGCTAGCCGCGGCGGGGCACATCCATCGCGCGACGGCTGATTACATGGGGATGCTGGGCACGGTTTTGAACGCCTTGGCTCTCAAGGAAAAACTCGTCTCGCTGGGGGTGGACTGCCGGGTCATGTCGGCCTTGGAAATACGGGCGGTTGCGGAGACGTTTGTGCGCGGGAGGGCGCTGCGGCACCTAGAGAAGGGCAGGGTGGTGATTCTAGCCGCGGGCACGGGAAATCCGTTCTTCACGACCGACACCTGCGCATCGCTGCGGGCCACAGAGCTTGAGTGCGACGTGCTGCTTAAGGCGACCAAGGTTGACGGCGTGTACACGGCCGACCCGAAG
>Ga0209591_10009015_pt1 | contig 10824 bp, 2 predicted proteins | sample MAT01_FD_187207 | JGI IMG/M metagenome (GOLD analysis project Ga0209591, IMG submission 187207) | Freshwater microbial communities from Lake Fryxell liftoff mats and glacier meltwater in Antarctica - MAT-01 (SPAdes) (version 2) | ecosystem: Environmental > Aquatic > Freshwater > Ice > Liftoff...
TGTGTGACTCATTGAAACCAAACCGCAGGTTCCAATCGTTGTTGGTGCAGCAAAAGTCACCACAGCACCGCACTGGTTCAAGTCATTAGGAACTGTAATACTTGCCGGACAATTAACAATGCAGACCCCCGCACTGCCAATGGGGTTTTCCCAGAGGCCACGGCCATGTGTGGCAATCCTGAGTACACGGCTCACCGGCTGAATCGCCATATCAAATACAGCAACAACAGGCAAGCCTGTTCCAAAAGGAAGCCAGGAAGCACCTCCATCGGTGGATGCATAAACCCCTATATCAGTTCCGGCATACAGATGACTTGAATTGCCTGGTTCAACTACAAATGCATTAACAGGAACCTGTGGTATTCCAGTTGCAGCGGCAGTCCATGAAGGGGAGGCATTATTCAGGTTTGTTGTCTTCCATATATTTACTACCCCAAAAGCTGAAAGGGTGGCATAAGCAGTATTTACATTGTTAGGATCAATAACAGCTCTTGCTATAAAACTATTTGGTATAGCTCCACCAGCATCAAGGTTGGTGAGTGTTGTTGATCCGGTTGTAGTTCCAAAAATACCTCCTGTATTTAACCCAACAATCCTGACATTATCATTCTGTGGTGAAATACCGATTGCACTAATGGGATTTGTCAGGTTTTGGCTTACAGCAGTATGGTTTAAACCTTTGTTGGCAGAGCGATATAAAATGTTTGCACCAAAATATATTGTATTAGGTGTACCAGGGCCCTGCTCAATTGGTGCATAAAATAAAACTGCTCCGCCACAGGGAATACCATTACCAGCTATCCCGTCACAACCCCGAAAATTCCAGTTGCCTTCGGTAGCAGATGCTGTTGTTGATACAGTAGCATAGCCTTGCAGGGTAGAATTATTAAAATAGGTATGATACATATCTACGTTCACATTATCTGTTGCCCCCTGGTCAATCAGCGAATAACCACCATCACCAAAATCAGCCCTTGTCCAGGTTGCTGCAGGCCGGTAAAAAATAGTGCCGTTGTCTTGTGTTCCCCCGATTGTAAAATTTGGATCTATGGGATGTACTGCAAGGCTCATAAATTGAGTTGCCTTGAAAGTTGAGTTGTTGAGAGAAGTCCAGCTTGCCCCTGAATTAGTGGATTTATAAATGCCGCCGTCTGAACCAAAATAAACAGTAGATGGAAGAGATGGCGCAACTGTGATGACATGTGAATCCGTATGTAAACCACTTTGACTATTGGTAAACGAAGTGCCGCCATTAGTAGAAATTGCAAAAGTTGTAGTAGTGCCGGTACCGCCAAGATATACACGGTCTGCATTAGTCGGATCAACAGCAATGGCAATGTTATAAAAGCATTGTCCGCCGCAAAAATTATTATCAATCCGCTGTGTCCATGTTGCACCCCCATCAATGGAACGATGAACTGTACCCCCGTTAAACCCTGAAGCCGCATATACGGTAACAACACCCACGGCACTGCGATGAAGGGCCAGTTCAGTTCTTGATAAACTGATACCTGCACCGGCTGCGAACGTTCTGACAAATGTTGGAGTAACTGCCAATGCATTTGTTGAACGATACACACCTCCTTCACCAAGGCTGAATGAATCACCTTCAGTACAAAGCAACAGGTCGGGATTGCCCGGATCCATTATTAAATCAATAAAGGGTCGGTCTTGTCCTGCTAATCCGCTAATGGTTAATTTAGTAAAGGAAGGAGAACCACTTAATGCATCGGTTGAACGAAATACACCTCTTGCCATCAGGATATTATTAGCCGACCCGCTGATGCCGCCAATGCCAGAAGAAGAAGAAGCAAAAATAATATTAGCGTCTGTTGGATGCACTACTATTTTACTAACTGACCTGCCGGTAAATAAAGAACTTCCGATAGGCCCGGTAATAACAGGGGATGCTGAATTGGCATTATCAATACGGTAAATGCCAACTCCAAAATAACTATCAGCAGAAAACCCTGCCTCGCCAGTACCAACAAATATTGTATTGGGCTGCGAGGGGGCAATTGCCACTGCATTGACTGCTAAACTTAACGCATTATCAAGAAGGGGTACCCAGGTAAGTCCTCCATCAAGCGACCTGTAAAGACCACCTTGTGCAGTACCAACATAAACGATATCGGGGTTTGTGGGATGCACTGCAATTGCTATCGTTCTTCCTGAAACACTTAGTTGTGAACCGCTTACCACTTGTCCATTGGGTATAGGGTTCGGGCCTATTTCAGTCCAGGCTGTTTGCAACAAAGAATTTATTTCTGTATCCTGCGGCCGGTTGGCCAATTGTGCCCTTTGTGCCTGCATCTGTCTTACGGCAACTACCCGTTTGGTGGGATCAAAGGGTTTGTTTATTTCAACCCCCCTTTTCAACCCAATACCTTCAGAACGAAGTTTCATAAACTCTTCATCGCTCAGATTGGTGCTTAAAAAATCAGGTTTGTCAGGGTCTCCCTGTGCAAGGGAGATTTGAGCCAATAAAATGACAAAAGGCCATAAAATTAAATACCGGATGCAAACTTGAATTGCAGAAGTAGTTAAAGGATTAGCGGTCATTTTTATATTTGTTCGGAAACAAAACTTACTGCTACTTATTTATACAATCTCTTACACCGTTTTTTTAATTATTCGTCTGCTTCAGTCAAATGTTTTATTAAGAAAAACTGCCTTAATGAATACCTGGTATTACATAAAGAATTAGAGGTTATGTTTTCCCATTTGAAAAAGAAAAAATGGAACATCTAATTTAGTCAAAAAAAATTAGTAGTGCTAAAAAAATCGTAGTAAAGCAAGGACAAACCACTTGCAAAATAACCAGCAAAAGAAGAATTATTTAAGGAGTAAAGCCTTTTTTTATGATACACTTCGTGTCAATATTTTCAATTTTACTAAAGCTGAATTTACCGTTCTTGTTGATGATTTTCAACCGGTAATAACCACGGCCTATGCCTTGGTAATGTGAGTAATCAAACGTAAGGCCATCAGCAGTAGTTTTAGCCGCAACAGCACCTACTTTCGTCATTTGACTTTCATTGGTACCATATTCAATTTCAAAACTGTCAATTGGACTGGCGGATGACACTTTCCATTTCAATATTGCATCGCATTCTTTAGCAGTTACATTAAAATCTGTAACAAGCTCAGGCGGTGGTGGTACTGCCGTTGCTGAAACGTATAATTCTGTACTTACAGATTGATTATTTCCGTTCACATCCGCCGTTTTTGCAGTGGCCGATAAAGAAGAAGCAAGTGTTATAGCAACAGGTGCGTTGGTTACAGCCTTCCCTTTTACATCAAAATGAAAAGAGCAGGTTGTTCCTCCAGCGGGGATGGAACCACCATCGTTGCGGAAAAAAAGATTATGCTGTTTGGCATTGGATACTGCGCCCAGATAAGTCCACTGCTTACAATTATCACTGAAATTTATGGGTGTTCCCAAATCAAGATAAACAGCACTTAATGTAACCTGCGCTGTTGCTTCACCAGTTAAAATAGGACAAGTGCCATGATTTTTCATAGCAATAGTTATCGTTGTGGTCTGTCCTTTTCCTATTGAAGTATGGCCGGGGTCAATGGATACTGCCTGCAGATCAACCTCTATGCATTGGGCTTGCAATCCCATAATCGTTGTTAATGACAACAAGGATAAAAACAACCTGTAACAAAACCCTCTCTTATTGAGAATAATTTTTTTTTCTGACTGCATACTGTTCAACTGTGATTTTTCAGGGATCAATATTAAGGATTAAATCCTTTTTTTGGGATACACTTTGTGTCAATGCTGATTATTTTGCTATGACTGAACTGTCCTCCTTTCTCTATTATTTTCAACCGGTAATAAGCGATTCCCGGGCCTTGCTCATAAGCATACTCATAAGTTGATCCCGTTGTATTTTTCTTTGCAGGCACTGCTCCTGCTTTGGTGTATTGGTAGCCATCGGTACTGTGTTCTATTTCAAAACTGGTAGCATTTTTCTCGGCTGATGTTTTCCAATTTAAGTTAGCCGTACATCCATTTGCTATAACACCAAAATCCGACAATACAAAAGGAAGGGCTGAAGAGGTAACTTTTAACTCTGTACTTGCAGCCTGGTTTCTGCCATTCATATCTACCATCATTGATGTGGCCCCCAGCGTTGAGACTAAAGTAATTCCTGTTGCAGGCTTGGTATCGGATTTGCCAACTACATCAAACTGAAAATAGCAGTACTGCCCCTCAAGGGGTATAGCACCTGCATTGTTTTGAAAAAAGAGATCATGGTGTCCGTCTTTAGATATTACTCCGAGATAACTCCATTGTCCGCATATATCAATAAAATTAACAGGGGCACCCGGCTCAAGATATTCACCGATAAGTGTTACCTGTGCAGTAGCATCTCCCTTGGGGATGGGGCAGGGGCCGTTATTTTTCATAGTTACCACTATTGATGCTGTCTGCCCTTTTCTTATTGTTCCCGGAATTGGATCTATTGATACACCCTGCAAGTCTACCCTGTTGCAGGGTTCCTGCGCCATTACTACAGTCGTAAAAAATAACACCATAGTTAATATCACCAAATTCTTTACAACCTTTTTAGTTGTACGCTTATTCATTTTCAATTTCTGCATTTTCAAATTCAAATTAATTTTTGAGCAATGTATTACTAATAGAATTATTACTTGCCGGTGTTTCTCCGCCGCCTGTACCGCCAGGAATGGTTAATGTATGATTGACCGAACCATTTGCACCCTGACCTGGTGATGAACCTCTTGAAATTCTTACACCGATATATTTTGTCTGGCCTGCATTGATAAATATCCCGGCATTGGATGTAAAGGTACCGGTACCGGCGTTAAATGTCCAGTTCAAATTATCCAGAGTATAAGTCGAAAATCCAATCGTTACGGTTGCGTTGGTATTGGAAGTAACTGTAAGGCCTGTTATTGGTGCATAATTGGTAACAGTAAATACTGTCGGCGCCAAAGTGGCAACCGTTCCTACATTACGGACTGCTATTACTTCATCAATCACCCCTCCGGATGTTATCTGCGTAGTAGTAAATAGTTGCGAACTTGTCAGGTCTGGTGTGCCTGTTGCTACTGTTATAACGGCGGTGTTTGGCGGATTGATGGGACCCGGACAAGCATTAGCATCTGATACACTTAACAATGTGTATGTAAACGTACCTAACAATGCATTTGATTGTGCTACAGTGGTAATATTACTTAAACCAGTTGTTGAAATTGTCTGTGTTGCGCCGCCATTTAAATTATAGGAAAAAGTGTAAGGTGCCTGACCACCGTTGCCTGTAAAGGTTACAGTAGAAGTTGTCATTGCATTCTGCGCCACAGTTGCCGTACCGCTTATGCTTCCGGTAACTCCATTAGTTACAACTACATTAAATGAACAAATAGTGCTGTTACCCGCTGCGTCTGATACACGGTAGGTTACTAATGATGTTCCAATATTAAATGTATGAGTACCCAGGTTACCAAGACCAGATGATATTGGTGTGGCACCAGACACAGACCATTCTGTTAATACAATTGCGCAATTGTCGCCTGTTGATACCGGTGCTGTTAACGCTGCCGGTACAGAAGCACTGCAACCAGGCACATTCGTATTTACATTTACTGTTGCAGGACAGGTAATGGTTGGAGGCTGTGTATCGCTTACTGTAACAGTAAATGAACAAGTAGTTGAATTAGTAAACTGATCTACCACTCTCCAGGTTACCGTTGTTACACCGTAGTTAAATACTTTTCCGTTCAGGCTGCTGCCAGTACCAGTAGTAGCACCTGTAAGAGTGTAGGTGGCTGCAATCAATGGTATGCAATTATCAGAACCTGCCGCATCCCAGTTGTTGCCTGAATGTGTATAGCTGCATCCCGCAGAAATTGCATTCACCATTTTATTACCTGGTGTAATGCAATAGATTGTTGGAACTGTATTGTCAAATACAGTTACGGTAAACGAACAAGTTGAAGAATTACCAGCAGGATCGGTAGCGGTATAAGTTACAGTTGTAGTTCCAACAAAAAACTGCTGCCCGGGTAAATGGGTACTTGTCAATGTTGTTGCTCCCAGTATCGGACTGCAATTATCTGATACAGTTGGCGCAGTCCAGTTTACCGCCACCTGGCAATCTGTATTGCCAATTCCCGTATTTACAGTTATGTTGGATGGGCATCCTGAAATTATTGGAGCCATTTGATCTGTAAACTGAACATTGAATGTACAAGTGGAAAAATTACCGCTTCCGTCAGAGGCAGTCATTGTGATTGGCAGATTTGCCACATCTGCTGCTATAATTGTTCCTGCTGCCGGTGCTTGTATGATAACAATCGGACCACAGGCGTCGGTTGCAACAACAAGACTTCTGAAATCGGGTAAAATGCTTGTACAAGTTGCATTTTTAGCAACAACCTGGCTGCCAGGACATGTTATAGCAGGTGCTGTTACATCGAGTACTGTTACAGTTGCATTACAAGTTGCCTGGTTACCGGAAGCATCCATTACTACCAATGTAATTGAATTAGGTCCAAGATTTGAACAATTATAATTCCTTAGAATATTTGTGTTGGGTATAATGTTTGGACCCTGGAAAGTAAGACCGGCATTAAATGTTGCCAGTCCGCAATTGTCTGAACTTTTTGGATTGAATGTTGGACCTGCCCCATTACCATCAATTTGTAATGGAACAATGGAAACTGTTCCTGCTGCACTCAGATTTACTGTAATATTATGACATCTTGCTACTGGTGCTGTTGCATCCACGAGGTTGATAGTAATGTTCCGGCTGCTTGAGTTACCACATCCGTCTGTTGCAGTTATAGTAATCGTTAGTGATCCTCCGGCTCCTAATACGGTTGTACCGATGGCAGGTGATTGCGTTAATGTTACCGGTCCGCAATCTACAGGAGTTATCAGGCTTCTGTAATCAGGCAAAGGAACTGAACAACCAACCCCCGCACCAACATCTAATGTTTGTGCTGAAGGAGAATTGAGAATTGGTGATGAAAGGTCTGTTACCGTTATTACTTGTGTGAAAGTGGTTGATGTATTTCCACAATCGTCAGTTACTGTAAAAGTGTTGGTATAAAATCCTGCATTGGGGCAAACGCCGACTGCAAAAATTCCATTCACTTTAACCGGTGTAAGTGTTGCATCGCAATTATCAGTAGCGGCTGGCATCAACGCATTAGCGGCTGTTAATGCTGCCACATCACCACAATCAACTGTTCTGTTTAGTGAACCGGCTGTAGTCGTCCATGTTGGAGCCGTATTATCTATAATCGTTATTGTTTGTACAAACTGAGCTGATGTATTGCCACAGGCATCTGTTACCGTCCATATTTTAGTACGGGTGCCTGCATAACCAACACCACATGCCTGAACAAAATTGTTGCTGATGAGATTAATGTTACTGACGTCGTTATCACAATTATCTGTTGCTACAGGGAACAACGAATTGGCTGTTGCAATACCTGCTGCATCCTGGCAGTTAAATGTGCCATTCAATGCTGTTGGAAGAATGACCCATGTTGGTGCTGCTATATCTCTTACATTCACTGTTGTTGTTAGGGGAGCACCAAAACAACCCAGAGGAGCAGGCCCTATCGGTGTAAAAGTAAATGTGATCGGGTTAATTGCTGCACTAACCGGGCAGCTAAGTCCGAGGGTAGTGTTTATTGCACCGTTGCCAAATGCAACATTGGTACCACTAGCCAGTACTACTGCATTTGCACCGGTTGCTGTCCAGTTGAAAACACTGCCCGGTATAAGGTTCGGATTAGTTACGTTAAATACTACATTGGTACCAGGGCAAATATCGCCAGAAGCATTAGTTAACGTTGGTAATACAACCGGAACCGGGTAAACAGTAATATCCTGGAAACCAGTAAGCGGAGCACCAGCTGTTGGCTGGCATCCATTACCATCTCTCAATGATGTTGCTGTATTCCAACCTACACGATATGTTGTTGTATTTGAACTTGTATTAGTCAGGAAGTTTGCAGGTATCGTAATCGCTGAAAGACCTGATACCGTTACTGCCGGTAATGGACCTGCACCACCTCCTACCGGAGGAGTTGGACCGAAGGCCAGGTTTAGTGTACCTGAGCCCACACCGTTAATAACAGAGATTGTAAAATTACCAGAGAAGTTAGCTACACCATTCATCACAACATTGATAGCTGCAGACTGACCATTACAAATTGAAACGTTGGCACCACTTATCGTACCATTTACGATTCCCTGAACCGTTACTGTGATTGTAAACGGTGCTCCTACACAACCCAACGCTGAAGTTGGGGTAACTATGTATTGTACTGTTCCAGGTATTACTCCCGGATTTGATAATGTCTGCGCTATCGTTGTTCCGCAACCTCCTGCACAAGCCGTTGCTCCTGTTACACCACCGGTGATTGTACCGATTGTCCAGGTAAACGTACTTGCACCAGGCGTACTTGCTGTTAATGCTATACTTGTTGTTGTTCCGCTGCAGATCGTGGCTGCTGGTGCCGTAGTTACTACCGGTGCAGGATTAACCGTTACCGTAATTGTAAATAAAGGACCTGTACAACCCAATACTGAAACCGGAGTTACAAGATATTGTACTGAACCAGGCGTTACATTGCTCGGATTAGTTAAGACCTGAGCTATGGTTGCTCCGGCTCCACCTGCCTGACCGGTAATACCACCTGTCACTGTGCCGATTATCCAGCTAAACGTACTTGGAACACTTACTGTTAACGCAATCGCTGTCGCTGTTCCGCTACAGATTGTTGCTGTTGCCGCTGTTGTTACTACCGGTGCAGGATTAACCGTTACCGTAATTGTAAATACAGGACCTGTACAACCCAAAGCTGAAACCGGAGTTACAAGATATTGTACTGAACCAGGCGTTACACTGCTCGGATTAGTTAAGATCTGAGCTATTGTTGCTCCGGCTCCACCTGCCTGACCGGTAATACCACCTGTCACTGTGCCGATTATCCAGCTAAACGTACTTGGAACACTTGCTGTTAATGCAATCGCTGTCGCTGTTCCGCTGCAGATTGTTGCTGTATTCGCTGTAGTTACTAACGGTGCAGGATTTACTGTTACCGTAAGTGTAAACTGAGGACCCGCACAACCAGCAGGGGTTGATGTAGGTATTATAAGATATTGTACTGTTCCAGCCGTTACACTGCTTGGATTGGTCAACAACTGGTTGATCGTTCCACCAGCACCTGCTCCGGCACCAGTGATACCACCAGTGATTGTTCCGATTGTCCAGGCAAACGTACTTGGAATACTTGAAGTTAATGTGATATTCGGACCTATACCACTACAGGTTGTTGCTGCAGCTGCATTAGTTACTACCGGTGCAGGATTTACCGTTACCGTAATGGTATATGGTATTCCTATACAAAGGGTAACATTATCCCGTGGAGTAACTATATATTGTACCGTTCCATGCGTTACATTGCTTGGATTGGTTAAAGTCTGCGCTATTGTTCCTCCACAAGCTGCTGCACATGGTGTAGCACCAGTGATGCCACCAGTGATAACACCAATGATCCACGTAAATGTGCTTGCACCAGTACTTGATACTAAACCAATACTGGATGTTGTTCCGCTACAGATAGTTGCTGTATTCGGTGTAGCTACCATACTTGGTTCTGGATTTACTGTTATCGTAATCGTAAATGCAGCACCTACGCAACCACCAGGATTGGAAGTCGGTCTAACAAGATATTGTACTGTTCCGGCTGTTACATTACTTGGATTTATTAAATTCTGTGTTATCGCAGAACCTCCTGATGCTGATGCACCCGTTATACCACCAGTGATCGTTCCTATCGTCCAGGTAAACGTACTTGGTACACTTGCCGTTAATGGAATGTTTAATGCAGTATTGCTACAGGTTGTTGCTGTTGCTGCATTGGTTACTACTGGTACCGGATTTACCGTTACCGTTTGCGAAACAGATTGAGTGCAACCCGGATCGCCGGCACCAAATGCTTTAGGCACACCTCCATCCACTGTATAAACAACTGTATGATTACCGGGACCTAAAAGAGACGGGTTAAACTGTGTAGCCGGATTACCATTTATTGTAAATGACTGACTGATTATATTAGCATCACCCGGTGTACCCGTTAACGTTACTGCCGCATCATTGGCACAATAGGTTGTTGCCAATCCCGTAATAGCAGGATTAGGATATTCGCAGGTATTACCGATACTCAGCGATGTTCCTAACCCATTATCTACTGTTATAGTATAACCGATTGCATCAATATGTTTTCCTGATAAATTATATATACCCGCAGGGCCTTCGGTCATTGTGGTACCCACCGTAATTGGTGTTGGTGCTGCCGGTGGTGCCGGGCTGCCTGTAGTATATAATCCCGTTACGGCTGTCACTGTCCAGGTTTGACCAGTAGGCGCATTTACGGTTACTATCTCACTGAACTGACCATTGGTTAATGTTGTTGCATTGTTTAAACAGGTACATGGATCCATTATGCTCGGCGCACAAGTTATGGCAGATACGGTCACACTGCCAGTCATTGTTTGTGTGCAACCAGTTGTGATATTAGTAGCTACTACTGTATAAGTTCCTGCCGTTCCGTGAAGGCCAAATGTTATGGCGGAACCTGTTCCGGCTACCGGTGCACCTGTAGGTGAAGCATTTACAAACAACTGATAATTAACTCCTGTCTGCGAGCCTGATAAACCTACTGCATTCGGTATAGCACCAGGGTTATTACAATATTGACCACCACCCGTAATGGTAAACGTTGTTGGAAGTGGATTTACTGTAATGGTTGTTGTTATTGTATTAAAAC
>Ga0209591_10009019_pt1 | contig 10822 bp, 6 predicted proteins | sample MAT01_FD_187207 | JGI IMG/M metagenome (GOLD analysis project Ga0209591, IMG submission 187207) | Freshwater microbial communities from Lake Fryxell liftoff mats and glacier meltwater in Antarctica - MAT-01 (SPAdes) (version 2) | ecosystem: Environmental > Aquatic > Freshwater > Ice > Liftoff...
CGGGCCGGTGGGTCGCCGGAGAAAGCGTCCGCAAGATCGGGCCTCCCGCCCTTCTCCGGAGTCGCCGGCCCCTTCTGGCCCTCCATCACCATCACCATCCGCTGGTCGCGCACCGTGGTGCATAAAAGAAGTCTCGGCGCTCGCGCGCAGCCGCATATTTTCGCCGCCCCACCATGAAATTACTCATCTCCGCCCTCACCCTTGCACTCGTCGCCCCGCTCGCTGCCAGCCAGGGCGTGTTCATCGACGCCGAACGCCAACTGGCCGCGCGCTTCGGCGAAGCGTGGACATCGCAGCCGCAGGACACGATCTCCGCGGCCCTGGTGGAAATGGCGGAGTCGCTGCCGGTGAGCGGCGCGATCGATCTGCCGGGCGGCGTGCCGAGCGGCGTGCTCGATTTCCGCCGCGTGGCGGATGGCGTGCAGATCACCGGCGGCCGCGATGGCCGCGTGATTTTCGGCAGCGGCCAGCACGGATTGGCGCTGATGTTTTCGCACCTCGACCAGGAAGTCGCGCCGGGCCTCGAGCGCTCTTTTGCCAAGCACGATCCGTTTCGCGCCGACCGGCAGCTCGCGGCGAAGACGTGGACTTTCAAGGACGGCGCGGTGATGGGGCGCAACCTCGCGCCCATGTCGGACTTCCTCGCGCTGTTTTGCAGCGGAGGCATCCGCATCAAGGCCGACGTGAAGAACTGCGCGTGGATCGCGGGCGACAATGCGTTTGGCGACCACGTCGTGACGGCGGAGGCGCGCGTGGACGATTCGCTGTTCCTGTGGTTCGGGCTGAACTGGCCGTTCCGCGACTACAACGCGCACTGGACCGACGGCGGCAAGAGCGACTGGCTGAAGCGCAACACGCAGATGCACTTTGATCTCAAGGGCGGCGGCGCCGGCACGCGGCTCTACCACATGGTCGAGACGAACTACGGCAACCCGGGGCCGGGCGTCATTTTGGAGAACACCAAGGGGCTTTCGCTCATGCAGGGCAGCACCGAGCGGAGCAGCGCGCAGGGGCCGGGCGTGTATTACCTGAAAAATTGCGAGAACACGCTGCTCGGGCTGCGCGGCATCAACGGCTTTGGCAGCAACAAAGGTGACATCCGCAATGCGGACGCGAATCGCGACATCACGATCGAGGGCGGAAAAGGGAACATGCTTTACGCGATCCGCTCGTGGTCGAACTCGAACGAAGTCTCGATCTGGAACAGCGATCCCGCGCTGCAAGTCTGGGGCGTCGCCGCGCAATACGGGGCGACCGGTTTGGAGAACGCGCTGCGCTTCGCCTTCACGCCCTACTACAACCGGCCGACGCCGGAGTTCCTCGCGAAGTTCGACGTGAAGGCGCACGCGCAGGGCATCTACGACAAACGCGCCGCGGCGTTGAAAAAGGAGTGGGACAAAAAGAAAGGGGACGCGGAGAAGAAAAAGCAGGCCTTCAACATGCCGGAGCCGAAGCCGCACGAGAGCGTGGAGCAGCTCATGGCGAAGATCAAAACCGGGCGGCACCTGAATGCCCCCGGCGACATCGACATGAACGCGACCGACGAGGAAACCTTCATGCTCGGCAAGGCCGACCTCACCAAAGGCCAGAAGCCCGCGGGCAAGCTCTCCGCGCCGCCCGACGTGCCGCCGACCGACGCGCCGCGCACCCGCCGGCCGATCGCCTTCACGCAGGCGCCGGACTTTGGCAAAGCACTGCTCGCGGCTGGCGCGGATCCGACAGGCAAGAAGCCGAGCGACGATGCCTTTGCCCAACTCATGTATGGAATGAGCCGCGCGGATTTGCAGAAGATCCTCGATGAAGCCGACGCGCTCGACAAAACGATCTGGGCGATGCACGGCGGTCCGGAAGAGAAGCTGAAAGCGGCGCGCGAAACTGCGCCGTATAAGGAAGCCCGAGCGAAGATCGGCGAGCTGATGAAGCGCCTCCGCACCCGCGCCGAGACGGCGAAGACGGCGGGCGAGGACAAACTCAAAGCGCTCCAAACGGCCCTCAAGGACGCAAAGCAGGCGAAGGACAATGCGAAGGCAACGCAGATCGAGGGTGAGATCAAACTCGCGGAAGACAAGAACAGCCGCGGCACCGTGCGGCTGGATATTCCGGCCGGCACCTTCCTCCTCCAGCAGCCGATCTACCTGATCGACGGCATCAGCGGCGTCTTCGGCGCGGGCGAAAAATCCGTGCTGCGGACCGACGCGCCCATTCACGTCCTGAAAATGCAGGAGCGCTGCACGGTCGCGAACCTCGCCATCGAGGGCGGCACCGTCGGCCTCGCGCTGACCGGCGCGGATCACCATTACGGCGACGGTGCGCCGACGAAGAAGAGCTACGTCGCGGGCGAAAATTTCTACGCCATCACCTTCCGCAACCAGACGCTCGCCGGGATGCTCGTGGGGAATGACGACCCCGGCGTGATGGGTGGCGCCGAGCACGACCAAAACAAATACGTGGATCTGAAATTTGAGAACACCGGCGACTACGGCATCTGCATGAACGGCTCGATGCTCGACAAATGGCTCGTGCTCCACAGCGAATTTCGCGGGCAGAAAAAGGCGGGCATCGCGGTGAAATTCAACAACCTCATCCACGGCATGATCGTCGGCTCGAAGTTTGAAAACATCGCCGGGCCGGGCGTGGACACCTTTGGCGGGAACATCGAAATCGGCTACCGCCCGTGGGAGGTGTGGATCGACGAATGTGAATTCATCGAGTGCGGCAATGAGCGCGAGTTTGCCGTCGAGATGGGGATCACCGAGCTGAGCGCCTTCACGCACAACAAGATCGTCACGACGAAGAAAACCATCGCCGGCGGCTACGCGGGCAGCCCGCAGATCTTCGAGGACTGCACGATCGACGTGAAGCTCGTCGCCGGAGCGCCCGCGGTGAAACTCCGCGGCGTGCGCACCGAAAGTGTCGTCCGCGCCAACGGCCATGTCGTGCGCAACGTGAAGGCGAACGGCCCGCTCGTCTTCGTCAACGACGCTGACTCGCAGACCGGGCACTTCGCCAAAACCGTGGCGATGCTCACCGCGCACGGAAAGCCGCACGTCGCGAAATGGGACACCAACTCCATGGCCCACGCGCTCGCGCCGAAGAACGGCTGGGTGCATCCGTTCCTTTTCTACAAGTCGGACTTCGGCGCGGAGAAATTCGCCTACTCGCTGCTCAACGTGGATGTGGACGCAGGGAAGGTGAAAGAGCGGGTGGAGCTGCGAGACTTCGAATGATGGCAGGCTCAATGGCCTTTTGGAGTGCGGCGGGAAGCGACAGCGCCACGCCGCTTTCGGCAGAGTCAGCGGGTGGGAGAGACGCCGCCCTCTGCCAGTCCCGCGCAAGCTGTTTCGCTGGCGGTCGATTTTTCCAAAACCTCCGCTGCCGACGCGCTCATCGTCTTGGCGCGCGCCCAATTCGCCCACTGGCTGAACTGGCTCGGATGCACAAAATCCCACGAGAAAGGCGTGCCGGGATTGTTGCCGACGACGAAATGATGACGGCCCCACCAATCGACGATCGCGTCGGTGCCCTCGGCGACGGCGGCGGCGGCTTGCGCGTCGGTGCCGGTGGGCATCGTCATCGCGGCGAGCATGCGGCGGCGGCTTTCGACTTGCGCGGCGAGGAGGTCGAGGTAGAGCGCGGGGCCGCCGGGGATGAAGGCGGCTGCGTCGCCGGTGAGCGTGGTCGCGCGGAGATTCGCGGGGAGATTCGCGGGATGCCGGCAAGCGGGAGCGCGAGGCATTGCCAAGCGGGACGCAGCAGCGCGGGCGGGCCGCCGAGCAGCACGGCGAGGTCGTCGAGCACGGCGTCGTCGGTCTTCGTGGCGTAGCTGACGTTGCGGGCGAGCCGGGCGAAAAGATAGATGTTCGGCAGCGCCATGATGGGCTGCTGGGCGTTGCCCATGACGCCGTTCGCCTTGCGGTGCTGCGCGGCTTCCTCCTGAAAATAGCGGCGGATGTCCGCGAAGCGCAGCGTGGCGGAAGGCGGCACGGGCTCGAACTCGATGGCCTCGTAGAAGAGCAGCGTGGAGCGCGACTCGAGATTGTATTCATCGATGAGCCGCATGTTCGTGCGGCCGTTCCCGTGGCCGTCGCGATCACTGCGGCCGGGGAGCAGCGACCACGGTTCGGGGAGTTGCGCGGGGAGCAGGTCGAGCGTGGCGCGGATGGATGGCTCGATCGGTTCGCTCCAGACGCCGTTCGTCCCCCAGCCGCACCAAATCCACGGGATGACCGATTGCTGCGTGGGATGCGTGCCGTGCTGCTCGATGACGGTGCGGTCGTTGAGGAAGACATCCACGAAATGCTGCGGCTGCGCGTTGGCGTAGCCGCCGGGATCGCCGTCGATGGTTACGTAGCCGTCGGCGTTGTTGAGGATTTTCAGCATCTCGCCGCGGTGCGCGCGGTATTCGGCGCTCTCGGCGCCGTTGTCGAAACGGATGGTGCGCATGACCGGATACGGGTTGCGCTGACGCCACGGCACGGAGCTGATGGAAGGCGGCGTGGTGAGGTTCGCGCAGAGGACCATCCACGTGCGCAGACCGGCGTCGCGGCCATCTTGCAGGATGGGGCGAAAGGCCGTCAGCTCCGCGCGGTCGGCGGTGGTGAGCGGCATCGGGATCGCCTCGAGCAGCGGCCAGATTTGCACCGTGTCGTAGTCCATGCGCTTGAGCAGTTGGAACATGTTCGCGTAATCCACGCGCTGCCCCGCGCGCGGCGCGAATGGGTAATCGAAGACCCAGCCGCCGTGCGTGTAAAAGCCGACGTGCTCGAAGGCGGGGCGGGCTGGCGCTGCGAGGATGGCGAGCGCAGCGGGGAGGATGAGGGAGTTGAGGAATTTCATTTTGCGCACCAAACCCAGGCCGCGCATTGGCAACAAGGTCGGCAACTGTTTAAGTAAAAAAGTGCCTCGCGTCACCCTCTCGGATCAAAGGAGAGTCGCTGACGATTCCTCTCCCCGCATGAACTTCGCCATCACCCGCCGCACTGCCATCACGCGTCTGACATTCGGCGCGGGCGCGGCGCTGCTCGCGAGCGACGGTGGGTTGTCGCGCGCGATCGGCGAAGGCGTCGCGGCGGGACTCCCGCTCGGCCATCGCGATTCTGTCCCATCGAGCGAGCGCCCGATCGGCTGGCGTGGCGATGGGAGCGGGGCTTGGCCGGGCGCGACGCCGGTTGCGGAATGGAATGCGGCGTCGGGTAAAAACATCGCGTGGAAGGTGGCGATGCCGGGGCCGAGTTTTTCGCAGCCGATCGTCGTAGGCGGCAAAGTCTTCACGCTCGCCGATCCGAACTGGCTCATCTGCCTCGATGCGGCAGACGGGAAAATCCTTTGGCAAAAGCAGGTCGATCACACCGCGGCGATGGCGCCGGAAGTCGCCGCGCAGGCGCGCGAGGCGATGACGTTTTGGGATGATCAGTTTCGCCAATACGCGATCTGGCTCGATCTCAAGCGCGGCTTTCAACCGAAGCTCCCGCAGGCGGAGATCGACCGCGCGGTGAAAGCCGCGGACGAGCACGAGTTCGCGGTGAACGCGCCGGGGCAGGCGAACTTCAACATGATCAAGCGCGGCGATCCGCTCTGGGAGAGGCTTTGGAGCGATCAGACCAAATACAGCATCCATGCATTCGGGCATTGGGAGGGCATCCTCACGCAGACGTTTCCGACGCCGGTGAGCGACGGCGAATGCGTCTTCGTCAACATGTCGAACGACCAGATCGCCTGTTACGACCTGGACGGCGCGTGCCGCTGGCTGATCCGCGATCGGCCCGCGCAAGCTGCGCCGGCGAAGAGCGAGCACGTGCGCTACGCGATGTCGCCGCAGCTCGTCGGCGACAGGCTCATCGTCGCCGCGTGCGGCGAGTTGCGCGCGTACGACAAGCGCACCGGGAAGAAACTGTGGGGTGTGTTTCACAAGAAAGATTTCGGGGCTTATTGGGTGAAGGTCAGCCCGCCCGTGCCGATGCGGCTCGCGCTCGAAGGCAAGCCGTTCGACGTGCTCGTCAGCCCCGGCTCGGGCATCTACCGGCTCGCTGACGGAAAGCTCGTCGGCGCGCTGCCGGACCTGCCGGGTTACGAAGGTGCAACGGCGCTCACCGACGGCGACATTTACGTGCGGAAAGACGCGCCGGATTCCGGGAACGGGACGCGGCTCGGCGGGCGGCTCAAGGTCGTCAGCGCGGATCGCGTTGAGTTCGTGGAGCTGTGGCGAAACTTCGCGCGCACCAAGTCGGGCAACACGAGCGACGTGCTTTTCGATGGGTGGATTTATTCGCCCCAAAACGCCACTCGCGTGCGCCTCGCGACCGGCGAGAACAGCGAACTGCCGCTCGCGAATGGCCGCTACTCCGCACCCGTGCTCGGCGGCCGGTTGCTCGTCACGCCGGGCTCGGGAGGCTACGGGCATCGCGAAAACAAACCCGGCGTGATGGCCGCGACGGTGACGCCGCTCGACGACCCAACCGCCGCGACGAAGCTCGACTCCGCTTTCGTGGACCGGCGCTATCTCGAAGACGACGCTTTCCGCCTGCGCTGGCGCTGGCGCGGCAACGGCGACGCGATGTCGAACAGCTCTCCCGCCTTCCAAGCCAACCGCATGTTCTTCCGCACCGTCGGCTACCTCTGGTGCATTGGCGATCCGCAACAGCCGTGGCAAAGTCCCCGAAGTGCGCCGTCATCACCCTCCCTGTAGGACATTCAGACTCATCATGCTCATCCGCTTATTCATCGCCACGCTCGCCGCCGCCGGCGCCATGCTGCATCCTCTCCAGTCTGCGGAACCGCCGGAGAAAGCGCTCGCCGACTACCGCGCCGAGCTGGCCGCCTGCCGCGCGGCGCATGGCGGGAGCTATGATGTGCCGGACGTGAAGTTTTTCCTCTTCGGCATGGACGCTCGCGCGAAGCTGCTCTACCGCGATGGCATCCTCTTCGACGCGAGAAGCGGGCGCGAACTCCAACGCTGGAAGGTGCGGCGCGAAATCAGCGTGCCGTCTGACTACACGGTTTCGCTGGAGACGGAGGACGGCGGCTCCGTCACGCTGCGCGAGGATTCCGAGGCCGTATGGATGGAGCAAGGCGGGCAGCGCACGGCCCTGGAAGGGACGAGGTCTGCGGTGAAGTTGCCGGATTTTGCCGGGAAGAAATTCCCGCGCGTGCTGCGCGTGCTGCATCAGGAATTGCTCGTGAATATCGTCGAGGCCGGGCCGGTGCCGAATTTCTTCGTCTATGAAAAGCCGTGGTATCGCGATGGCGCGATGGTGGCGCTGGCGCTCAAAGAGACGGGCAACCTCGACCTCCTGAAGCCTTGGATTCTCGGACTCCGCGAGCCGTTTGACCGCAACAACAAGGGCGAAACCGAGGCGGACAATCTGGGCCAGGCGCTGTTCCTCATCTCGCTCGTCGCCGACAAAAACCATCCGCTCGTGCCCAAGGTGCTCGCGGAGATTCCGCGCTTTGAAAAGACCGACGCCACGGGGAAATACATCCTCGGCCGCTCCGACTTCAGCGACCATCCCGTCTATCAAACGAAGTGGCTGAAAGACGGCCTGCGCGCGCTCGGCCTGCCCGACCCCTACATCGTCCCGAAAGTCGCGGACAGCTACGGCGCACTTTTCTGGATGGACGACCGCGAGCAGCACGTCGCCGGAAAAGACAGCGACGACCGCGGCCCGAATCCGTATCTCGGCTGGGCGTGCGACCATTTTCACGGCACGAAAAAAAGCCCGCTCAGCGATCGCGATTACCCGCTGACGTGGGAAGCACGGGCCAGCGAAGCCCGCTACGCCGGACTCAAACTCATCGCCCCGATTTTGGCCGAAAAGAGAATCTCCCCGCCGCATACATGGCACGCCGCCGAAGCATTCCTCGCGCTGCTCGCCGAGTGAAACTCCGAACACCCCGCTCCATGCTCAAAACCTGACATGAATCGACTCTTCACCGCCGCCGCCATCTGCGCAGCGATGCCCGCTGGCGCTGCGGAGACCGCTCTGCCCAGGCAATTCCTCGCCGACTACTGCGTGAAATGCCACGGCGCGGAGAAACAAAAGGGCGACATCCGGCTCGATGACTTGAAAGGCGACATCCTCACGGAAGGCACGCGCTGGGCCGTGGTGCTCGACCAGGTGCGCAGCGGCGAGATGCCGCCGGAGGAGGCAAAGCAACAGCCGGCCGACGTGCAAAAGAAGGCGCTCATCGCATGGGTCACCGGGCAACTCGGCGCCCACGCGCAGCGCAAGCCGAACCTTGGCAACCTCGTGCCGCATGAACTGCTCTTCGGCCACGCGACGAATTCCGCGTCCGCAGCGAAGGCTCCCGCGCCGCGGCTGTGGCGGCTCAGTGCCGATGGCTACATGGGCTGGGTCAGCGAAGTCGCGCGCGGCGGACCGAAGGGAATCGTGCAGCCTTTCACCGCGAACCCCGAGCGCGGCATCAAGGATTTCTCCGGCCTCGCCCAGGTGGACGAGCCGACGACGGAAATCCTGCTGCGCAACGCCGAAGCCATCGTGGAACAGCAGGCTGGCGGCAGGAACGACACGGTGCGCGAGTTCACCGAACTCATGAACTCCGCCGCCACGCCGACGCGCGCGCAGTTGGAGAAGGCGATTCAAAGGCAGTTCAGCCTCGCCATCGCGCGCACGGCGGACGCGGATGAAGTGGAGCGGCTCGTCGGCCTTTACGAGAAGTGCGCGCAGGGCGGCGACCGGCCCGGCGCGGTGAAGACGATGCTCACCGCCGTGCTGCTGCGCACGGGCGCGGTGTTCCGCTCCGAGATGGGCGGGCCGGACGGGATGCTCACGCCGCGCGAAGCCGCCGCCGCCGTCAGCAGCGCGCTCATGCACAAACGCGAGGGTAAACTTTTCGAGGCCGCGGAGAAAGGCCAGCTCACCACGCGCGAGCAGATCGCCGAGCACGTCCGGCGGATTCTCGATGATCCGAAAATTCAAAGGCCGCGGCTGCTGGGATTCTTCCGCGAGTACTTCGAGTATGGAAATGCGACGGAGGTTTTCAAAGACCGCCCGAAGAACCTGATGCATCAGCCGCAGCAGCATGTGGCCGACACGGACCGGCTGGTCCTCCACATTCTGGGCGAGGACCGCGAGGTCTTGCGCGAGCTGCTCACCACGCCGCGGGCGTTTGTGAATGTGAAGTCGCAGCAGAACAAACAGACGCGGCACGACGAGCCCGCCCGCGCGGTGCTGCCGAACGCGCACAACAACAAAGGGCAGGCCGTGATGGAGACGCTCTACGGCCTCGATGAATGGCCGGCGGAGCAGCCGGTGACGCTGGCGAAGGACACGCGGCTGGGCATTCTCATGCAACCGAGCTGGCTCGTGGCGTGGAGCGAAAACTTCAACAACGACATCGTGCGACGCGGGAAATTCATCCGCGAACGCCTGCTCGGCGGCACCGTGCCGGACTTGCCCATCGGCGTCGTCGCGCAGGTGCCGGATGACCCGCACCGCACGCTGCGCGATCGCCTGCAGGTGACCCGCGCGGAGTCGTGCTGGAAATGCCATCAGCGCATGGACGATCTGGGGCTGCCGTTTGAAAACTTTGATCACTACGGCCGGCTGCGCGGCGCGGAACTCGTGGAAGATGCCGCGGCCACCGCGGCGAATGTGGACAAAAAAGGCAAGCCGCTCGGCCCGGTCGAGCGCGCGGAAAAGCTCGAAACCAGCGGTCTCATCGCCGCCTCTGGAGACCCGAAACTCGACGGCCCCGTCCGCGACCCGCGCGAGCTGGTGCAGAAACTTGCCGCCTCGGAGCGCGTGCGGCAGGTCTTCGTCCGCCACGTCTTCCGCTACTATCTCGGCCGCAACGAATCGCTCGCCGACGCCAAGACGCTGCAGGACGCCGACCGCGCCTACGTCGCCAGCGGCGGCAGTTTCAAAGCGCTGCTCGTCTCGCTCCTCTCGTCGGACTCCTTCCTCAAGCGCGCCCCCGTGAGCCTCGCGCAAACCGCACGCGCCCCAAAGCCCTCCACCGCCCGGGACTGAACAACTTGAAACGAACCGCCCTCCCCACGCTCTTGCTGCTCCTTGCTGCCGCCCTCTCCCCGAGCGCGTTGCTGGCGGCTTCGGACTCGGTTTTTCAATATACGGTTCCGGTGACGACGGAGAAAAATCCGAGCGCGGCATTTCTCTGGATTCCGCCGGACGCGAAGCAGGTGCGCGGGGTGGTCATGGCCGGCATGACCTTGATGGAGCGCGAGTTTGTCAAAGACCCGGTGATCCGCAAAGCCTGCGCCGATGAGCAACTGGCCATCGTGTTTTTGAAATGCGGGCTCGGCGCGACGGACCTCTCGAAAGTGCTCGGGGATTTGGCGAAGATTTCCGGTTATCGCGAGTTGCCGATGGCCCCGCTGTTCTTTGTCGGCCACTCGGCGGGCGGGCCGCAGGCGAAGGCGCGCGCGATCGAAATGAGCAGCCGCTGTTTTGGGCTGATGCAGTATCGCGGCGGCGCGCCGGGCGGCGCGGAGACGATGCCGCCGGGCGTGCCGGCGCTGATGATGATGGGGCAGTTCGACGAGTTCGGCGGAGTGATGCGGGACGAGGCGGGGACCGAGGCGTGGGAGCGTGTTGCCGGGGAGCTGGCCGCGTTCCGCGCGCAGCATGAGCGCAATCTCGGGAGCCTCGTCGTGGAACCGGGCGCGGGGCATTTCGCCTGGTCGCAGCGCAACGCCGCCTACCTCGCGATGTTCATTCGCAAGGCGGCGCAGGCGCGCATCCCGGAGTGGCCCATCGACGCGAAAGAGCCGGTGCAGTGCAAGGAGGTCGATCATCAGCGCGGCTGGCTCACGGCCTTGGCGATGAAGAAACCGGATGCGTTT
>Ga0209591_10009022_pt1 | contig 10818 bp, 10 predicted proteins | sample MAT01_FD_187207 | JGI IMG/M metagenome (GOLD analysis project Ga0209591, IMG submission 187207) | Freshwater microbial communities from Lake Fryxell liftoff mats and glacier meltwater in Antarctica - MAT-01 (SPAdes) (version 2) | ecosystem: Environmental > Aquatic > Freshwater > Ice > Liftoff...
CAAAAAGGCGATACTTCTCAGTTTAGTGCCAGCGAGTTTAAAGTAAATCCAGATGCCACCACCGAAGATCTTATTAAAAAAATGCCCGGTATCACGGTGGCAAGGGATGGCACGGTAACCGCTCAGGGCGAAGCAGTAAAAAAAGTAACCATTGATGGAAAGGATTTTTTTGGTGATGACGCCTCTGCAGCTTTAAAAAACTTACCATCAGAAGTTGTTGATAAAATTCAGGTATTTGATCGCTTAAGTGACCAGGCCCAGCTTACTGGTTTTGATGATGGCAATTCTGTAAAAGCGCTAAATATTGTTACAAAATCAGGTATTAAAAACGGGCAGTTTGGTCGGCTTTATACCGGGTATGGTACCGATGACCGCTATGCGGCAGGCGGTAATATGAGTTTTTTTAAGGGTAGCCGTCGTATTTCACTGGTAGGCAATTTTAATAATATCAATCAGCAAAATTTTGGTTCACAGGATTTGCTGGGGCTTACTACAAGCGGCGGACGTGGTGGCGGTGGTGGACGTGGTGGTGGCGGACGTGGCGGTGGTTCTGATAATTTTTCTGTTGGCGCTACCAATGGTATCAATAAAACAAATGCCGTTGGTATCAATTACAGCAACCAATTTGGTAAAAAACTAAATGTTACCGGAAGTTATTTTTTTAACAACAGTAACAATCTCACTGAGTCGCTGGTGAACACAGAAACTTTTTTAAGTCCTAAAAATCAGTTCAATTCACAAACCAGCAAATCTGTATCAGATAACAATAACCACCGGATAAATCTTCGGCTGGAGTATAAATTGGATTCTTCCAATACTATTTATATTATCCCAAGCTTCAATTTTCAAAACAACAATTCGTCGTCTTTGTCTTCTTCGAGAAGTTATTTTGATATAAACGACACGGCTAACACCTCTTTGAATAATAGCCGGTCGGATAGAAATGGTTTCAATATCCGCAACAGTATTATGTTTCGTCACGCATTTAAGAAAAAAGGACGTTCCATTTCTTTCGGCATCAATTCAACCTATTCTAAAAATAATAGCGAAAGCTATATAGATGCGGAGTACCGTTTCTTTAAAGGCGGCCTTATAACAGATTCTCTGCAAAATCAATTTTATGACAATGCCACCAATGGATATTCCAATGGATTAAATATAGCCTACACAGAGCCGATTGGTAAAAAGGGACAACTTCAGATTGACTACACGCCATCGGTTCAAAAGAACAAAGCGGATCAGCAAACTTTTTTATTCGATGGCAGTAAGTATTCAAAGTTTGATACCATCCTTTCCAACAAATTTGAAAATACCATTACCACCAATAATGCCGGCATCAACTACAGCCTGGGAAAAAGCCGGGATGAACAACTTTCATTCGGTGTAAATTTTCAAAATTCAAGGCTGGAAAGCCAGCGGATATTTCCATCTTCAACCTCCGTAAACCAGTCATTCAGCAATATATTACCCAACGCCCGGTGGGTAAAAAAGCTGACGAAATATAGTAATATGCGGGTTTTTTACAGGGCGTCTACCAATTTTCCATCTGTAAATCAATTACAGGATGTAGTAAATCTCTCCAATCCTTTAAGAGTTAGCAGTGGTAATCCGGATTTGAAACAATCGAACACACATTTGCTGGCTACCCGGTTTACCTACACGAATTCAAAAAACAATAGAAGCATTTTCGCAAACGTATTTTTACAAACTGCCAGCAACTATATCTCAAATGGTACTTTTAGTCCGATCACAGATTCGGTGATACAACAGGGAATTGTGTTGAAACGAGGGTCTCAGTTTACAAAACCTGTAAACCTTGATGGATATAAGAGTTTACGAACTAACCTTACTTACAGCATTCCGGTAAAAGCATTCAAAACAACCGTTAACGTTAATGCAGGTTTTAATTATTCCAGGTTACCGGGGTTAGCCAATTACCAGGCAACCACAACCAACAGTTACACTTACAATACGGGTATTGTTTTGGCGAGTAATATCAGTGAATATGTTGATTTTAATATTTCTTATTCCGCAAGTATTAACAACGCACAAACGATTTCCAAAATAACGATCAATAATAAATACATCAGCCAATCTGCCGGCATACAGTTTAATTTATTAAATAAGAAGGGCTGGTTTATTCAAAATGATGTTAACAATCAAATTTATAGTGGTTTAACAGACGGCTTCAATCAAAGCTATTGGTTATGGAATGCAGCCATTGGCAAAAAGTTTTTAAAGAAAAAAGAGGGTGAACTAAAGTTGTCTGTATTTGACTTACTAAAACAAAATCAAAGCATTGTAAGAACAGTAACCGGGGCTTATATTGAGGATTCACAAAACCAGGTATTGCAACAATATTTTATGCTAACGTTTACATATAGCCTTAGAAACTTTGGTGTACCCTCAAGGGGAGAAAACAACGAGAACAATTACAACAGGCCTGGCGGGGGTATGATGGGACCTGGACGGGGTGGAATGGGTGGTTCATTTTAACTATATTTAGATTGGAATAATAAACTTTAAAGGTGAACCAATCCGAAGTTTTAGTCAATCAATTAAAGCAGGGCAATCAATCTGGATTTACCGCTTTAGTTGATTTGTATCAGGATATGGTGTACAATACGGCATTGAGTATTGTACAAAATGTAGATGATGCTGATGATATTGCACAGGAGGTGTTTGTACAGGTTTACCTTTCGGTTAATACTTTCAAAGGTGAATCGAAGTTATCAACCTGGATCTATCGCATCACGGTCACAAAAGCGCTGGATCATGAAAAAAAGAAAAAGCGAAAAAAAAGGTTTGGCTTTATTCAAAGCCTTTTTGGTGGGGAAGCGGAAGAACATCATCACCCGGTAGAATTTGAGCATCCGGGGGTGCAACTGGAAAAAAAAGAACGTGCGGCAGAATTATTTAAAGCGCTGAAAAAGCTACCCGATAAACAACGAATAGCTTTTACATTGCACAAATTAGAGGGATTAAGCAACCAGGAAATTGCAGAAATCATGAATACAAGTTTGTATGCAGTTGAATCATTGATGGGCAGGGCAAAAAGCAACCTGAAAAAAATATTATATAACTATTACAGTGAAAAGATTTCGGACCAATAAAAGCCTCCGGTATGAATAAAAGAGATAAAATAAATGATTTAATTGAACAGGCGCTCACCAGTGCTGATGGCGTTGAAAGGGCAGTTGTAAAGCCTTTCTTGCTCACCCGCATTAACGCCCGACTCAATCAATCAAAAGAAACAATCTGGGAAAAAGCCAGTTGGTTTATTGGGAGGCCCTCTGTTGCGTTTTCTGGATTGGCAATGCTGATTTTGATCAATGTAACGGTAATTCTTTTTAACCAGTCGGAGGCCGCACCTGTTGCAACAGAACAGCCAGCGCAGGAAAACATGGATGACTTCTCTTATACGGCTGTGTCTACTATATATGATTTTGAAAATGCTGAACCACAATGATAAACAATTCAAAAAAAAGTAAAATATTGCTGGTAATTATTGCAATATTGCTGATTTCAAATATTGTACTGGTAAGTTTTTTCTTACAAAAAAAGGCACCCGATAGCCACGCCAAACGCCCGGACAGAAAAGTGTATATCGCAGAATTTTTAGAGAAAGAAATTGGGTTTAATCAACAGCAGTTACTACTATATGACACCTTAGGTGACGGTCAACAAAAGATCATGAAGGGTTTTTTTGATAACATGCGCAATAAGAAAAAGCAACAGTTTCAGCAACTGGTGGCTGGTAATTTTACCGACACTTCTATTAGCCGCTTAGCCGATGAATCTGCTGCAACTCAAAAGCAAATGGAAGTACAAATGTTTAATCACATTAAAAGTGTACGGCAGCTTTGCTCACCCGATCAGTTGCCCAGGTTTGACACCTCGTTTTTTAAAGTATTCAACAGGAGAGGAAGTGATTCAAAGAACAAAACAAAAAAATAATTTAGCAGACTGCTTTGCTTTAAAGTGTCGTCTAATCAAGAAATTAAACTTAAATCTTAAATAAATAATCAGATGAAAAAGCAAATTGTATTAATGCTGTTTGCAGCAATTTTTAGCCTTACAACTTTACATGCACAAGGTGGTGGGGGACAGCGTCAAACACCTGAAGAAAGGACGAAGGCAACCATGGAAAAAATGGCGCCCTTGAATTTGGATGTTGATGCTAAAAAGAAGACAGAGGTAGTAATTACAGATTTTAACAATGAGCAGCAAAAAGCCATGGAAGAGATGCGTGCAAGTGGCACAATTGACCGGGAGGCCATGATGGCAAAACGTAAGGAACTTTCAGAAGCAAGAGATGCCAGGCTGAAAACAATTTTTACAGCAGATCAATTAAAGCAATGGATTGACGAGATTGAACCATCATTAAGACCACAAAGGGGTGGTGGCGGCCAACGTCCAAATTAAGTGTACAGTTAGGTTTTGGTAATAAAGGCCCCGCTTATTGCGGGGTTTTTATGTGGTAAATTCAAAATAAAATTAAAGATCCAAATAAATTAAATTTTAAGTAAAAGCCATTTTAAATCGCCCCAAACCAACTGTCATGGTGATTGCCATTAGTAAAATATCTAATAAATAATTCTCTTTTCTTACCTAACCAAATTTTATTGTCTCTTAAAAAACTTCTTTCGCAATAAATTTTATATATTTAAGCTGATCCTCAACCTACGTTTTAGCACTTGAAGTGATTTATAAAACGAGTGATTTAAAATTAACACCCGTAATCCACAACCATATTAAAACGAATAATTGCTATTGATAATGAAACCTGTTTCCAGTTTAATTATCGCAATATTGCGATTGATATCAGCTCTTTTTTTAAACTCAAAAATTTATTTTATGAAAAAATTCATGCTTCTACCGTTCCTGTTTCTTAGCACTTTTCTTTTTGCTCAATCTGTAGGTATTGGAACCGCTACACCCAACAGTTCCTCTGTACTTGACCTTGGTCCGAGTGCAAAACCATTTGTACTGCCGAGATTAACCTCCCCACAAATGTCTGCGGTAAACCAACCAGCTCAGGGTATGCTTATTTATAATTCAACTGAACATCAGCTTTATAGCTTTATGCGTTACAGGAGCAATCAAGTTATAGGGCAAAGCAGTAACCGCTGGCAACCAGTGTCCACAGGCCCACGTATGCTGGCGTGGGGCGTTGTAGACAGTTTTGGAACACAGCTCAGTGGCAGCCTTACATACACCGTAACCTGGGACGCCACCAATAATTGGTATAGGCTTGGTTTAATTAGTCCACATGAATATTATAAAGACAGTATGTTGTTAATGATAACTGCTGTAGGTAGCCAATCGTGGGACCAGGTTGTTTCAACCCAAGAAATAATTGAGTCGCAAGATAGATTTGCCAGTATAAAATTTACCGATGTATCCAGAATAGCTGATGGTTTTTCCGTACTTAATTCGAGGCGAAGAAGCGGATTTCATTTTACGTTATTCGATCTGCGGAAGGACCCTTACTAGGTAAAAAGACTACATTCCAATTTTCATCAATCAGCAATAAAACCATTACCTTCCCTTAAAGAGATTTATCAGGGCTTAAATCTATTTTTATGAAAAACGCAATTAGCTGGTTTGAAATTCCGGCAACCGATTTATCAAGGGCACAAAAATCCTGTGAAACTGTTTTTGATATTAATTTGACATCTCTGGACCTGCTTAATATTAAAATGCGCATGTTCCCAATCGTTGCCCCTCTAAATGGGATTGGAGTGCTATTGTGGACAGTGCTGGTTTTCATAAACCGTCCGTTACTGATGGGCCTCTGCGATATCTTAACTGAAACCCAGACGTGCAACTTATATTAGATAAAGTGGTAAACGCAGGCGGAACAGTAGTCGTTTCCAAAACAGCAATATCACCTGATTTTGGTTTCATGGCAGTCGTAACAGATACAGAAGGTAACGGAATTGGATTACATTCGGCGTCAGGCTAAACATTTGAAATTTATTGCTACCCGATTTTATATCTTTAAAAGTTGATTATTTTTTTATCGGCAATAAATCGAATACCTTTCACCAAATAACTACACCATTAAAAATGCAATCCACCGCAACAACAGTAGAGCAGTATTTGAACAAGCTGCCCGCAGACAGGCAAGAAGCAATGATGGCTCTTAGAAAGGAGATTAAAAAAAATCTACCCAAAGGTTTTAAAGAAGAAATGAACTATGGAATGATAGGTTATGTGGTACCGCATTCCATCTATCCGGGCGGCTATCACTGCGATCCCAAACTTCCTTTACCATTTATGAATATAGCTTCGCAAAAAAATTTTATTGCAGTGTACAATATGGCAGTTTTCAGTGATAAGGCTTTATTGGATTGGTTTGTAACAGCCTTTGCAAAAAAAACGACTTCAAAATTAGATATGGGAAAAAGTTGTATCCGTTTTAAAAAAATGGATACTATTCCCTACAAGTTAATTGGCGAACTAGCCGGAAAAATAACCGTGGAAGAATGGATAAAAAGATATGAGGAGGCTTATAAAAAATAAATGGGATCGTTCTTTTTTTTTGAATCCTTCCCCTAAATAAACTTGAATGCCATTGAAACGACACAGATTAATAACTCGCTTTTACTTTTATACAAACAACCAGAAGACACTTTTCTCAACTACCCAATTTCCTGTAAAACACTATCGATCCTTTGTTTCATTTCTTCATACGCCGTATAGCCTCTTGCCAGTAAATGAAATTTTGTTTCATTTAGCTGTACCAATACAGCGGGGTAACCTGTAACTTGTAATTGTTTGCAAAGCGCAAATTCGTAATAAGCCTTTTCTTTGTAATCTTCACTTTTTAGCTTTGTGTAAAAAGTCTCGGGCTGTATGGAATATTTTTCCAGCAAGTGCTGGTACGCTTCATCGTCACATAAATCCCGTCCTTCAAAATGAAGGGCATATTGCAGGTCTGCAGCAAATTCTATTTGTCGGTCTGGATAAAACTCTTTGAAGATGCAAAGTGCGATGGCTGGCTTTTCAGAATTAGGATACCAATCGCTTAAATCGGGATTATTGATATGCCATAAATAATCGGCACCAAACTGAATACCGGTATGTTCTTCCACCACTTTATACGCCTGCTGGATATAGGGTGCAGTTACATTGATATGTTTTACCTCATCCGTAATAATCATACCGCCACTTAATACTTCAAAGTCAAACTGATCTTTATAATCTTCCTGAATCTTTTTTATTACCGGACTAAAGGCGTAGCACCAACCGCAATAGGCATCGTAGCAATAAATTAATATCGGTTTATCCATGCTGCAAAGTTGCCATTTTTTGTGCTACATCAAATTTAAATGTCTGGTATGGCCAATATTTTTCAATATTTTTTGATTGCTTAACTCTTGCTATTGCTTGTTTAAGCTTTTGTTCCTGACGTGCAGGATGTTCACAGCCGTTTACCTGTTGAAATACACCGTTTACTAAATGCATACTATTCATCCCATCAAAGTTCAAAACCAAGGTATATATTGCACTCGGTTTTTCATAGGATATTGGATTTTAAAACGGGACTAGATTTCTATCTTGGTCCTTTTTTTTTGCCTTTTTGTACCAGTTTCTTCGCTTATCGATTTTGATTTGTGGGAATGCTCTATCCCGATCTTAGTCTAACAATTTAAATTACATATCTCACCATAATAATTCGGTCTTTTTCGGTTTACATGGGAAAAAGACTTTTATCGATATTAGGAATAATCCGTAATGCATTTCTATAATACACTTTCTTTAAGATTTCATCCGGCAATCCCATTCCGTACATCCTCCAGAAAGCATGGTACTTCTTGTGATACGGAAAATATTCATCGTTGGTTTCCAGCACCCGGAAATAGGTTTTGTATTCATCCGGTACCCAACTGTCTTTACCAAACAAAATCCTGTCCTGGTATTTTGTGAAGAATTGTTTTGCCATAATTGGTTGCCGGCCGAGTTCTGCGATCACTGCACCAAACTCTACCACTACGTTTGGTAATTGATCCAATAATTTACCCAGCTTGCCCAGGTCGTTCGGATACCATCCAAAATGCGCCGCAATAAAAGTAGTTCGTGGGTGTTTGGTAAACATAGCGTGTTGTTCTTCAATCAGCTTTTCCCATGGCACCGGATTGTCAGCGCCACGCTTGCGCCCCGGATGCGTTACAATTTCCATCCAGCGTTCGTTGTGTTCATCCACTTCGTCCCAAAAAGATTTAGGATCAGCAGTATGAATGAGAACGGGGATTTTTAGTTCGCCGCATTTTTGCCAGATGGCATCCAGCCGGGTGTCATCCACCGATACTCTTTTTCCGGTGTTGTCTTTTACACTAAAGCCAAGATTTTTGAATATTTTTAAACCATTGGCGCCATTTTTTACATCCGCTTCCAATTGCTTCACCGCATTCTGCGTCCAGTCTTTTTCTCCAATTCCATTAAATTCTATGTTGGCAAAAATGATAAAGCGGTTGGGATAACCGGCTTTTACATTGGCAATGCCTTTGATGATATTATCGCCACTTCCGCCACTCAGGTTTACCATCACCTTCATGTTCAAAATATCCATATTAGTAATAAGTTTTGAAAGGTCCTGCGTAGGCATACCCCACTGGTGGTTGTGTACATCAATAAAAGGAAACTTTGCATGCGTTACAATTGTACCCGGCACCACCAGGGTAGAAACAGGATCGTATTTTTCGAAATCCATTTTTTGTGCAGCGGCCTTTTCTTGTGAAAAGCCGCAACCGTAGATGAAACAACAGGCGATCAGTGTTGGTATAAATTTCATATTGTTGATTGGTTTTGTATATCCGAAAATAAGGATCGTTTGATTGATTAAAAAGAGAAAAAATAGGAATGTTTTTTTTAAAGCATTCAGGCAGGTTTTTAAAAGCCGAAGCCGCTATTCAAAAACGATGGTTTTATTTTGATAGACAAATACACGGTCTTCAAAAACAAGTTGCAGTGCTTTTGCTAATACGGCTGTCTCAATTTCTTTACCGGATCTAACCATATCAGCAGCACTAAAAGAGTGTGTAACCGGAATAATCTGCTGGGCAATAATTGGACCTTCATCCAGTTGGTTGGTTACAAAATGTGCGGTAGCGCCAATCAGTTTTACACCACGCTCGTACGCTTGTTTGTAGGGACTGGCTCCAACAAAAGCCGGCAAAAAGGAGTGGTGAATATTAATCAACTGAAGCGCAAACCGCTCCACAAAACCCGCAGATAAAATCCGCATAAATTTTGCTAGCACCAGGTAGTCTACCTGGTACTGATCAATAATGTTTCGCAGAGAAGATTCAAATAGTTCCTTCTCCATATTTTGATATGATACAAAATGAAAAGGCACCCCAAAACGAAGACAAATATCTTTTAGGGTATCATGGTTGCCTATAACGCACGCTACAGATGCACCCAATGTTTTAAAATAATTCCGAACGAGTATATCACTTAAACAATGGTAATCTTTGGTTACCAAAACGATGATCTTTTTCTCGGGTGGAGGATTTACCTTTATAGCTGCACCTTCTGGTAACAGTGATCTTAAACTGGATTCAAGTTGGGAATAATCACCACCCTGCTCCACTTCAATACGTATGAAAAAACGATTATCAATCGTATCAACATGCTCCCTCATTTCAATAATATTGAGAGCTGCATTTGCCAAAGTGTGGGTGATGGTAGCTACCAAACCAACACGATCCTTACACTGAATTAGTATTACCATTTGCGAATTTTTTTAAATAAAAGAAATGTAATACTGTTATGATTAAAAGCGGATGCTAGTAATTTAATAAATGCTTTGCGGAAATTTCCTATTATTTATGATCAGTAAACCTGTTTGCGATGGTCAACATCAACAACAAAAAAAGTGATCATTTTCTCCTGAACTTCATAAACAATCCGCTAGGTTGACACCCTAACCCTAAAAATAATTTTGCTGCCAGTAAGTTTTTTACACCCCGTGGGACGAGGATTGTCAGCAAGGGCAAGTACTGCTTTTTCAATAGCGGCAATATAAGGGAAAGGAATAGCAGCAATTTGTTTTTGAGCACTCTTCTTTATAATTAACGTCTAGGTCATCACAGCTATTTTAATTTTTTAGTACTTTTTAATTTTTGAAAAAAAGCACTTGCTTACATTCCTGTTTCATTTTTCCTTTTAAACACTTTCTTAATGTCATTTATATCTTCTATTAAAGTAAGATATTCTGCTTCAGGAATGACTGCAAAGCGTTTTTTTTAAATCGTGATGGTTTGCACTTTCATAATTAATATTTTTTACAAAGATAAATTTTACGGCACTACCAGCGTGGAAGCTGGATCGTATTTTTCGAAATCCATTTTTTGTGGGGAGGTTTTTCCCGACAGATGCTGCAACCGCAGATGGAACAACAGGCTTTCTGTAATAGTGTCAATTTTTTATTACCGTTTTATTTTGTATCCCGAAAATAACGACCGTTTGATTGGTATACCTGAAACTCCCGGTGAGTCACCCCCAAAGGGTGACTCACCGGGAGTTTCAGGTGATTAATGCGCCTCCAACCAATTCTCTCCCACCCCTATCTCTGCATCGGTTGGCACTTCATTGGGCAAGGCCAGTGCGGTTTGCATACAACTTAAAATAACCGGCTTTATCATTTCCACTTCATCCCTGTGTGCATCAAATACCAATTCATCATGCACCTGCAGCAACATTTTCGATTTAAATCCCCGCTGCTGAAATTCATAATGAATCTTTATCATCGCAAGCTTGATCATATCTGCAGCGGAACCTTGTATCGGAGAATTAATCGCATTGCGT
>Ga0209591_10009024_pt1 | contig 10817 bp, 10 predicted proteins | sample MAT01_FD_187207 | JGI IMG/M metagenome (GOLD analysis project Ga0209591, IMG submission 187207) | Freshwater microbial communities from Lake Fryxell liftoff mats and glacier meltwater in Antarctica - MAT-01 (SPAdes) (version 2) | ecosystem: Environmental > Aquatic > Freshwater > Ice > Liftoff...
GCGCATCCGTCCGCAGGGCTATTGGGACACGGCCAGTTTTGCCTGGCGGCTGGCGTTGCACCTGCTGCCCACCCGCCGTGCATCCGATCTGGCGACTGCGCTCGGCATCGAAGACCAGCTCTGGGCCAGCCACGACGGTCAGCCGCTCGAGTTCAAACTGCGGCGCCAGCGCGTCCGGGCCCAGCTGGCAGTGTGGGCAGGGCACCGGGATGAGGCGCTGGCGCTGGCGCAGGGCGTGATCGACGAGGCGGGCAACGGCATGGCCATGATCGAAGCGCCGCGCGCCATGGCTGTGCTGGCCTGTGCGGCGCGCCTGCGCTGTGACGCCAATGCCGCACTGCACTGGGCGCAGCGCGCGATGGATGCGCCGCGCGCCAATTACCTGGTGCTGGACCTCGCGCGCTGCGCCACCGAACTGGGTCTGGCGCATCTGGCCGCTGGCCAACATGACGCCGCAGCAGACTTGCTGGCGCAGGCCATGGCTGCCTACGACCGCGCCCAGGTGCTGCCGCAGACGCTGCAGCGCTGCGACGCGGCCCTGGGCCAGGCTTTGCTGTGCGTGCAGCAAGGCGACCGCACCGCAGCCCTTGCCACGCTGCGCTGGGTGGCTGCGTGTTGGCAGCAAGCCAACCCGGGCAGCGTGTGGCAGGCACAGACCAGGTGGCACCTGGCGCTGCTGCAGGGGCATGCCGACGACCCTGAAGCCGTGGCTGCGCGGGCTGCGCTGGTGGCCAGCCCGCTACCCTCCATGCAAACCTTGGCGCGCACCTGCCCAACCTAGGGGTGAAGCTTCTGGCGGCATTTGCCGCCGGCTTGCGATTGACCTGATGCAGACGGCTCGTTCCGAGGCGTCGCACAGCAGGGAGTTCGCATGGACAACGTTGCAGCGGCCACACCGCTTGAGGCGCAGACAAATTGGCAGACGAAGGCGCAGACAGACGGGCAGACAAAGGCGCAGACAGAGTGGCTGACGGAGGGGCAGACACAAGCCATCGTCGCCGGCAGCCTGCTTTGGCTTCGGCCTGTGCGGGCTGACGATGCCGCGCCGCTGGGCGCCTTGTTCGGCCGCCAGTCTTTCGCCATGCGCAGGCTGCGATTCAACGGCGCGGTTTCCTTGTCGCCCGAGCGGCTGGCCGGCTGGTCGACGCCGGACGGCCGGCAGCAAGGCGCCTGGGTGGTTGAAAACAGCGACGCGCAAGGCCAGGTACTGTTGGTCGATGCACGCTGGGTGCGCGTCAGCGACAACGTGGCCGAGTTGGCGATGCTGGTGGACGAAGCCTGGCATCAGCAAGGCCTGGGCGCCTGGGCCCTGCAGGCGTTGCAGGCGCAGGCCCACAGGGTTGGCCTGCAGCAGCTGTGCGCACGCGTCGCCCCACACAACACGCGCATGCTGCGGCTGTTGCGGCGCAGCGGCTACACGGTCAGCAGCCAAGCCGACGACGACGGCCAGACGCTGCTGCATTCGGGGAGCCTTGCATGGACGCACTGAGCATCGGCGTGCGCGCTGAGATCGAACACACCGCACTTACCGCACACATCGCAAATACCGCAACTAGCGCCCATACCGCAACTAGCGCCCAGGCAGCAATTGGCGCACTTAACGCACTGAGCGCGTTTACGTCGCGTGTCGCGCCTGTCGCGCCTGGCCCGCACGCGCAGAGGCCTGGTCTGGCCCTGATGCACCCACCGAGCAGGCCGTCAGGCCAGCCGTCGCGCCAACCGCCGGGCCAGCCAAGATTTGCGCTGGTACTGGGCAGCGGCGGCGTGCGCATCTCTGCTGCGCTGGGCCTGGTCGAAGTGCTGACGCAGGAAGGCCTGGCGCCCGACCTGGTGGTGGGCTGCAGCGCCGGGGCCTTGTTCGGTGCGCTGATTGCCGCCGGGCACCCGGCGGCTGATGCCATTCGGCTGGCCACGACACTGTGGTCGGCCGAGGTCACGCGGCGCCGTCGCTGGCGTGCCATCCCGCAGATGCTTTGGCCACGCCTGGCGCGCTTCGGGCCCGACTTCGCGCTGCGCGACGATCGCCTCGTGCGCCAGCGTCTGACACAGGCATTCGGCGACCAGCGCCTGCAAGACCTGCCCACGGCATTGCGGGTGAGCACGACTTGTGCCGACAGTGGCAGCGCCGTGGTGCTGCAAAGCGGCCCGCTGGTGGCCGTGCTGCGCGCTGCGGTGGCCTTGCCGTTCATGTTTTCGCCGCAGCACATCGACGGCAAACGGCTGATGGACGGTTTCATCTCCGACCCCCTGCCCGTCAGCGCTGCAGCAGATGCGCAGGCGGTGCTGGCTCTGGGCTTCGAGTCGCCGATGCCGTACCGCGTGGACGGGCCTTCGCGGCTGCTGGCGCAGATGACCTCGGCGATGACCAACAACCTGGTGCAGGCGCGGCTGGCCGCAGCGCAGCGACCCCGGCTGCTGACCCTGATGCCGACGCTGCAGCGCCGCGTGGGCCTGTTCGACACACAGGCCATGCCCTATCTGGTGGAAGAGGGCCGCCGCGCGGCGCGCCTGGCGCTGCCGGCCATCGAGCAGATGCTGGCTGGCGTCGACCGCGCGCCCGTTGCCGCGGCGTGGAAATGAGCGTCGTCCAGCCTTCAGTGCGACATCGTACCGACCCGCACCTGGCCTTGCCCGCAAGCTGATTGCTCACTCAAGGAGCAAGACGCATGGCCGATGAAGAAGCGCAGGGCGCCAGCCACACCGTCGACACAGACGACCTGCCCACATCTTTCGGCGTCTTCAAGCCAGTGGGCCACGTGATGATCGGTCTGCCCACGCAAGGCGAGACAGACACCCTCGTTTCGGCCCTGCAGGGTGCCGGCTGGCCCAGCGGCGAGGTGCGGCAATTCATACCTCGCGAGAGCGTGGCCGAGATGGAAGCGCTGGTGGAAAACGCCGGCACCTTGGCCGGCTTCGGTTACGAGATCACGATGTTGCGGCGCTACCTCGCGCTGGCACGTCAAGGCGAGCTCTGGCTGCTGGTGAAGGTGGATGACACCGACCACGCCGCCCAGGCCGCCGACCTGGCCCGCGAGTGCGGCGCCACGCTGGCCGTGCACTACCGCTTGCTGACGGTCGAAGAGCTGATCTAGGTATCACTGCCAGCGGGGTTGCCGCGTCATGGCGTGGCCGGCGGTGGGGGGCGCTTTTTCTTCTTGGTGTTCGGTTCGCGCGCGGCCTTCCTGGCTGAGCGTTCTGCCTCGCGCAGCAACGAAGCTGCCACCCAGGCGGCGTGTTCCTCGGGTGTTTCCAGCGTCACGCGGCCGATGGCGCCCGAGCGAAAGTCGTTCAGCACTGCTTCGGCGGCCTTCTGCAGGTTCAGCACGGCGCCGCTGCCGATGTAGCCACGCTGACGTGCGATGCGCTCCAGCACATGGTCGGCCGGCGTGGTGCCCAGCGTTGCGGCGTCTGCCACGCTGGCAAGTCTGTAGCGCGCCGCCAGTGCCGCGGAGTAGCCGGCTTGCAGCCGTTCCAGCAGCGCCAGCGCCACTTCTTGTTCGTCGTAGGCGTTGCGTCCCACCGCGCCACTGGCGGCCAGCAGCAGGCCGCTTTCCGGCACGGTAATGCGCGGCCACAGCAGGCCGGGGGTGTCGTACAGCGTCACGTCGCTGGCCAGCGCGATCGGCTGCTCGGTCTTGGTGATGCCGGCTTCGTCACCCGTCTTGGTGGCCTTGCGTTTGACCAGCGTGTTGATCAGCGTGCTCTTGCCCACGTTGGGCACACCGCAGATGAGCACACGCAAGGGCTTGACCATGCCGCCGCGCAGCGGTGCCAGTGCGCGGCAGGCCTGCAGCAGGCGCGCGGCCGGCGCGGCTTCGCTGGCGTCCAGGCCGATGGCGCGCGTGCCAGGCAGGCTGTTGTAGTGCGCCAGCCAGGCTTCGGTGCGCGTGGAGTCGGCCAGATCTTGTTTGTTCAGCAGCTTCAGCGCCGGTCTGCCGGCCGTCAGTGTGGCCAGCAAGGGGTTGGCGCTGCTGGCCGGCAGGCGCGCGTCCAGCAGTTCGACGACGACGTCGATGCCCGACTTGAAACGCTCCACCATCGCCAGGCGCGTGGTGTGCATGTGCCCCGGGAACCACTGGATGGCCATGGAGCGCTGCGCTCGCGTTCAGACCGAAGGGGCCGCAGCGCCACCGGGGGCGACAGGAAGAATCGGGGCGCGAATGGGTGCAGCGTGCATGGTTGGAATGCTAACCACCCGCGTTGCACCTTCTCAAGGCGGCCTCGGCGTCATCGCTTTGTCACAACCGCGTCGCAAGATGGCGGCACATGTTGCAAGCCCGCCCGCCCGCTGCCGCCCGGTCGCATCCACGCCAGTCTGTGCCTGCCGCGGCCGGCTCGGCACTGGCGTCGGGCGAGCCGGTGCTGTTGGTCTCGGCCGAGGCCTGGTTGCTGGAGTTGCTGAGCCTGCAGCTGCGCGCCGCTGGCTGTTTTCCGCTGGCTGCCGCCAGCGCCGAGGAAGGCCGTCGCCTGCTGGCCCAGGTGGTGCCCGCGCTGCTGGTGCTGGACCTGGATGGCCTGACCGCGGCCGACCTGGACTGGGCATTGCAGCCGCTGCAGGCCGACGACGAGCACGTCGTGCCGTCGGGCCCGTCTGTGCCGCTAGTGCGTCTCATGCCGCTGGTGCTGCTGGGCGACGCCACGCTGGCCACCGCCATTCAGGCCCGCGCCAGCCTGTGCCAACCCAAGCCGTTCGAGCCGCGGGAACTGGTACAGCAGTTGCTGCGTGTGCTGCGCCCCGCAACGGCTGGCGAGCGGCCAGCGCCCTTGCAGTGCGGCGCGGTGGAGCTGGCGCGAGACCAACCCACGCTGAGGCTGCGTCGCGGCAAGGGCTGGGTCGAGATCGAACTGCCACGCACGGAACACCGCCTGCTGAGCTGCCTGCTGGCCGAGCCCGCCCGCGTGCACAGCCGAGAGGACATCTGCACTGCGGTGTGGGCCGACAACCCCGTCGACCTGCGCACCGTGGACCAGTATGTGCGTCGTCTGCGGCGCTCGTTGGCTGTTGCAGGCGCGGCCGATCTCGTGAAGACTGTCAATGGCAGCGGTTACCGCATCAGTCCCGAGGCCTTGTCCCTCAAGGAATTTTCATGAACGACAAACACATCTCGACCCAATTCGACTCCGAGCTCAGCGGCATCTCCTCGCGGGTGCTGGAAATGGGCGGCCTGGTCGAGTCGCAGGTCGTGCAGGCGGTCTATGCACTGACCCAATCCAGCGGCGAAACCGCCAGCCAGGTGCTGCGCGCCGAAGAGCGCGTGAACCAGATGGAAATCGAGATCGACCGCGACCTCTCCAGCATCATCGCGCGCCGTCAACCCACCGCACGCGACCTTCGGCTGCTGATTGCCATCAGCAAGACCATCGGCAACCTTGAACGTGTGGGCGACGAAGCCGCGCGCATCGCACGCACGATGCAGCGTCTGATGAACAGCGGCATCAGCAGCAAGCTGCGCCTGCCGGTGGGCGACATCTCCTTCGAGGCTGAACTCGCCATCGCGCTGCTGCGAAAATCACTCGACGCCTTTGCGCGCCTGGACGCCACGGCGGCGCTGGAAGTGATCAAGAAAGACAACGAGATCGACGTCGAGTTCGACGGCCTGCTGCGCAAGCTGGTGACCTACATGATGGAAGACCCGCGCACCATCTCGGCCAGCATCGACCTGGTGTTCGTCGCCAAGGCCATCGAGCGCGTCGGCGACCACGCCAAGAACCTGGCCGAACAGGTGATCTACATCGTCAAGGGCACCGACGTGCGGCACACGCCGATGGGCGATGTCGAGTCGGTAGTGGCCTGAAAGATCAACGGAGAAAACGCACATGGCCCGCATCCTGGTTGTTGAAGACGAACCCGCCATCGCCGAGCTGATCTCGCTGAACCTGCGCCATGACGGGCACGAGGTGCAGGTGGTCGGCTGTTCGCAAGACGCCGAGGCCGCCATTCGCCAGGCCCTGCCCGACCTGGTGCTGCTGGACTGGATGCTGCCCGGCGAAAGCGGCCTGCAGCTGGCGCAGCGCTGGCGCCGCGATGTGCGTACGCGCGAATTGCCGATCGTGATGCTGACCGCGCGCAGCGAAGAACGCGACATGGTGCAGGGCCTGGACAGCGGCGCTGACGACTATCTGAGCAAGCCCTTTTCGCCCAGCGTGCTGGTGGCGCGCATTCGTTCCGTGCTGCGCCGCAAGGCACCCCAGAGCCTGGACACCGCGGTGCAGATCGGCGCGCTGATGCTCGACCCCGGCACGATGCGGGTGACGGCCAACGGCGTGGTGGTGAAGCTGGGCCCGACCGAGTTCCGCCTGCTGCGCTTTCTGATGAACCACCCCGAGCGCGTGCATGCGCGCGCGCAACTGCTCGACCGCGTCTGGGGCGACCACGTCTTCATCGAAGAGCGCACGGTGGACGTGCACGTGAAGCGGCTGCGCGAAGCGTTGGCCACGGCCGACTGCGCCAGCATGGTGGAAACCGTGCGCGGCGCGGGCTATCGCCTGGCGCGGCCGCTAGAGGCCACGGTCGGCGTGGCCTGAACGCAGCCTGAACGAAGCCCGAAAAGGGGCCTTCGCGGCCCGACTTCGGGCCACGGCATGTTTGCCGTAGGCTCGCGGCATGTTTCCATCTCTGCAACATCCTGGCTTGCGAATCCGACGTCAAGTCCTTGCCCTGTGGGTTCTGGGCGTGGCCGCTGCGGTGCCGGCCTTTGGCCAAGGCCAGATCCTCACCGTGGCCACCGACAGCAGCTTGCTCAAAGCCATGAGCGAAGTCGCGCGCGGTTTCGAGGCCACCCGACCCGGCTTGCGCGTGGTGCTGGTGGCTGGTGAACCTGGCGCCTTGCTCGCGCAGATCGCCAACCCCGAGGCCGCCACGCGCTTCGACGTGCTGGCAGGCACCGATGCCGAAACCGCGGCGCTGGGCGTGCAGCGCCGGCTGCTGCGCCCGGAAGTGCGCAGTGCCTTCGCAGGCAATGAGCTGGTGCTGGTGGTGCCGCCGGCTGGGGGCATCTCCACGGTGCGGGTGGAGCGCCTGGTGGATCTGGCCCGGCCCGAGGTGCTGCGCATTGCCGTAGGGCGCATCAACGATTTGCCGGTGGGCCGTTACGCGCGCGAGGCCATCAATGCGCAGCGTCTGTGGCCTTCGGTGCAGCGCAAGCTGGTGCAGGCCGATAGCGGCACCAAGGTGCTGGAACTGGTGCAGCAGGGCGATGTCGACGCCGGCTTCGTGTACGCCAGCGACGCCGCTGCGGCCGGCGCAAGCGTGCGCACCGTCGGGACCCTGCCGACCGTCACGCCCATACGCTACGGCGCGTTGGTGGTGGCGGCCAGCGCGCAGGCCGCGCTGGCGGCTGAATTCCTGGACCATCTCCGCAGCGCGGCCACACGCGCGGTGTGGCAACGGGCCGGACTGGCCTTGCCCTGAACGGGCGGCGATGATGCGGCTGCGCGGCGCAATCTGAGCACAATGCTGCCCTTCACTTTCCACCGAGCCGCCGCATGAAACCTACCCTCGCGCTGTCTAACCTGGCCGCCACTTCGGCTTGGCTGGCGTTGCTGGCCGCATCGGTCTTGCAGGTGAACGCGCATTCACCGGTCCGGACATCGACCCAAGCACCAACGTCAGCCCTGAGCTTGAGCTATCCCACCACGCCTGCAGTGGACCATGTCGACACTTACCATGGCACCCGCGTGGCCGACCCCTACCGCTGGCTAGAGGACGACAACAGCGCCGAGACCAAGGCCTGGGTGCAGGCGCAGAACGCCGTCACCGAGAAGTACTTCGCCGCGATGCCGCAGCGCGTGCCCACGCGCCAGCTGTACACCACGATGTTCAACTTCGAGCGCTACGGCGTGCCTTTCAAGGAAGGTGGCCGCTACTTCTGGACGCGCAACGACGGCCTGCAGCAGCAGGCCGTGCTGTACACGGCAGCGTCGCTGACGGCCAAGCCCACCGTGGCGCTGGACCCGAACACGCTCAGCAAGGACGGCACCGTGGCGCTGACCGGCACCGTGCCCAGCCGCGACGGCAAGCTGCTGGCCTATGGCGTGGCCAAGGCGGGTTCTGACTGGCAGACGTGGCGTGTGCGCGACCTGGCCAGCGGCAAAGACCTGCCCGACACCATCGACTGGGTGAAGTTCAGCAGCGTCAGCTGGACGCCCGACGGTCAGGGTTTTTTCTACTCGCGCTACGACGAGCCGAAACCCGGCATGGCGCTGAGCGGCGCCAACTTTTTCCAGAAGCTCTACTACCACCGCCTGGGCGCGCCGCAAGCGGCCGATGTGCTGGTGGCCGAGAACCCGGCCGACATGGAATGGGGCTACCGCGTCACGGTCAGCGACGACGGCCGCCTGGCCTTCGTCAACGTTTGGAAGAGCTCGGGCCGGCGCAACGGCCTGATGCTGCTGGCGCTGGAAGACGGCGGCTACCGCGGTGCCAAGCCGCAGCCCTTGACCCTGGCTTTCGACGCGCAATACGTGCCGCTGGTGCTGGACGGCGACCGCCTGGTGGTGCGCACCGACCGCGGCGCGGCCAACGGCCAGCTGGTGGCGGTGGACGTGCGCAAGCACCTTGGCCAGCCGGTGTCTGAACCGCAGTGGCAGACCGTGGTGCCTGAGGCCAAGGAAGCGCTGGTGGGGGCCACCGCCGTGGGCGGGCGTTTCATCCTGCGTTACCTGCGTGATGCCTCGACGCTGGTGCGCATCCACGCCGCCGACGGCGCCCTGCAGCGCGAACTGTCGCTGCCCGGCGTGGGCACGGCTGGCGGGTTCGGTGGCCGTTGGCAGGACAGCGAAACCTTCTTCAACTACACCAGCCTCATCACCCCGGCCGACATCCTGCGGCTGGACCTGAAGACGGGCGAGACCTCGCTATTCAAGCGCCCCAAGACCGCCTTCGACCCCAACCAGTACGAGACCCGCCGCGCTTTCGTCACCAGCAAGGACGGCGCACGTTTCCCCGTCTTCATCGGCCACAGGAAGGGCTTGAAGCTGGACGGCAGCAACCCCACGCTGCTGTACGGCTACGGCGGCTTCAACCAACCCAACACGCCGGGCTTCAACGTCACCGCGGCGACCTGGATGCAGATGGGCGGCGTCTACGTCAGCGCGTCCATCCGCGGCGGCGGTGAATACGGCCGCGCCTGGCACGAGGCCGGGACCAAGCTGCAGAAGCAGAACGTCTTCGACGACTTCATCGCCGCCGCCGAATGGCTGGTGGCGCAGAAGATCACGAACCCCGCCAAGCTGGCCGTCAACGGCGGCAGCAACGGCGGCCTGCTGGTGGGCGCGGTGGTGAACCAGCGGCCCGACCTGTTCGGCGCTGCCGTGCCCGCGGTCGGCGTGATGGACATGCTGCGTTTCCACAAGTTCACCATCGGCTGGGCCTGGGTCAGCGACTACGGCTCATCCGATGACGCCGAGCAGTTCAAAGCGCTGAAGGCCTACTCGCCGCTGCACAACATCCGCGCGGGGCAGAAATATCCGCCGCTGCTGGTGATGACGGCCGACCACGACGACCGCGTGGTGCCCGCGCACAGCTTCAAGTACACCGCCGCACTGCAAGCGGCCGACACCGGAGGCGCGCCCAAGCTCATCCGCATCGAGACCAACGCCGGCCACGGCGCGGGCAAGCCCACCAGCAAGATCATCGAAGAGCGCGCCGACATGCTGGCCTTCATCGCCCACGCCTTCGACATGAAGGTGGCGCCGCCAACGCCCTGAAGAAGCGGGCCGTAGCGCGTCGAGGGCCGTGCCGGCCGGGCGCAGCCGGCTCGTCTTACGCCTGGGTGTCCGCGCCGATCAGCACGCGCGTTTCGCTGACAAAACGGTAGAGCGGCACTTCCAGGTTCGTCGGCGCGGGCACGTTCTTGTAGACGCGGCCGGCACCGTCGAAGGTGGAGCCGTGGCAAGGGCAGAAGAAGCCACCCGGCCAATCGGCAGGCAGGCTGGGGTTGGCGCTGCCAGCCGGCGCGGCGCTCGGTGAACAGCCCAGGTGCGTGCAGATGCCGACCGCCACGAAGATTTCTGGCCGCAGCGCGCGCGCCGCGTTCCTGGCGAAGGCGGGCTGCTGGTTCCGCACTGACTGCGGGTCCGCCAGTTTAGAGTCGTGGCCCTGCAGCGCGGCCAGCATCTCGGGCGTGCGGCGCACCACCCACACCGGCTTGCCGCGCCACTCGACGATCTTGCTGCCGCCCGGCAGGATGTCGGCGATGTCCACCTCTACCGGGCCGCCCGCGGCCTTGGCGCGTTCGCTGGGGGCCAGGGTAGAGATGAACGGCACCGCAGTGGCGATGCCCGCTACACCGCCCGCCGCACTGACCGCCAGCAGCCAGGTTCGGCGTTGAGGGTCTGTGCCCTCGGAGCGCGAGGGAAAGGACAAAGTGCTCATGTGGGTTTCCTGGTGGCTGGCGTTGGACGCCCATAGGGGCCTGCGGTTCCCGAAGCCCGTCAAGCTTTCAATGCGACGGTCTAAACCGCATTCAGTGGAATCTTCAGGTAGCGCATGCCGTTGGCTTCGGGCTCGGGCAGTTCGCCGGCGCGCATGTTGATTTGCACTGAAGGCAGGATCAGCGTCGGCATCGCCAGGGTGGCGTCGCGCGCTTGCCGCGTGGTCACGAATTCTTCTTCGCTGATGCCGTTGCGCACATGCACGTTTTTCTCACGTTGTTCGGCCACGGTGCTGACGAACTGCACCTCGCGGCCGCCGGGCTGGTAGTCGTGGCACGTGTACAGCAGGGTCTGGGGCGGCAGGCTCAGCACTTTGTTGATGCTGCGGTACAGCGTGCGCGCGTCGCCGCCTGGGAAGTCGCAGCGCGCAGTGCCGTAGTCGG
>Ga0209591_10009025_pt1 | contig 10816 bp, 8 predicted proteins | sample MAT01_FD_187207 | JGI IMG/M metagenome (GOLD analysis project Ga0209591, IMG submission 187207) | Freshwater microbial communities from Lake Fryxell liftoff mats and glacier meltwater in Antarctica - MAT-01 (SPAdes) (version 2) | ecosystem: Environmental > Aquatic > Freshwater > Ice > Liftoff...
GTCCGCGGCGCAGGTCCAGGCCGTCATGGCCGAACAGGCCGACCTCCAGCCCGGCATGCGGGTCTTGGAGATCGGGTCCGGCGGCTACAACGCCGCGCTGCTCGCCCACCTCGTCGGACCCGCCGGGCGGGTCACCACCATCGACATCGACCCCGACGTCATCGACCGCACCCGCCGCCTGCTCGACGCCACCGGCCACCAACAGGTCCGGGTGGTGCACGTCGACGCCGAGCACGGCATGGGTGCTTGCGCCCCCTACGACCGGATCCTGGTCACCGCGGGAGCATGGGACATCCCGCCGAGCTGGACCGAGCAGCTCGCCCCCGGCGGGAGGCTCGTCGTCCCCCTCCGGATGCGCGGCCTCACCCGCACCCTCGCCCTCGACACCGTGACATTCGACACGGGGGCCCTCGACACGGGGGCCCTCGACACGGGGGCCGACCGTGTGGGCCACCTGCTCGCCCGGTCCGCGCGGCTGTTCGGCTTCGTCCCCGTCCAGGGCGCCGGCGCCCACCCCAAGACCGCGGTCGGAGTCCGCGGCGGGGAGATCACTCTGACCTTCGACGACCACCCCCGTGTCGACCCCGACGCCGTCCAAGGTGCGTTCACCGCAGAACGCGTCGAGACCTGGACCGCGGTGCCGCTGCGGCGGAACGAGCTGCTCGACACGTTGCAGATGTGGCTGGCCACCGTCACCCCCGGCTTCTGCACCGTGCGGGTCGACCCCGATCTCGACACCGGCCTGATCACCCTCCCGCCCCGGCGATTCAGCGCACTCGCCTCGGTGGTCGGAGCCACCGTCGCCCACCTGACCACCCGCACCGCCGAGGACGAGCAGACCCACGAGCTCGGGGTCCACGCCTTCGGCCCGCAAGCCGTCGGTCTCACCGAACTGCTCACCCGCCATCTGCGCACGTGGAGCGCCGAGCATCGCGGCGGCCCAGGCCCGCGCATCCGCGTCTACCCTGCGGGCACCGCCGATCGGGACCTCGCGCCCGGGCATGTGATCGACAAACGGCACCGGCGAGTCGTGCTGTCCTGGCCCGACAGCCCGACAGCCCGACAGCCCGACAGCCCGTCACCGGCGGTGGTACGGCGTTGGTGACCGCTCGACGTCGCCCGGCACCGTGCCCGGTCGGCCGAAGTCTCATGCCCGAACGCTCCGCTCGGCGAGCCACCTGCCGCCGTCGCGATCCCCCGGCCCTGCCTCACCGACTGCGGTCCTGGGCCGGGTTCAGCACGATCCGCACCCGACGAAGGAGAAACGATCATGACCGTGGACGCGATGGCCGACCTGGCGCCCGACTCGGAGTTCGACCTCGACATCACGCTGCTCGAGGTGGCCGATCCGGCACATCTGATCAACATGACCGACGACGGCTGCGGCAGCACGTGTGAGAACTCGACCTGCGTGACCGCGGTCTGATCCCGACGACGACCGGATGCCACCGAGGTGGCGTCCGGTCGCCTGCCCCTACCGACGAATCTTGTTCGCCCATCCGTTCGGAGGTTCGAGGTGTCCACCGTCCAGACCGGTCAGGCGAGGTTCCGCACGACGGGTGCCACGCTGGTCCGCGCGGCCGCGGTGACGGAGCTGCCGCTGCCGCCGCTGCCCGACCTGACGCTGTCCGGGGCCGGCGCCGCGGCCGGCTGGGTCGTGTGGCTGCGCCGCGTATGGAGCGTCGCCGACGCGCGCGACGCCATCGAGCACGCCAGTCCGGTGTTGGCCGCACGCATCGAGGCGTTGTTGGTGGCGCAGGGGCCTGGGGATCGCGAGACCCGACGGGTGACGCTGGCCGTGCTGCGCTACCTCATCCGGCTCACCGGTCGGCCCACCCCGCACGGCCTGTTCGCCGGGACGGTCGCGGCACGGTTCGCCGCACACCCCGCGCTGCGTTGCGGCTCGGAACACGTCGCGGTTGCCGGCGCCGACGGCGGCTGGCTCGACGAGCTCATCCGCGCGATGGAGAGCCAACCGGCCGTGTTGGACGCGCTGCTCGTCGTCGCGAACACCACGGTCACGATGCGCGGCGGGCGCCTGGTCGTGCCCTATCAGTCGAGCCCGGACACGCACGGACGCGACAGGGTGGTCGACGTGACGTTGCGCGCCACCCGGCCGGTCCGAACTGCAATCGAGGAGGCCCGGTCTCCGGTCGTGTTCGGCGACCTGCGGGCGAAGATCCTGGCCGAGGATGGGCGGGGCAGCGCCGCCGAGGTGACCACGCTGCTCACCACGCTGGTCGCCCGTCGGGTGCTGATCACCAGCCTGCACGCGCCCAGCACCGAGCCCGACGCTCTGGGCCACCTGGTCCGGGCCCTGAACTCGGCCGGGCCGACGATCCCCGCAGGCACGCTGCGCGAGGCCCACGAACTGTTGCGGCGGCATCGACACGAGCCGCCGGCGGCGCGCCGCGCGCTGCGCACCCGGGCCGCCGCCGCGATGCACAGGTTGGCACCGGTCGGGCGACGGCATCCGGTCACGGTCGATCTCCGGCTCGACGCGGACATCACCCTGCCTGACGCGGTGGCGCGCGAGGCCGAGCGAGCCGCGCTGTTGCTGGCACGGCTGACGCCCCGCCCGGCGGGCACCGCCGTGTGGGCGGACTACCACCTACGGTTCTACCAGCGGTTCGGTCCCGGCACACACGTGCCGCTGCTCGACGCCGTCGCCGACCACGGCGTCGGCTGGCCCGACGGCTACCCCGGCGCCGCCCTCGCGGCGCCGCGACACGCCCCCACCCGCCGCGACGACACCTTGCTGACCCTCGCGCAGAGCGCCGCGCTGGACGGCGTGCGCGAGGTCGTACTCGACGACGCCCTGATCGACACACTCGATCAGGGCGACCAGACCCCGGTTCGGCTTCCTCCCCATCTGGAGCTCCGCGCGCGGCTCGACGCACCCGACCTCGACGCGCTGCGCGACGGGAGATTCCACCTTGCCGTCACCTCGGTCTCCCGAGCCGCCGCAGTGGCGTCAGGCCGGTTCCTGCCCCTGCTCGACCCACCCGACCGTCGACGGCTGACCGGGGCGCTCACCGATCGGGACGACGCGCTGCCCGCGCAGCTGTCGTTCCCACCGCTGGATCCCACCACCTCACATGTCACCCGGACCGTCCGCGTCCTCCCCGTCGTGATCAGCCTCGCCGAGCACCGCGACCCCGCCGCCGCGGACGTACTCACTCCCGCGGACCTGGCCGTGAGCTGCGACAGCGACCGCCTCTACCTGACCGCGCCCGACCTCGGCGTGCGGGTGGACGCCCACAGCACGCACGCGCTCAATCTGCGTCACCACACACCGCCGCTGGCGCGGTTCCTGATCGAGCTCACCAGCGCCCACCACGGGCAGGTCACCGAGCTGGACTGGGGCGCGGCCGCCAGGCTGCCCTTCCTCCCCCGGCTGCGCTACGGGCGCATCGTGCTGTCCCCGGCCCGGTGGCGCCTGAGCGCCGCCGAGCTTCCCGGCCGCGACGTCGCGTGGCCGGTCTGGGACCACGCACTGGAGAGTTGGCGGGCCCGCCGCCGGATGCCGCACCGGATCCTTCTGGTCGACCAGGATCGGCGGCTGCCGCTGGACCTCGACGCGCAGGCCCACCGGGTGCTGCTGCGCGAGCACCTCGCCACCGCCTCGCACGCGGTGATCGAGGAGGCCCCGGATGACGACGCCGCGGCCTGGTTCCACGGTCGAGCACACGACATCGTCGTGCCCCTCACCACCGCTCCGTCGTCCGTTCGGCGCCCGGCCGGGTCGAGCGTCACGCCGCCGCGCCCGACACCTCGGCGGGTCGTGCGCGCCGGCGAGCACGGCCAGACCCCCGGCGCGTCGACGCTGCTGTTCGTCAAGCTCTACGGCGACCCGCAGCGCCAGGACGTCGTGCTGGCCGAGCACCTGCCCGCCCTGCTCGCCGCGTGGGGCACCTCCGAACCGAGGTGGTGGTTCCTGCGGTTCCAGGAGGGCCGCGAGCACTACCTGCGGTTGCGTATCGCACTCCCCACCGCCGAGCCGGAAGTGTTCGGCGAGGCCACCGGCCGGGTCGCCGGCTGGGCCGACCGACTACGCCGCGACGGACTGCTGCGCGAGATCGCCATCGCGACCTCCTACCCCGACACCGGCCGCTGGGGCTCCGGTGCGGCGTACGTCGGCGCGCAGGCCGTGTTCGCCGCGGACTCCCGCGCCGTGCTCACCCAGCTCGCCCAACCCGCCCGCCCGCACCACCACGTCCTGGCCGCGGCCAACCTCACCGCCCTCGCCGTCGGGTTCACCGGCGGGGTCGACCTCGCCGCGCGGTGGTTGCTCGACCACACCCCGGCGAGCCCGCCCTCCCCGATCCCACGCCCGGTCTTCACCGCCGCCCAGCGCCTCGCCGACCCCGACGGCGACTTCCGTGCGTTGCGCGCAGCAGCGGGCGGCGCAGCGGTCACCGCACCGTGGGGCGCAAGGGAGCAGGCGCTGATCCGCTACCGGTCGTACTTCACCTCGGCCGACACGACCGGCCCGGACAGCGCGGGCACCCGAACCGATGCCCAGCGGATCAGCACACCACTCACTGGAGGGGAGCGCACCCGCCCCGTGAAGCCCGATACCGAAGGGGTCGATCCCGACGCCGTCCTGGGCTCCCTGCTGCACGGCCACTTCCTGCGCGCCCGCGGGGTCGACGCCCAGGACAAGGCGGTCTGCCTCTATCTGGCCCGGGTCGCGGCGCTGAGCCACCTCGCTCGCGCTAGCGGACCACGATGACGGCAACGTCCACCGCTGCTGCGACCACCGTGAACCCAGCGGTGGACGTCGCGGTCGGCATCGCGCTGCACATCGCCGATCGGTTCGACCGGCCGGACGGTTCCGGCCTGCCCACCGGCCAGGCGTGGTGGCATCAGTCCCTCGCACACGGCGCCCCGGGTGTTGCCCTGCTGCACATGGAACTGGCCGCGGCTGAGCTTCGGCCGTTCGACCGGGTCCACAACTGGCTGACCACGATCACGAGCAGGCCGGTCACGACCGGGGCGACCACCGGCGCCTTCTACGGGGCCCCGGCCGTGGCGCGAGCCCTCGCCGGTGCCGCCGCCGTCCGCCCCGGCGCCTACCGGTCCGCGCTGCGGGCCGTCACCACCCGGATCGAGGCCGACGTCGAGCACCGGGTCCGACGCGCCCGCACCCGGCTCGACGCCGGGGCCCTGCCGATCATGGCGGAGTTCGACACGATCCGGGGCCTGGCCGGTGTCGGCGCCCACCTGCTGCACCACGCCCCCGACGGTCCCGCACTCCGGTCGGTCCTCGACCACCTGGTGCGGCTCACCCAGCCCGTCCGCAACGGGTCGCGCACGGTGCCGGGCTGGTGGACCCCCACCGGACCCACTGGGCGCGCAGAAGACGACTTCCCGGACGGTCACGGCAACGTCGGGCTCGCCCACGGCATCTGCGGACCACTGGCCGTACTGGCGCAGACGCGACGCCGCGGGATCACCGTGTACGGCCACGACGAGGCGATCGAGACGATCTGCGCCTGGCTCGACGACTGGCGCACCGACACCGCCACCGGGCCCCGCTGGCCCTACGTGATCGCCCGGAATGAGCTCGGCACCATACCGCGCACGGTCCGGCGCAGTGGCGCGACCCGGCGCCCCAGCTGGTGCTACGGCACCGCAGGTGTCGCCCGTACCCTCCAGCTCGCCGCCCTGGCCCTCGGTGACACCACCCGACGGCGGGATGCCGAGGACGCCCTGACCGGTGCCCTCACCGACCCGACGCAGGACGCTCTCGTCACCGACGACTCGTTGTGCCACGGCTACGCAGGGCTTGCCCGGATCACTGCCCACGCGGCCGCCGACGCCGACACCGATGCGGCACCGGGCCTGCGCCGCCTCGCGGTGAGCCTGCTCGGCCGCGTCGGCCACCAACCCGCCGCCGACGATCCGGGGCTGCTCGAAGGTGCCGCCGGGGTCGGCCTCGTCGCGCTCACCGCGCTCGCCGACCCGACGACGCGGTGGGACACCTGCCTTCTCACCACATGACCGCGAGGACAGCATGATCGAGAGGACCGAAGCGCCGATGCCACCCGACAGCGACCTCACGAGTTCGTGGCGCCACGTCCTGATCGAGTTCACCGACCCCGCCACCGCCGAGCACGTCGCCGCGACCACGCTCGCACCCGCCCTGGAACGAGCCGAACTGCGCAGCTGGTGGTTCCTGCGCAAGTCCCCGGCCTGGCGGCTGCGCTATCAGGCGCGACATCCGGTCACGACGACAGTCGACGCGCTGCTCGACGAGATGGCCGGCCGCGGGCAGATCGCCCGATGGACCAGCGGCTTCTACGAGCCCGAAACCCTGGCCCTCGGCGGGCCACTCGCCCTGGACACCGCGCACACCCTGTTCCACCACGACAGCCGCCACGTCCTTGCCCGCGCCGGTGAGCCACGCCCGGGTCTGGGTCGTTGCGAGACCACGGTGCTGCTGTTCAGCGCCATGCTGCGCGCGGCCGGGCTCGACTGGTTCGAGCAGGGCGACGTCTGGGACCGGGTGGCCACCCTGCGCCCCGCCGCCCGACCTCTCGGCACCCAACACCGTGCCAGGCTGGAGGCGGCCATCCGAAGGCTGATGACCACCGCCCCACCGGATCCGCCGCTTGCCCGCACCTGGTCGGCCGCGTTCCACACCGCCGGACACCGCCTGGGCGACCTCGCCCGCGGCGGCCGTCTCCAGCGTGGGCTGCGGGCGGTCCTCGCCCACCACTTCATCTTCCACGCCAACCGCGCCGGGCTGTCCGCAGCCGATCAGGCCACCCTCGCCGCCCTGGCCGTCCACGGCGTCTTCCACACCACCCCCACCCGCCCGCCGGTCCCCGACACCACGAAGGTTCCCGCATGACGAACACCGCCCCGCAGCCCACGCACACCAGCGACACCGCCGGTGCGCCATCCACCGACGTCTGCAGCGACGCCTTCGACCATCGAGGCGCACTGGTCGAACGCCTCGTCACCAACGGGATCGTGCGAGACGACGCCGTCAAGGCCGCGTTCGGGCAGGTGCCCCGGCACCTGTTCCTTCCCGGTCTGCCATTCGCCGACGCCTACGCCGACTCCCCCGTCTACACCAAGCACGACGGTGCCGGCACGCGTATCAGCGCCGCCTCACAGCCCCGGATCGTGGCCATGATGCTCGAACAGCTCCAGATCCGCCCCGGGCAACGCATCCTCGAACTGGGCGCCGGAACCGGCTACAACGCCGCCCTCATGGCCGCCGCCACCGGTCCGTCCGGGCATGTCACCACCATCGACATCGACGCCGACCTCGTCACCGGCGCCCGCGAACACCTCGCCGCCGCCGGTGTCGGCAACGTCGAGGTCCTCTGCGCCGACGGCGTCCTCGGCCACCCCGACGCCGCGCCCTACGACCGGGTGATCGCCACCGTCGGCGCCTTCGAGATCCCCCGCCCCTGGCTGGCCCAACTCAGCCCCGGTGGACGACTCCTCGCCCCGGTCCGCCTCGCCGGTGCCGCCTCGCGCAGCATCGCCTTCGAACGCGACACCGACAGCTGGACCAGTCGCGGCAGCGAGATGGCGGTGTTCATGCCGCTGCGCGGCGTCGGCGACGACGCCCGCCGCGTCCTGGACCTCACCGGAACCGGTGAGGTGACCCTGCAGACCCACAAGGACAACGCTCACCACACCGACCCCACCACCCTCGCCGGGGTCCTCGACACCACCGGCGACGACGCCTGGACCGGGGTGCACTTCGGCTCCGGTGAGTCATTCGAGTGGCTGGACCTGTGGCTGTCCTGCAACCTGCCCAACCCCCTCATGCGCATGGAGATCGCCGCCACCGCCCGCGACCGCGGCCTGGTGCGCCCGATGTTCCCCACGGCGGCCATGGCCACCAGCACCGCCGAGGGCGCCCTCGCCTACCTCACCACCCGCCCGGCCGAGCCTTTCCCGGACGGCGCCCCCCGGTTCGAGGTCGGCGTCATCGGGCACGGCACCCGCGGCCCCGACCTCGCCGAGCAGGTCCGCACCGCCATCACGACCTGGAACGACAACGCCCGGCACCGCACCGTCCACTTCGCCATCCCGGACGCCCCGCCCACTCCCGACGTCGCCGCCGACCGGGTCGTCCTGAACCGCCCCGACAGCCCCATGATCATCACCTGGCAGTGACCCGCCATGGACCCCACCGGTACCTTCGCCCGCCGCTTCCCCCTCGTCGCCCGCCCCCGCCCGACCTGCCACCCCCTGCCCCGGCGGGTGGCCGCGCTGGCCGAACGTGCCCGCCACGCCGAGCGGGCGGGCGAACTGACCGAGGCCTGCGCGGTGCACAACCAAGCTGCACTCATCGCCTCGGACTGCGGGCTCCCCGACCTGGCCCGGACGTGGTGTCACCGCCAGGCGACCCTGCACCTCCGGGCCCGTCCCCTCGACGCCAGACGGGCTCGGCACGCCCTCGAACCACTGACCAACCTCGCCCGCCTCCACATCCGCGCGGGCCACGGCGAGCGCGCCTTCGACCTGATCGACACCCTGTTCGCCGCCGTGTCCAACCGCGCCGCCACCCGGATCGAGGACGTCGAGATCCCCGGCGACCTCACCGACAGCGCCCACACGCACCGCGAGATCCGCAGCTGGTTGTGGGCGGTCCTGCTCGCCACCGGCGCCCGCGCCCTCGCCGTCGCCGGACGCTGGACCGACGCCCACACCCAGCTACGGCGCTACAACGGCGTCGGGCGCCGCATGCTCGACGGACGCCAGGTCGCCGTGATCGCACACGCCGTCACCGGCGACACCCGCGGCGCCCTCGCACTCCTCACCGCGACGACACCCGCGGATCCGTGGGAGAACGCGGTCACCGCGTGCCTGAGCATCGCGTGCCACCCCACCTCAGAGGCCGGCGCGCTGAACGACCTCCTCAGCCACTACCACCGCCTCGACGCCGCCGCCCGCGGCATCGGGGTCTTCCACACTCGGCTGGGGCTGTCCTACATCGATGCCCTCATCGACACCGTCGATGGCGATCCGGCTCGGCGCGACGCCGCCGCCGACCGGATCGCGACCGGGCTCAACGACCATGCGCTGCGCAGACCCGACGGGTACGCCGCACGCGACGTCCTCGGCCACGACCGCTGCCGAGACCTGCTCACCGACGCACAGCATCTCGACCTGACCACCCAGGTCGAACGATGCGGCCTCCAACTCGGCGACATCCCCGCCCCCGAACTGCTCGAGCTGACGACCGCGCTCACCCGCGCCGAGAACGTCATCACGCGCACGACCAACCGCGTCGTCAACGGTCCCTACCCCGCTCGCCCCCCGTCCCCAGAACCCGCGAACTCGATGTGAACGGAACAGCACGATGAGCACGCCCGATCCCACGGAGCCGAGCCCCCGACCCATCGGCCACCCGGACACATGCCTGATCGTGCTACGCGGCAACTCCGGCTCGGGCAAGTCGACGATCGCCCGCAACGTCCGCGACCGCTACGGCCGGGGCCTCGCCCTCGTCGAACAGGACTACCTGCGCCGCATCGTGCTCCGCGAACGCGACACTGCCGACGGCAACGCCGCAGCCCTCATCGCCCACACCACCGCCTTCGCACTCGACATCGGCCACCACGTCCTGTGCGAAGGCATCCTGCACCGCTCCCGCTACGGACCCATGCTCGACGAGCTCCGCCGCACCCACCGCGGCACGACACTGTCCTTCTACCTCGACATCCCCCTCACCGAGACCCTGCGCCGTCACGCCCAACGCCCGCAGGCCACCCAGTTCAGCGCCGACGACATGCGCGGCTGGTACCTCGAACACGACGTACTCGGATTCCCCGGTGAGCACGTCATCGGCCCGCGAGCGACACACGACGACACCGTCAACCTGATCTTCAACCGCATCCCGCCCGCCGTACATCGCCGCGTTCAGGCCACACGTCGCCTGGCCGCGCCGCCTCAGCCGCCGGAGTAGGGGGCGTCGCCGGGCGGCCAAGTACTCCGGCCACTGGGCCGAAGCCGCCGCACCCGCCCGGCCACCATCGCGGTATCTCACGGAGGTGGCGGGCAGTCGAACTCCCGAGCCGGCCGGCGGTGATGCACGCCGAGGTCCCCGGAAGTCCACATCGTTGCCAGGTCAGCCTCGGGAACCGCCTCCAGATCCAATCGAGCGCGGCGGTCATTCACCCCGACGGGGTCGATCACCGGCCACAACCGGACGGGGTCACCGGCAAGGCCCAGGTACTGGGTGCCGAAGCGCTGCGGGCGGTTCTCGTGCATGGCGACCCGATCCTCCAGGTACACCAGGTCCCGCTCTGCTGCCCGCCCGTCCGCCACCGCGGCGCGCATCAGCGGTAACCACACGGCCTGGTGTCTCGGCGGGGCGTGCTGGACCAGCAACCAGCACGCGTGAGCCCCGTCCACGCCGACGAGGTCCGAACCGAGCCAGCCGTGCCGCTCAATCACCGACATCAGGAACGCCAGGTTGTCCTCGTCGACCACGTGCACCGCAGACCACGACTCGCCCGGGTCCATACCGTCGTCGACCCGCGCCATGTGGGCACGGCGGGCGTCCTGGTCGACCTGCATCCTGGCCAGCAACTCCACCCGCAACACTTGTCCAGTACAGCTCAAGACACCTTGATCCGCAGGCCGTCCCGGCGATGATGAGCGCTCTCCAAGCCGTCACAGCTTCTCGGGTGCCTCGATGCCGAGCAGGTCGAGCCCGAGGACCAGCGCCCGCGAGGTGAGCGTGGCCAGGGCCAGCCGCGACGCCCGCTCCTCACCGGTCGTGGTGTCGGCCAGGATCGGGCAGTTCTCGTAGAAGCCGGAGAACGCCGTCGCCAGCTCG
>Ga0209591_10009032_pt1 | contig 10812 bp, 11 predicted proteins | sample MAT01_FD_187207 | JGI IMG/M metagenome (GOLD analysis project Ga0209591, IMG submission 187207) | Freshwater microbial communities from Lake Fryxell liftoff mats and glacier meltwater in Antarctica - MAT-01 (SPAdes) (version 2) | ecosystem: Environmental > Aquatic > Freshwater > Ice > Liftoff...
CTAATATTGGTTTCAAACTAGCCTTAGTAATATTTTCGCCCAATCCTTCAGAAAGTATTTTCCAGAGTTCCGAACCGACATTTCTCACATGACTTGAACTAGAGTAAACTTCCTTAGCAATTTGCGTATAGGTGCGTTTTTTGAAAGTTCCCCGCAGGATAGCTTCTTGCACATAATCTAAGCGCTTTCCCGTTTGGGCAAAAACTAGGTCATCTGCCAGTTTTAAAGCTGCGGCAATATCCATACATAAAGGAGACGCTGGAGTTTACATGATTTATTATACCTGACATTTCGTACAAATGAAACAATTTAGATTTTGTCATCTGTCAAAAGTCAGGACTTTTCGTACACAGCTCATCCTTTATAGTAGTTTAAAGTTTTGGCAAAATATTTTATGAAGCGAGTTCGGTGGCTCAGTGGTTTGTTCGCGGCTGGGGTGTTGTCTTTTACTCTAGCGACTATTGGGGCACAAGTGGCCCAGGCCCAGCGCCCTATTCCTTGGACTCAGCTAAAATGCCAAGTTAAAGGTTGGCAGCGATCAATGTTCGAGGATATTGTGGTAAGTAGAGAAATATACACCAGTATGTTGCGGATTTTTCCTGGTACCAGTTTTACCTGCAAGCTTCCCGGTGGTCGTGCCTCTCTCGAATTACAATTTGCAATTCCTGATAACGAAAGGAAAGCCCCAATAAAAGTAGATGTTTATGTAGACGGAAATCCAGTCGCTTCTCGCACAGGCGACAAAGGTAAAGTACATACAATGTTAGTCGATGTCAGTAATGGAAAAAGTGTATCAATAGACGTAGATTGTGCTGCGGCGACAGATTGCCTTAGTGTGAGTAGTGGGCCTTTTAGTAATATCTTAGATGGTTATAACTTCATTAAATTTCAAGTTGTACCAGGAGCACGCTCTCCAGGGAGTCGATAAATTATGAGTATCAGCCGCCGTCAATTTAATCGTATCATTATCTGGGGTGGAGCTTCTTTTGCTGCTTCCGCAACATCGGGCATTTTCTTCCCCAAACCTGCCGAAGCTTATTCGTTAGAATTTCCGATTAGTGCCTTATCAGCCGATCGCGTTTTCAGCGGTATTCAAAAATATTGTGGAGCACAGGCTATCCCCGGCGTTCTATCACCAATCTTACAAGGCAATAGTAATGTTAGCAATAAAATAGAATCAGCAGCAGCTAACGCTATTCGCACGGCTGATAAAGAATTTGTAACTCGCAATTTTACTAGCAAAAGAACCGAATTAGCCTTGACTGGCGAAGGTATTCAGGATAATAGAACTATCAGTCGTTTGTGGGGTAGGCAAAGACAGGATAAAGTCGGCCCAAATGTCGGTTTTGGCTTCGTGGAAAAAGTTAATGGTCAATACAGCGATTCCAAAATTTCTGGGCCGACAATGTGCGCTATTCATAACGCGCAAAGAGTCTTAGCTGACCAAAGATTAACACCGCCAGAAATCGCAGCTTCTCTATTACCAACTCGATCGCGATTGGATGATTGGGGCTCCTGGGGAGGTGATAGCGATGCGTCTGCTGGGAGAAATCCTGGTGCTGTTTTTGCTCAATATGACACCGCAGCGGGGACGGTGACTTCTCGCTACGATTTAGTTGAACCTGGGCCGAAAGGTTTTGGGCGTGTTGAGTTTACTATTGAAGCTGAAAATCAGCCTCGGCGGGTGATTTTGGTGACGGTGAGGTTTTAATAATCAGACTGATATCATGTCCGGTTAAATGAACCCTACTTTTATATTGTGGTTTATTCACCGGTCATGATATTACGCACAAGTAAATTACAGCTTTCTAGTTCAATACGGTTCAGTTAAGCCTGATCTCCGTGGCACACCCCTTAAGAAGGGAGGAACAATAAAGCTCTCAAAGTCCCCCTTCTTAAGGGGGATTTAGGGGGATCTCCGGGGACTAAATAGTGTTAACAATCGCCTATTGCTTTCTAGTTCTCACTTCATCAAAAGAGCCAGTTGATGAATAACACCAACCGAAGCATCTTCGACAATGATTTCTTTTAGTTGTTCCCCCAAAACTAGCGAAGCATCAAGAATTTCTAGTCCAGCCAGTTGACCGTCAGGACTATAATCAGCAATAATGTCTTCACTCAATTCTCGATTTTCCGCTGTTCCTGGTGCTAATGGTAGTAACTCTATATAGAGAGCATCTACTTCTCGATCGTATAGTATTCTCATGTTTTGAATCCTTTTAATTAGAGTAATAGACGTTGACTGTTACTACTACAATTCTTTCCTGTGCTTCTGTAAAAATTGGCTTAACAGCTTTGTAAGCGTAAAACTGTTGATTAACGGGAGATTGATTGTTAAAATCAAATTGAGCGCGGGCTGAAAACTTACCTTGCTTGGCTGGTAGCCAGTTTCCCGAACGAATGGCAATAATAACCTCATTTTCTTCAGCGCCCCGCAGTAACATTCGCTCTCTGGCATGAGTTGAAAAGTAGATTGGTTTGACCATGCAATTGATTTTGTCTCCTTGATTATATTATAGTCAAACAACAACCGAATATAAATCAATATTTGGCTCAGTATATTCGTTTGAGTTGCTCAACGGAAGTCACCTTACCTGCTGCTACATCTTTTTTTGCCTGATTAAAAGCCTCTATAAAACCCGGAATCTGCAATAACTCGACCGTCGCTTGATTGCTTTCACGTTCTGCTAAATAAGCTAAAAAATCAGCAGCAACGAGCAGTCTTTCTGGAGATAAGTCATCTATGTATTCCTTTACCTGCTGGCGAAGTTCTTGGGTGTTCATAGTTCATAATTCTTGAAAATTATTAGATCTGCTCGATCAATGATAGCAAATTTATCAAGCATATCGCGTTCACGCCTGTCCCCTGTCTTCGCCCAGCTACTTACTTTTGCAATTGGCCAATCAAATCTAATGCTTTCTGAGCATCTGCGGCCATCCCTTGAGCGCGAAATAAACGGGCGGCTTGCTGCAAATCTGCGATCGCCCCTGGCCGATCTCCCATTCTCACCAAGGTAATCCCTCGATTAGCATAAGCCTTTGCATAACTGGGATTGAGTTGAATTGCTTGGGTGTAATCAGCTAAGGCAGAGCGATCGTTATTGATGCGAAAAAGTGCTAATCCTCGGTTAAAATAAGTGTTAGCGCGACCTGGATTTATTTGCAGCGCTTGATTGAAATCGTCGATCGCCCCTTTTTGATCGCCCAAGTCCGAAAGCGCTACGCCTCGGTTGTTGTAAGCTGCTGCAAAGTTTCGATCCTGACGGATGACTTGAGTATAATCTGCGATCGCCCCCGGTTTATCGCCCATAGCCGACAAAACCAGCCCCCGATTGTAGTACGCATCGAGATAACTGCCATTTAGGGCGATCGCCTTGCTATAATCAGCGATACTTTTGGTCATTTCTCTCAAATCAAAATACGCAAGTCCCCGATAGAAATAAGCTTCTACATAATCCGATTGAGTTTGAATCGCTTTCGTAAAATCGGCCACAGCCCCTGGCGCATCTCCCCGATCGAACCGAGTTAAACCCCGAACATAATAAGTCTTAGCATCTTGGGGATTATTCAGTTTCAGAGGTACATTAGCTGTTGGAGAGGTATTGATCAAAAGTGCCGATCGATTTAAGCCAGCTTCCGACAATTTAGCGATAAAAGTGTTAATAGGAATCGCTGAATTAAATCCTGTTTTAGTAATTGCTAAACCTGTGACAACTTTTCTGTCCGTATCTGTAACGCGATCGTAATCGCGATCGCCCTCTCCATGAACTCCAACTACGCGCCCTTCTCCATCAAAGACCGGCCCTCCACTCATTCCCCCTTTCGTGACAGCATTGTAGCGCAAAGTATAACCGTCTGCATGATTCGGGAGACGGCTGGTAACAAAGCCTGGTGAAAACTCAAAATTGCGTTCAGTTTGACCTTTTCTGCTAGCCGGAATACCTGGATAGCCAAACACAAAAATTGGTGTAGCGACTGCCGCTTGTTCGGAATCACCTAAAGTTACAACTGGATAAGATTCTGCACTGTTAAATGTTACGACTGCTATATCTGGAGCATTCTGGCCTTTCTGCAATAGTACACTTCTGGTTACTTGATAGTCTTTTCCTGTAGATGTGCGAATCTTATAGGTATCCTTAGTATTAGCAACAACATGGTTAGATGTCAAAACCGTGTAAGTTGTGCCTTGTTTGGCAATAATAAATCCAGACCCGCCACCATGAAGTGTTGCATTAATTTGAACTGTGACTGATTCAGCTAATTTTGCAATTTCTGGCGAAGACATAGCGAAAATCGGTGCAGGCGCAAACATGACTATTCCTGCTACCGTTACTGTTCCTGCTAGGATGCTGGCGAGGGAATCAAACCGCGAATAATCCCTATTCATAGGTAATTGCACAAGAGTGAGATTTTTTATACTGCCAATAGTATACGCGAAAATGAAATGTCCGCAGGCTAGAAACGGTGGAGTTTTTCAGAGAATTGCGATCGTTCTGACAATTCGTACATTTCGTACATTTTCGGTATTAAAGTGGCGCACATTTAATTTTGAAAATCCTGTTTCTTTAAACTCTTGTGGGGTGGGCTTCTAGCCCGCCCTAAGTAACAGGCAAGATGCCTGTTCCACAATAATGATTATTTGTTGTGGGGTGGGCCGGAGAGCCCGCCCGAAAATTTAAATCTAAATTAAAAACCACATCCTGCAAAAATATTAGCAACCTCGAACAGCATTCCGAAACAATTTCAAAGCTTCTTTTTCTTCCGACATTTGCAAGCACTGACTCAGCAATTCTATATCCAAATCCGGCAACAGCGTACTCCGAGAAACCAGATCGTAACCCTCCGAGTTGAGTTGGTAAAGCGAAAATACTCCATCTTCCCAAAACCAAACTTCCGCGATGTTAAATCGCCGATAATATTCCAACTTATTGATAGTCCCGCTGGTAAAAACAACTTCGATCGCCAAATCGGGCGTTTCCCGCTGCCGCCTGTCTTCCCCAAAGTAATAAGATAAATCTGGTTCTTTGCTGCTGCCTTTCGTTTCCGATTTGAGTGTAGCACTCCCGGTTGGCATAAAACTAATATCCTTTTCCAAACAAAACAAGCCTAGCAGCAATGCCAGCAGACATTTAATTATTTCATGTTCCCGCGAAAGTGTCATAATTTCTACATATCCGTCGAGGTAAGACAAGCGAACACTGCGAGTATACTCTAGCAAGGAATCAAGGGCTTCAAACTGCTCCCAAGTCATCGACAGTGGCAAAATTAACCGCTGTTCTGGGAGTGCAGTCAATTTGGGGTGGGTGGCAATAGTCATATATACTTTCCCCAGGTTGGAGTTGATGTTTCTAGGTTAGCTTAAAAAGTAAAAAACTGTTTTGAGAATTGGGCGATCGCCCTTTTAAATTAAACACAACTCAGACAAATAAATCTTGGTAAACGCTATATTTACGGGTAAGAAGACCGGGCGGTTTCAACCGCGTCTATACAGACAAAACCCACTCAAGAGCGGGTTGAAGAAGACCAGCCAGTTGAAATTATCTTACTTTCTTCAGTCCGCGGAGGCGGACTTCGTTTGTGTAGGCGCGGTTTCAACCGCCGTCTCATCTTTGAAACGCGATGTTTACAGGTTAGGTGCGCATTGCGCACCATACAAAAAACTAAGCCAAAAACTGGAACTGAGTACCGTTAATTGCCAAAGCAAACGGACTTGCTTCTTCAAAGGAACCGAGAAGTTCAAAGTTATCCGTGTTTAAAACAATCCCCAAAATCTGTCCGTTTCTTCCGTTCAAAACCACCATATCGTTGATAATTCCATCGTTGTCGTAAGCGATCAGATTGTCATCTGTGAAGAGGAGGTCTAATTCTGTTAAACCGTCTGTCAAACCGATACGATCGCCCTCGTCAAAATTAAAATCGGTAATGACATCGGCTCCATTGACTCCAAATGTTTCATTGCCTCTGAGCGCAAATATGTCAGCACCGGGGCCTCCTGTGAGCACGTCAATCCCCCGATCGCCCACCAAGAAATCGTTGCCGTCATTGCCGTCTAAATCGTCGTCTCCTTGCCCTCCGCGCAGGATATCGTTCCCGAACCCTCCAAAAATAATGTCGTTTCCCGCGTCGCCCCTAACTAAATCGTTGCCATCATTTCCATCCAGGAGATCGTTCTCTTTGCCGCCGTAAATTATGTCATTTCCACCGCCACCGCCGATAACATCATTGCCGTTATTTCCTAACAGCCGTTCGTTGGAATCTGACGAACCTCCTATGGTATCGTTACCATCGAGTCCCCAAACTCCCCAAGGGAAAGATGACAAATTTCCATCCTCTACATCAATTTCATCTGATGTAGCGAATCCCAAAAAGCGCGGCCCGCCGCCGGCAAACACAGGAAATCCAGTTAGATCGCCGATGAGATTGTTAATAGTTAAAGCCATAAGTATGTCCTTTGAAAGATACTGCTGTTTGTATTATATATTTTAGTTATTGCATTGCCAAGCAGCAAATTTATTTTGATTATTGTCGGAACTTTTGTTTGCTAAATTAGATCGTTTGTGGTTGCATCGTAATAATCTATTTGGATGATATCAGTTCGAGGGTCTCGATCGCGATTTATGCCGCGAGGAAGACTCTAGGACTCGACAATTCCGATGCCGCCGGATTTGATATTAGTCGCTAGCAATCTGTTTGTTAATTACCAAGGGCTAATTACTAATTGCCAGGATTGTGCCTCGTTCAACCCAAAGCTACTATATATTTCGCCTCTGAGTCTATTAGTCGCTGACACTATCCGCTACGATTTACCGCTTATAATAGATGTTACCCGCCAAGTCGGAAAAACGTTCATATCACCTATAACGTCAAGACTGAGAGGTTGTTTGTGAAGAAAAGTAAAAGTTTTTGGGTCGATCGTCGGAGAAAATACCCGGTTTCCGATACTATGCACAAACTTTACAAATAGGATCTAAATTCTTTACAAATTTCTAAATCCCCGATCGCTGACATTATCTGGCAAAATCTACTGCTTTCAGGTATTTTACTCATGTCCACCCCAAAATCGTCTTCGCGTCAAAATAACAATCAATCCGTAAATTCACTGATGCCCGCAGATATGGACTCAACTGAGCAAGACAATCACAGCGTGCAAAGCGAAGTTAATATGGAACAACTACTGCAAGCTTTGGCGGCAGGAGTACCGACTGAATCTGCCGAAATTGAACGCTTAAAAACATGGAAACAAGACTTGCAGTGGGTGTTTCAATTTCTCGGAAACCGCCGCGTTTTAATCGCGGTAATTGAGCCGGGAACTTTTGCCCTGCGCTACGCTAACGCCGCTTTTTGCCGTTTGGCTGGCTGGGAAGGAACGCCCCTGGGAAGTGGGCAAATTGGCGGTTTGTTTGCCGGAATGGGCATTACTCTGCTGGAACTATTCGAGGAGTGGGACGGCCAAACAGCCGAACAGTTGTACCGCCGCCACATTTTGCACTGGGTATTCAAGCAATCCTATCAAATTGACCTCGCAGCTTTGCGAGTGCTCGACGAACCCGTGATGGCTACGGTAAAAAGTCGCATACATCCAGAACCGAGATATGTTGAATTTTGGCTGGGTTCGGAACAGTTGAAAGTCGATCGCATTGACTCGAAAATAGATGAATTTGCGGATTTACATTTGCCGTTAATGCCAGTCTCTGAACGGGAAGCTTGGTTGATGCAGCCGAATCAATTGGCGATTTTAGCCGATCGCTTGCAGTTAGATAATTACCAAGTAGAAGGTTTACTGGTACTCGAAGGTTTTGATGTCACTATGCAGGAGCAAATTCGGCGGCTGACGCAGTTATTAATCGATCGCGATTCCATGCTGCGCCCCGACAAATTTGAGAGAATAGACGGTTGTTTACGATCGCTCTTTAATGCTGACGGTACTTTGCTACTGCGCCCTGACGGCGAACAGGTACAGATATTAGTAGCTAAAGGCGGCGAAAATTTGCAACCAATTGTTTATTCGATGACTTCCTTAGAAGATTCTCATTTCTTGAAAGCAACGACGGCAAATCAAGTCTGGAATGTCCCCGATTTGCGACGAGAATGCGATACCGAGTGCGATCGGGCTTTGCGGAAAATGGGCGTGCGATCGATGTTGCTAGTACCGCTGGTGGTGAAAACCGTCACCCGCGATGGCTGCGTGCAGCGGATTTTGGGTCTTGTGGGGCTGCTGTGCGATCGGCCAAACCACTTCAACGGCATTGACTCCCAGCACGCCCAAGAACTGATCCCCGCCTTCATTGCAGCCCTGCGGCAAGCCATGCAGCAGCGGTTCAGCCACATTCACAACATCCACCCCGCCGTCGAATGGCGCTTCGTCCAAGAAGCAGAAAGACGCAGTTGGGGACTACAGCAAGAAACTATTGTATTTGCTGACGTTTATCCGCTATTTGGAATTTCCGATATTCGCGGTTCTAGCGACGAGCGAAATCGAGCCATTCAAACTGATTTACTGGAACAATTTCGCTTGGGTTTAGCCATAATTGATGCTGTTTGTGAAACAAAAACTACTCATCTTGGTCAGCAACTGCGACTTGATTTACTCGACTACATCGAGCATTTAAAAGAAAAAGTAACAGTGGATATGGAGGTACGAGCTGCCGAGTATTTGAACGAGAAACTAGAAGTATATTTTGACTATTTTATGCAGTGCGGGCCGAAAGTTCACGAAGCCGTTGAAGCTTACCGAGCCGCTTGTGAAAACGAACACAACTGCGTTTATAGCGATCGGACTCGCTACGACGAAATGCTGCATTTAATCAGCACCAAACTCCAAGAAACTTGGGCACGTTGGCAAGAAAAAATGCAGAAAATTTTACCCCACTACTGCGACATAGAATGCACCGACGGCATGGATCACATGATTTATGTCGGAAAATCAGTTGATAGCAGATTCAGTCAATTTCATCTCCACAGTTTGCGGTACGAACAACTGCGGGCAATTTGCGATTGCGGGCGCACAGTTTTTCGCTTGCAAGCCGACTCGCACATTAATATGGAACTGGCACATTTAGTGTTAGTTCAAAATACCACGATCGACATTTTTCACAACGAAAACACCGAAAAAATGTTTGATGTCAAAGGCACTCGCGACATCCGCTACGAACTCGTCAAAAAGCGGATCGAAAAAGCCGTTGACAAAGACGCACAAGAACGAATTACCCAGTCAGGAATGCTAACCGTAGTTTATTCAACCGAAGACGAATGGGAAGAGTACCAACAATACTTGCGCTACTTGTCTCGCGAAGGTTGGGTAGAGGCAAAAGTGCAGACCGGCATGGTAGAATCGCTGCAAGGAGTCAGCGGTTTAAAATTCGCCCGCGTCCGTATTTTGCCGGATACAAAAGCTCTTGCCGAATATCGCGAAGTTACAGTGGTCACCGATTGAGAACCCCTCCCCCCAAATTCCCTTAAAACCGGGACTTTCCTCCCTCCAGTCCCCCCCTTTTTAAGGGGGGTTAGGGGGGATCGAAAGCATTCTGGACTCACACACAAGACCGATATTACACTTAAGATTTTTGTTGATACCGACGAGCACAGCCTTGTTCTCACTTAGTGTATGTTGCGTGTGATTTATGACCGCAAAATACACGATCCAAATCACACAAATCAAGACCAAGTAGTGTTAATTTACTGATAATTAAATCCGAAAATTTTTCAGTAAACTTATGTTAACATTATCAGAATACCAAATCAATTCTACTCTGCACGAAGGCGTGGAAACAGTTATCTATCGCGGACAAATACCGACAGACAGACACGCCACAATCCTCAAAGTCCTCAAAGCCGAATATCCCACACTCGAAGCCATTACCAGGCTCAAACACGAATATCAAATCCGCCAAAATTTAGACAGCGAACAAATCGTCAAAGCCATCAGCATCGAAACATTTGACCACCGATTAGGAATGGTTTTAGAAGACTTTGGCGGCGAATCCCTCACAAAACTGCTCGAAAGAGAAACATTGAGTTTACCAGCAAATTTAAACATCGCTATCCAAATCATCAAAGCCTTACAATACCTGCATTTTCAGCAAATTATTCACAAAGATATCAAACCCAGCAACATCATAATTAACTCACAAACAAAACAAGTAAAACTCACCGACTTCGGCATTGCCACAAAACTCAACAAAGAAAATCCACAATTCAACAATCCCAACTCAGTCGAAGGCACATTAGCCTATATGTCACCCGAACAAACCGGGAGAATGAACCGCACCCTCGACTACCGCACCGACTTTTATTCCCTCGGCATCACCTTGTATGAAATGCTGACAGGAAAATTGCCTTTCCCCAGCAACGACCCCTTAGAAATAGTTTACAGCCACATCGCAGTTCAAGCCATTTCGCCGCATCAAATCAATCCATAAATTCCCGCCACCATCTCAGAGATTGTGATGAAATTGATGGCAAAAAACGCCGAATACAGATATCAAAGTGCGGCCGGATTGTTAGCAGACTTAGAAACTTGTTTGCATCAGCTAGAAACCACCAGGGAAATAGTAAATTTCATCCCCGGCCGCTTAGATATTCTCAGCCAACTGTTAATCCCCCAAAAATTGTACGGTAGAGAACAACAAGTCAACGAACTATTAGCAGCATTTGAACGTGTAGGGGCGGGTTTAGCCAACAATTTGGGCTCTTCCTTACTTAGTATGCCAAACTAACAATTAAAATGCCCAGGACAGCAAACATCTATTTTTGTAGTTTTCAAAATTCCTAAAGCCATATGCAGAACGTTTTATTAACTTAAGCTTGTTGTTA
>Ga0209591_10009033_pt1 | contig 10811 bp, 11 predicted proteins | sample MAT01_FD_187207 | JGI IMG/M metagenome (GOLD analysis project Ga0209591, IMG submission 187207) | Freshwater microbial communities from Lake Fryxell liftoff mats and glacier meltwater in Antarctica - MAT-01 (SPAdes) (version 2) | ecosystem: Environmental > Aquatic > Freshwater > Ice > Liftoff...
ACTTGGCTCAGGAAGTCTGGATTCGAGTCTACCGGAATGTTAACCGCTTGCAAGAGCCTGTTAAATTTCGGGGCTGGCTGAGCCGCATCGCGACTAATTTGTTTTACGATGAGTTGCGGAAGCGCAAGCGAGTTCGCACTCCGCTGTCGCTGGACGTACCCCGTGTTCTGGAAGATGGGGAGGTTGATTGGGAAATTGCGGCGGACAGTCCGGGGCCTGATGAAGATTTGACGACTAGGGAATTTTACGACGAGTTGCGATCGGCGATCGCCGATTTGCCAGAAGTATTCCGCACGACAATTGTGTTGAGAGAAATTGAAGGTTTAGCCTATGAGGAAATAGCGGAAATGACCGGAGTTTCTCTGGGAACGGTCAAGTCGAGAATTGCGAGAGCTCGCCAAAGGTTGCAGTTGCAATTGCAAAAATACCTCGACGGTAATTAGCAAGAGTGATTTAAAAGGCGGAGCAAGAAGATTTGGTGAAGTTTGCTGTGACATCAAAAATTCTATTTTACAATATAAATAAGCAGTAAATGATTCTAATAGCGAGCGCGTGCTTCCCCAATTTGAGCAAGTGGTGTGAAATATGAATTATAAATTTGAATCGGATAAAAATCAGAATCAGCAAGGTATCGGGGATTCACTCGCCCAAAATCAAGCTAACAACAATTATCCCCAGGGGAATGTGACTACTATGATGCGCGATCGCTTTGAATTGCTGAGTGCCTACATCGACGGCGAAGTGACGGCGGCAGAACGCCGAGAAGTTGAGGAATTACTGACGAATGATGCAACTACGAAGCGTTTGTACTCGCGACTGATGATGATGCAGCAGAGTTTTCAGTCAATGCCAGTGCCGACTTCCGAACAATCTGCACAGGATTTGGCGGCTAAGGTTTTGCAGCGGGTGGAACGCAAGACGAAACGGACTTGGGTTTTGGGTGGAGGTGCGATCGCAGCTTTGTTGATGGCGGCAGTGGCTGGTGTCGCTGGTGGTCGCCAATTGTTTGCTCCTCAGTTTGCTGCATCGCCTGTTCCTGCTGAATCTGATGGTTTGATTGTGGCTTTGAATGAGCCTGTGATGGAGATTGTTAATCCCAATGATTTGATGCTTGGGGTGAATGCACCGGTGATGGATATTCCGAAAGCTGCTGTAGTAAACCCTCACAAGTCATTGCCAAAGGCACAGTAGCATTTATTTCTGTTTTGAGCAGTAACCGAAAATCAGAATACCGGGCTGTTATAAACCGTGTCTATACAAACACTCACGCGACGGAAACGGGTTCAATACCGGGCTGTTAAAACTACGTTTTTTCTTCAGTCGGCGTCCGGCGGACTTCCTTTGTGTAGACGCGGTTTCAACCGCAGTCTGATCCACTTGTGACTTCCGCTTCAGTGAGAGATCATCGGCATAGGGCCCGGCCTCTGTCCAAGTGCGATCGGGCTAATTGTTGACTAGCTTCTACTAACCATCGGGGATCTTCTATCGTCCATCCCCTCTCGCTTCTAGCTTGCTTAGGAATGACAATAGACCTCTTGCAAAAATAGCTGGGACGGGCTATAATATCCCATCCCACAAAAAGTTTTTTCTCTGGTGGGATGGGGTCTTATAGCCCGTCCGAAAATTTGATTAAAAAGACTTTTGCAAGAACTCTAAGGTAATAAAATCAGTATTTCCTCCTTACCAGGAAGAGCCTGGTAACGCAGATCTGGAGGAAGAGCCTCTTTTTCCCTCGGCACTTCTGGGAGAGGAATTTGGATCGGAGGTGTTTAAGTTATTAAATTTTCATTCCTTAATTCTTGCTAGTCCCTCCTCCGAGGCCTTGAGGGTCGTTATTGTATAATTTACTTATTTATTTGTCAATGTCAGTTTTCGATCAGTTTAGCGATCGCAAACTGAGTTTGTCAAGACGTGAGCAACCAAGACAAAATGATAAGGACAACAACGGGATCATCTCTCTGGAGTGTAAAAAGCTTTTTCACAGAGGGCAAGTGTCCCGCACAGCACAGGCTATAGCTCCCAGGGCTATTTCATTCTTTGTAGGGGCCTTGTGGCAAGAGTGGTTGCCCTGGATAGGAGAGGGTCGGCACGGGGGCACAACCCTACAAAATCATGATTTTCCTTACAATGAAATAGCCCTGCTATAGATCCCAGATGGGTTCTATATCTCTAGCGAGATCTGGCGATCGCACGGAGTGTGAAATAATGCCACTCCCTTTTTAGGTAAAAAAGTACACATTAAAATGACAAAGGATAGCACAATGAAAAATAACTTTGATGAAATCCCATCAGGCGGAATAGGTATAAAAGTCATTGGCAAAATTGCCGATGAGCTAAGCTATACCCGCACTTTTGACAGCCGAAACTGTCTGTTAATTGTGAAAAAATATCAGCCAAAACCCAGCACTGAAACTTATTTTTTTCAGCGGCAAATAGATGCTTTAAAGAGCTTGAATTTGCTGCAAAAGCAACGAGATAGCCAATCAGATCAGCCACTTAAAAAAATCAGCTTAAAAGTAAATTCTGATATCAAGGCTGTGGCTCAAGTCTTAGAGTGGGTCGATGCAGTTTTTGAGGATCTACCTATTCCCGAAGCAGTTTTTTGCCAATTTAAGCTCGTCAGCATCGAAGGGTTCACAAATGCTGTTCGCCATGCTCATAAAGAGCTGCCATTAGCAACTCCAATTGATCTGGAAATAACAGTTTTTCCATCACACCTAGAAATAAAAATTTGGGATTATGGTAAACCCTTTGATTTGAAATCTAAGTTGCAAGGAGACTTGGCAGAAACAAGTCCATTTGCCTGGGACGAGCTGGGATTTACGCTTCACTAAAACATGACTTTACCACGGGTGGTAAGAAACCGATTTTTTCAAGAAAATCCTTCGCTATAATTGCCGATTGTTTGAAAAGTCCGGTTTCTTTGGTCTATATGTAAGGTCTGAATTGACACTAGGAAAAAATAGTTTTGCCATGACTACTAATACTGCTGCTAAAAATCTAGTTGTGGATGACCCACCACCGATCCGCAATCTAGTTCATCGCTTTTTAAACCAGAAATATTAAGTAGATTCGGCAGCAGATGGCGAGACAGCTTTAGCCGTATTTGAGGAATTCAAGCCGATGGTAGTAATTCTCGATTGGAATTTGCCTGATACTACTGGCTATCACCTTTGTCGGGAAATGCAGCGCCGTACTAATGTTTTTGTGATTATGCTCAGCAGCCGTACAGATGAAGCTGATAGACTTAAAGTTCTGTCCGCAGGTGCTGATGATTATATCTGCAAACCATTTGGTCTGGCGCAATTGGCAATTCGGATCGAAGTTGTGTTGAGACGCATAAGGTGTGTGACTCCATCACGGATTGTATTCGATCGATTTGCGATCAATCCAGCGAGTCGGGAAGTAACATTGAACGACAAAATTATCAAGTTAACAGCGTTGTAATTTAATATTTTGTATTTTTTGGCAAATCATTCTGGTCAATCTTGGAGTCGCCAACAGCTAATCGAAAAAATCTGGGGTTGGAACTCCAATGATGCAGCAGAAGAGCAAGTTGTTAGCGTGCATATCGGTCAAATTCGTAAGAAAATGATTCAATTGGATGTTGCGGGATCGCAGTTTATTCAAACGGTTCGGGGTTAGGGTAACAGGTTTGACGCAATACGCTTGGGATCAGAAGACAGGGCGGTTGAAACCGCCGTCTGATCTTATTTTGTGAAAAACCGATTTTCCCACGTCCCATCGGGCAGCCAGATGCCTCCCAGAGCACGGACGCGATCGGGTACCATGCAGTATGCCCAAGCCGTGCCTAAGGGTTTGAGTTGTCGATCGCAGATTTCGATTTCCTGCCGCTGATATTCGTTTTGTGCAGGTTCCCGCAGCGGATGATAGTCTTCCAGTCGGTCTAAATCGTCCAAAATAGCGGAAGAAGCGAAACAGAGGAGAAAACCGCAGACGATGCCATCTCCGGCCATCATTGCAGGATAGCCGATCGGCAGTGCAAAAAGTTGGCCACGGGCGATCGCGGGCAAAGCATCCACAACCTTTCCCTCGCAGTAGCGCAGATAGTTGCACTCCCTCGGTTTGAGAGTGCCGTAGACAAAGACTTTCATCAGGTAGGGCCTAACCGCTAGTTTTTGCTATATTAGATGCCTATGAGCTAATAGTTTAAGTCTCGCGGGCGATCGCGACCGCAATCTTGATAAATTTCGTTGTTTACCCTTCCTTATAATTCATGACTCTAGCAGTTAGTTTTATTGCTTTTGGACTTCGGCCTTTGTACTTGAGCTCTTTTTTGCCCGACTTGCCCCTGGACGGCTTGTTTTCGACTCAAGGGATTATGGTGATGCTGCTGGCCGCCTATGCGGGCGCGATGTGGATGTTTCTCACCAGTGCTCCGAAGGTACACACGGTGATGGTATCGGATCTCGCACAGGCGAGGGAGTTCTACGAAGGTATGCTAAGCCTTCCCGTAGCAGAAGTACCGCTGCACTACTATTACAATTACGAGCAAACCTTGGGGACAACTGGTATCGATCCCCTGTATTTGTCGCCGAATGTGGGCAGGGGAACGAGCTCTCAAACGATGGGGAGTCCCGAGGGTTTGTGGTATCAGTTGATGAAAAATACCCAACTGCACATTATTAGTGGTGCGGGTGTCGGGGAAAAAAATCGCGAACGTCATGTTTGTTTCGATCGCGATTGTTTGGATCAGCTATTAATGAGGGTACAAACTCGCGGCATTAGTTATAAAATTCGCCGGGAAAAGCCGCTTAATTTTTTGGTCAAGGATTATGACGGCCGCGTGATTGAAATGGCTGAGGTTAGTAATTAGATAATAGTCGGCGGTTGAAACTCGGCGGCTGAAACTCGGCGGTTGAAACTCGGCGGTTGAAACTCGGCGGTTGAAACTCGGCGGTTGAGAGTCGGCGGTTGAAACCGCGACTATACAAACAATGTCCGCCTCCGCGGACTAAAGAAAATAACGTACATTTAACAGTATGTATTCAACCCGCGGAGGCGGGTTTTGTCTGTGTCGCCGCGGTTTCAACCGCCCGGTCTTCTTCAACCCGCGGAGGCGGGTTTTGTCTGTGTCGCCGCGGTTTCCAACCGCCCGGTATTCTAGATTTCTAGTTTCTCAATTAATCTTGGCTTCAACGCTAGATTTTTCGGATGTCGCCGCTGATTTAACCTCTGAAATCGCCTTGCGACTAAAGATTTGGAAATACCAAGAAACAAAGAATTCTTTAACTGGAAAAACGATCAAAGTTAAAGGATTAATTGTCACAATGATATTGCGGACATCAGCTTTGGCTTGTTTGACAATCTGCTGCGCTACCCAGTCAGGAGACATAATGCCGATCGGGTTTAAATTACTTTTGAACGGCCCTAAAATCAGTTTACGCACGATACAGGGCGCATCCAGCCGTCGCAGGGTGACTAAATCTCCCAGAGCACGTTTGCTGAGTTCGTACAGGGGACTGACAGCGGGAATCACTTCTGCTTCGGAAGTGTTGATCCAGACTTCTTTGCAAGCGATATTTTCGTTAGTGCGGACTGTTAAGAAAAATAGTTCCATCAGCCGCCACGCCGAAAAAGTGTTAATTTCGTATGAGTTTGCGATCGCCTCTCCGGTTCTTTCACCCTGTACATTAATCCCGTGATTGATCACGAGAATATCAATTTTTTCTAACAATTTGGCTAAATCTGCCTCTTCGCCAACGTGCCAAGTTAAGGTTTTTATAGGCAAACTTTCGCCGTCTACATTCAAAGTAATTTGCTCATTTCCAGAGGAGAGGGCAATTACTTTTGCACCAGCTTTGTGCAGGTGTTTGAGAAGCAAACGCCCTAATGTTCCCGATGCACCTGTGACGGCGACAGTTTTGCCTTTGAGAGAAAGTGCTGTACCCATAAGTTTATCTATTAACGTGAAAGTACCGCAATAGTAAGCATTTTGATCGTCGAAGTGGTGCCGCCAATGATAAGGTTTATTCACAAACCAGTTACCGGGGATAGTCTGGAAGTTTCCCGGTTGGTGGGTGATGTCGGTTAATTCGTCTGCGCCTTTGATTCCGCACGCGCGGGCGATCGCACTCAACAAAAAGCCTAAAGTATAAATACAACCCGCTGCTGCGCCCCAGTGATATTCCGGCAGCCAAAAATAAGCTAAAACCCACAGCAACAAGCCCAAAACCAACATCGCCCCACCTTCGGGCACGTCATGACGCCAGTGTGCTTGCTTGTAAACTGTCTCGCTGACGGCGGTCAAATTCGGGCGGAAAACGCGGTGATGCCAATTGTGCAGCTTTTGCAGGGGCGGCACATAATGAGACGCGACGTGATAAAAGTCTCGGATGATTTCTGCCCAGCAGACAGAAGCTATTCCCACAGCGCCGACTATCCAGTAATTTACCATGCTCGCACCAGGAGAGAAATTTGAGATATTAGATATTGTCTGCTTTGAAAGATAACTCAAAATGGCTTTTATTGCTAGTCTGGTAATTGACTCAGGCGTTTTAATATCTGCAAAACGCGGTACAATTCATTGCCTAGATTAGGAATTGTGAATTGATTAGATAAGGCATACTGCGGATATTCTCCCCTGACTAGCTTGACAAAAGTGAAGTTAGCACCTGTTGAAACCATCCCAAAAGTAGGAGTTTCGGGATTGGGATCTGCCATTCGAGCGAAAATTTCATCTAAGATTATACAGACCTGTTGATATCAGGTAGGATACTGATCAGTAGGAAGGTGGATGCCAACATAACCAATAATCACCTTTGTTGTCTTTACTTCGGGGAAGAAATGAATTCGCCAATTGCATTCTTTCAGTTTGACGTGTCGTTCAAACAGACGTTCCTCACCGTCAGGACAAAGAAAGGTTCGCTCTTTCCAATATTTGTTAATAGTAGGTTCACTTTCTCCAGACTCCTCAAAGGGATAACCATCTAGACTAAAACGTCCCGTCTGCCAATTTTTGGCGCAGTTATTAAGAACATCCAATACCTCTAAAACAAGTTGGAGCTTTTTTTCTCCTGTACGAAGTCTTTGTAACTGCCTATTACCTGCTTTGCAAAATGTCATGTTAGGGAATAACTGCTCTCTCTGGTTCCAGAGTTCTATGCCATTAATTCCCCTGGGTTGGAGACGATTCTTGATCCACTCATCATATTCAATGACATGATTTTTGTGACTGGCGTGACGAACATATTCTCTTTCTTCTATCAGATTTCCCTTATCATCAAGTTTTGTAACTTCTAACTCTAGTCGGCTACAATTCCATAGTGACTCAGAGTTGAGACTAATTGCCAGCGTTTCAAGCCAAAAAGCTGTTTTAAGTCCCTCTACTCGGTTTCCTTGGATACTAAACTCACAATCTTGATCCTCAACGTTTTTTTGAATTTCTGAGTCAGAAATATCAACTAACAAGGGTGCTTTAGTTGCAAGCGTTCTGAGAAAAGTCCGTTCCTCTCGGCTTACTTCAGTGTCATTGCGCCAGCGAGCTAGAGGATATCCGCCTGCAAGTACAGTGGCATGAAAGTCTCTCTGAGTGCGAATTCCTTTCATTCCACAACGTTGAGCTGCAAGCATCGTACTAATAAATTCTGACATCCATTGTCGTGCTATGGAAATATCAGGAGCAAGAGTTCGTGTAGACAGTTCATTAAACACCATGTCCAAATCCATCGCTTATTCTCCTTCCACCGCAGGTTCCAACAAAATCTCCAAGCTGTTGTCCCACTCATCAAAAAAACCATCCGGCCATCGATCAATTCGTCCGTTGCGATCGATTTTTGGCGATATTACCTCAGTCACAGCTTGTCCTTCTTTATTTTGACACTGGAAGTAATGCAACCGAACATCTTTTGGGTCAAGTTTGCCCCCGTGAACTGCAAGACGAATGCCATTTAAAATATGATCGCTGTGAGTTTCTATCACAATTTGAACGCCACCGCTAGCAGCTAAAGCTAATAATTGACCCATTTTAACTTGTCCTTTGGGATGGAGATGCGCTTCAGGATTTTCAATTAAAATGATTGTACCAGGTGTTGATGCAAGTGCCGCTACAATAATCGGTAAAATGTAGCTAATTCCAAATCCCACATTAGTTGCACGGTAAGGATTGCTATCTCCATAGGAATATTGAAAACTCATCAAATCTACATCTGATTTGGCATTAATTTTGAGGCGCGTACCCGGACTAATTTCTCCCATCCACGCCTCAACTTGGTCGATTAAATCCATTGATTTTACTTGAACTTCACCTGGTTCAATCTTAAATTTTACATCAGGATGGCTGAGACTACTATTAGGAATAACTTGACCCCCTTTCACAGAAAGAAAATGTGCAGTATATTCACCTTTAATACCGAGTTGGTCGAGCTGTCGTACTTGGTAGTCTGACATTTCATTAAATGGACGTGGCCCGATCCGTTCTGCCTGTAGGTAGTGAAAGTTCTTACCAAAAAGATTCGATTGATACACTTCTGAACTAACTTGTTCCGAATCAATCTTCAACACATCTACCTCTTTGTTATATTTAAAAGTCCATACCCCCTTGCTGTTGTTTTCCCAAACAATGTCAAAACCAATTAATTCCTCTTTAGCTCCTTCAAACAGTGCGTCTTGAGCAGTACCAATCTTCACTAAGTCCCCATTAAGCGCCAACCCTTTTTGTGGCAATAAGCCCTGTTGATAAGATTGTCGCAGTAGCAAGAACGATTGCAATACCGAAGATTTACCAGTGCTATTTAGACCAGAAAATAAAGTCAATTTTCGGAATTCTAATAATTGATTTGCAAAAGGTTTGAAGTTAAGCAAATTTAATGAAGTAATCATGCCAGCACCTCGTTAATTATTTGTTCAATTCTTCTAAATCTGTACTCTATTTTGTCAGCAGCCTGAGATATAGATGCCAGAAAATCTGGATCGTTATCTACATAATAGATGAATTTTTCAATTAAATTCTGCTTTTCCTGTTTCAATACAGTAATTTGTTCTTCCTTAAGTTGACTGAGAGTAACTGACCAACATTCAAACAATGCTTTGTTAATAGGATACAGCTTCTTTTGATTGTGAGAGATTTTACGAAAAGCACTTTTACCGAAAATTTCAACCGCTGCAATCATAGATTTTTTGAAGTTTTTTTCAATCATATTTAATTGTTCTTCCTGCAAATTATTTACCTTAAATAAAGCGCGACTTAAAAACACATTTCTGTTGTCATTTGTGTCATTTTTATAATCTTGATAAGATGTAAGTGTAAAAGCTATAAACCCCAGTATAAACTCTCTGTCATCCATCCGCATTTTACGCAATTTGCTAATATTAGTAACTTGCTGAAATTCTGGTAAAAGAGCCAACTTAGCTAAAAACTTTGTTGCCTTACCGGGGTTGAGAGCATGGCGGAGTTCTTGAGGAGACATCGGCAATCCACCTGTATTAATCCGTTTGAAAATATTATATTTAACTTCAGAAGGCGTACCTTGTCCAATCAAATAAACTGTCACCTGAGTCTCCTCTATTCGACGCTGGTATCTGCGCCCGATTTCATCATAATTTTTGCCTTCTAAATTGATCAAGTATTCTAGTCCACATAACTTTAGTTTTTTATCGCTCATAAATTGCTTGAGAGCAGATAGCCGTTGCAATCCATCCACGACTAACCATTTATCTTCATTAGTTGCATCTATATAAAAAGCGGGTAATGGAATCCGAATCAGGATCGACTCAATCAGTCGGCTTTTCGCGTCATCTTTCCAGATGTTTGCATGGCGCTGAAAGTCCGGTGCTAAATCGAGAGCTTCCTCATTGATTCTTCTTAGGAGTTGCTCGATGGTTGGTTCTTTGGTAAAAATATTAATTTTGTCAGGGTCATATATCAGTTTGTCTTTTTCATATGGTTCATCACCGTTATCTTCTTCTTGACTCACATTTAAGTCATCGATGATCCAATCTTGGTTGGAGACTTGCTCTTCTAGTTCTGGGTGACTTACCATAGGGAATACTCATCTGTGTTAACTTTTATTCAGGATTTTTTAAGTAAAACTTGATCTTACTATTTTAGCAGGGTAAACGCATCTTGTCAATAACGAGGGATTTTAGCACAATAACTCGGCTTTATTGTTGTTTATTGAGAACGGTTTTTCCACCTGTAGTGCTTTTGTCTATACTCAAACGCTATATATGGGAATTTAGAAATTAGATGCGTTTACCCTGACTATTTTAGCAAATGAGAGCAGAAAATTAGTTAAAATCCAAGATAGCAACGCATCATCACAGGAGAAAAGCCATGATTGCTCCGGCAAATCTCAGCCGCATTACGATCGCACCTTTAGAGAATGGCGATTTGCTCAGCCGTGCAGAATTCGAGCGGCGCTATACAGCCATGCCCGCACTCAAAAAAGCAGAATTGATTGAAGGAATTGTTTATATGGCTTCACCTTTACGCTTTGAACCCCACGCCGAGCCTCATGCTCGCCTCATTACTTGTCTTGGCTTCTATGTTGTTTTTACCGCGCATACTCGGATCGGCGATAATCCTACCGTGCGTCTCGACGTGGATAACGAACCTCAACCCGATGCTGTATTGCTAATTGATGCTCAACGCGGCGGGCAAACTTGCCTTAGCGATGATGGCTATATCGAAGGCGCACCCGAATTTGTTGCCGAAATTTCTGCAAGTACCGCTACGATCGATCTGCGGGACAAAAAGCGAGTTTACCGCCGCAATGGAGTCAAAGAATATTTAGTTTGGCAAGTAATGAATCGCCGGATCGATTGGTTTTCCTTGCAAGAAGAAGAATATA
>Ga0209591_10009034_pt1 | contig 10810 bp, 9 predicted proteins | sample MAT01_FD_187207 | JGI IMG/M metagenome (GOLD analysis project Ga0209591, IMG submission 187207) | Freshwater microbial communities from Lake Fryxell liftoff mats and glacier meltwater in Antarctica - MAT-01 (SPAdes) (version 2) | ecosystem: Environmental > Aquatic > Freshwater > Ice > Liftoff...
GACGTTCTCCTCCGTCGCCGAAATGAGCACGGTGCTGATTTTTTTTCCTCCCATCTCCATCTCCGTCTTGATCTGCATGCCCGGAAATTCCTTCAGCTCGGGCATCATCCCTTTGGCCATCGCCGAGATGCTCCCGGCCTGCATCCTTTCCATCTGCGCGAGCACCGCCGCGTAGTTCGGGAAATCCTTCGCGATCCAGTAGGTGACGGCGATTCCGCCGAAGGCGGTGGTGAAGATTTCGCAGTCGTAATTGCCGATCTTCTCCTTCTTTCCTGTGGCCACCAGCTTCGGCGGCTCCGCCCCCGGCCGCAGCTTCTGCATCTGGTCCATCATCGCCTTGGTCTGCGCCGCGGAGATTTTCAAAAAAGTCTTCTGCGCGTGCATCAGCGTGACGCTGTCTCCGCTCGCGCCGTCGGTGATCATGCTCACCTGTTGCGCCAGATCGGTGCGCGCTTTGTCGCCCTTGATCTTGATCGTCTGATCGCCGGACTGCCCGCTGCCCTCCACATGCTGGACGATGACGAGATCGGCGCGACCGAGCGCTGCCGTAAAGAGGAGCGCGGCGAGCAGCGTTTTCATGGTCCGCCGCTCAGACCTCGCCGCCCGCGTCCGCGCTGCCGAGTTGTTCGCGGTACTGCGCGGGGCTTTTGAGGTGCTCGATGTCTTCACCCGCCTCGATCCTGATCTTGAAAATCCAGCCTTCGCCAAACGGATCGGTGTTGAGCAGCGCGGGCTTCGCGGTGAGTGCGTCATTGACTGCGGTGATGGTGCCCGAGACGGGCGAATAGATGTCGCTCGCCGCCTTCACGGACTCGACGACACACACCTGCTCGCCCGCGTTCGCCTGCGCGCCGACTTTGGGCAGCTCCACATAGACCACATCGGTGAGTTCGGCCTGGGCGTGGTCGGAGATCCCGACCGTGCCGGCCTCGCCGTCGAGCCGGAGCCATTCGTGCGTTGCGGCGTATTGGAGATCTTCGGGAACGTTCATAGAGGTGGAGAGTGAAAGCGGATGGTCAGTTCGCAGTCGAACCGACGCGATGGAGCGGCTTTTTCTCGATCACGGCGGGAAAGCGCTTGCCGCGGATTTCGATGTCGATCTGCTCGTTGATGCGTGCGAATTCCGTGGGGATATAGGCCATGCCGATCCCGGCCTTGAGCGTGGGTGAAAGTGAGCCGCTGGTCGTTTCGGCGATCTTTTGATCACCCTTGAAAACTGCGTAGTGCGAGCGCGGCGGCGGGCAGGGGCCGGTCATCTTGAAAGGGACGAGTCGGCGTTTCACGCCGTGCTTCTTCTGCTCGGCGAGGGTCTCCCGCCCGATGAACTCGGGTTTGTGCAGATCGACAAAAATGCCCAGCCCGGCTTCGAGTGGGGTGGTGTCGCACGCGAGGTCCGAGCCGTTGAGCGGATAGCACATCTCGAGGCGGAGCGTGTCGCGCGCTCCGAGGCCGCACGGTTTGATGGCAAACTCCGCGCCCTTTCGCAGGATGTCATTCCACGACCTGACCGCGCGCTCGGCAGGGCAGAACACCTCGAACCCGTCCTCGCCGGTGTAGCCGGTGCGGGCGATGAAATACGTCAGCCCGTCCACCTCGACCGCGAGGATCTCATTGCGCGCCGGACGGGAGTATTTGCCACTGAAAAAGGAATCGAAAAGCTGCGCCGACTTCGGCCCCTGCACGGCGAACCCGGCGTAGTGGGCGCTGTGATTTTCAAACGAGACGCCGTCTCTCGCCTGCCCCTCCATCCACGCGAAATCCTCGTCGATCTTCGAGGCGTTGACGACCATCAGGTAGCGCGTTTCGCCGACGCGATAGACGATCAGATCGTCGATCACGCCCCCGTTTTCATTGAGCAGAAACGTGTACTGACATTCCCCGACGGCGAGGCGATCGACGTTGTTGGTCAGGAGACGGTTCAGCCACGCGGCAGAGTCCGCGCCTTCGGCGAAAAACTGGCCCATGTGCGAAATATCGAACACCCCGAGATTGCCCCGGACGGCATGGTGTTCGTCGATGATGCCGGTGTATTGCACGGGCATCGACCAGCCGCCGAAATCCACCATCTTCGCGCCCAAACGGACGTGCTCGGCGTGAAGTGGCGTTTGTTTGAGAGTGGTTCCGGCGGACACAGTGGGGGAGCGTAGGAGTTGGATGAGGTCTGTCAATGCGCGCAGGACGGCGTGAACCAGAATTCGTCCGTTGCAATTCAAACGGACGCATCCAAAGTCCCCGCTCGCTTTGAAAAAACCATGAAGTGGATCGACCGCGCCGAACGCAATTTTGGCCATCTTGCCATCCCGAATTTGCTCCGCCTGATCGCCGGGTTCAATGCGCTGGCCTTCATCCTCTATAAGATCAGCCCGCACTTCCTGAAGGCGATCGAGCTCGATCCGGCGGCCGTGATGCGCGGCGAGGTGTGGCGGCTGGTCAGCTACATTTTCATTCCCTCAATCGGCGGGCCGATCACCGACTGGCTCTTCGCAGCGCTCTACATCTGGTATCTCTGGTGGCTGGGCGACGGCCTCGAAAGCGCGATGGGCAGCTTTCGTCTCAATCTCTTCTACGCCCTCGGCATGATCGGCACGACGGTGGCCGCTTTCTTTTCACACGCGAATTTTGCCACCGCGATGCTGAACAGCTCCCTCCTCTTCGCCTTCGCCCGCTTTTATCCCGACATGATGATTTATCTGATGGGGCTGATTCCGGTGAAAGTGAAGTGGATGGCCTGGTTCACCGGCCTCGGGCTGCTCGTCGGTTTCCTTTTCAATTCGTGGGATTACCGTCTCGCGGTCATCGCCGCGTTTGCCAATTTCTTCGTCTTTTTCGGGCGGGAGCTTTTCCAGGACGCCCGAAACCGAAGCGAGACGCAGACGCGGCGAGCCAAGTTCGCCGGCGCGCAGCGTCCGGACGACGAAGCACTCCACCGCTGCGAGGTCTGCGGGCGGACGGAAAGCGGGGAACCAGATCTGGAATTCCGCGTGGCGAAAGACGGCCACGAATACTGCCTGGAGCATCTGCCAAAAGCCGCGCCGACCCCCGCAGAGGGATAGCCGTTTTTTCCGTTCGCTCCGCTCGGCGGGGCTTCGTATGAAGTGCCCCGATGAAACGACTCCTCCTCTCCCTCATCCTCCTCGCCAGCACCGCCGCGACCGCTCTGCGCGCGGGCGACTTCCAAGGAACCGCGGGCCTGCAGCTCTACAGCCTGCGCGACCTTTTCAAGAGGGACGTGCCGGGGACGCTGGACAAGGTGAAGGCGCTGAAGTAGGCGGACTCTTGGGTGCGGCAGGACACAGCGGTTCGCCGACGAGCACATCGTCATTTGAAAAAGACCGTTTTCACCGCCCTCCAGGTGCTCGTCACCGTGGGCATCCTCATCCTCGTCTTTCACGACCCGGCGAAACGCGCGGAGATGGCGCACGCGCTGGGTCATGCGAACCGGGGCTGGCTGCTGGCGGGTTTCGCGGCCTACGGGTTGGTGGAAATCCTCGCTGGCATCCGCTGGCAACTGCTCCTCCGCGTGCAGGGGATCGCGCTGAGCTGGGCGCGCCTTTTCATGCTGCTGCTCATCGGCGTGTTTTTTAATTTCATCATCCCCGGAGGCACGGGCGGGGATGTGGTGAAAGTCTTTTACCTGCTCAAGGAAACGCCGGGGAAACGCGCGCAGGCCCTTCTCTCGGTGCTCGTCGATCGGCTGTTCGGGCTCTTTTCGCTCATCGCGATGGCGGGCGTGCTCATCGCCGTGCAGTGGCGCTGGCTGCTCAGCGGGCCGGACGTGGCGAAATACCTTTGGACGGCGCTCGCCATCCTCGGCGCCGGCCTCGCGGGACTCGGCGTCTCCTTTCTCCTCACGGGGCTCGGCCTGATCCACAAACTGCCCGCGCGCATGCCGGGGCGCGACCGCCTCGCGGAACTCGCGCTCGCCTACAACCTGTATGGGCGCGCCTGGAAGGTGTCGGCCGCGGCGTTCGTCCTCGCGGTCGGCGTCCACCTCGCCTACTACGCCATGTTTTTCTGCGCCGCCGCGGCGTTCGGTGCCACAAGCCGCACCCCCACGTATGCCGAACTTTGCACCATCATGCCGATCGTGGACACCCTCACGGCCATGCCGATCAGCCTCGGTGGACTGGGCGTGCGCGAAAAACTTTTCCAAGTTTTCCTGGGCAATCTCTGCGGGGTGAGCGAGGCCGTCGCCGCGATCATGTCCACCACGGGATACGGCCTGAACCTTGTCTGGGGCTTGCTCGGCGGGCTGCTCTACCTTTTTTACCGCCCCTCGGAGCACGCCCGCCTGCGGGAGATGCGCGCCGAGGTTTCCACCCTCGAACACGCCGTCGCCGAGGAGGAGATCGCGCTCGAAGCGGCGGAGAAGGAGCAGCGGTGAAACGGCCATTTGTGACGGCGAACTTCGCGCTGACCTGGGACGGGCGCATCTCCACGCGGCGCGGGACGCCGGCGGATTTTTCGTCGAAACGCGACAAACGCCGGCTGGTCGAGATTCGTGCGCAGTGCGACGCCGTGCTCGTTTCGGCAAAAACCCTCGCCGCCGACAACATGACGATGGGGCTGCCCGATGCCGCGCTGCGCGCCGCCCGAACCGCCCGCGGCCAGCGCGAATATCCGCTGCGCGTCCTCCTGACCAATTCCGGCCGCATCCACCCGGCGCTCCGCCTTTTCACGAAGACCTTTTCGCCGATCGTCATCTTTTCGACCACGCGGATGCCCCCGCGCACCCGTTCCGCGCTCGCCGGGAAAGCCGACCTGTGGCTGCACGAGCGCGACTCCGTGAATCTGGTCGCGATGCTGGCCACGCTTCGCGCGGACTACGGGGTGAAGCGCCTCGTCTGCGAAGGCGGTGCGCAAATCTTCCGCGCACTCCTCACCGCCGGCCTGCTCGATGAGCTCCACGTCACCCTCTGCCCGCGCATCTTCGGCGGCGAAAAAGCGCCCACCCTCACCGGCATCGCGGGCGCCTTTCTCCCAGCATCCATTCCGCTCGAGCTGAAGAGGATGGAAGTCATCGAAGGCGAGTGCTTCCTCCGCTACCGTGTGGGGAAATGATCACCGCCCGTCAGTCTGAGAGGGTGTGAAATAAGTCCCTCCCCGCGCGCGCCGGGGCGCGTAGAGCTGGCGCGCAGTCGGCCAGCAACGCGGGACTTGACGGTGTGCCCGCCGCTTTTGCAGTCTGCGCGCCGCCTGATGACAGCGCTTCGCTTCTCCTCGGTTTTTCTCCCTCCACTCCGTTGCCGGCAATTTTCGCCGGCCCGCTTTTCAGCTCTCCACCCCGACCCGGCGCGTGTCGCCCGTTGAGCTGCTGATAGTTTTTTTCAAGCTGCCGGACCTGCCACCCGCCCCGAACGCGAGCGCCTGTTTTGCTACACCTCCGCTACGCTCCGGCTCCGCAAAACAGGCGCAGTCCACCTTTGAGCGGAGTTTCGTCGGGGGGCGAAGGCGGGACGGAACGCAGTCGAAGGACCCCGGCGATTCTCGGCGATACTGCCCGTGGATGCGCGGGGTCCTTCGACTCCACTGCGCCCATCTTTCCGCCTCCGCTCCGCTCAAGGACGACACCGAATTGAGGTGGCTCCATTTGCGCAAGACGTTGGCTGGGTGATGTTTTTTGCGCAGCGAGGGATTGCTGCAGGTGCGCCGGGACAGGGCGGTTTCCAGTGTGAAAGGGCAAGCTTCGGGCCTTGGCATATCGGGTGCTAAGGGCACGGCAGACGATTCGCCGCCATCTTCCGCGCCTCGCTTTGGTGAACGCCCCCAGGCCTTTGCCACGGGACAGGAGGGGCGGCGATGCCACCCGCAAACCACCACCACCAACACCTACCAACCTACCAGCATCCGCATGAAACTGACCCGACATCTCACCGCGTTGGCCGCGGCGACCGCCCTGACCTGGGCCTCGCTCTCCGGCAGCGTCTCCGCCCAGGATCCCGTCGCTCCGCCGCCTGCCGCGGCGACTCCCGCTGAAGCTCCCGCCGCCGCACCCGCGGAACCTGCCGCCGCGGAAGCCGCTCCCGCCGCCGACGCCCCGCTGGCCGACGCGAACGTCGAGCAGCGTCTCACGGACATTGAGCAGTACTTTCAAAACCTCGGCGTCGGCGCGGCGGGCGAGGCCAAATGGAACTCGAAGATCGCCAATGTGCCCGGACCCGGCCACAACGGCTTCATGATGATTTGCGCGGCCCTCGTCCTCTTCATGACGCTTCCCGGCCTGGCGCTTTTCTATGGCGGCCTCGTGCGGAAAAAGAACGTCCTCAGCGTGTGCGCCCAGTGCCTGGGCTGCGCGGGCCTGGTCACCATTTTATGGTGGGCGTTTGGCTACTCCCTCGTCTTTGGCAAGAGCTTCAGCGAAGGCGGCGCGACCCTCGGAAAGTATCTCGGCGGCTCCGAGTTTTTCTTCCTCAAAGGCGTCACCAGCGCCCCCAATACCGATTACTCCTACTGGGTCTCCCAGAATGTCTTCTCCATGTATCAGCTCATGTTTGCCATCATCACCCCGGCGCTCATCGTCGGCGCGATCGCCGAGCGCATGAAATACATGGCAATCATGCTCTTCATCGCCATCTGGATGTTCGTCATCTACTTCCCCATGGCCCATATGGTCTGGGGCGTCACCGGCTTGATGAATGGCGTCTGGAACGCCACCGCAGGCATCAAATCCATCGACTTCGCCGGCGGCACCGTGGTCCACATGACCTCCGGCTGGAGCGCGCTGATCCTCTGCATGATCCTCGGAAAGCGCATCGGCTTTGGCAAAGAGAAGATGGCTCCGCACAGCATGGTGCTCTGCATGGTCGGCACGGGCATGCTCTGGGTCGGCTGGTACGGCTTCAATGCCGGCTCGGCCGTGGCCGCCGACGGCGTGGCCTCCAATGCCTTTATGACCACCACGCTCGCTGCTGCGACCGCCGGCTTCGTCTGGGCGCTCATCGAACTCATCCACAAAGGCCACGCCTCCATCCTCGGCTTCTGCTCGGGCATCGTCGCCGGCCTCGTCGTCATCACCCCGGCCTGCGGCTTTGTCGATGCCACCGGAGCCATGATCATCGGCGGCCTCGCCGGCCTCGTGCCCTACATCTTCGTCGTCTTCGTCAAGAACATGTTCGGCTACGACGACGCACTCGATACCTTCGGCGTCCACGCCGTCGGCGGCACCCTCGGCGCCATCCTCACCGGCCTCCTCGCCACCGCCGACGTGAACTCGAACCTCAACACCAACCTCAAGGACATCGTCGGCAAGACCCTCGTCATCGAGCAGCTCAAGGCCGTGGCCCTCACGCTCGCGCTCTCCATCGTCGGCACGATCATCATCGCGCTCGTACTCAAAGCGATCATCGGACTCCGGCCCACGCCGGAAGCCGAGACGCAGGGGCTCGACATCACCGACCACCAAGAGGAGGGCTACGTCATCTAAGGCGGCTCCGCTTTTCCGCCGGGGCTCTGGTGAGCCCCGGCGGCAGCGGAAATCAGAAGCGAACTACCCATGAAAAAACTCGAAGCAATCATCAAACCCTTCAAATTGGAGGAAGTGAAAGAAGCCCTCGCCGAGATCGGCGTGGAAGGCATGACGGTGTCCGAAGTCAAAGGCTTCGGCCGGCAAAAGGGGCACACGGAAATCTACCGCGGCAGTGAGTACACGGTGGATTTCCTGCCGAAGATCAAGATCGAGGTCGTGCTGACCGATGATCTCGTGGAGAAAGCCGTCGCCGCTGTGGTCAAGGCCGCGAAGACCGGGAAGATCGGGGACGGGAAAGTCTTCATCTCGCCGGTGGACGAGGCAGTGCGGATTCGCACGGAGGAGACGGGGGAGAAAGCGGTCTAGGCAGATCCCGACAGAGTGAATCACAAGCCGGCGGCCAGGAAACTGGTCGCCGGCTTTATTTTGCCGGGCCAGAATCCCGCCCCTCCGGCGACGGCCGGCCTTCCTCCGCGAATCCGGCTGTCTCTCTGGATTCGCCGGTCAGCGATGGCAGCCCGGAAGCCTCTTCACCGCGGCGGGCTTCACGCGCGCTCGGCTCCCAAAGCCGCGAGCAACTGATTGAGTTCGATCGTCACGATCGTGGCCGCGGTGTCGCTGAGTCCGTAGGGGAGAATGAGCCGCCCATTGTGCACCAATGCGCCGCAGGTATAGACCACATTCGGCACGTAGCCCTCGCGTTCGAGTCCGACGGCGCTGAGGAGCGGTTCGCTGAGATGACTGAGCACCTTCGAGGGGTCATTGAGATCGAGGAGCATCGCGCCGATGCAGTATTTGCGCATGGCCCCGACGCCATGCGTGATGACCAGCCAGCCCGCTTCGGTTTCGATCGGCGAGCCGCAATTGCCGATCTTCACCATTTCCCAAGGCTGCCCCGGCCGTTGCAGCACCTTCGGGTCGCTCCAGAAGTGCGGGTTGTCGGAAAACATCAGAAAAAGGTCCTCGTCGTTCTGGCGCGAAATCATCGCGTAGCGCCCGTCGATGCGGCGGGGGAAGAGAGCCATGCCTTTGTTTTGCACGGCCCGTCCGTTCAGCGTGAGGGCGCGGAAATGGAGAAAATCGGTGGTTTCGAGGAGTTGCGGGAGGATCGCGCGGCCATTGTAGGCGGTGTAAGTCGCGTAATAGATCACGCTCCCATCATCTTCGACAAAACGGACGAACCGCGCGTCCTCCATGCCATTGCTTTCGTTTGAGGAGATGGGGAAAATGATGCGCTCGGAGACGGCGACCGACGGGTCGAAATCAATTTCGTAGTTCGACTCCGCCAGCCAGCGCACGCACTCCATGGTCCGCTGCATTTCGCGCGGCATCGGCTGCTTTCCGCGGACGGCGCGTTGCATCGCCTTTTCCACCTCGTGCAACGTGAAGCTATCTCCCAGCGACTCCATGACGAGCGTGGACCAATCGTTTTCAAAACCCATCTCCATGAGTTTGTGAAGAAAGATGCTTTTTCGATAAGTCGGGTTCGAGTTGAGCGCGGGCGCGGCGACGAAACGCGACGGCTCTTCGACCGTGATCGAATGGTCGGTGTGAATGACTCCGGTGCGAAACTCGATGGACGAAATGTGCCCCTCGCCGGTCGCGCGGAGACTGAGGATGAAGCGCAGGTCTCCGCCCGCGAGGCCGCTCTGATCCGGGTGGGCCACGATCGAGGGATTGAAAAGCGCAGCGGATTCCAGCGCATACTCGCCGGAGAAAAGTGCGCCGATGTAGAGCTGGCGGGGTTCGGAGAGCGGCCGGCTGCTGAAGACATGCGCTTTCACCTTCTCGAAATGCCGCCTCCAAATCGCGCGGATGTCCAGATGCCGGCTGCTGAAGCCCGCGGCGACGGCGGCGAGCTGTTCCTCTGTCTCGGCCTCACTCAGGGCCAGTGCGCGTCCGATGATGTTGATGATGCGGGCCAGATCGCCGGGAATAAATGGACGGATCAAAACCCGTGAGTTGTCGGGCCGGAAGGTGATGCCGGTGGGCTGGATGGTTAAGCTGCGCATGAGGGTGAAAGACTGATCGCCGCTCCTTCGGCGCGAGTGATTTCCGCGAAGGAGAGGTAGAAGGCCAGGCTCGATTCCGCGCCTTGGTTCTGGTTGAGATGATCCTGCAGGAGAGCGTCGCGGCAGCCGCCGGTGGTGGGATCGTAAAGCGACTGACCGAGATCATTGCGACCGAGGAACCACTCGAAACAACGCCGCGCCGCCGTGTGCCAGAACTCATCGCGCGTGACCCCGAATGCCTCAAGGCACGCCGAAACCATAGCTTGCGCCTCCAGCGGTTGCTGATCGAAGCGCGCCCGCTCTCCGCCCCGCACCCAAAAGCCGTGGCAGCCGATCGGCGCGAAGTGACCGCCCTCCGCCGTTTGCGCCGCGAGCAGCCAGCGCAGGGAGTCGAGTCCGATTTCCATGATGTCGGGCTGCGAAGTCCAGTGGCCGCTCAGGATCATCGCGTGCGAGAGCTTCGCGTTGTCATAGGTGGCGATGCGCTCGAACCAGTGCCAGTCCGGCCCCGAGTTCGCGCGATACAAATCCGCGAGTTTGCTCGTCAGCACATCGCGCGTCTGGGCGACCACGCGGTCCCCGGAAAAAGTCCGCAGGTATTCGTGGATGGCGATGACCGCAAAGGCCCACGCGCGAGGTGAACTGAAGCGCTCCACCGGTGCCAGCCCGCGCTGGAAAAGCAGCCCGCAGAGATTGCGATGGCCTTCATTCTGGGAACGGCCCAGCGCGGTCCCGACCGCCCACAGCGCGCGGGCGTGACTGTCCTCCGAGCCATGCGACTCGAGCCACTTCCGCTCGTGGCTCATGAAGTTGCGGAAGCGGCAGGTATTCGCATCAAAGGCATACCATAGGAATGCGAGGTAAGTGCTGGAGAGCCGGTCGAGTTCCGGTTGCGGCTGGGCACCCATCTCCTGCATCAGCACGGTGAAGATAAAGGCGCGGGCGTTATCATCGGTGCAATAGGCTTCGTGGTAGTTGGGCACGTTATAGATGGCGTGCTGAAAGATCCCCGTGTGATCGCTCATCTTCAGTAAGTGATCGAGCTTCAGCGCCGGCAGCGGGTAATTCGCGTGCTCCACTTTGCGCGCCGCCGCCGTGGCGCTCGACGGGATGCTCAAGCCGGCGCGCGCTTTTTCAAAACTCTCCATGTAGCGCCGCGCCACCACCGGCCAGATCATCTCGCGGCCAGCCTTCCACGCCCGTTTGAGCATCGCCGTCATCAGCGTGGGATTCGAGAGAAAATGATCCACCCCATCGGCAATCGCCGCGGCATTTGCGAACGGCACCAGAATGCCGCGCTCATCCGCGAGTAACTCCTGCGCATGCCAGTAAG
>Ga0209591_10009039_pt1 | contig 10809 bp, 6 predicted proteins | sample MAT01_FD_187207 | JGI IMG/M metagenome (GOLD analysis project Ga0209591, IMG submission 187207) | Freshwater microbial communities from Lake Fryxell liftoff mats and glacier meltwater in Antarctica - MAT-01 (SPAdes) (version 2) | ecosystem: Environmental > Aquatic > Freshwater > Ice > Liftoff...
GGAACTAATTTAATTGCTTCCAATAAATTCATTAATTCTTTGTCCTATAATGATAGTTTTACCTGATGATAATATCTGATTACCTCTTCTATGATACATTATTGCGTTGACAATTAATCCACCCTGCCTAACCCCCCTTAAAAAGGGGGGGACAAGAATGATCTCAAAGTCCCCCTTCTTAAGGGGGATTTAGGGGGATCTCCGAGGCGTAAATAGTGTTAAGTAAACCGTATTGCTCTATTACCAATTACCAATTATATCGTTTCCGGTTGCATCGGAATTATTAGCCAAAATGAGGAGACGGCAGTGCCGTGTCCTCTATATCATAAGGAGTGTAACCGGAATTGATATTACCCATTCTCATGCAAATGAAACTTACTATACTTACCTTCCCACACCCCGATTCGGAGGTTCGTCTGGTACAGGGAGAGAACCAGGCCTTACCTGCTTTTCCAAATACTTGCTCAAAGCGTAAACGATATCCCCGCGAGTCATCGGTTTCAAAGGATTAATCTTATTAGTTGCAACATCAACATTCACAAACCCTTCATAAAGTGCAGTAGCCATAGACTTTCTAGCCCAATTAGGGATTTCCCCTGCATCTGGATACTTAGCTAAAATCTCGGAAATGCTGGTGTCGGGAAACTGAAAAACTCCGTAGGCTTGAGCGAAAATCGCCAAAGCTTCAGCGCGAGTCACCCTTTGATTTGGGAAAAACATTCCGTCGCGATATCCACTCATCGTTCCCGTTTTCAAAGCAGTTTGAATCGCACCGTAAGCCCAGTAACTCTTGGGTACGTCCGGCAATTCCATATCCGGTTTCTGAGCGGTTTTCCGCCGTTCCAAACCAAAAGTTTTCACTAAAATCACAGCCAACTCGGCGCGACTGACAAGGCCCTCAGCATTAAAATTGCCACTGGCATCTTTATTCATCAATCCTGCATTTACAACCCGGTCGATCGAGTCAATAATTTGTTGAGATTGAACCACCGTTGGCACTCCTTGCGCTAGCGCGATCGCAAAAAAAACACAGACTAACTTTTTCACGATTTTAATCCTTTGTGCCGCTCAAACAATTATTAAAGCAGCAGCAATATTTTCTCCGGTTCCATCGGTATGATTGTGTAACTTCGGCGGTGCGCGAGATTGTGGGATTTTATCTTAAAAAACACTGGCTTCCGGCAAAGCACCCTGCATTTTCCCCAACCAATCAATCAAATTATCCAACTGCTTTTCGGCAGTCAAAACCGCCATACCCCGAATAGTTACCTTCCCCTTGCTGTAGACAAAACGAGAATGTAAATGTTCCGGCAAATTAGCCTTAAGCAGGTTCCAAGCAGGTTCCTCCATCGGCGTTTCCAAAACAATGTGCTGCTTATTTTCCGGTTTAATCCGAGAAAAACCAATTTGCTTAGCGATTTGTTTGAGTTCCACAACACGAATCAGTTGCTCAGCCGGCAGAGGAATGGGCCCATAACGATCGCACCAATCGGCCCGAATCTGCTGCAACTCTTCCGAGGTATTAGCAGAAGCCACAGACCGATAAGCGCTCATCTTTTGATCCAAATCCCCGATATAATCGGCAGGAATAAACGCCGTCAAACTGAGGTCAATTTGTGCATCCTCAACCTTCGGAATTTCCTGACCCTTAATTTCGCGAATCGCCTCCTCTAACATTTCAGCATACAAATCAAAACCGATCGCCTCCATTTGACCAGACTGTTCCGTACCCAAAACATCACCCGACCCCCGAATTTCCATATCTCGGACAGCCAACTGATAGCCCGAACCCAACTGCGCGAACTCCTGAATTGCCCGCAACCTCTGCCTTGCAGCATCAGATAGCTGGTTTTGCTTCGGATAAAACAGCCAAGCGTGAGCTTGAATCCCAGCGCGTCCCACCCGTCCCCGCAACTGGTAAAGCTGACCCAAACCAAACCGCTGCGCGTCCTCAATCAAAATTGTATTGACACGCGGAATATCCAAACCCGACTCAATAATCGTAGTGCACACCAAAATATCAAACTCGGCCGCGCTGAAAGTCAGCATGATCGATTCTAGTTCCGCAGCCTCCATTTGCCCGTGGGCGATCGCAATTCTCGCGCCCGGAACCATTAGCTGCAACGTATCCGCCAACTCATCAATCCCCTCAATCCGAGGTACAACATAAAAAACCTGACCGCCCCTGTCCAATTCTTGACGAATTGCAGTCCGCACCACTTCCAAATTGTAGGGGGATAAATGCGTCTGAATCGGTCGCCGACTCGGCGGCGGAGTCGCAATCAAACTCATCTCCCGAATCCCCGACAGGGACATATACAAAGTGCGGGGAATCGGTGTCGCCGTCAGAGTCAAAACATCTACCTCGGTTTTCAGAGCTTTAATCGCTTCCTTCTGCTTCACCCCAAACCGCTGTTCTTCGTCCACCACCAACAAGCCCAAATCCTTAAATTTAATCGCTTTGCTCAAAACAGATTGAGTACCGACAATCACGTCTAACTCCCCAGTTGCCAAGCGTTTATGAATCTCCCGGCGCTCCGTTTCTGTGCGAAAGCGATTGAGCAAACCAACTTCGATCGGATAAGGGGAAAAACGCTCCTTGAGCGTGTGATAGTGCTGTTGGGTCAAAATTGTCGTCGGCGCGAGCAAAGCCACCTGCTTGCCCGCTGTAATTGCCTTAAAAATAGCTCTCAGAGCAACTTCGGTCTTGCCAAAACCGACATCGCCGCAGACTAAGCGATCCATTGGTCGATCGCCCTCCATGTCCCGTTTCACATCAAGAGTAGCCTTCAACTGATCCGGCGTAGGTTGATAGGGAAAAGAATCCTCCAACTCTTGCTGCCAAGGCATATCAGGCGGAAAAGCATAACCTACTTGCTTGGCTCTTTTAGCGTAAAGATTCAGCAAATCCACTGCCAATTTTTTAACAGCTTTGCGAACCTTTGTTTTAGTTTTTTCCCAGGTTTGACCAGTCAGCTTGTTGAGATTCGGCACTTGATCGGCAACAGTCCGAAATCTAGACAACGCGCCCAATTGGTCGGCCGCGACTCTCAGAGTGCCGTCAGCGTATTGCAGTACCAAATATTCGCGAGTTTCTCGATCGATCGTCAAGCGTTCCAACTTGAGAAACTTGCCAACTCCGTGCTGGCGATGCACCACAAAATCCCCTGGACTCAGCTTGTTCGGGTCAACCTTTTTTGAAGCAGCGCGGCGGCGTTTGCGGACGTAGCTAAAAGTCGCCAGAGAATGCTGGCCGTAGAATTCCCGATCGGTAATTAAAACTATCCGAAAAGTCGGCAGGATAAAACCTTCCAATTCTGCCAGTCCGCTGTACTTCAAAGCTACCGGAATGTGCTGTAATTGCAATTTGTCGATCGCCAAAAAATCCCTCGGATTCACCACAAACTGAGCCGGACAGTCGTGTTCCGAGAGTAGAGAGACCGATCGACTCGGTTGAGCCGAAACCAGAAACACCGTAAAACCTCGATCGCGCTCTTCCCTGAGCATTTGAGACAGTTTCGCGAATTGGTGAGGCATCACCGGCACAGGACGAGAAGCCAAATTAATCGCAGGCGGTGACTGCGCGCCCGCAGCCGAATTATCTAATTTTTGGGTAATTGAATCGATTCCTAATTCTGAAAGTTCCAGGCGATCGAAAGTGGCGACATCTGCCATAGATTCAGCAAAACTGCGGTGAATTTTCGGAACTTTCAGCTTAGCAATTGGTAACTTTTCGGTTTCCCCATCCGCAACTTCCGATTGCCCGTCGCAATTTTCCCACTGTTCCTGTGCATTCTCGAACCAGCGGTTGCTGTGAGCTTCGCACCCATCCGGTTCGTCAACTACAACTAAAGTATTTTCGGGCAAATAATCCAACAAAGACGCAGGTTTATCGAAAGCCAAACCCAACAGCCTGCGGACAAATCTTTCTGCTGCTTTTTCTGTATCGAGAGGGTCTATGCTGTTGATTTCGTCAAGATTTTTTTCGGCTAAAACCGCTTTAATAATTGAGTTAAAGTTAGTTGGAGTTAAAACTAGCCGATCGACCTTATCGAGCGATCGTTGCGAAGACGGGTCAAACTCCCGAATTTGCTCCAAATCATCCCCGAACCATTCCAGTCGCACCGGCAACTCCGCCGCCACCGGAAACACATCGACAATATCGCCTCGGCGGCTCCACTGGCCCTCCATTTCCACCAGAGTCACCCGATCGTACCCCATCGAGGCAAGTTGGCGATCGAGTATCTTTGAGTCTTGAACCGCGCCTCGCTTGAGTGTCATACAGTAGGGTTCAAAAGCACTTCTAGGTGGCAAGTGAAGCTGGAGAGCTCTTTCTGTAGCTACAATCGCGATCGGCTTAGACACAGTGGCGCTTTTTTCTTGCTTGTCCACCAAATCCGCCAGCACCTGCATTTGTCCCCAAGTCATTTCGTTCTCGTCGGAGTAAGATAGCTCGTAGGGCGAAGCTTCCGAAGTCGGATAAAAATGTACAGTTTGCCAGCCCATCGCCTCTAAAGATGCTACCCAGCGGCCTGCTTCTTCCAGAGTTGCTGTCACGACTAAGAGGTTTCGCCCGGATTGCTGGGCGAGGGCGGAAGCTACTAATCCTTTCGGCAAACGGGCGATACCGGACAGTTGGACGCAGTGATGCCGTTTGAGCTTGTTGAGAAGTTCTGTTGCTAGGGGCGATCGCCCCAGGATGCGAATTATCGAAGAGAAAGTCATGCGCTATTAATTTTAATCCCTGATCCGCGGAATAAGGCTCTTTCCCGGCTGCCTACTAAGTCCGATTGTACGACAAACATCTATGATTGTAGCGATCGGCTGTTGGCAGTTCCACTCCACTGGGGTAGATTTCTGCTAGAGGTCAATACGCTTGGGTTAAGACAGATCCCCCCTAGCCCCCCTTAAAAAGGGGGGGACAAGAATCTTCTCAAAGTCCCCCTTTTTAAGGGGGATTTAGGGGGATCTCCGGGCAATAAACAGTGTTAAGTGAACCGTATTGTACTAGAGACATTCTCTAAATGTCTCGAACCTGCGATCGAAGCGAACCAGTTCCGTTAATCTAGTGAGAGACTGACAACAATTTCGATTTTGCGATCGAGATTCTCCGCTTGCAAGCTTCTCCTTTAACCAGGAAGAGCGCTTCGCCGTTACTACCGAATAATTTTAGAAATGTCTCCAAGTACCGATATTCTGATTGTTCTCCTGCTGGTTTTCCTCAATGGCGTGTTTGTGATGTCAGAGATGGCCATCATCTCAGTACGGAAGGTGAGACTGCAACAGATGGCAAACCAGGGTTCGATCAATGCCCGTGTAGCGTTGGATCTGGCTAATGCCCCCAATCAGTTCTTGCCGACAGTTCAAATCGGGATTACGCTGCTGGCTATCCTGTCGGGCGCTTTTGGAGAAACGACCATTGCTAAAAGAGTAGAGCCTCTGTTGCGCTTGATTCCGGCCTTGGAACCCTACTCTAAGCCGATCGCTTCAGTAATCGCAGTTTTAACCATAACTTATCTGACCCTAATTATCGGCGAACTCGTGCCGAAGCGGCTGGCCCTCAACAACCCTGAGCCGATCGCCTCTAGTGTCGCTATTCCCATGCGAATGCTCTCAAAAATTGGTGCTCCTGCTGTTTATGTTTTAAGTCATTCCACTGACTTAATCTTGCGAATTATGGGGATTGTCCCTTCAACAGAACCGCAAGTTACAGAGGAAGAAATTAAAGTTTTAATCGAGCAAGGCACAGAGGCGGGAACCTTTGAAGAAGCCGAACAAGACATGGTAGAGAGAGTCTTTCGTTTAGGCGATCGGCGAGTCAGCGCCTTAATGACCCCGCGGCCCGATCTTACTTGGCTCGACCTCGAAGACTCAGTAGAAGAAAACCGCCAAAAAATGCTGGGCAGCGGTCATTCTCGGTTTCCAGTTTGTCAGGGCGGACTCGATAACGTTGTCGGTTTAGTACACGTTACCGATATGTTGTCTCGCACTTTAACAGGTCAACCCCTCGATTTAAGTGCTTCTTTGCGGAGACCTTTATTTGTGCCGGAAAGCACGCGCGGTTTAAAAGTATTAGAGCTTTTCAAGCAATCTAGTAATCAACTTGCCTTAGTAGTAGACGAATACGGCGTTATTCAAGGATTGGTGACAGTCAACGACATTTTAGTCGAACTGGTTGGCGACTTTCCCTCGATTGAAGATGCCGACGAACCGCAAGCCGTGCAGCGCGAGGACGGTTCTTGGCTGTTGGACGGAATGCTACCAGTGGAAGATTTCTTAGAACTGTTTGAACTTGAAGAAATATCGTCAGAAAACAGGGGAAGTTACCACACAATGGGCGGTTTTGTGATTACCAATTTGGGCAAAATTCCGACAGCCGCAGAGCATTTTGAGTGGAACGGGTTGCGCGTCGAAGTAGTCGATATGGACGGCAACCGAGTTGATAAGATATTGGTAATGCCGATCGACTCCACGGGCGATCGAGCTAAAACCGCACCAAAAACCTAAAAGATCGGACGTACGGTTGAAACCGCGTCTACACAAAGATCGGACGTACGGTTGAAACCGCGTCTACACAAAGATCAAACGGCGGTTGAAACCGCGTCTACACAAAGATCAGACGTACGGTTGAAACCGCGTCTACACAAAGGAAGTCCGCCTCCGCGGACTGAAGAAAATAATGTAATTTCAACCGCCCACTCTTCAACCCGCGGAGGCGGGTTTTGTCTGTATAGACGCGGTTTCAACCGCCCGGTCTTCTATATCTCCCTATTTTTTATTACTCCTAGCCTGATCCTTCCGCAAAGATTCCAGAATAGAACTGCCCACATAATTGCTAAAAATCACCTCTCCAGCTTGATTGTAATGACAGCAGCTATCCACATAAACAATATCTTTTGTTTTATCGAACACCTTAACCCCATTCAAAATATTGATCTGATTTTTTTGTAAATTAGGAAACTTACTCAAAAGAGCCGGATAACCAATTTCCACAGATTGATCATAAGGAGTATCATTGTTAAAAGCAATTCGCTTTTCGGCATCGCCAAACACCCTTTTCGTCTGATAATATTGATTCGGCTGAAGGACGTGAAAATAAGGAACATTACTCGCAGACAGCACTTTGTGCATAAAAATTGAACTTTTCGCCCAATTCCACGCCATTTGTTCAAAAGCTGCTGAATCCTCTAAAACCGACTTATTTTTATTAATATAAATCACGCTGCCCTCGTCATCTTGTTGTTGTTGGCCACGTTCTTTTTCAAATGCAATCACATCTCTCCGATAACTATTGACTAAATTTTGAACGTAAACAGAAGTCAAAGCATCACACGCAGCTAAAGAGCAGTGTTGCAAACTTTCCAAACCCTCATTAATCCTAGTTTTATTTTCTTTAATTCTGAGAGTTGCTTGCATAGCCTTGGTAGAAAGGCTATTATTTGCCAAGCTAATCAGCGGCAGGATGTGCTGATTGCTTGGCATCGCCAGATCAATTTGATTTTTATTGTTTATATTAGAAAGTGCTACTTCATTAAAGCCATCTATATTGACGACCAGATCCAGTTCTTGACCTAAAGCCAAAAAATAGTTTAAAATTAATAACTGTTGCGGCTGTTTGTAGCCGCCAGTAGCAAAAGACAAAATTATAAATTCTTTATCCTGTAAACCGGGAACCTGTTTTAGGTATTGAGGTAAAATTTTATTTTGAATTTGAAAAATTGAAAAGTCCGAAGCCACCGAACCGCCAAAAATTCCGATCACAAATTGATTTTTTTTAGTCTTTTTAAACGGGTAATCATAAGGAGAGATAAATCCATAGTTATTAATCTTAAAACCAGGGCGAAAATCTGGCCCTGGTTTTTGAATAAACCCAAAGAAAGGATGAAACCTTTCGACAATAGACTGATTCAGCCGCACTCCTTCTAAATTAATTCCTAAAGCCGACTTATCTTGCGCCTTTTGTCTAGTATAGAATAATTGCTTGTGCTTGAAAAAATACCATCCCAAGGAACCGAGTTCTAGGAAAACCAGTAAAAGTGCCAAGTTAATCAAAGTAATTTTGAGGATTTCTTGGCTTTTGTTAATCAACTTAAAATCTTTCATCAATATTTATTTAGACTTTCTTACTACTTTAATGATGGAACTAGAAACATAGTTTGCCAATACTTCCTCTCCCACTGAATTATAATGACAGCAGGCATCTTTGTAAACCGTCTCTTTTGTATTGTCCAAAATATTCACGGCGCTAAAAACATTAACCCCAGCTTTTTGTAAATCATCGACTTTGGACAACAGCACCGGATAACCTTTTGTCACCCCTTCAATGTACGGGCTGTCTTTGCTAATTGCGATTTCCTTTTCCTGGGCGGTAAAGGTTCGTTTAGTTGGATAATACTGGTTGGGCTGGATAAAGTGAAAATACTTAATGTTTCTACTTGATAAAATTTGATTCATCCCGATCGACGATTCGTACCATAGCGATGCCATTTTGTCATAAGCAGCAGCATCCGGCAAAACAGAGTCAGCTTTGGGAATGTATACTATACCGCTGTTTGCCGTGTCTGAGTTAGATTGTTTGACTTGGGCGTCGTACTTGACGATTGCTTGCTGATAATTGTTGACTAATTGTTTGACTCTCAGCGAGGTAACGGCGTGACACAAAGCAATTTGACAAGTTTGCAATTTGTCAATACCTGCTTTTAACTGTTTTTTGTTTTCGTTAATTTGCACGATCGCACTCATCACCTCCGGCGACACATTGCTTGCTAAACTTGTTAACGGCTGTATGTGCTGAACGCTGGGCATTCCTATTTCTAGCTGGGCTTTATTGTTTAAATTTGAGAGGGCTACTTCGTTAAAACCGTCAATATTGATGACTAAATCCAACTCTTGACCTAAAGCCAGAAAATAATTTAAGATTAGTAATTGTTGGGGTTGTTTGTAGCCGCCGTTGCCAAAATTTAAAACCACAATTTCGCGATCGGCAAATTCTGGATAACTCTGCAATTTTTTAGACAATCTTTGAGTTATATACTCATCTACTGCAAAGTTATTAGCAACAGAACCGCCAAAAATGCCGATAATAAATTGTTTTTTATTGGTTTTAATAAACGGATATTCGTAGCGCGAATAAAAGCCTTCTTTGTTGACTTTTAATTTTAATTTTTCATTGGGAAAAGCACCTTGTTTGAGGACGTAGCCAAAAAACGGGTGTAGTCTTTCTACGATAGATTCATCTAGTCTAATTCCGATCCGTTCAATATCTTCGACTACTTTGTCTTTGCCTTTGGTTCTGGTATAAAAAAACTGCTTTTGGTTGATAAAATAAAAAGCTAGCGATAAAGCTTCCAGACAAATAAAGGCGATCGCCAAATTAACAGCGATTAAAGTTAATATATTTTTGCCTTTTTTGAACGCAGTTGAGTCTTTCATGAAATTTGACTGATTACCGTTGTTTTTTGGGGACTTGAGACTGCTGCAAATTCTCGCACAAATTTCGCTCAATCAGGATACTTGTCAGTCGGTGTCCGAGTTCATTCCAGTGACCCCCACAGGGTACAGAATTCTCAAAACCGTGGGCGCAGACTTGATATTTTTCCGTGTAACCTTGGAACTGTTCGGATAAATTAAGCACCCGAAAACCCTCGCGCGCGCCCAATTTTTCCAGCCGCCGATCGGGATAAAATAAATCCTGAATGTTGTTTTCCTGCATAAACTTTTTTCGCTTCGCCGGATCGCGATCGACTTGGATCGGCTCGCCGATCGTCACAACCAAGAAATCAGCCTTTTTCTGCACGACTTCATTCCGCATTGTCAGAATCAAACCCTCTGTCACTCTCCACGCCTCTTTCCAAGCTGCATCTTGAGGTGGATTGAGGTTTTGGGTACTCAAAGCGGTAAAATCCGCAGATAACTGCCGCTTTTTTATGTCTAAATCTACTTTTTTGATTACCTGCAAAATTCGCGAATTGTTGACGAGAAAACTGGGCAATCTGTCTACGAATGATACTGCTCTTTCGTTGCGATCGATCGGCGCCAGATCGCGAAAAGACATATCCTGCACTAACTTGCCGCTAGCATCATACACAAAAAATGGTCGATAGAGATCGTATTCTAGTTGCGGCGAATTATTAATCACATCGTTGCCAATAAAAAAGGCAAGAATTACAATATCAGGGTTGTAATCCCACACTTTTTTGCGCAGCATAATTAGTTCTTGAGCAGTACCATAACCCTGCACGCCAAAATTAATTACCTCAACATTTTTGCGTCCCTTAACAGCCTCGCAGTTACCTAACTTTCGTTCTAATTTAGACCAGAAAGTTTGTTCGACTGGTACGTGGATTGCTTCGGTGAAAGAATCGCCCAAAACTGCGATTCGGAGAGTATTCGGAGGTTTGGCTTTTGTGTGTTCGCGATCGCGCAAACCGTCACTATTCACCCGCACAAAACTCGCACCTTCGCCCTTCCACTCGCCTGACACACCGGGTTTGAGCTTCCAACCCAGATCGCGATCGGAAGTATGGAAACCAGTTGGCGCCGAGTCTGCGAAATCTCCAATTTTGGGGTAGCCCTCAACTCTAGCAACTCGCAATCCAACTTCACCAATTACCACCCCCATAAATAAACCGCCGAGTGTCAAACCTAAATTGACACCCAAATTCTTCAACTTGCTCATTATGTCAAAACAAAGTGTAAATAAACGGAGCAATCACAGAACCCTGACTCAATACAATCAAAGCTCCCAAAAAGACTAAAGTCACAATTAACGGTAGCAGCCAATACTTTTGGCGTTCCTTCATAAACGCC
>Ga0209591_10009044_pt1 | contig 10807 bp, 9 predicted proteins | sample MAT01_FD_187207 | JGI IMG/M metagenome (GOLD analysis project Ga0209591, IMG submission 187207) | Freshwater microbial communities from Lake Fryxell liftoff mats and glacier meltwater in Antarctica - MAT-01 (SPAdes) (version 2) | ecosystem: Environmental > Aquatic > Freshwater > Ice > Liftoff...
ATTTCCCCAATTTCCCCTAATTTTTCCCTCGTTTACTCGTTTCCAGGGTTAGCGTGAAAACGAGTAAACGAGTAAAATTGTCAAGGCCTAAGAAAGAGTTTTTCGAGCACGTTCCGATCGCTCTTCTGCGGTATCCATCACATCCGCCATTTTATCCACCATTTCCCCTGGATAATTTTCCAGTACCCGAGTAGAAAGCGAAATTCGGCCGCGACTTTCATCAAGATCAACCACCACGGCTTTCAGGGGTTGGCCTGGGGCAAAAACTTGTGCCAGGTTCTCAATATATTTTTGACTGACTTGCTTGATGTGTAGCAAACCGCTAACTCCTTCTAAGTCTACAAACACGCCAAAAGGCTTGATGCTGCTGACTTTTCCTTCCACCAATTGACCGATTTGCAACTGACTGAAGGCAGAAGATTGAGTCGCCATCCGTTGCGAAAGTACGAGTTTTTCTCGATCGCGATCGACTTCCAAGAAATTCACGGTCAAAGATTGACCAATCAGCGATTCCATGTTATCGCGTTGGGCTAAGTGCGATCGGGGAATAAAACCGCGCATCCCCTCAACGTCTACCGTCACGCCGCCCTTATTCGCGCCAGAAACCCGCACCTGAAGCGCTTTACCAGTTTCCTGCAATGCAACTAAATCTTCCCAAGCTTGCTGAATTAGTAACTGTTTGAGAGACAGAGTAACTTGGCCGTTGGCATCTTGTTCGCGGATAATTAAAAAGTCCTGTTCCTCATCCAGCGGAACCACTTCCGACAAATCCGTAATTGTTCTCAAAGCAGCCTCTTCGATCGGCAAAAAAGCCGAAGACTTGCCGCCGATATCAACATACGCGCCGTTTGAGTCGTGCTCGAACACTTTACCACGCACTACTTGTCCCTTTTGAAACTCGTAATTGTGCTGTTCGAGGGCTTTAGCAAAATCATCCATTGAAAAGGATGCTTTTGCGCTTTGAGAACCGGTAGATTTGGAATTCATGTCAGTTTAGTTGTCAGTTGTCAGTTGTTAATTGTCAGTTGTCAGTTGTCAATTGTCAGTTGTCAGTTGTCAGTTGTCAGTTGTTAGTAGAAAATTCTCCCCATCTCCCCATCTCCTCATCTCTAAACAGGTTGAAGTTCCTGTCGAAATAGCTCCTTCACCTGCACCCACGACTCGGCTGCTGCGGTAGCGTCGTAACTGCCGCGGTGGTCACAGAAGAAGCCGTGATCGGCATTGTAGCGGAAAATTAGGTGAGGAATACTGTGTTTTTCCAATTCTGTGGCAATTTGGTCAACTTGTTCTGAGGGAATGCTGGAGTCTTGAGTGCCAAAAAAGGCGTAGAGAGTGCCTTTAATGTCGGCTGTGCGGGCGATCGTCCGAGTACCCCAGGCGGGGGTATCCGTGGCGATACCAGCACCGTAGAAAGACGCTGTAGCCTTGATTTCGGGCAAAGTAGCGGCGAGGTAGGCGACGTGTCCGCCGAAGCAGAAACCAATGCAGCCAAAACCTTGTTGTTTGACGAATGGTAAGGTTTTGAGGTAATTGATGGCGGCTTGGATGTCGCTGAGGAGTTCGGATGCGGTAGTTTGTTCTTTGTATTCTTTGCCAATTTTGATAGCTTCGGGCGTGTAGCCGGTTTCAAAGCCAGGGGCTTGGCGCTGGTAGATGGCTGGGGCGATCGCCACATATCCTTCCTTTGCTATTCTTTCAGTAACATCGCGGATGTGCGAGTTAACGCCAAAGATTTCTTGAATCACGATAACTGCGGGAAATTCGCCGGAGGCGGCGGGTTGGGCCAGGTAAGCGGCGATTTGCAAATCTCCGTTGGGAATTGTGACGTTAGTTGTGCGAATTTCTGTGTTTGTCATGGGGAGTTTTAGGGCAATTATATTTCAATACGGTTCACTTAAAATTGTCCGAAGAGAGGAACGAAGCAATCGCAGTATCTATTTTTCATAGTGTTTTACCCCCTGGCCGTCTTAAGTGAACCGTATTGAATTATATTTCATTTGTGAATGATATTTTTTTAACGAACCGCGAAGCGAAGAACACGAAGCAAAGAGAAGAGGGCGGGTTTTGTACAGAGATTGTTGGCATTATACCAAATTTTGGGCTAAACCCGCCCCTACAGGTATGTTGTTTTTGTTAAAGCGGTTCGTTTCAAACATCTATTTTACAACATCACATTCCCCGGAAATCTCTGTTTCAAAACTGGCATCACCGGACAAGGTTTTTGAGTTTGCAAATTCTCCGGTTTGTTCCAAGTAAAAGGCCCTTTATTCTCCGCCGCCATCCACAGCAAACTTTTTGCTCTGGTCATCGCTACGTAAAGCAATCTAAACTCTTCTGCTGTTTTCAAATAACCTGCTTGTTCCCACGCTTCACCGAGATTTGGTAAGGGATATTTTCCGTGCAAATCAGCTCGAATTTTTGCTCTCGCTACCTCTGCTAAAGTGAAATCTCCTAAAAATCTAGTTTGTGGCAAAACTCGCAAACTTCCGGGGATAGTTTGTTCGTGCAGAAAGGGCAAAAATACGCAATCCCAATCTAAGCCTTTAGCTTTGTGCATGGTAATAATTGTGAGTTGACCTTTGCTGGTATAACGTTCTTCTATTTTGTCGTCTGCATCCACCGGTTCAAATCTTTCGGAACTGACAATTTCGCTCAATACGTCTAAAATATTGTGCATTGAATTGTTGCCGGCTGTTTGGATTGCTACTCGTTCTGCTAATTTGTCGGCGGTGGCTAATTCTGTTTGGTCGTATTGCAGCGCTAAGGCTAAAAATGAGATAATTTGGTAGGGTGGTAATTCTAAGCGTGCTTGCAGCAAACCGCAGCAAAAATAGCGGCATTTCTTTACGGGATCTGACTGCTGCGGGTCTAGGGGGCCGGGATACAGAAATTGTTCGGGGCTGGTGGTAAAGGCATTGTAGTCTTGTTTGGGGATGAGTTGCCGATCGCTCAAAATCTTTAAGGCTGCTTTCAGGTAATCTGGTGAGTGCGGGCGATCGAGAAATTGCAGCAATGTTAAGATTTCCCAAGGTACTTGAGAATGTCTGTCGCGTTCTCCCACATCCTCAATTTTAATCCCGTATTTACGCAAATCAAAGCTTAATCCGTGTTTTTGCGGATTTTCCAAGACTTCTTTGATAAATTTGCCTTGTTTGTTTTCTCGCACCAAAACTGCCATTGATTTGAGATTTTCTAAGGGCAATTTGGGGCTATTTTCGGCATCCGGCGCTTCACCGCCTGATTCGAGGTTTTTGTCATGGCTTACCCATTCAAAATCCGCAGGCAAAAATTCCTCAACTAACTCAATTACCCGCTTACCAATTAACTCAACGCTATGGTAAATATCCCTGGGAGTATACAATTCTAAACCGCGTCCAATGGGAGCAGGATTAGCATTTTGCTGGGGGTCATCGCTGGGAACTGGTTGAATAATTTGGTTGCGAAAAGGCTGTTCTGTTCCGGCTAATTCCGAGCGATTTACCCATTGCAACATAAAGTTAGCTGCATCGATAATTACCTGGCTGCTGCGGCCTGCGCCGTCCATTGTCGCCAACTTGTTTTTAACTTTGCAATCGTCACAAAATTGGTTAAAATAAATCGGATCTGCAGGAGTAAAAGTAGAATTTATCGCTTGATTTGGATCGCCAACTCTGATAAAATTGGGATGTGAGTTAGAAGGGTATGGATCGATCGCCAATGTTTGCAAAAGCTGAGTCTGTAAAGGTGTTGAATCCTGGGCTTCGTCCTCGAAAACGGCAAATACTTGCTTTTGCTCGATCGCCCTTGCTCCCGGATTGTCCAACACCCGCAAAGCTGCTAAAATCATTTCGTCGTAATCGATGAATTCCCGACTCCTCAACAAAGCCTGATATTTTTGATATAAACCGCCAGCTACGGCCAAAATTTCATAAGCGTCGTCCGAATCTAAAGCGCTCATTTCTAACAACTCTTCTGGTGACAAACCCGAAGATTTCGCCTCGTGAATCACAGTTTTAGCTAACTGCGGCAAAATCTCTGTCCGCAAAACCGATTGTCGCCGCAGTCTCTCCGTTTCCTCTCCATCGAATTGCTGTCCTTCTAGCAAAATTTGATATCGGCGGGGATGTTCTGCGATCCAAAGTTCTACACAAGTGCGAATTAAGCGGTGACTTTGAGTCGGAGTTACTAAGGTAGAATTTTCTAAATTTAAACCCGATAAATCGGGGTGGCGCATGGCAATATTTAAAGCTAAACCGTGCAATGTGTGTACTGCAAAACCGCCTTGAGATAAAGATAATTCTGCCAATCTTTGGCGAATTTTAGCTTTAATATTAGCAGCAGCCGATCGCGTAAATGTCACGACAATTAACTGACGGCGGTTGTAAAGTCGGTTGCGGGCGATCGCAATTGCGGACGCAGCAGCCATTCCCGTAGACTTCCCGGCCCCTGGAACGGCGGAAACGGCAAGGGGGCCGCCTGTCCAATCCGCCATCTCGTGCTGGCCCTTACGCAGGCTGTCACGAATTTTACCGCAAGCAGCAGCCAAAAAAGCCGCCGGATCTAACTCGGAGAAAGTGCTGTCAGGGCGATCGATCTCGGTTGGCGATCGGCTAAAATCAGGCTCAAAATCATCAGTCATGATTACATCCGCGTTGCATCTGCGTTTATCTGCGGTTAAAAATCAACAAATCTTCAACCTCTACCGTTTCCATTTCGGTATCGGCTAAACTAACATCATCTATCCGAGCGTAAATTAAAACCAGCATAAAATTCAATACCCAAACCTGTTTAGAGAAAAAACCCCAATGAAAACTCACCTCAAAACCAATTCCCCGCCGCATCAGCCCCACCCAAACCAACCCAACAACAGCACAACTCGTTTTGCTGTGGCGGCATTCTTAAGTTTATCTTCAGCCATTGCTTTACCGAGTTGTGGAGGAGCTATGACCAGCAGCAGCGCGGGATACGACGCAGATTCCTCCAGCAGCCGCGAAAGCAAAATGGCCGCATCTACGCCCCAACCCCCACCCGCCTCAATCACAAGACAAGGCGCACAGCGAAAAACTTCTGCTGTATCAAAAACAGCACCCCCAGAAACTCCAGCAACTACTCCCCAACTGATTAAAAAAGCCGAACTCAGTGTCGTTGTCAAATCAATTGACACTAGCACTAAATCTGTTACCGAGATCGTGAAAAAGCAGCAAGGCGATATCTTAGGTTTCCAAAACCAAAAGCCACCGGATTCTAGTATCCGCCAAACCGCAAGGGTGGAGATTCGCGTACCTCAAGCAAAGTTAGAAACTACTTTAGATACTTTAGCAAAACTCGGAAGCGTACAGAACCGAGGGCTTACGGCTGAGGATGTTACTACTCAATTAGTTGATAATGACGCTAGGCTGCGGAATCTTCGCAAATCGGAAGAAGTTGTGTTAAAAATTATGGAGCGATCGGGTTCTGTGGGGGATGTGTTGAAAGCGGCTCAAGAGTTGAGCAATATTCGGGAGTCGATCGAGCGCATTGATGCTGAGTTAAAAAGTTTGCGGAATCAAGTAGCCTATTCCACTATTAACTTAACTCTAGAAGCAGCAGTATCGGCTCAGCAAGATCCCGAACCTTCTCTCGGTTTGCGGATGCAGGAAACTTGGGGGAAAGCGACTCATTCTGTGGGCGAATTGACGCTAGGTTTGTTTGGTTTGGGTATTTGGATGTTGGCTTACAGTCCTTATTTTCTGCTAATTGGTGCTGCGGTTTACGGTTTTAATCGATTTAGGAAACAGCATTCTGTTCCGAAAATTCAAGAACCGAAACCGCCTAATTAGTCATTAGTCATTGGTCATTGGTCATTAGTCATTAGTCATTGGTCATTGGTCATTAGTCATTGGTCATTAGATGTTGTAGGGTGTGTCGCTTGCAGAACATTTTGGGAGCAAATCGAATAGCTGGTAGCGACGCACCAAGCGCGGAAATATTGCGATCGCTCGATCGCACTTGATGTCATTCCCAATTGCCAATCGAAAATGGCATAAGGTGCGTCGCGACGAGATTGTCGATATTTGTTTAGGGATTTTCGCTCGCGACGCACCCTACTGATGACAACTGACAACAGTCAACAGTCAACAGTCAACTGACAACAGTCAACAGTCAACAGTCAACAGTCAACAGTCAACAGTCAACAGTCAACAGTCAACAGTCAACAGACTAATCATCAATTTGCCATCCATCTTTGGTATAGTCTTCATCCACAATCTTCTTAGGTCTCATCACCAGCACGACTCGTCCCAAAATCGACAACTGCGGGGATGTTTCAAACCAGTGCAATTCTAAATTTCCCCCGTTGTCGGCGAGGAAATAACTGTCAGCTTCCCACTGTCTTTGGGCGCGATCGGCAATAATCAAAACTTCTTCAACTTTACCTTGCAGCGGTACCGGCAGTCGATCGCTCATTTCCAAAATCGCCACCGGATCTTCGGCTTTCAAAACTACCTGCCATCCGGGAATCGCCACCCAAGCTCCGGCTCCGGCAAATTTTACCATTCGGAACGGCTCGATTTCCTCCGGCAAAGGCACTGCTATCAAATCTGACGCAGTAAGTGGCAATTTGCCGGCAACCGGGACAATCCGGGGCAGTTGTTCCTCAGAATCGAGCCTGTAGATGGGCAAGCGGGGCGCTTCCCGCCTCGCAACTACGGTAAAATCTACGAGCAATTGCTCGATTTGCCCCCTAGCTGTTTGGCTGCTAGCTAATTTTAGGCCGCGAGCAATTAAGCGCGATCGCTCTTGCAAATCGCTTTTCTGTCTCGCCAACTGCCAGCACTGGTACGCTACAGCATCCCCTGGAGTGTCTGTGAACCCCTGCGGGAGACTCCCGAAGTGCGAAAACTCCTTCATGGCTTTGGCAACTTGACGAGCATCGTCAACATCCAAATTGTGGGCTAGGATCAAAGCTGCAGCTCCGGCTCGCTCTGTTTGAGACAAAATCCGAAATTCGTATAAAATATCACTTCCTTTGCGTACAAAGTGCGATCGAACTTCTTCCGAACCGCCAGCGTTGACCATGCTGGTGTAAACTTGGGCTGCGACGCTGACTTGATTTTGCTGAATTGGCTCAAAACCAGTTGCTTCAAAAATCTTCTGAGAGCTCCAGCCTGCTTGCTGCAAGGCGGTGCAGGCTTGTCCCCACTCTACCCAAGTGCCTTCCTTGCGGCGGAGCGATCGAATTAACTTTTCGACATCCACAGCATTAGTGGAGGGTGCAGGTGCAGAAGCCGAGGAATCTTGAGGTGTATCAGTCATAATTTAATCAAAAACCAGCGCTAATTTATGTGTGATTCGATATCAGCAAGGATCGTGTCGCGGCAGAGCGATCGATGGATAGTAAGGGAGTTATGAGACTATTGTTACAGAATAGTTGCTCGCCTAAATTTACAAAGGGGAGTTTATCGTATTGTTATGGATAATGCCATTCCAGAGCTCGATCAAATTAAACGCCAGCTCATGACCCTACACCGACCGAAAAAACCCAAAATGTTGGTAGTAGACGATGAACCAGACAATCTGGATTTACTCTACCGCACTTTCCGACGAGATTTTAACGTGCTCAAAGCTGATAGCGGGATTCGCGCCTTGGAAGTCCTCGGTATCGAGGGCGAGGTCGCCGTCATCATTTCCGACCAGCGGATGCCTGAAATGAAGGGAACAGAATTTCTCAGCAAGACCGTGCCACAGTTTCCGAATACCGTCAGAATTATTTTGACTGGTTTTACTGACATTGAAGACTTAGTGGATGCAATTAACTCTGGACAGGTTTACAAGTATATTACCAAGCCTTGGGACCCGAACGAATTAAAAATGGTGGTGCAAAAAGCGGCAGAGACTTATGAAGTTCTCAAGCAGCGGACTGAGGAACTGCACCGCGCTCAAAATCAAATACAACTGTTAGCAACAATCATGCAAACGGCTGTGGATTATCCGAGTTTGGAAGCAAGTTTAGAGCCAATTGCTACTGCTGTTAGCGATAATTTTTTGGCGGATGCTTGCATTTTGCAAGTGGTGGAAGGAACTGTTTTAATGCCAGCCCAAGGCAGTCATACCAGCGGTCAAACTGTGGAAAATTGGCTGGCTGATGACCCTCTGGTTCGAGAGGCAATCGCTTCTCAAACTATGCAGGGTGCTGTGAATATTGTGAGCGACGCAGCCCTAGCGAGTCTGCCGCACTATCAAAAATCCGGCATTCAAGCTCACCTCAGCGTCCCAGTAATTCACAAAGGTCGATCGATCGCCCTGATGTCCATCCAGTGGAAGCAACCTTGTTCCCTGCGCCCCGACGAACTCACAACAGTTTACCTCGCCGCTCAAGAAGTTGCTTTGGTACTGACGAGTTTTCAAGGTCATTAGTCATTGGTCATTAGTCATTGGTCATTAGTCATTGGTTATTAGTCATTGGTTATTGGTCATTAGTCATTAGTCATTAGTCATTAGTCATTGGTTATCGGTCATTAGTCATTAGTTATCAGTCGGCTCTCTGTCTTGAGTTTAAAATAATAGCAAACCAATGATTCAAGACAAAATATCACGGATAGCTAACCAATAAAATGTATTAATGACTGGCGACAGCATGACATGAATGGACGGATTAATAATTTTTTACCAATTACCAATTACCAATTACCAATTACCAATTACCAATTACCAATCACCAATTACCAATTACCAATTACCAATTACCAATGAGTAATAATTCAGAACAAATTAAAACTATATTTAATCGAATTGCACCAGTTTACAACCAAATGAACGACTGGTTGAGCTTGGGGCAGCACCGGATTTGGAAGCAAATGGCGGTCAAATGGAGCGGTGCCGGCCCCGGAAATACTTGTTTGGACTTGTGCTGCGGCAGCGGGGATTTAGCTTTGCTGCTGGCCAAACAAGCAGGGCCTACCGGCTGCGTATTTGGAGTAGATTTTTCCGCCGCACAATTGGCAGTTGCGGGCCAGCGCGATCGACCTTTGCTTACCCCTACAAGTCCCATTACCTGGGTAGAAGCTGACGCCCTAGACTTGCCTTTTGCTGACAATTACTTTGACTGCGCCACAATGGGTTACGGCTTGCGTAACGTGACGGACATCCCCCGCAGCCTTCAAGAATTGCACCGCGTGCTCAAACCGGGCGCAAAAGCCGCCATTCTCGACCTCCACCGCCCCAGCAATTCCCTCATGCGGAGCTTTCAGCAGTTTTATCTGGACACTCTCGTAGTGCCGATTGCTCAGCAATTTGGGATGACTCAAGAATATGCCTACATTAATCCTAGTTTAGAAAAATTCCCGATCGGTCAGCAGCAAGTCGCGATCGCCCGCCAAGCCGGATTTGCCACCGCCACCCACTATCCCATTGCCGGAGCTATGATGGGAGTATTGGTATTAGTCAGTTGACTGTTGTCAGTTGTCAGTTGTCAGTTAACAGTTAACAGTTGTCAGTTAACAGTTAACAGTCAACAGTTAACAGTTAACAGTTAACAGTTAACAGTCAACAATTTCCAATTCCCAATTCCCAATTCCCCAATTATTGATGAACCCGTCTGATATTTGGCTGTTGTTTGCCCCACCTGTAGTGGGAGGAATTATTGGCTATTTCACCAACGATATAGCTATCAAAATGCTGTTCCGCCCCTATCGAGCTATTTATATCAAAGGGCGGAAGTTACCTTTCACTCCCGGCTTAATCCCCCGCAACCAAGAACGCTTAGCAAAGCGAATTTCCGACACAATTATGGGTTCGCTGCTGACGCCGCAGGAACTGCAAAAATTAGCACGCCGCCTCCTGCAAACTGAGCGGATGCAGTCGATAATCCTCTGGCTGTTGCAGTTGGCGCTAGATCAGGTAAAAGCAGACGCAGAACAAAAAACTGCTAAAATTCTTGCTAACATTCTGCGAGATTTGTTGGGGGAATCTGTGCCGCGAATTCTCAAAGTTTTGGCGCGCCGGGAAGATTTTTTAGAAGCTCAGCTAAATCAAATTTTTGACCAAGTTTTGCTGGAAATTCAGCTAACTGAAGCTCAGGCGGGCCAGTTGGCTGATTGGCTGTTGCAGGTAGTAATACCGCCGGAAGTGCTGCGGCAGACTTTGATTGACTTTTTGACCGATCGCAATATTTCAATTATCGATGAAGGGTTTCGAGAAAAAAGCAGCGGCACTTATTGGGTAGTAGCAAATTTGTTTGGTTTGCGTAACACTCTAACTCGGCTGCGGACTTTTTGTCTAGATGACAGACAAGTCACAAATCAGCGGTTAGCAGAGTTAACTGTTTCTTTGGGGATTCGCGGGCGGATTCAGGAATGGCTGCAAAATTTATCAATGCAAAATTTACCGGTTTCGACTGTGAGACAGTTGCGAAAAACTATGCGTGACAGCGTTCGCAACTACGTTCAAGAGCGGGGTACAGAGGTACTTGAGGGGTTGAGCAAGTCGATTGACTGGGAAAATATTTCGCGGTTGCTTCTCAATCGATTGCAAACTTCAGCGGTGATGAGCGCTTCTCTGGAAATTGTCAGCAAAGAACTAGCTTTGGTTTTAGATCGTTATTTAGAGCGGGATTTAGAAAAAATTGTAGCTCAAGCCATCCCGATTTTGAATATCGACCAGGTGATTGTCGATCGAGTAAAAGACACTTCTCCCGAAGAATTAGAGCTAGCAATTCAGGGGATTGTCAAAAGCGAGTTGCAGGGAATTGTAAATTTAGGAGGCGTTTTGGGCATTTTTGTCGGCTGTTTGCAGACAGTCGTGATGTTGATTCAGCGGTGATTTATTGCGGCAGTTGTGAGATATTTGTTGT
>Ga0209591_10009045_pt1 | contig 10807 bp, 11 predicted proteins | sample MAT01_FD_187207 | JGI IMG/M metagenome (GOLD analysis project Ga0209591, IMG submission 187207) | Freshwater microbial communities from Lake Fryxell liftoff mats and glacier meltwater in Antarctica - MAT-01 (SPAdes) (version 2) | ecosystem: Environmental > Aquatic > Freshwater > Ice > Liftoff...
CGAAGGAGCCTTTGCCCAAGAGGTGGGTGACGCGGTCGCTATCGACGTACCATTCTGCAACGCAGCGGTCTGTCGGGAGGCCGCCGTGGAGGGCGCTGCTGGTGGTGCCGTATTGATTCAAGACGTAACGGCGGACGACGGCACCCAAACGTTCGATGTTGAAGAAAGCGTTTTTGACTTCGAGGGGGTCGAAGGTCCATTCGACGAGAGTGATTTCGCGCGAGAGAGCGTCTTCGCGTTGTTTGAGTTTGAGGAGGCGGCCGATGCCAGCGTTGCGATACTCGCTCAGGACGCCCATCATGTGGCTGTGGAGGTAGTATATGCCGCCAGACTTGAGGCCCGGGATTGCCAGAAGAAAAGCTACCATGCGGCCTTGATCGAAAGCACCAAAAACCTGACCGCCGACTTTGGTTGCAACAACGAAGAGGCGAACCGGGAGCAGCTCGATTTCTTCAAAACCCCAGATTGTTTTCTGGAGGGCTACAGCTTCGGCGAATTCGCGGTGCTCGGTTAGAGCGCGGACTTCAATCATGCTTTTTTGGCCTCCTGCCAATAGCGTTCCATCTCTTCGATTGGGGTGTCGCCAAGTGCTTTGCCTTGTTCTTCTACCCGCTTTTCGACGTGGCTGAAGCGCTGGCGGAATTTTGTATTGGTGTGTCGCAGGGCTTGTTCTGGATCTACTTTGGACCATCGAGCCAGGTTGACAACAGTGAACAGGAGGTCGCCGATCTCGGATTCAATCGCTGCCTGGTCTTGTGTGGCCCGGGCTTCTTTCAGTTCGTCGACTTCTTCAGCAAGCTTGGCGAGAACGTCTTCGTAGGTGGGCCACTCAAAGCCGGCTTTGGCGGCCTTTTTCGAGATCTGAATCGATTCCATAAGCGCGGGTTGGGCTCGGTTGACGGAATCGAGAAGGCCTTGAGGGGTGCCTGCTCTTTCTGTGGCCTTGATGGCGTCCCAATTGGTTAGGACTTCGTCGGAATTTTCAACCTGAGTGTCTGCAAAGACATGCGGATGGCGGCGGATCAGCTTCTGGTTGATTGCCTTGAGGGAATCGCCTATGTCGAAGAGGCCGGCTTCGGAGGCCATTTGGGCGTAGAACACGGGTTGGAGCATTAGGTCGCCGAGTTCGTCACAGAGGGCTGAAAAGTCTTTGCGCTCGATGGCATCGATGACTTCGTAGGTTTCTTCGATGGTGTAGCGCTTGATGGTGTCGAAGGTTTGTTCGCGATCCCAGGGACATCCGCCAGGCGCTCGCAAACGCGCCATAATGTCAACTAACTCTTGAAAGGAATCTTTGGCCTCTGAACCCACGTGAATCTCAGTTTAACATCCGGCAAGCGCGCTTCCCGGAAGATACCGAAGCGGCACGGCAGATCTTTCGCGATTATCAGGCCGATAAGATCCATCTGGACACCTTAAAAACGAAGATGCCCAGCGCTGTACGAATGTACGAGGCGCTGGGCTTTGTGGAGGTGCCGGCAGGGGGAGGGACGAAGATGCCGGACCTGGTGGATATGGAACTGGATTTAGTTCTTTTTGCGGCGAAGAAGCGCGGCACCGAAGAGGCCGGCGGCGCATAGGAGGTAGGTCTGCGGCTCGGGAATTTCACCGCCACCACCTGAAGTTCCGATTGTGGCGTAGGAGAGGTTATCGAGAGCAACAAGGTTAAGGCTCATATTCGTGGGGGTGCTTATCAAGAGCCTGATCGATGAAATTGACCCAGAGGTGGTGAAGCCAAAGAACCCTGATACAGGATTCAACGGAGAACCAGCAGCGGGTGGGATAACGAGCGTTCTGATTGAAAGGTTTGCCCCTTCATAAACTTGAAGAGTCAAATTGATTGGTGTTCCGGCTGTTGAATTGATTCGAGTACCACCGAGGTTGTCTCGCCAACCGGAAAAATTGAAGCTTAGCGCATTGATCGAACTAAGTGAACCAAAATTGACGCTCAAACCAGTATCCGAGGGAGAAGCACCTGTACCCGTTTGACCGAATGCGCCTCCCACTATGTAGCCGCCAGAGCCCAAATTTTCACCGGATACGGGAGAACCGTACAAATACGTGTCATATCCCACCGAAGAGCTTTCGTTGTAGAAGCCTCGATAGGTGATTCCGCCCAGGGGGATTCCAGCTGCTCCGCCGATGAATGAGGTGCCGATGGCATTGAAGTTTTGGGTCACCGGGCTGGTTACTGCAGCGTTCCAAGTCGGCAAGTTTGAGGTTTCAGTCAAAATCGTTGCCTGGGCAGAGGCTCCGAGAATGAGGGCGGTCAGCGCCGCGCGAGCGATCGCGAATGATTTGTAATGCATGATTCGCAGGGGTAGTGCGAATAAACTTTAGGCGATCTCTCAATTTAATATTCGGGGTATGGGTAGTAAGTAGTGGGGTATTACTTGTTTTTCGAGAGAGATAGAACGATTTGCTTCTGGTAGTTGCGGGCTTGGGCGATGATTTCGGCGCTTTTGATCCTGACAGGTTTGGAGGCTCGAACGACGGGCTCACCGTGAATATAGACATCGGTAACATCGGCTGCTTTGGCGGCGTAAACGATTGTCGAGTATGGATCGAAGCTGGGAACGACATTGGGTGAGTCTGTACGGAGGAAGACCATGTCTGCGAGCTTACCGGCTTCAAGCGAGCCGATCTTGTCGCTCATGCCGAGGATGGCGGCACCGTGGACGGTGGCCATCTCGAGGGCAGTCCTGGCTGGTAGTACCTCTGGGTCCATGGCGTGAACTTTGGCTAGTTTGGCGGCGAGGTCCATTTCTTCGATGAGGTGGAAGTCGTTGTTTGAGCCGGCGGGGCCATCGGTGCCTACGCCGACGTGGAGACCGGCAGCGAGCTGTTTGAGGACAGGGGCGATGCCGCTGGCGAGCTTCATATTAGACGACGGGCAGTGGGCGATGCCGACCTTCTTACGGGCGAGGGTAGCGATGTCGGCATCGTCCACCCAGATGGCGTGTGCGGCAACGGTAAGGCCATCGAAGATGCCCCATTCGTTGAGGACCTGGACGGGGCTCTTGCCGTGCTGTTTGATCATGTCGTCGTTTTCGCGTTTGGTCTCCGAGACGTGGATCAGGAGGGGCTTGTTGTACTGGTTGGCGAGTTTGCGGCAGTTTTGGAGGGTTTCGCGGGTGTTGGTGTAGAGGGCGTGAGGGGCGACGGCCGGGGTGATGAGCGGGTCGTTGGAGAATTTCTTGAAGAAGTCTTCGGTGCGGGCGAGGGAGTCTGTGGGGGTTTTAGCATCAGCGACGGGGAAGCCGATAATGGTTTGGCCGAGGACAGCGCGGAGGCCGGCAATTTTGGTTGCACGGGCAATCTCTTCCTCGAAGTAATACATGTCGGTGTAGGTGGTTGTGCCGGAGAGCATCATCTCGAGGCAACCGAGCATGGTGCCCCAATAACAAAACTCGCGTGTTAAGTTGCCGGCTTCGGCAGGAAAGATGAATTTTTCGAGCCAGTCCTGGAGGCGCTTGTCGTCGGCGATGCCCCGGAAGAGCGACATTGGGATGTGGGCGTGGGTGTTGATCAGGCCCGGGATGAGAATTGAATTGGGGTGGGCGACGCGGCGCGCACCTTTGTACTCGCGCTCGATTTCGGCACGAGGGCCGACGGCGAGAATCTTTGGGCCTTCAATGGCGATGGCACCGTCGGTGAGGACGCGGCGTTGTGCATCCATCGTGACAATGGTGCCCGCGGTGAGGATGGTGCGTTGAGGGGCGGCCATCGCGGCCGAGCCGGCGAGGGCGAGGCTAAACGAACGACGACTGATTGAAGGGGTGCGGAAGAAGTTCGGCGAAGGTATAACGGCGTTCTGTTTCATTGGCTCCACATAGAATGATCTCAAGTTCGGGGCCAAAGAATTCTGCCATCACCTGACGGCAAAGGCCGCAGGGAGCGGCTGGGGTGCTGGAATCGGTACAGATGACGATGCAGCGGAAGTGACGATGGCCTTCGGATACGGCCTTAAAGATGGCGACACGTTCGGCACAGAGAGTTGCGCCGTAGCTTGCGTTTTCGATGTTGCAGCCAGTGAAGATGGTGCCGTCGCTGGTTTCCAAGGCGCAGCCGACCTGATATTTCGAGTAGGGAGCGTAGGCGGAACGTTGGGCGGTGCGGGCTTGCTCAATGAGGCTCATACAGTTGAATCTATACAGAGGGAAGCATAGCGCGAATGAGGTTGATGAATTGAGCGCTTACGTCGCGGCCGGTTTCGAGGACTTCGCCGTGATGGATCTTTTCGTTGGTGATGCCAGCGGCCATGTTGGTGACGCAGGAGAAGGCAACGACCTCGGCCCCCATGTGGTTGAGCGCGATCGCCTCGGGCACGGTGGACATGCCGACAAGGTCAGCACCGATGATGCGGAGGTAGCGGATTTCGGCTGGAGTTTCGTAGGTGGGGCCGGAGAGGCAGGCGTAGACGCCCTGGTGGAGGGTGCTGCCGATGCGCTGAGCGGTGTCGAGGGCGACTTGCCGCAGACGGGGCGAGTAGCAGAAGGTCATGTCTGGGAAGCGAGGGCCCAGAGAATCGTCATTGGGGCCGAGTAGAGGGTTAGTGCCCTGGAGGTTGAGGTGATCGGTGATCAGGACGAGTGCGCCACGGTTGTAGCTGAGGTTGATGCCGCCAGCGGCGTTGGTGAGGATCACTTTGCTTGCGCCGAGGCGGGCCATGACGCGTGCGCCAAGGACGACTTTATCGATTGAATGGCCTTCGTAGAGATGGGCGCGGCCGGACATCACAACGACATTGCGGCCTTCGAGTTGGCCGAATATGAGCTTGCCAGCGTGACCGACGGCGGTGCTGTGGGGCCAGCCTGGGATGTCTTCGTATGGAATTACAGTTGGGTCGGAGACTTCATCGGCCATGGGGCCAAGGCCAGAGCCGAGTACGATGGCAATTTCGGGGCGGGCTTTGAGGCGGGATTCGAGGTAGTCGATTTGTTCTTTCATAGGAGCATTCCTGCGATGCATGCCGACATGAAGTTGGCCATGGTGCCGGCCATGACGGCCTTGAGGCCGAGGCGGGCGATGTCGGACTTGCGGGTGGGCATCAGCGCGCCCATGCCGCCAACCTGAATTGCGACTGAGCTGAGGTTGGCGAAGCCGCAGAGTGCGAAGGTGGCAATGGTGAAGGAGCGGGGATCGAGCATCGCCTTGACTTTGCCGAGTTCGATGAAGGCTACAAATTCGTTGAGGACGAGGCGGGTACCGAGGAACTGACCGATAGTTTGGCAATCGTTCCAGGCCACACCGAGGAGCCAGGCAACGGGTGCAAAGGCGTAACCGAGGATGGTTTGAAGTTTGGGTGCGCCGAGGCCTACCAGGCAGCCGTTGACCAGCGCGATGAGACTGAGAAAAGCAACGAGCATGCCAGCGATGTTGACTGCGAGTTGGAGACCGTCGCCAGCGCCGCGTGCGGCGGCGTCGATGACGTTGATGCCGGGTTTCTCGACTTGGAGGTTAATGTCGCCGGAGGTCTCGGGGACTTCGGTTTCAGGCACGAGCATTTTGGCGAGCATGATGGTGGCAGGGGCGGTCATGATGACGGCGGTGAGCAGGTGTTCGATCGAAACACCGGCGAATTTGACGTAAGCGGCCATGGTGGCACCAGAGACGTGAGCCATGCCACTGGTCATGATGGTGAAGAGTTCCGATTCGGTGAGCTTGGCGAGAAAGGGGCGAATCGTTAGAGGGGCTTCGGTTTGGCCCATGAAGATGGAAGCGGCAACGTTGGTTGATTCTGCGCCGGAGCCACCCATAGTGCGACGCATGACTTTGGCCATCACGCCGATGACAATCTGCATCACGCCGAAATAGTAAAGGACCGAGAAGAGGCTGGCGATGAAGATGACAATAGGGAGAACCTGGAAGGCGAAGAGGACGCCAAACTCGGGACTTGCTTTGCCGAGCTTGTCGCCAAAGAGGAAGGAAGCACCGTCTTCAGAGTATTTGAGGAGATTGTTTACAGCCCCGGAGGCAACCTGAAAGGCGGAGCCCACGGGAGTTTTGAGAACAATAATGGCGAAGCCAAATTGCAAACCGAGGCCCCATAAGAGGAGCCTCGGTTTGATTGCTTGTCGATTTGTCGATAGTAGGTAGCAGGTTGCCACGATGACAACCAGGCCAAGTAGGCCGATCATGAGAACTAGCCTACAACTTCAAGGACGATCTCGCGCTGCTCTGGAGCATTATTTGCGATTTTGAAGGAATCTTCGACGACCTCAGCCGCTTCTTCGAGGTTGTTTTCGCTGGTGTGATAGAGGCGGCAGAGGACTGCGCCTGCATCTACCTTAGAGCCGACCTTGACTTCAAGGATGATGCCCACGGCGTGATCGATCGTGTCGTCGACGGCATTGCGACCGCCGCCAATCATGACTACGGCCTTGCCGATCCCTTCGGCGTCGATAGCGCTGACATAGCCACCACGGGTGGTGACGATTTCACGCATACCGGTTGCGTTGGGGAGCAAGTCGAAGCGATCGAGAACCTGTGCGTTGCCACCCTGAGCGGTGATAACGTCCTTGAACTTGCGGTAACCGGAGCCGTCGAGCAGCTTGGTTTGGGCGAGTTCGCGGGCAGCTTCGAGCGTAGGGGTGATCTTGGCCAGGAAGATCATGCGAGCGGCGAGTTCGAGACTCAACCGGGTGAGATCGATGGGGCCGGAGTTCTGGAGTGTCTGGGAGACTTCCATGACTTCGAGCGCATTGCCGACGGCGAAGCCCAGAGGCTGGTTCATGTCGGTGATCAGAGCCTGAACCTTCTTGTCGAGGCGGCGACCGATGCCAACCATCAACTGGGCCAGACGGCGCGCGTTGACCTGGCTTTTCATGAATGCACCAGCGCCGACTTTGACGTCGAGAACGAGAGCATCCACACCGGCGGCGATCTTTTTAGACATGATCGAGCTGGCAATGAGCGGAATCGATTCGACAGTGCCGGTGACGTCACGCATGGCGTAAAGCTTGCCATCGACGGGGGCGATCTGATCGGTCTGGCCGATAAAGGCGAGGCCGTGCTCGGTGAGCTGGGCTTTAAATTGGTCGAGAGTGAGGTTGACGTTGAAGCCGGGGATGGACTCGAGCTTGTCGAGGGTTCCACCGGTATGTCCTAAGGAACGGCCGCTGATCATGGGAACAATAACACCGGCTGCGGCAGCGATGGGAGCAGCAATTAAGCTGGTCTTGTCGCCGACGCCGCCAGTGGAGTGTTTGTCCACTTTGAGGCCGGGGATGTCTGAGAGATCGAGTTTCTCTCCAGAAGCAATCATCAGGGCGGTGAGATTGTCTGTTTCGGCTTCGGTGAGTCCTTTAAAGAAGACGGCCATCAAGAATGCGGATATCTGGTAATCGGGAATTTCACCCCGCATGTAGCCTTCGATGAGGAATGCCAGCTCTTCTTGCTCTAGTTCTTCACCTTCGCGCTTACGCTGTATGAGTTCGGGGACACGCATGACAATTTGCTAGATTAGCACAACAAGTACTTGCAAAGTAAAGGAAATAAAGGAATTCGACATTTGCCCTTACGATTTCGATTGTCTGAGTCGATAGTGGTGTGGTGGAATAGTTAAGCTTCATGGTTAGAAACGACGAGGTTATTGTTCCGGTATTGGCACCTGCAGAGGTGCTGGCTGGAATTGCGTGGCAGGGTATGGAACCGGTTTTTGCCGATCTGGACGCTGAAACGATGAGTCTGACGCCGGCAACGGTGACTGATCAGGTGACGGTGCATACGAAACAAGTCTTTGTTTCTCCAGTGTTTGGCGTGGTTGGGGAGTGGGAAGCGCTGCGTACGGTGACCGAGCCGAGGGGGATCCACCTGCAGGTGGAGGGCGTGGGCGGATCGTCGAAATGGGAGAAGATCGCGCCGGGAGTGAGGGGTATGGCCCGGAGTCTGGTGAGGGTGGATGGCCAGCTGATTCACGGGGGAGCTACGGGCTTTGCGGCGGAACTGGAGTCTTTTGGGATTAGTTCGAAACGGATGCCAGAATGGCGTGGAAAACGACGTGATTTCCCTGGGATGGCGGCAATCGAAGATGAAGTTTTATTAATCGAAGACTGGCAAGAGCAAATTGAAGTGCTCAAAGAGTGTGCGAACGTGACTTCCCGGCAAGGGCAATTGGTGTTTGAGGATCCGCGCCGCCTACCCGGTTCGGCCGGGTTGGACGACCTTCGCGTTCGCCGCGCTGTCTAGGAGACGAACGTCGAGGGAGGCACCGCCGCCGCTGCGGTTGGATGCCGAAATGGAGCCACCGTGCTGGTGGACTATGCCTTCAGAGACGGTAAGACCAAGGCCGGTGCCCTTGGAGTCGAGTCTGGTGGAAACGAAGGCGTCAAAAATATCCGGGAGCACGTCTGGCGGGATGCCAGGGCCGTTGTCTTCCACGCGAATTGAAAGTATTGGTTTGCCGTCTGTGCGGAGCTGGCAGGTAGTGACGCGGATCTGACCACCCTTTTCGGGGACGGCCTGCAGAGCGTTTCGAATCAGATTCAGGAAAACCTGGAGGAGGCGGTCGGCGTTGCCAAGGACGGAGTCGCCGGGTTTGGCTTCGTTTGAGAAAGTGACGCGGGCGGCTTTTTCTTCGATGGAGGCGATCTGCCAGGCTTCTTCGATCAGATCGCGAACGGCAACGGGTTCGTTTGCTTCGCGACGGACACGTGAGAAGCCGACGAGGGATTCCGAGATGCGTCTGAGTCGCTGGGTCATCTTGAGCATGCGGGCGAGGCGTTCGGTGCTATGGGCGCTTTGGCTTTCTTCGGCGAACTTTTCGATGTAGCCTTGCAGGACTGCGAGAGGGGTGTTGAGTTCGTGAGCGACCGAGGCGGAGAGCAGACCTAGTGAGGCAAGGCGGTCTTGTTCGAGGAGCTTCGAGCGGGCGGCTGCGAGTTCTTCGTTTTGTTTTCGAAGACGGCGCATGGTGTCGTTGCGCGAGAGCATGATCTTGCCGATTTCGTCTTCGAGGATGTCCTGTTCGCCGATGAGTTCACGGTCACGGTCGTCGACTCTGGCGGCATCGTCGGCATCGAGAAAGAGTTGGATTGGGCGATAGACATAGGCAGGCATGACGAGGAATTCGAGCAGGAGAATGGCGGCAAGATAGAGAATCGCGAGCACAATGAAGAGGGTATATTGGGCTCGGGTGACCAGGCCGTCGTAATAGAGCTCGGGGATTGTGATGGCACGGTAGAGCCCGGCTAGTGGAGAACGCTTGTAGATGGTGGCCGAGACGGCCGGATTCATGTAGACGCGGGTGGGGTTTTCGTTTAGGTAGTCAATGGCTTCTCGCGGCATGGCAAGGGTGGCCTCGTCGCCCTGGCTGTAAGAGTAGAGGCCCATAAGCTGGAGAGCAGGCAGGCCACCGTCGTCGGTGAAGAGCTGGGCGAGGAGGGTGAATTCCCGCTGCTTGGCGCTGGCAACGCGGCGCTCAAACAGCGGGATCACACTCCAGTAAACGCCGATCGTCAGCACAAGGAAAAACAGGTTGTGCAGGACGAGCAGCTTGGGCCGAATGCGAAGATTGCCGAAGAGTTGGAAGGCGCGGCGACGGAGTTGTCGCGGAGATTCCTTAAAATTCGGCATGCTGGTCTTATTCTAGACAAGGTCGATTGAATCTTCGTTGCGAGAGCGGAAGTAGGTGCGAATGCCGTCACGCAAACCGGGGCTGCGATCGGTGAGGCTGTAGAGCCCTTGAGCATCGCGTTTCAGGTCGCTTTCGGGATTGTATTTGTTGTCGACGAGGATCTTCCAGCGGTCGGAGTAGTGTCGATCCACTTTTCGGCCATGCCAGTGGTGATTGAGCAGACCGTCGACATATCCGATATTGCCCTTGACGAGTTTGGTTGCGCGATCCTGCCATTCGAGGACTTCGCGTTTGTAGGTGGGATGGAGGTGGCGGGAGACGGTCTTCTCGCCTTCGCCGATGAGAGAGGCGGCCATGTGCCAGTCGGCTGAGCCGACGATGCAAAAGTCGAGCAGGCAACCGAGGGCATCGAGGGCAGACCTGCGGGCGGCCCAGGCGAATCCGGGGTGCCAATAGCCGCCCTTGGAGTAGCCGTAATAGCCTTCGGCGGTGCGCATGGAACCGGCCCGCGGGCTGCGCTCGGATTTGGGTTCGTTGTAGTACATCCAGGCGAAGCTGTTTTTTATGATGCCAACGGGTTGATATTTGGGGCCGAGATCGAGGGCATGGCTGAACATCTGAACAACCTGGTAGTGCTGGAGCTGCTGGATCGTCTCATAAGCCCAATCGGGGCGGGCAAAGGTAACGTCGGCATCTACCCAGGCGAAGTATTCGGCATCGGGATTGTGGCGCAGGACATGGGCGAAGAGGAGGTTGAGCGCGTTTTCTTTGTGCCATAGTTCACTGGTTGTGCGGACCTGGAGGTGGCGCGGGTTGGTTGGATCGGTGACGGCAAAGGGGCGATTGCCGTAGGCGACTTCCACAGTCCAATGACGAATGTGGGTGCCTTCATTCTGAGCTTTGAAGCCTTCAAACAAGCGGTAGCGCGAGGCATACCGCACGGGATTGGAAATCATTGTACAAACATCAAGAGTTGCCGCTCCCGCTGGCTGGATGGAAGCCGGACGAGGGAACGACGGGGCACTGGGCTGAATCATGAAGAAACCTCAAAACTGAAAGGCGAAGTATGTCGCAGCCGTCGCAAAATACGCGGCCGAATGGCGGAGCCTTTCACTCTCACCGATTTGAAGATAGAAGATTTGAATGACAGGCTTATTTGAGGGCTCTCCGGAACTTGTTGAAAATAAGGCAAAAATAAAAATCGCCTGAACGTGAACCGGATGTCTCAGC
>Ga0209591_10009046_pt1 | contig 10806 bp, 16 predicted proteins | sample MAT01_FD_187207 | JGI IMG/M metagenome (GOLD analysis project Ga0209591, IMG submission 187207) | Freshwater microbial communities from Lake Fryxell liftoff mats and glacier meltwater in Antarctica - MAT-01 (SPAdes) (version 2) | ecosystem: Environmental > Aquatic > Freshwater > Ice > Liftoff...
GCAAGACGCGGCGCGACGACACCTGCGCCCACCCACCCGATACGACGAGCTGGCGGTATCGCTTGAGTTCCTGCATGAGGATCGCGTACTCGGGATCCCGCGGCTGGAGCGCAGCGATGGCGTCCGAAAGCACCGCCTGGTGGAGCACACTGGCCAAGACGCTGTCGACGTCTATGCTGCGTGAGTCGATGTGCCACTGCCGGTTGACCGAACGCGGATCGATTTGTCCGATGAGCAGGTCCGTCGCATACGCGACGAACGATGCGGTGAGCAGGACATCGGCGCGCGCCTGTTTCGCGGTGGTGATTGCGCCGCCGGCGCGCAGCGCCTCGAGCGCCCCGAGCAAAGAGGCGCTCCCATAGGCGTCGACACGAAGCGCATGATCGCCGGCCGCGGCCAACGCGTCCACCAGCGATGCGGTCCGTTGCCGAAATCGTAACGTGTCACCGGTACTGTCGATCCATGCCGGCCGGTGACCACGAGCGGCATAGATGCGTTGGACGCGCCTCCAGTCACCGCTGCGGTAGAGCGCTGCATCCCGTCCTGCCGACAGGATCCGCTGTATCTCGGCTGAGAGGGAATCGACGCGATCCGGGCCTGATGCATCGCGTGAGCCCACGGCGAATACTCGCCCGCCTCCGGGTCGTGTGCCGGCGAACGCGCTGGCGCCATCCCAAAGCGTAGGCGCCAGCAACAAGCCCGTCACCACATTGAGGCAATACACAATTCTCACGCGACGTCTCGTGAATATGACCGTCTCCACCCTACCTATCCTGATTGATGTCACGTGCGGCGGATCAGCCTGCTCGGAGAGCGCATGCGCGGCATCCTTTCGGCGTGGAGCGCATGCAGGCGGGATACTCTGCCAGATTCACAGCGCACGATCAGTGCCATCCGCGCATCACATGATGCAGACAAGAATGTCACCTCGGTTGGCTCACGCACCTGTCAGTGTACACGCGCGATCCGCCGCGGCGAGACTCGCACGTTGGAGTTGGCCATCGGCCGGCTCGCGCAGGTGGGCATCATGATCCTCGGGTTTCTCATCGGTGCAACGGCCGCGTTCCCGAGCTTCACGCCGGCGAATCTCATCAGCACGATGGGCATTGGTGGCGTCGCGATCGGCTTCGCCTTCAAGCACAGGTTCCAGAACTTCCTCGGAAGCCGGTCCGCGATCTCGACCGCGATGCGCGCGCAGCGCCGCTGGGAATACGACGTCGGTATCGCGTATGGCGACGACATCGAGGAAGCACGGGGCATCATCCTGCAAGCGCTGCGGGAGGCAGAGGATGTTTCTCCGGATCTGAAGGCCGACGTCATCCTCGTGGCGCTTGCTGGCTTCACGGTCAACCTGCGTGCGCGCTGGTGGACCAGGTCGCAGACGACGGACACACTGAATGCGCAGGACCGCGTGCTCACGCGCGTGAGGCAGGCACTGACGGAGGCGGATATCAACCTGCCCTTCCCGACGCAGCAGATCCTCTTGCATGATCAGACCGAACGCGTCGACGGCGACCGGCGCCGTCAGCGTGAAGGATGGCCCGCCGGTAGTGGCGAGCTGCCGGAGCCGCGCGGCGCCCCGCGCTCTGCACCGCCCCTCTCCAGCGTGGCAGCCAATTCGCCACCGACCAGCACCGCGAGCGCGGCAATGTAAAACCAGATCAGCAGGACGATCACGCCGCCGACCGCACCGTACACGCGGCTGTAGCGCGCGAAGTCGGCGATGTATATCCGGAAGACCAGCGTGGCCACGATCCACAGCGAACTGGCAACGCCAGCGCCGACCAGCGTCTTCCGGCCCGATGGACGCGCGTCTCCGGCGGGGAGAAACGAGTAGGCGATCCATGCGGTGCCGGTGAGCAGCAGAAAGCCCAATGGCCAACGCGCATACGACAGAAACGCCCACAGTCCCCGATCTCGCAACCATGCTTCGGTCGGGATGATCGCGGCGGCGCCCAGCACGAGGAGAATGGCACCGACGGCCAGGACCCCAAGGGCCACCAGGCGACGCTGCCACCATGGGCGCCGCTCCTCGACGTCGTACATCATGTTCAGACCACCCATCAACGCCGAGATGCCGCTCGACGACGCCCAAAGCGCGAAGACGACGCCGAAAGAGAGCGTGCCCGGACGGCGACGGTCGGTCACTTCGCGAATCAGGCTGCTGACGAACTGCCACGCGTAGTCCGGCACAGTCGCCTGCACGGCCTGGGTGATGCGACCGAAGGCGGATTCGCCACCCACGAGACCGGTCACGGCAAGTAGCACGAGCACAACCGGAAATAGCGACAGGAAGAAGTAGTAGGCCATCTTCGCGGCCTCGCCGGAGAGATCGTCGGCGCGCGCGTTCCGAAACGTCGCATCCGCGACCCGCCACATCTTGCACAGGAACGTTCGCACGGTCGCCGTGGTCCGGGGTGAGCCTGTGACCCAAGTTCGTCGCGCAGCGAGGGCCATTGCATGGGTACCAGGTGCATTCAGCCTGCGCACATTGCACGCCATCGTCGCCGCATGCGTCGCTCCGAAATGCTCGGCACAGATGTTGCTGCTCTTGCCGCCTGCGATGCAGGCGGGTTTCTGGCACTCGCGCTTTCGCCGTTCAGACAACGCGCACGAGTGTCTTCGGGCACCAGCGCAGTTCGGAAAGCGATGCGACGTCCCGCCAGGCGGGAGGAGGAGCGACGAGATGGCCGAGATTCGAGTGGAACGCAAGGAAGGCAAGGGGTGGTTGTGGGTGGTGCTCGCGCTGCTTGCCATCGCGCTTCTGGTGTGGTGGTTCTTCGGCAGCCGCAACGACAGCACGGCGGTCGGTGCGTCCGACGGCACAAGCTTGCCCGCAGCAGTCACGGCGGACCGCGGGGCGGTGGATGGTTTCCTCCCCCGGGTCGCTGACAGCGACACGAGGAACGCGGATGCCGTTCGCGCGATGAGCGGTGGAGCCTGAGCACGGCGCAGTCACCACCGGCTCGACGTTGGGCAGCGCCGCACAGCCACCTTGGACTCGAGGGGGAGAAGGCATGAGAGCAGAAACCAACGCCGACAAGCAGGACACGCCCGCAGGGAGCAGGGCGGACGCCCACATGGAGACGGGACGCATGTCGAAACTCGTGCGACTGGAAGATCTGGGCAACTTTGAGATGGCTAGTGGCGATCCCGATCCTCTAAGTGATGACGTAGACGACGTGGTGGTCGAGCGCAGTGCCGCCGCCATCGAGCTGCTCGAAACGGCGAATCTCGACCGGGCTGCCGAGATCAGTGACACCGTCGACGACCATCGTTTTTTCAGCCGGCGCCGCGCCGGTCGCGCCGACGTCCGATACCTCGTGCGAAAAGAGCGGCAATACTAATGACGCCCGACACCCAACCCTCACCGGCACGTGAGACGCCGTCGCCTTCTCCGCACCGCTGGCGTTCGGCGCTCTGGATCGGGACGGCAGCCGTGCTCGGATTGGTCGCGGGCTTCCTGCTGCAATACGCGCAGCTGGATCGCGCACGGCGGCAGGTCGCGGACGCCACCTCCGCCCTACAGGCAGCGCGTCTCGAGTCGACGCTGAGTGCGGCGGTGATCGAGGCACAGCGCGGCCGCTTCGAAGTCGCACGTCAGCATGCGAGCGACTTTTACACCGGACTCCAGCGTCGACTGCTTCCCGTTCTCGACGGCGCGTCGCAAGGAGATGTGCGGACCATGCTCACCGAGCGCGATTCGATCATCACCTCGCTCGCGCGCAACGATCCCGCATCGGCCGGCACGCTCACGGGTGTTCTCGTACGTCTACGCGAGACGGTTCATCGTGCCGCGCTCGATTCGTCGAACGTTCCGGGAGCACCCTGAGGCCGTGGAATCAATCCGGCAACGTCGCGCTCAAGTGGAACACCAGCGCCCGCATCGCGAGTAGCGCGACTCCTATCCAAACGACACCGTGCATGACCTCGCCCATTCGAACTCCTCGCGTCGCGATTCATCAATGCCGCATCTGATCTGCGCATTAAGCGGGCCGGGTACCGCTCTGATAGCCATCAATCACGCGGTCGACGCTGTTCGTTCGCGCGTCCACGCCAGGACCAGGAAGCGGTTCGCCTGATAGACGGTAGAGGAAGCCGGCGATCGCCATCAGAATGATGACCAGCACCGCCAGCGCGTACTGATTACGTCGCGGTCGGTCTACGCCGGGTCTCAGTTCGTCATGCATGTCCAGCCTCCGGGTGTGATACCAGTCGCGTGGCACGACACGTACCGATCCTGATCGCGCAAGCACGTCGCACATGCACGTCGCAATGCAAGACCGACGCCGCAGCAGGCCGCGCCGACGATCGCAAACTCTCACGCGATTACGGCCTCGGCGATTCAGGGCGGCGTTCCCCCCCCTCATTTCTGCGGAGTAAGAGCATGGGCTCGTTCAATGACAAGGTTGCACTCGTCACCGGCAGCGGATCGGGTCTCGGTGAGGCCATCGCAACATCGATGGCGGCAAAGGACGTAAAGGTCCTACTCACGGACACCAACCTCGAAGGCGCCACGCCTCTGGCAAAGGCCATCTGAGAGGCCGGAGGTGTGGCGAGCGCAATCGCCCACGACGTCTCCAAACCGGAACAGTCAGAGCACGCGGTGCAACACGCCGTTACAACGTCCGGTACCCTGCACTACGCCATCAACAATGCCGGCATCGGCGGCGTGGGCGAAACGGATCTCGCGGAATGGCATCGCGTCGTTCATGACGGGCGGGTTCTACCTCATTGACGGCGGCTATACGTCGGTCTGATTCCGAGCGAAGGGCGAGACATCAGGGCCGACGCGCCGGACGGGATCGGAACGGAGCGCGTGAGCGGCGACGAAGACAGCGAAGCGGAGGCAACACATCCGAAGAGGATGATCCCAGACAGTCATGAGCCTTGCCGATAGCGGTCAACGAATCGCGAATCGATATACGACTTGAGCCAGAGCGCTGCGCGGCCGCGAAACACGTGTCCCTTCCATCGCATGATCGCGCGGCCATCGGCCGTGTCGAGTATGGAGAGGTAACTCGATTGCGGGTGGTACAGCGTCAAGCCACGATGAGTGTCGCCCGCCATGGCAGCGCGCAAATTCGCCTCCAGCACGGGCCCCTCGCAAACCGCGTACACACCCGCCTTGGGTACCCACGGAAAGTCCCGTAGGGCAACGCAATCGCCTGCCCCCCACACGGGAGCGCCGCTTATGGCGCGCAGGGTCGAATCCACTGCCCAGAAGTGGAGTGCATCTTTCGGTAACCCGCTGTTGCGCGTGAGTGCAACCGGTGCCGCCCCCCCAAGCCAGACAGTAACTGTGGAAGGCACGCGTCGGCCGTCGGCGAGGAGCACTTCCGTTGGAGTAACCGATGTCGCCTTGGCATTCGCGAGTACGTCTATCGAGCGGTTCCGCAACACGCGACCTGCCGTTCGCCCCATCGCGGACTCGAACTCGGGAAGCAGGTCTGGTTTGGCCTCGATCAATGTCAACGGAAGCGACACGCCTGCAGCCTCCGCGCGAGCACGAATGGCGAACGCAATCTCCACCGCACCGCCACCGCCGCCGACAATCGCAACGGCGTCTTCGGAAGTACCGCGCTCGTGTGCACGCGCAATAACGAGCTCGATGGCCGCAACGAGGGCCCGCGAGCGAGCGATCGGACGCGCCGTGAAGGCGTGAACGGCGAGGCCGGGCACTTCGCGCAGGCCCGACGGTTCGCTACCCACATCCGCCGACACCAGATCGCACTCGAGAACGTCACCGTTCTCGAGCTTTACCGAACGCCCATCGGTCGCCACGGCAGCGGCACATCCTTCCTGAAACGTTCCCCCCGCGGCACGCGTGAGCCAGTCGACATCGATGGTCAGCGCCGACTCCGTATAGGCGCCGCGCACGAAGCCGGGGATCATGCCGGTGTAGTGAGAATGCGCCGACGGCGAGATCACGAGGATCTCGCCGCCAGTAAATCGACGCCGCGCGGCCAACCGCAGCACTTCGATGTGCGCGTGGCCGCCGCCGAGCAAAACCAGCCGACGGTGACCTTGCGCGGTCATTTGCCTGCTTCGTCTCCCCAGATCTCCTCGAGCCGTTTATCACGCCCGCAGCTGGTCCGATAGAACTTGTATCGCACTGGATTCTTCCTGTAATAGTCCTGGTGATATTCCTCGGCGGAATAGAAGCGCGTCGCCGCGACGATCTCGGTGGCGATTGGCTGCGAGAACCGCGCGGCAAGTGCTCGGAGCGATGTCTCGGCCGCGGCCTTCTGCACTGCAGTGCGCGGATAAATTCCGCTTCGGTATTGACTGCCGCGGTCGCAGAATTGCTGGTTGCGTGCGAACGGGTCGATGTTACGCCAGAACACGTGCAGCAGACGATCGTACGTGACACGCGAAGGGTCGAACACCACCTGCATCGCTTCCGTGTGTCCTGTGCCGCCGGCCGACACCTGTTCGTACGTTGGGTTCACCGCTGAACCTGAGGTGTAGCCGCTGGTGGTAGAGAGCACGCCATCGAGCTTGTCGTACGGCGGCTCCATGCACCAGAAGCACCCGCCGGCGAAAATGGCCGTGTCGAGCGCGGCAGCAGGCATCGTGCGGGGACCAGGTTTTGCGGACATGCCGACAGACGGTGCATCCGTCGCGAGGTCCGCAGTGGTGGCGGTCATCAAGCTGGGAGCTGCACTTGTTTGCACCTCATCAGACGGCGCACTTCCGGTGCGCGCGTCAGTGCCGTTTGGGCCGCAGCCGACGAGCGCAAGCGAGAGTACGACTGGAACGAATAGCAGTCGCATACCTCAGCCCCTCAATTCCGGAAGTTTCTCGCTGGTCTGCACGAATCGCAACGCAATGCCGTTGTTGCAGTATCTCTTGCCAGTGGGCTTTGGGCCGTCGTCGAAAATGTGCCCCTGATGACCGCCACAACGCGCGCAGTGATACTCGGTGCGTGGCCAGATGAGCTTGAAGTCCCGTTTCGTTTCCACATGCCCGGCAATCGGCTGATAAAAACTCGGCCATCCTGTTCCGCTGTCGAACTTCGCAGTCGACGCGAATAAAGGCAGATAGCACGCCGCACACACAAAGGTGCCCGACCGCTTTTCGCCATCCAGCGGGCTGCTGCCCGCGCGCTCGGTTGCTTCGTTGAACAGTACGTCGTACTGACCGTCGCTGAGCTCCTTCTTCCACTCTTTGTGTGGCTTGTCGAGCTTGCGAACGGTATCCTGCTCATTCTGGAGCGTGCCTTCAGTTGCGTTGGACATTGTTGCATCTCCGGAGCAGGCGTTCAATGCGGCAAGTGCGGTGCTCGGAAAGAAGGCGAGCGGCGCGGCGGTGAACAGAAAGCTACGTCGGCTGGTGCGAGTCATTAGGAACCCCCGTGATTCGAATACGTTTGCAGTGCGAGACGAGCCGTGCCCTCCCGGGACGATACGCATCAGAGCGGCAGCAACAATGATGAGTGATCACTGGATTCGCGAACGTGTCCATACCCCAGAATCACCGTGCACGTTCGATATTGAGCAAGTTGTCGGCCATTCCGCTGTGTTGCGGCAAGGTTCGTGCTGTGCGTTTGTGATTTTCTTCTACTGGAGGGGCATATGACCAGCGAGAACCCGACGCTCACCGGGCCCGATCTTGGTCGTGGCATCACGCTCACCGACCTGGATCCGAATGGCATGCTGCTGGGCCACGCCAGCGGCGAGGCCGTACTTCTCCTGAGAAACGGCGACGAGGTCTTCGCAATCTCCGCGCACTGTTCACACTACGGCGGCCCCTTGGCGGAAGGCGTGCTCGACGGCGACACGATTCACTGCCCATGGCACCACGCCTGCTTCAGTGTGCGCACCGGCGAGGCGTTGCGCGCGCCGGCCCTATCACCCGTTGCCTGCTGGCAGGTCGAGCAACACGACGGGAAGGTGATGGTGACAAACAAGCTCGAACGGGACCCGCTCGCTCCCACGATGTGCGTGCCCGGGAACGCCGACCATGTCACCAGGCTCGAGCGCGTGGTGATCATCGGTGCCGGCGCCGCCGGATCCGCCGCCGCCGATGCGTGCCCGGGGCTTGGACGTGCACGTGGTGGCGCGCGAGTCGCAACCACTCGAGCCTGTGCTCGGGCCGCAGCTTGGGGCCGTCGTGCGCGATCTGCACGAGAAGCACGGTGTGTCGTTCCACCTCGGGCACACGCCGGTCCGAATCGACGACGACGCCGTGGTGCTCGATGACGGGACGCGCCTGCCGGCCGACCTGGTGGTCATCGGCGTCGGCGTGCGCCCTCGGGTCGCTCGCGTCGTGCGCTTCTCATCCGCCCTGGCCGACTCGATCACCTCCCCCGCTTCTTGTGCGACGGCGGAACGGCGGGCGCGAGAATGAGCATGTTGGCCATGCTGCTGCCAGGCAGGTCGCCAGCAGCCAGGTCGATTGCTCCGAGCCGTACCGCAGAGATGTCGGTGACGATCTCCGGCAGGGACGTTGCCAGTGCGAGAAACACCGAGCCGACTTACGCGCCGCCGAGTTTCGTGCGCGCCGCGATCACGTCACCGTTGCGGGCAAGCACGGTGCCCGCCATGACCACTACCACCGCTGCAACAGAAAAACTCACCAGCAGCATGGTGACCGTCACGCCACGTCCGAACCCTCGACGCGGTAGATGAGTATCGGACGATCGGTTGTACGCAGCACCTTGTCGGCGACGCTCCCGAGCAGCGCGCGCGGAAGGGGCCCGCGCCCGTGCGTGGCCATGGCAATGAGATCGACGCCGTACTCCTGCGCACAGTCGCAAATCGCCCGGGGAGGCTCGAATTCCACCGGCGCACAGTGCGATACGCGCACGCCATTGGACCGCAGCTTCTCCTCCGTCAGGCGGAGGTATGCGAGGACCGTTGCCAACTGCTCGGCGAGGTCCCGCTCGTACTCGCCGCCGATGGCAATCGCCCGGAGCAGCGGGTGCAGCGGCGTCACGGCGCGCATGAGCAGGTACTCGATGGTGTCGCCGAAGCCCGCACGAAGCGGGGCGAGCACCGCTTCACTCGTCTGCGATCCGTCGAGCGGGACGAGCACCCGACGCAGTGCCCACGCACCGAGGTCGGGAGGAACCGCCGCCGACTTTGCGGACGGGCGGACAGCAACGACCGGCAGAGGGGCGCGCCGAATCAGCGCGTCGGTGACGGAGCCAAGCCAGGCGCGCTCGAGGCCACTGCGCCCGTGCGTCGTGATCACCAACATGCTGGCGCCGACGTCCGTGGCACATTGCAGCAACGAATCGACCACGGCGCCTTCGAATACGCGTGTACTGACCGGTGGCGCATCAGGGAGCGCAGCAATCTGGGCACGCCAGCCCTCGATGTGCCGGAGCACCGCATCGCGCCACGGCTTCTCGAGCTCGCGCTCGAGCCGGCGATCGGCGTACGGCGCCCCGCCGGTCGCGTAGCGCCACGGCTCGGAGTCGAGCACAGAGGCAAGCACGATCTGCGCCTTCATGTGACGGGCGATGCCGACGGCCACTGGGAGCACGGCGTCGGCGAATGGCGAGCCATCAAGGGCAACCAGTAAGGTCGGCATACGATCCTCGGCGACGCATCAGATACGTCGCGAAATCCACGGCGGCGAACGCGGGACACGAAAGAGTAAGGTACGGGGCGAGTATTCGGGCGGTGCGCGGTGCGGAATGCGCCGCCGAACGTGCGCACGAGGTCGATGCTCGCGACGGCCGCGCGATGGCCTTGCTCGATCCCTTGGCCATAGTGATGAGCTGCCAAGCACCTGCGCTCCTCACGCCGGCGATGATAGCGGAGCGTCTGCCTTCGGCTACACTATGTGTATACCCTGACGGAGCAGACATTCAAAGGGTATCCCTTCGAAGTCGCACTACCCGCCGACTGCCCCGTGCAAGGCGTGGCGTTCGCCGATCATGTGAAGTGTCTGGACTGGTGCGCCCGCCATGCCCGCCACGCGGCCGTGTTGCCAGACGCCGTCGTGGCGCAGCTTTTGGCGCGGACACGGGCCCTGCTCGAATGAGCGTCAGGTCGGCTGCGCGGCTCCCTGCTCTTCCCGACTCACGCTCCCGGCACGCGTGAGGATCGCACACCCGTCGTGAGCGGGATCTCAAAACTGGTAGACCGACACATCTCCCAGAGTGTGTGTCCGTGGAACTGGAAGGTCTTGCAAGCGCTGGCTGATGATTCGCCGTTGAGGGCGCGGGATTTCATCGCGGGGAAGGACACAAAGACGCTGGCGCAAGACATCCTGGTTCTGGATCAGGCAGCGTTCACCGCGGCGTTCCGAAAGTCACCGATGAAGCGGGCGAAGTTGCGCGGGCTGCCGCGGAACGCGGCGGTGGTGCTGGGTAACGTCGGCACTTCTGACGACATCCCACATCTCAAAGCTGCGCTGGACCACGACGATCTGACGTTGCGTGAACACAACGCATGGGCGCATGGCGCGCTCAGTGCTCGCGCTCACCGCTTCGTTCTCTCGCGCAACTCCGTGAGCCAGTGTTCGGCGATGACCACCGACGTGACCTTGCCGGCAGCTCCGGAGCGGGTGCGCGCCATGATGAACCGGCCATCGCGCGCCACATCCCAGGGCGTGTAGAACGCATATTCCACGTTGAGCAGGTCGTCGGCGATGTGGAAGAGCGGCACCGGCGCCGCGATCTGGACTTGGGAGCCGGGGGTGACCCGCGCTGACATCATGTCGGCGCCCGCGCTCACGAAGAACAGCTCACGTCCATCGCGTGACCACAGGGGCGCGGTGCCACCGCCGTTCGACACCTGATGCTTGAAGGCACTCGTGTTGGGGAAGGCACGCACGAAAACCTCCGTCCGC
>Ga0209591_10009047_pt1 | contig 10804 bp, 7 predicted proteins | sample MAT01_FD_187207 | JGI IMG/M metagenome (GOLD analysis project Ga0209591, IMG submission 187207) | Freshwater microbial communities from Lake Fryxell liftoff mats and glacier meltwater in Antarctica - MAT-01 (SPAdes) (version 2) | ecosystem: Environmental > Aquatic > Freshwater > Ice > Liftoff...
TTGTGAGAGACGTGTCTTCATGGCCAGAGGATTTCGGTGGCGACTTCGTAAGAGGAATACGGAGCCCGGACGGGCCACTCCATGCGGAGGAAAACCTGGCTGCTGCGGGTGATGGTGTTCGGGGTCACTTGGGAAAGGACCCGAAAGGTGGCGTCGGACGCGTTGGATGTGGTGGTCTGGCCGGAGGGGTTGACCCAGTTGGTCACGTAGGTTCCGGCCGGAGAGGCGTTGCTGAGGGAGCCGAGGGCGAGTTTGGCCGGCTCGCCGGTGTTGGTTTCGAAGGGGAAGGCGCGGCGCATCCGAAGCGTGGCGGTCAGGATATTGGCCGCCTGCATCTGTTCCACGGCGTCGCGGTTAACCTTCAAGCTCACGGTGGTGAGGGAAAAAATCGCGATCAGGACGAAGGCGACCACCCCGATGGCAACAACGACTTCCACCAAAGAAAAGGCATCGCGAGGCAGCCGACGGGCGGCTGTCGCGGACGCACATGCACTCTGAGGAATCATTGTTGATACACCCGGCTCATGCCCGTCAGACCCGCTACTTGAATCACCCCTACGCTACTGGTTCTGCCGGAGTGGCGGAGTCCGAACTCCACTATCGAAGGGATGGCTCCCCCGAAAGTCACCGTGCCGGAGGGGCCAAAGGCCAGCAGGGTCTGGTATTCATTTCCCTTGGCGGTGATCTTTTGATCGCCTGTGTTCAAGGCCGCTCCGGCCGGTCTTACCACATCGGACGGGGCGTTCGTCGAGTAATTGACCTGATTTGTGAGCAAAGGCTTGGCCAGCAGGGCGACGTCTCCAGCGCCCACAACAAGGTTCGTCTGCGAGGAAAGATCCTCGCCGTTTTGAGAGCCCACCACGATAAATTCCGTCGCTGGATCAGCGCCGCCAACGGAACGCTGTCCGACATACACATACGTGCCGTGAGCCACGGCATAGCTGCGCGCTTGATCAATGTAGGAAGCGGCTCGGAAAAGGCTGGTTCCCAGCCGGCTGGCCCCGGAAACCGACGACAACCCCAAACCCGCAAAAGTCGAAAGCAAGGCCACGATGGCCATGACGGTCAGGAGTTCGACCAAGCTGAATGCTGCTCGACGGCTGGAATTTGTCCATCCGTTGAGCCTATTTGTTGGGGAAGATTTTTTTCTCGCATTCATAAGGGAGGGAACGGAGCAATTTATATACCAGCTTGCCGAGACATTAAGACGATATCCTATTCTTTGAGATGTGATTTGCAAGATAAATCCACGATTAAGAGGGGAATTGCTCTCAGAAGAATAAGAGGTTATGGAAATTTGTCTATCGAAAGAGTGGACTTTGTAAATACCGTGAGTCTACTTTCCCTGACCGTAGAGGACGATAACCCAAGAAAACATGATAAGTCATTCTTTTATGCTTGGAGATGAAAATCGGTTTCGATAAAGTAACGAACAAAGACATTGCCGGAAAAGGTCGAGTTTTCCGCGGCCGATTCTGTTAATTCTGTCAGACCCGATCATGAAAATCCCACACTCCCCGGCGTTGTTCAATCAAGTTTTCGGCGACGTGACGCCTCACGAAAGTTGTCCCGACTTCTGGCTTCCGCTGCCAAAGCTGGCGGAGAAATTTCTTGGCTCGCTCTCAAAATGGGAACGTCGTGTGATTGGAAAAAGCGCAGCAGGCCGGGAGATCGCCGCGCTGGAGCATGGGGAAGTGGAGGAACTGCCCGGCAAAACCTCGTCCAGCCTGCATTCCTCGCTCGCTTGTGAAGTGGTCAAGGGAACGGCGGTGGAGATTTTCCCGGCGTCATTTTATGGAGAGGGCCTGCGCAGGCGGCCCGTGGTGGTGATCCAATGCGGAATCCATGGCGGAGAAAATACAGGCACAGTGGCGGCGTTGAATCTCTGTTCGGTAGTGGAGACCGGCTGCGATTTGCGGGGAAAGCCCTGGCCCCGGCTGGCGCAGTTGGCTTTGCGGTCGCGGATTGCCATCATTCCGTGGTTGAATCCTGATGGGGCCGCGCGCTGGCTGATACCCAACCCCAGCGGAGTGTCGAATGAAATCCTGACCGCAAATACCCATGGGCTTAATCCCGACGGGAGCACCGGTTCCTATCGCGGACAGAAGGCTTTTTTTCCGCTGGATCCCTCCCGAGTCGGCTACTTGGGAAGCTACTACAACGACAGAAGAGTTAACCTGCAATATGACGTCTTTCAGGACGAACCCCAGCCCGAGACGAAGGCCTGGATGCGTTACTACCGTGAAATACGCCCCGACGCCGTTGTCAATTTTCACTGCGATTCCGGGAGCATCATGGGATGTCCGGACCATTATCTGCCGGTGGGGTTTCAGCATTTATTCAGCCGCATCGCGGGCCAGGTGATGGCACGGTTGGTGGGAGAGAAGCTACCCGTGCGCCGCTTGAGCTGGGCCGAGATGCCGGGCTTAGGCAAACCTTTTCTCGATCAGAATAGTGCCATTTATCATGTGAGCGGTGCTTTGCCACTGATGGTGGAACTGCCGGGGGGCGGCGGCAAAGACTCTCCCTGGACACTCGGCAGCATGCTTGATTGCGGATTGCTCACACTCGAAGAAATTTTCTCCGCCGCACATGTGGACGGACTGCGGCCCTACATGACGCGGGCCAAAAAATCTCCGTGAGTAAACAGGAGGTGCAGCGAATCGAAATTGATCGCGCGAGCGGCGGCATCCTTCGCTGGTCGCGGGGTGGAGGAGACTTTGTCCACGCTCCGGCCGGAACCAGCGCGCTCCGCCTGCGCGACGCTGTGGGACAGGTGGATTTTATCGTGCAACGCGTGGAAGCCATCCCTGATGCTCAGGGTGAAAGCCGGTTTGTCATCGGAACCTTGGAATGCTCCGGCCTGCGGCTTGAGGGCAGACTGGGAGCGCACCCGGCGATTGTTGAATACCGCGGCGGAGAGGCACAGGAAATCCTTGCTGCCGTAAAAATCGAAAAGCCCGCCTCCCCGGAAACCCAAGCCATTCGCGAACTCACCTGGGAAATTTCGCCTGCCTTCATTGGAGACACCCGGATTTTTTTCCGCACCGATCACGGGTTGGAATGGGACGAACGCACGGCCTACGAATTTCACACCGACAAGGCGGGGCGGTTTTGCGTGGAGCCGGATGTTTCAATCTGGCGCACCTTTGCGCTTGATTTCAAGGCGGCGGATTCCTTCCGATTGTGGAAGGCGGAAAGCGCAACGACCAGTCCGCTGACCATGCACACAGGCCGCCTCGCCGCGCCCTCGCTGCAAATTTCTGATTCGCGCCGAGCGCTCACAATGGAGATTCCTCGCCTACGAGAATCCGCGCCGATGAGCCTGCGGGCTGACTTCACCACCGCCACCCGACTGCTATTCCAGATCGTCTCACCTGCGTTTCCCGAAGATTCGCAAAAAAGCGTTTTGGGAGTCTGGCATCACATTCACCTACACGCCCACGATGACCTCGAACAGATGCGCGCGGAGCGCGGACGTATTGCGGGGAGATACCCGTCAACGGCGCTGCCTGCGGCGGAATCCGTCATGGGCGAACCGGAATGGGTGCGCGGCGCAGCGAAGAATCAAGCGTTTCCCTCGTATGTCGAGGGAGGCTGGCCCTTCGCGCGCGGAGCGCTCCGGGATGTCGGCGAGATTTCCGTCTCGGTCGGGGGGATCGAGGTTCCAGTGCAGGCGAAACCGCTGGGCTTCTGGCCGGATGGATCGATGAAATGGGCGTTGCTCGTTTTTGCCATGCCGGAAGAGGCGCGTGCCGCGGCGGCCAGCGGGCCGCGGATCACGACTCGGCTCGGGGGCATCTTTCCGATTGTTGTCGGTCGTTCCTCCGCGAAGGTACGACCACCGAAACATCACGGAATCGAGGTCATCGAAAACGCGGGCAGCGTCAGGGTTTCGACAGCGGGACTGCATGTGGCGTTTTCAACTGGTGCGCGATGGCTCACGGTGAATGGCGTCACCAACGAGCGGTTGGCGTATATCGATTTTCAACTCGAGCCGGACGCGGCGTTCCCTGGCGATCATCGGTTCCCGGGCGGGCATCTGGACGCTGGTGAGTTGATCATTGAGACGATCGCCGTTGAAGAAAGCGGCCCCGTTCGCGCCACCGTGAAGCTGGAGGGCCTCACCACGAATGCCACGCCCGAGCGGATCATCCTGCGATTCCAATTTTTTGCCGGCGTTCCGTCGATGAGCATCACCCACACAATCGTTTTCCGTTTTGAGAATCCGCAGCAGACTTTTCTGCGTGCGATGGGCTTGGCCATTCCGCTGCCGCGTGGCGCCGGGCAGACGCGATCCGGCACGGGCTGGGCAGGAAATGATCATTGCGTGGGGGTGATTCGCAATTTCCGAGAGCTCCAACCGAAGCGGATTACGGTGGAAAACGACCGTCTCCTTTTCGAACTCTGGCCCGAGAGCGCCGCGCCGATGGATGTCCGCAGGTATTCGGAAGTGTTGCACCGCGCGCAGGGCGAAGCGTCCGAGAGCGACGATGACCTGACCTCGATGCGCTATGATCCAGAAGACTTGTTCGTGGGCGTGTCGCGCACGCACGAGATGCTGGTGGTGTTTGGCGACATGCCCGATCCCGAATTCCTCTCGGCAGATTTTCAGAGCCCTCCGCTGCTCTACGGCGGTTGGAAAACGTATGAAGATGCCGCCGTAGTCCTGCCTGCCCCCTCGCAGAACGCGTGGCCGCACGCGTGGGAAGCCTGGACGCGATTCACAAATTTTTTTCTCTGGCACCGCGAAGTGCATGGCTGGTACGGCTTTTGGAACTTCGGCGATTTCCGTCATTATTTCCGCGACGGCCACGGCTGGGTGCTGCCGCATGGTGACGCCTCGTGGCTGACCGCGAAGGCGCTCGCGGGAGAAATAATCCCAACGATCCCGATGGAGGATCGCCAGCTTGATTATGCACCCGCGAACGATTGGGCTTACGACAACGGCCGCTGGGGCTGGTCAAACACCGAAGGGCTGCCGGGGCTTTTTCTGTCGCACGAATATCTCCGCCACGGCAATCGCGCCGTTTATTTTTCGGCCGAGGCCATGGCCCGCCATGCCCGCGATGTGGTGACGCGCCATGAAGGACGCTGGTTCGGCCACGGCACCCGGCATGGTGTGCAGCATTGGAGCGACGGGAATCATGAGGAACGCCAGACCACCGTCACGGAGTATCGACTGCATTATTTTTTAAGCGGCGATGCGCGTTCGCGCGATGTGATCGAAGCGCTTTACGACGGCTTCTATGCGCGCACCCGCGTCAACATTCACGCCTCCCACAGTGCGCGGCTGATGGGATTGCTTTTCCATTGGGAGTTGACGGGAGCGGAAAGCGAGGCCGAACAACTCAAAAGTTATGTGCGCGCATTCTGCTCGCCCGACGGAATCTGGGTGCAGCCCGATGTACAATTTCCAGGTCCGTTCGAAGTATCACCCCCGCAAAAACTCAACGACGGCAGCATGTTTTTCCACACGTTCGGAGCCATGCACGCGCTGATTGAATACCAGGCTCTTACCGCCGATCCGGTGCTGGCCAAGTCGCTGCTGGCAATGGCGAGCAAGGCCGAATCCGATCCCGCATTGCTGGCAGCGCATGTCCGGGGCGATGATATCCACGCCCGCATCTTCTGGCCCGCGCTGGCCTTTGCGGCCCGTCACGGGTCGGACTCCGACCGCTTCCGAAAATTTTTGCTGGAAACGATTCGCGGCGAGGAATGGAAAAGACTCTTCCAGCCCGTGACCGCAAACCCCGCGCACTGGAGCGGCCACACCGCTGGCGTGGCGGGGCACGGGCAAGTGCCTGTCTCCTTTTTCTGGCAAAATTGGGCTGCCTATTTAGGTTGGGCTCTTGGTGGCAAGGAACCTTGGAGCGAGGAAATCGCCCGCGCCTGCGAAGCTCTTGAAATGACTGGATACCCAATCGAAAACACCCGCACGATATGAAAGCTGTTGTATTGGATGGACAGAGCCTGAATCCCGGTGATCTGGACTGGGCACCGCTGGGCAGTTTGGTGGAACTCACCGTCCACGCTCACACAGCCCCGGATGAACTGGCCGGGCGCGCCGCCGGGGCGGAGATTTTGCTGACCAATAAAGTTCCGCTCGACGCCGCAACGCTGGACGCTCTGCCAGGCCTGCGCTTCATTTCGGTCCTGGCCACTGGCTACAATGTGGTTGATGTCGCTCATGCGCGGAAGCTGGGCATTTCGGTGGCGAACACGCCGGCCTACGGCAGCGACTCCGTGGCGGAATTTGTTCTCGCTCTGATGTTCGAAGTGGCGCGAGCCGCCGGGAGGCATGGAAGCGAAGTCGCGGACGGAGGATGGGCACGCAGCGGAGTGTGGAGTTTCCGGCGCACCAAGCAGACGACCTTAAAGGACAAGGTGCTGGGCGTGGTCGGGATGGGCCGCATCGGAGCACGAATCGCCGAACTCGGCCACGGCCTTGGCATGAAAGTTGTGGCCGCGTCCACCTCGCGTCCCGCCCTGCCATTTGCAGTTTCTTATCTTCCGATGGACCAGGTTTTCGCCCGCGCGGATTATTTGACTTTGCATTGTCCCCTGACACCCGAAACCGATGGGCTGGTGAATGCAAGGCGGCTGCGCCTGATGAAGGATACGGCTTGTCTAATCAACACCGCGCGAGGCGGTTTGGTCGTCGAGGGCGATCTCGCCGCTGCCCTGCGCGCTGGCCGGCTGGCCGCAGCGGCCTTAGATGTTCTCGCGCAGGAACCCCCGCCAGCGGATCACCCGCTCGTTGGACTCCCGAATTGCTTGATCACTCCGCACATGGCTTGGGCAGCCATCGAAGCGAGGTCCAATCTGCTCGCCATCACTGAGGAAAATGTCCGCGGTTTTATCGCGGGAAGTCCCGTGAATGTGGTCAACGCCGCGTGAGCGATCCCACCGCCACGGGTCGTCCGGCTTCCAGCGAATTGCGCAGGGCTTCCAAGATGGCGATAGGAGCGAGCATCCGCTCGCGCGAGATGGAGGAATCGGCTCCGGCGAGCAGTCCCTCAATGAGACGCGCACAGCCAAGGAGCATGTGCTCGTCGTTGGTGTGCGCGGCACAAAAAACTCCTTCGTCCGTTCGGACCTTCCAGTGGAAAGGAGCCTTCTTCGCCGCGAGAAAATGAAACGCCGACATCCTGCCGCCCGAAAAAGTGACACTCCCGACAGCGCCCTCCCCAGACCGTAGGAGCGAGGCGGTTTCCGCACGGACTCCGAGCAATTCAACCGCGGCATCTACTTGGTGGAAGCCATAGAAAAAGACCCCATGATACGGGCTGTCCACATCGGCATGGCCACTGCCTTCAAAGTCTCTCACCCTGCCGGCGGCGCGGACTTTACGCGCGAAATCCTGGAAGGATTTCTGTCCTGTCAGGATGCCCGCCGTCAGCAGGCGCGCGCCGGAGGCCTGCGCGAGATCGAACAATCCCGCCGCCGTCGCCAGGTCGCCGGCAAGCGGTTTGTCCACGAAGACCGGCAGCCCGCGCCGCAGAAAGAAATCAGCCGGTTCGGCATGAAGAGTCCCGTCGCGATGGGCGACCATCACGGCGTCCACCTTGCCAAAAAGCTCCTTCCAATCCACGACGATTTCAGGGATGGCTCCGCGCAGGGCGGTATCCCGCGCCCATTCGGGCTGTTCACCCCAGAGATGGGTGACACGGAAGTTTGCGATGTGGTGGACATTCACCAGCTTGGCGATCTGGCGGACGTGGGAGTTTTCCGCCCCGATGATTCCGAGGGTCGGGAGACTCACGCGAGACCCGCTGCTTTTTGCGCGAGGTCGAGCACGCGCATGACTTCGAGCGCGGCGGCGTTGGCGACAAGGGGGCCGGGCCGTCCCTGTATGGCCGAGGCGACGCAGTCGTAAAATGAGGGAGGAGGAGCGGCCGGATGGGCTGGCATCTCGATCTCCTGCCAGGGGAGTTCCTCGGTGATGTATTTCCGGCCTGTGGCGGCCAGTGAGTCTTCAATCGCCGCCGCAGGTACCACCAGCGGATCGTAGTATTTCATGCTCGTCGTCTTGCCGTCGGTCAGCAACGTGCCGTGGCGCCCCATCGCAATAATCTGCTGCGCAGGCATCGCTGCGGCGGAAGTGATCGTGGCATACACGGCCTGCCCGCCGGCGGTGTGGAGGCCGAGATGAACGTGGTCCTCGGCGTCGCCGGAGTCCTTAATGTTTCGCACTTCACAGGTGACCCGTTCGACGGGACCGTCCAGCAAGGGCAGGATTATCGAGAAAACGTGCGAGCCGTAATTCGCCAGCAAACCGCCGCCATTTTTACGCAGAGCCTGCCAGTCCATGCGGCGCCGGTAGCCTCCCCAGAAAAGTTGCAGCTCAAAAATGGACCCGAGTTTCCCTCCCTCCACGCTCTCGCGCAGATGATGGAAGAGCGGGCGGAAAAGATGGATGTGATGCACGAACAACTGCCGTCCGCGCCGCGCCGCCAACTCTTGCAGGGAGACGGCTTCCGCAAGGGTGGCGGTCATGGGCTTTTCCAGAATGCAATCCAGGCCGCCGTTGAGAATGGCGGCAGCATCGGCGGCATGGAACATGGTGGGACTTGCCACCACGACGACGTCCAGGTTTCCCGCCTCCAGCATTTCATCCCGTGTGGCGTAGGCTGCGACCCCGAAAGCGGTCTCGGCCTCGTGGCGGCGCTCGGCTATGGGGTCAGCCACGGAGACAAGGGTATATTGCGGATTTTTGGCCAGGGGTTTCACGTGAAGACTCCACCCGGCGCGGCCAAGTCCGACCACCCCGATGCGAATGGGCATCTTCATTTCCTGGCGGGCAGGAAGATCCCGCACATGATGATGCGCTGGCAAATCGCGCAAAAAGCTGCGGGAGCAAGGAGGGTTCGCGCCATCATGCGGAAGGAACAAGAAGAGCCCTGCGCTTTGTGACGGGAGGTGATGCCAGTTCTTCCAGCAAGGACAACTCGCCTCCAAAGAGCGTCTCGGCCTCGGCGCTCATTTCGTCCGCATGAAGGAAAAACCCGAAAATAACTTCCATTTGCCCGAGCAGTTCTCTGCCCACGGCCAAGGCGCAGGCCGCCTCGGTGCAGTCATTTTCGAGCAAGGCCAGCATGCGTTCGCAACAATGAACCTTGAAATTTGCCATCCACATCAGGAGATCGAAGGCTTCCCTGCCACGCCGAACCAGCCCGCTTGCTCCCGAAAGCACGGTCACGAGTTCCTGCGCTTCATCCCGGTGGCTTCGCAAGGCCTGGGTGATGCCCCCGAAATGGGGAGAGTCCAGAATGAGCTCGATTTTTTTCTCCACGATGCCTTTATAGTCGGCGTTCCCGTAGAGATCCAGGGACGCGCCCAGCCTCATGCGCTCCGCATGACTGCCAAATTGCAGAACCGAATCCATGTAATAAAAATGCGGCAAGCTGAGAGGCCTCCCCGAGGTGGTCGGCACTTCGATCTGCCGGGCGAGATTGAGCAACACATCGGCGACAGCGCGGGTGCCAGGCCCGAAAGCAAGCCGGCAGAATGCATTCTCCGTTGATCGCGAGTTGCTGTTGGGAGAAAAATTCCAGGACCGGGCTCCTGCGATGGCAAGGCCCATGTTGGCAAGGGGAAGAGGAACCCGAAAACAGGCCCAGCCTGTGTGGATCACGCCCAACCCACCGCGCGACTGTGCGAGGTTGATCATGGCCAGGGTATTCGGAATCGTGTAGTCCCGGAAAAATGGCACTCCCAAGCCCCAGTTAAAACAGGGTAGCCCAAGAAAATCGTTTCCCGCCGCACGATACTCTTCCACGGCCTCCAGAAGGTTTGCAGCGGGCCAACGCAAATTCGCCCCGTAATCCCACACGCACAGGATCACCTCACGAGGCAGTCTGGCGAGGGAGCTACGCCGCACGTCCGGTTCCAACGAACGGAGAAAATCATCGTAAATCAGCGGGCGCTTGCCCCGGTCGATCACGTATCGGCACACTTCATCCATGTGAGCAATGTAGTCTCCGACCGTTCCAGAAGGATCTTCACTCATCCGTTTTTTGAGAAACCAAGGCTCGTCGCCACCCAAATGGAACCATTCGTCGGGGCCGTGAAATTCCAGCACTTCGTCAAGAAAGGAAAAAACCAGCTCCAGCGCCTCACGGTCACCCACGCGAACCTCCGTAAAATATTCTCCGTTCGCTCCCCCGCGCAAGTGGGCGAATTTTTCATGCCGCAGAACGAACTCCAGATGTCCGAGCGTGGGGAACATCGGAATCACCCGCAAACCCAGACGCCGCGCTTTTTCCAAAAAAGCCGCCAATTCCTCTCTCTCCATTGCGTGATCGCTGGTGACCTCCGCATGGGTCTGAAAGGGAAATTTGTCCTCATACTCAAGCAGCAGGGTATTGATCTTGCAGTCCCTCAGCGTATCCAGCCAGCCCGACAGATATCCCAGGCTGTGCATATAGTATTTGAGATCGAGATGCGCACCGCGAATTTCCAGGTCTGGCCAGTCCTCAATCCGGCAGGACGGCACACCGGCAGCGTCCGCTGACAAGATCTTCATCTGCTCGAGGGTATCCGAAAAACGCGCCAGACCTTCTGCCTTGCGGGCCAGACCCGCCGCTCCCTGCGGGGTAAAAATCGCCGCATACGCCTCCGCAGAGAGACTGTGCGGAAGAGACAATCCCATCGCCAGACGGCGGGCTTCCTCCAGGGATTCCGACCAACACCAAACCGCGCCTTCCTTTTCAGGCCACTCGTAAAAATTCCAACGGGACGACCAGTGCCATGCCTCTTGGCTATGCTCAATCCTCTGTGGCGAGGGGCTGAGCCCGGTCGA
>Ga0209591_10009048_pt1 | contig 10804 bp, 3 predicted proteins | sample MAT01_FD_187207 | JGI IMG/M metagenome (GOLD analysis project Ga0209591, IMG submission 187207) | Freshwater microbial communities from Lake Fryxell liftoff mats and glacier meltwater in Antarctica - MAT-01 (SPAdes) (version 2) | ecosystem: Environmental > Aquatic > Freshwater > Ice > Liftoff...
CAAGCTCAAGAAACCGGGTTTTTCGCAGAATCTCCTGGTAACAGCGAATGATTTTCGCAAAAACCCGGTTTCTGGCCCCGCATAAATCCTGTGGCGCGATCGACCTCACGGCCTTTAGGTCGATCGCGCTTCAATTCCCGAAACCATCTCTTTCCAGTGCTTTCACGGAGTCTTTACAGAATTTCTCAAAATAAAGTGAAATTTTGCATAAAACTACCGAGTTCGCCCTGATAGATAAGTATGAGGGACAGTTAGGCGGTTGGGGCGATCGCCCTTAAATCCCGAAACCAACTCTTTTCGGTGCTTTCACGGAGTCTTTACAGAATTTCTCAAAATAAAGTGAAATTTTGCATAAAACTACCGAGTCGGCCCTGATAGATAAATGAGGACTTACGCACCAAGCTCAAGAAACCGGGTTTTTGGCCTAATCTCCTGGTAACAGCGAATAATTTTCGTAAAAAACCCGGTTTCTGGCCACCCGCGCATAAGTCCTATGGTGCGATCGAATTTATTAATTTCATGGGGTGTATTGAGTATGTTTGACGATTTTTCGATGTTTGTAGAGGTTTACGCGAAGACACTGAGTATGTTTTGCGTAGATATACGGATTTTAAGCTAATCGGGCTTTGATGGTTGTCTGCGGTTGTTGCGGGCGATCAAGCTTTTTAACAATACCTTAACTGACTTGAAATGACTTGAAGGGCGATCGACCCTAATTTTCAGGCGAGCAAATTCGGTAAATGTGACACGTCTGTGCGTGTCGGCGGAGTCTTTTTGTCAATTTTCAGCACACTTTGTATCTACCAAAAGAGGAACAGAATCATGGCTACTACTCCTAATTTTAATCTAAATCAATTGCAGAGCGGTTCTCGTTGGCCTGTAGGGATAAATCAATTGACATACAGTTTTATCAATCAGGAAACTGCTAAATTCTATATAGATGACTTTAAATACGGTAATAATATTCAACCGCTTCCTTCATCAATACAAGGATATATTGATAATATCCTCAAAAATGTTTACGGGTCGGTAATTAACATCAACTTTTCGCCTAGTGGTCGCGAATTAGTCAATGAAATAAGAGACAATCAAGGCAATTTAATTCGTAAAGAAACAGGTGCTACTGGTCAACTACGGTTCATGTACTCCGATCATTTAGGTGATAAATATGACGGTGAAGCTTGGTGGCCAACCAGCGATAGCGATACCGAAAAGTTTCCATTGGGAGCTAGAAGAAATGAATTAACTGGGGATGTTTATCTAAACAAAAAATTTGAAGGAGGTTTTCTAGATGGTATTGGAGGTTATGAATACCAGACAATAATCCATGAGATAGGTCATGCCTTGGGATTGAAACATCCTCATGATAATGGTGCTTATCGCAGTCAAAATTTTTTGTTACCTGTATCAAATGATAATAATACAAATACTGTGATGAGTTATTACCGACCAGGCAGCAATACTGTATCGCTAATGCCTTTGGACATTTATGCACTTCAAAATCTTTATGGTGCAAAAAATACAAATAATAGTGGTACTAACTACAAATTCTCTACCGTTTACAGTTACTCTGATGGGTTGAATAATTACTACACAAACACCTTTCAGGGCAATCCAGTAAAATCAACTTTGTGGGATAGTGGTGGAATAGACACTCTAAATTTTTCGGCAGTTCAAAATTTAGGAGGTATATTCGGTGGAATTGATAAAACACTTAAGACCATTATTAATTCTGCTACAGGCTTTATTTCCAAAGATAGTAGCATCCTCTTAAATTATGTATTTGATATGAATCCAGGAGGAATGCTTACTGATGTTTCTGCCTATGACGGTATCAAATACACAGCTACTGATAGGGATGGTAAGACATACACAACTCATAAGTACGGTACTGCACTAGCTTATAGTCCCAAAGTTCCCTATGGCCCGGGTATTCCAACTTTTGATGCAACTATTGAGAACTTAATTGGCTCTCCCCAAAGTGATTTAGTTTTTGGCAACCAAGCAAATAACACAATCTATGGCAACAAAGGGCGTGATGTGATATACGGTGGTCTGGGTAACGATAATATTTACGGTGGAGAAGGAGATGACAAATTGTATGGTGGTGGAAAACCAGGAGAACGTCAATCTGGTGATAATGAAGTACAGGATGGCAACAACAGTCCTACCAATCGAAATAGTTTACTAGCACTTAATAGCAACTTCGATGAAATTGAGAGAGATCAAACTATCTATGAAGACAACATTAGTGATTTGGTTGTCCAATTTGATACAAATGAGTCTGATGGCAATGACGTTCTGTACGGTGATGGTGGTAATGACGAAATAGATGGCGGTAATGGTGATGACTCTCTGTATGGTGGCACAGATAATGACATTCTCTTAGGTGGAACTGGTTCTGATAATCTCAATGGAGGTGATGACCAAGATCAACTTTTTGGTCAGGAAGGGGCAGATGTACTGAATGGTGACGCAGGCAATGACTTTCTTTACGGTGGTCAAGACAATGACATTTTATCTGGTGGCGCAGACGGTGATGAACTCTATGGCGAACTAGGAGATGACCAACTCTACGGCAACTCTGGCAACGACAAACTCTACGGCCAATCCGGCAACGACATCATCCAAGGCAACGAAGGCGAAGACTACGCCGAAGGTGGCAGCGGCCGCGACTTCATTCAAGGCAACGAAGGCGACGACATCCTCTACGGCGGCGACGGCAGCGACACCCAACAAGGAAACGCCGGCGACGACTTCATTGATGGCGGCAACGGCCAAGACTACCTCCAAGGCAACGAAGGCGATGACGAAATCTACGGACAAGCCGGCAACGACTTAATCGAAGGCAACATCGGCAACGACTGGTTAGAAGGTGGCAATGACCAAGACACGATTTTTGGCGGGGCAGACGATGACGATATTTTCGGACAAGCTGGCGATGACTCCCTGTTTGGCGAAGACGGCAAAGACTTGATCGATGGTGGCGATGGCAAAGATACTCTGTTTGGCGGGGCCGATGACGACGTACTTTTAGGTCAAGCCGGCGAAGATACCCTCAATGGCAATGCTGGCAACGACGAACTATTTGGCGGTACTGGCAATGACTTCTTAACAGCAGAAGCAGGCGATGATTTAATAGATGGCGGTGAAGGAGTCGATCGAGTTAACTACGATAACTCACCAAACGGAGTCATTGTCAACATCGATGAAAGCCAAACCTACGAGCACAACAAAAGACAACGGGCGAGACAAGCCGTAAATCCAGCCAACCCCGACCAATTTTACACAGACTTAGAACGCGACTTTGAAATCGACTCCGGCGCAGCCAAAGACGGTTTCGGCAACACCGACAAACTAACCAACTTAGAAGATATCACCGGCACACGCTTTGATGACATCCTCATTGGCAACAGCAAAGACAATAAAATCAAAGCCTTAGCCGGAAATGATATCCTCATCGGCCACCAAGGAAATGACAGCTTTGACGGCGGAGATGGCATAGATATTGTCAGCTACCGTCGCGACTTCAACGGTGTCACCGTCAACCTCGAAACAGGTACAGCCACCGACGGTTCCGGTGCAAATGATGCCATTACCGGAGTCGAAAACGTTGTCGGTTCCGAATTCAATGACGACATTACAGGCGACAAAAACGCCAACACTCTGACTGGTGGTAGCGGCGACGATAAAATCAAGGGCCTCGATGGCAACGACCAACTCTACGGCGAATTCGGCAATGACGAAATTTCCGGCGGTAATGGCAGCGACAGAATTTTTGGCAACCAGGGAGAAGACTCTCTCTACGGTGAAGCCGGCAACGACTTTGTGTACGGCGGCGACGGCAGCGACTTCGTAGACGCTGGTACTGGCGATGATTTTGTCTCAGGCGACAGTGGCAGCAGCGACAGCAGCTACGGCAACGACACAATCTACGGCAATGCTGGCAACGACCAACTCTACGGACGGGCCGGCAATGACAACATCTACGGTGGCGCAGACAAAGACACAATCTACGGCGAAAGCGACAACGACAAACTCTACGGAGAAGGAGACACCGACCTAATCTACGGTGGCACCGGCGACGACGAAATGTCCGGCGGCGATGCCAAAGACACCCTCATCGGGGAAGCCGGAAACGACACACTCAGCGGCGATGCAGGCGACGACACCCTAGACGCAGGCCTCGGCAACGACCTACTCTACGGCGGCACCGGCAAAGACACCCTCGATGCCGGCCTCGGCAACGACCAACTCTACGGTGGCGACGATGCCGACATCCTCCTAGGCAAAGAAGGCGACGACAACCTCTACGGCGAAGCGGGCGACGACACCCTCGATGCAGCAGAAGGCAACGACAACCTCTACGGCGGCGACGGCAAAGACATCCTCGATGCCGGTATTGGCAACGACCAACTTTATGGAGGTCAAGGCGATGACACTTTACTCGGCAAAGCTGGCGATGATAACCTGTTTGGGGAAGGCGGCAACGACATCCTGAATGCAGCCGAAGGCAACGACAACCTCTACGGCGGCGACGGCCAAGATATCCTTGATGCCGGCATTGGCAACGACCTACTTTATGGAGGTCAAGGCGATGACACCTTATTAGCCCAAGCTGGCGATGACAACCTATTTGGGGAATCTGGCAACGACATCCTCAACGCAGGCGATGGCAATGATTCTCTCTACGGCGCCGAGGGCAAAGACTTACTCGATGCTGGAAGTGGTAATGACCTACTTTATGGAGGTCAAGACGACGATACTTTACTCGGTAAAACTGGCGACGACAGACTGTTTGGGGAAGGTGGCAACGACATCCTCGATGCAGCCGAAGGCAATGACAGTCTCTACGGCGGCGACGGCAAAGACTTACTTGATGCCGGCAGTGGCAACGACTATCTCTGGGGTGGTCAAGACAATGACATTTTATTGGCCCAAGCTGGCGATGACTACCTGTTCGGCGAAAACGGCGATGACATCCTGAATGCAGGCGATGGCAACGACAGTCTCTACGGCGGCAATGACCGAGACACGTTGTTCGGTCAAGCTGGCAGCGACTTATTAGAAGGTGGTTCTGGCGATGATTCCCTGTTGGGAGGCGAAGGCAACGATACCCTTCTCGGTCAATCTGACAGCGACACTCTCTACGGCAGCGGTGGCGATGACATCCTCGAAGGCAACTCAGGAACAGACCGACTTTTCGGCGAACTCGGTAATGACTCCCTGGATGGCGGTAGCGAAAATGACACCCTCGAAGGCGGCGACGGTAACGACTTCCTAGACGGTGGCGAAAATAATGACAGTTTGTTCGGACAAGCTGGCAACGATACGGTTCTCGGCAGTCGCGGCGACGATATTGTGGATGGCGGTTTAGGGAATGATTTGCTACAGGGCAATGAAGGGCGCGATCGAATTTACGGACAAGCGGGCCTCGATACCCTCCTCGGTGGCGACGACAGCGACACCCTCTGGGGAGGCGACGACAACGACAGTTTGCTAGGAGAATCGGGCAGCGATACCCTCTACGGCGGCACCGGCGACGACATTCTCGATGGTGGCGATGATAGCGACAACGTTTACGGTGAAGCCGGTAAAGATACCCTGTCCGGCGGTAGCGGTGACGACATGGTTGACGGCGGTACCGAAAACGATACCCTCTTCGGCAACGACGGCCGCGATAAATTGTACGGCCGCGCCGGCGATGACCTTTTACAAGGCAATGCCGATAATGACGAACTCTGGGGCGGCGATAACAACGATACGCTGTTGGGACAAACCGGAAATGACGTTCTCTGGGGTGAATCGGGCAATGACAGCCTGGATGGTGGCGAAGGGGACGATCGACTTTTCGGTCAAATCGGCACTGATATCCTCTCCGGTAACAACGGAGACGACTACCTAGAAGGCAACGCCGGCGATGATAGCTTGAGTGGCGGCGCAGGGCGCGATCGAATTTACGGCAACGACGGCAACGATTTCGCAGAAGGTAACAGCGGCGACGACTTCATCGACGGCGGCGCGAACAACGATACCTTGTCTGGTGGTGAAGGAGTCGATCGAATTTTCGGTCAATCCGGCAACGACAGCATCCAAGGAAACGAAGACAACGACTTCATCGATGCCGGAACCGGCAACGACACCATCTTCGGCAACGACGGCGACGACCAAATCTACGGCCGCGAAGACCGAGATTTCATCGATGGCGGCCGCGGCAACGACGAAATTTACGGCGGTGACAACATTGACACCATCTTCGGACAAACCGGAAACGACAATATCGATGCCGGAAGTGGCGACGACTCGGTTTACGGCGGCGACGGCAACGACCAAATTTGGGGTCAAGCCGGCAACGACTGGATCAACGCCAACGCAGGCAATGACAACGTTTGGGGCAACGAAGACGACGACAAAATTTTAGGAGACGCTGGCGACGACAAAATTGACGGCGGTTCCGGCTACGACACCATCGATGGCGGCGCCGGCAACGACGAACTCTTCGGCGGTACTGGTAACGACTTACTAAACGGAGGGGCTGGCAACGATAAAATCGACGGCAGCATGGACGATGACAAACTGTTCGGAGGGGCTGGAAATGACCAAATTTCCGGCAGTGAAGGGCAAGACACGATTTTCGGCGAAGTTGGCGAAGACACCCTCTACGGTGGCGACGAAACTGACTTGATGGACGGCGGCGCCAGTAACGACTTGGTTTACGGCGATAACGGCGATGACACCCTGACCGGCGATTCGGGCAACGATACCCTGTTCGGCGGTTCTGGCAACGACTTCATGGGAGGAGGTGCCGGCAATGACTTGCTGCTTGGTCAATGCGACGATGACACGATGCTGGGAGGTGCCGGCCGCGATACCCTAGACGGCGGTTGTGGCAACGACTTGCTAAGTGGAGAAGCTGGAAATGACAACCTGTTTGGCGATTTAGGCGATGACAGTCTGGATGCCGGTACAGGTGACGACATCCTCAATGGCGGGGGCGGCAATGACCTGTTAAATGGCAGCAGTGGCAACGATACCTTGAACGGTAACGACGGCAATGACCTCCTCTACGGTGGTGAAGGAAACAACGTCCTTAACGGCGAAAATGGTGATGATACGGTGTTTGGAGGCATCACTAGCGACTTGTTTGTGATTGGGCCAAATGCCGGAGTTGATCAGATTTTCTCCTTCCAAGTCGATCGAGATTATCTCGGACTCAACGGCAATCTCACCTTTGACCAAATCAAAATTTCCCAAGGAAACGAGGGTTTTACTAACGATGCTTTGATTAGCATTGCAGGCAGCGGCGAACAATTAGCCATCTTAAAAGACGTTCAATTTACTCAAATTGATAGTTCTCGTTTTGTCTCTTATAGCTACAACGGCGCGCTGCCTCAAGGTTTCAATACTCCATCGAATATCGATCCTTTAACAGGTGTTTCTGTTGATGCTGACGATTCGATGACTGGCAGTGTTAATACTAACTTGCCCGGTCTGCAAAACAATACTGCTACCGCATTAGCAAGTCCAAGTCTCAATCAGTCACCAGCAGGTACTAGCGCCAGCATTCTGACAGCAACTACCACCAATGCTGTAACACCAACAGGTACTAGCGCCAGCATTCTGACAGCAACTACCAATGCTGTGACACCAACCAGTCCAAGTCTCAGCCAGTCGCCAGCAGCTACTAGCAGGAGCATTCTGACCCCAACCACCACCAATACTATCTCCAGCGATCCGTTAATCAATGGCGGTTCCATCTCCAGTATGATGAGCTTTGGTGGTCAAACCGATGATGACATTCTCATCTACGGTAATGGTTTCTTTGCTCCTCTAAGTCTCAGTACAACTGGGTCAGTTACTGGTGTTAAGACGGCAAGCAGTGTTAATAGTGCGATCGTCCCAGATGCTAGCCTTGCTGCTAAGGACAAGAATCTGTTGATTAATCCGACTCCAAATGCGATCGACCCGCTAACAAGTAGCAATTTGACTGGCATTTCTAACGTGAAGTAATTGTAGATTTGGTTGCAGTCGATCGAATTAAAAACCCGGTTTCTTCAAGAAACCGGGTTTTTTGCAGTTTTTAACGTCAAAAGTACCTCCACCCAAATCGAATACTAGAACTGTTGAAAAATCTTATTGCTCGAATGGCTCTACCAGAATAGCCTCTAAAATCTAACGTGTAAGAATCGTATATCTAGGGCTGTATATCGAAAACAATTTCCTCATATAATTGCTCGATCGGCAAACTTAGATTGATACTTTGAAACTCAACCAGATCGCCCTCCCGATAGCTCAAAATTACCCATTCACCAGCATCATTTTTATGATAAATATCGATCGCAATTTCATCAGAACTGACTAACACATAATCAACCAGATTCGGATTGCGGCGATACTTTTCAAACTTCTTCCCTCGATCGTAAGCTTCGGTGCTATCCGATAAAACCTCGACAATTAAACAGGGATAGGTAATATAGAGAGGATGCTCCCTATCTCGATCGTCACAAGTCACGCTTAGATCGGGATACGTATAGTTAGCCGTATTGAGAATGTTAACCTTTACATCTGAATTAAAAACAGTGCATCGACCGCCCCGCAGATGAGAGCGAATTAAAAACAAGAAATTAATTGCGATCGCACTATGATTTTTAGTGCCACCACTCATCGCATAAACCCGACCATCGATTAGCTCGTGCTTTTCCAGTTGTTGCTCCTCCCAACTAAAATACTCTTCCGGTGTAAAATAGCGATCGTTATCTCGTGCTGCTATCACAACCATAAACTCCCTAATCCAAAAGTTAATAATATTAATTATACCTCTAAAAATTCAGCATTCACGAGTTCGATCGCAGGCTTGATTCGATCGTCTCCTTGTCTGAGCATAAATGAAAATATTGGGGGTGTTAGCTTGTCGCATGGGGGCGATCGCTAGCATCTACTTATTCTACCAATTAGTCTGATAAATTGGCTCAGGATTTTCACAAGTAACTTTGCGATCGCGCATTAAAGATTGATCTAAACCCACTTCGCAAATCGCACCCCAACGACAATTTTCGACTGCCCCCTGACAAATAACCTAGCGGTCTAACGTTCCCCTTCAGCGGCGGCAAGTAACCTTGAACTCAGCACCAAAGACTTGTACCCGTCCGTTGCAAGGGGATTGTTATGCTGCCTAAACACCGCTTTTATGGATTCATTTTTAGTCACTTTTATGGATTCGTTTTTAGTATTGATGCAATTTCAATTATTAATGTTTGACGACTTCTATCTACTTTTATGTAATCAAGATTTGCAGACCAATTTAGGATAGCTATAGTTTCTATTGATTGAGTTGGAGCCAACTCGTTGGTTGTCACAACTCGTCTGAGTGCCAGTAAAGCACTATACTGCCCGAAAGGCATCTCTTGAATACCAACTGCTCTAGAAAGTAGCAAATCTATATACTCGATTGACGGTTGCCATTCAAGATACTTATAAGCAGATAAACGCTCTCCTGCCTTGCAGCTATTCAGTCTATCCTGCACAGGAAAATTGACAGTTTTAGTAACTAATGCCCACATTGTTGAGGAAATATCACGCATCAATGTTGTACGGTTATATCCAGAAGGCATTTCCTCTCTCACTCTGTCATAGTAAATAGCTAGCTGATCTATCCTTTTAAGGGCTTCCGCCGAATCAATATTGCTTGTAGCGTCAATTAGAGTTATAGCATCTTGATATCGTTTCTCGATCTGTTGATGCGTTTCTTGAGCATTTAGTCCCGCACTTGTAGCTCCAGGATTCCAGATTTTATCTTCGTAGTTTTGTGATGCTTCTTGTACACCGTATCTTAATTTAATTCTAAGTAGATTGGTTTCAACCTCTTCAATACCCTGCTCGCGCAACCAGTTTAAAGAGCCTTGCAATTGTGGGAACTGAGTAAGAAACCAGGGAACTAAAGCAGGAAGCCAAAAAAGAAAGACAAGAACTAAAGTTACTGATGTAACCTTCACTTCAACAGAAAAACTCCAAATATTGCTGTTAACATTATCCGACTTAAGTGAAATATTTAATACACTTAATATTATTAGGATAACAATACTAATCAAGTATTTATTCTTTAAAGAAGAAGAGAGTCCCGAACTAGATTCATTCTGATTAACCATTCGAGCGGAGTTTGTATTCATGGAAATTCACATTGCATTATGCAAAATACAATTTTTTGACTGGGCATTCTTCTTGGCTTGGCGGCGACGAGCAGCAATCCGTTTGGCAAGGTTAATGGCAGGTTGATTGGTGATGGCTCGACCGGATTCGATCGCTTCTATTAGCTTTTTTGCTGCTTCCCCAACGACTGGCTGAGATTAGGTGTGAAGGGGATACTTCATGATGAGCGATCGATCTGGGACACCTCAATTATAGCAAGTCTCTGTCACCTGCTACAGTAGCAACTTAAATTAGGACTTACGCATGGATGCCCAGAAACCAAGTTTTTGCTGAGAAGACGCGTTGCAGTCCGCAAATTCGGTAAAAACCCGGTTTCTTCGATCGGAGTTGGTAAGTCCTGTAATGAATCGAGCCCAAATGTAAAATATTGTTATAAATTACTTGACACCAGGAACTAAATCTCTATGATCAGTGACTATAATTGGGTAAAAAATAATTTCCTAGGGAAAATTCCATGAAAAAACTAACTAGAATTTTATTCACTACAGCTTTAACTCTAAGTATCTTCTGTTTTCCCACAGCAGCTTTCGCTAAAGCAAAAATTCAGATCGCCATCCTTTTAGATTCTAGTAATAGCATGGATGGACTGATTGACCAG
>Ga0209591_10009052_pt1 | contig 10801 bp, 9 predicted proteins | sample MAT01_FD_187207 | JGI IMG/M metagenome (GOLD analysis project Ga0209591, IMG submission 187207) | Freshwater microbial communities from Lake Fryxell liftoff mats and glacier meltwater in Antarctica - MAT-01 (SPAdes) (version 2) | ecosystem: Environmental > Aquatic > Freshwater > Ice > Liftoff...
GAGGATCATTTCACCCCCCCCCGTCCGACCGGTGATAGAATGTGGGTGTTCGGGCGAACTCCGCCGAGTCTGCGGGCGGGACTGGACGAACTGCGCAGCAGTGGCGATTCTCCCGCGGTCGGCAGTTGCAGGCTTCGAACGAGGTGTGCTGAAATAGCATCATGAGACTTCTCGTCGCGACACTTTGGCCGGTCCGCCGCATCCTACCCTCTGGGCACGGGCTGATTACGATCACGTTTTTGGCCCTGCTCGTGGGCCTCGAACTCGCGGGCCGCTCGGCCACGTCCGACTTGCACGACGGCCTCGCCGCACTGGTTTTGATCTCTGCCGTGGCTTTGGTGGCGGTTCGCCACCGTCGCCAACCGTTGCCTTGGGTCAGTTGGCTCGGCCGTCGCGGGTTGCGCATCGTCGGCCGCCTCGACCGCTTCCGCTACGACCACGGCATCGACCTCCGCGGCGCGCCGCCGATTCCTCGCCGACTCCCGCCGATCGTCTGGCCGGTCGCCGTCGCCGCAATCGCGTGGGCAGGGCTCGCAGCCGCCGCGTGGCTCGCCTTTCCCGGCGGCTGGCGAGACGTGGGCACGTATTCGTCGTACGTCCTCTACCTCGTCGGCCTCGTACTCCTCTGGAGCGGCCTACTGGCTTGCGCCCTCGCCGGGCTCTACGTTCCCGTACTCTTGCTCGAACCCCGCTTGCGCGGCAGCATTCGCTCGCCGGATCGCAAGGGCGTCGAACTTCTGCTCCTCGCCGGCTACGCGCTGTCCGTCGCCGCGATTGCGTGGTTGATTCCGACCATCGTCGTCCTCGGCCTCTGCCTGGCCATGGCGCTCGCCCTGTTCATTACCGCTGCTCGTGCGGGACAACCGGAGGAACCGGCGATCCTCTGGCGGACGAGTTCGGGAACGCCTTTAGCTTCGGTTCCACTTCGCCGCCTCGTCGCGGGGGCGCTCGGCGTCGTCGCCGTGGTCGTGTTCGACCTCCTGCTCACGGCCTGTGGAGGCCGCCTGCTCAGCCCGCCCGATCCGTCCGACGCCATGCCCGTGACCGCTTTACTCGGCACGACCGCAGCGTGGATGGTGCCCGGCCTCGCCCTCGCCGCGGCGCTGCGGCTTTGGTCCGGCCGCACGGCCGACCCCGCTCGCCGAACGCCGATGACCGTTCACCTGAAGTCCGACCTGTCCGCCGCGGCTCGCCAACTCGCGAAGGCCGCGATCCTCGAACGGGGTTGGTTGCTCCGCACCGGGCAAGCACCGCAACCGTCCGACGTTCGGATCGAACTCGTCGAACAATCGCAGTCCGCGGCAACCGAGTTCGAGGCGGCTTGGCCGTTGAAGATGGGCCTCGCAGACTTCGAAAACCCCAACGTCATCGACCGCCTCGTCCGGCGCGATGAAATCCAGATTCGCCGCTTCGCGTTCCGCGGGCTCACCTCGCTCTTCAAGAAGGCCGCGGCCGAACGCGAAACCAAGGGCGGCGGCTACTGGTTCGCTCCGCACTGGTGGTTCATCACCAACCTGGACCGCGAAGAACCGCACCGCGGCAAGGCCGACCGCCCCAACCCGCCGCGGCCCGTCGGACCGCCGTTCCACCGACTGTTCCAACCCCGCGTGCGCCAGCACTTGCACCAAATTTTGCGCGGCGTTGAGATCGACATGATCTTCATCGAGGACGGCGTCAGCTACAAAAACTTCCAAAAGGTTTTGAAAGCCCTCTTCGAGCTCTACGACGTGCACGGCGGTACCCGCAAGGCGGACGACCACGTCTTCCGCGGCGTGCCCAAGGTGCGGGTCATGGTCCACGAATACTCGCCGGGCAAGCCGTTCAAAGTGGGCACGTACCGCGAGCCGAAGTTCGACGACCTGAGCCGGGCCCGCGTCCTGCACGTCTTCCGCGACAACGGCGGCCACGAGGAACCCGTGGAAGCTCCATTCGATACGTCCTGGGAACCGTCCCCGGCACTTGGCATGTGGTGATCACGGATCGTCTGAGCCCGAATGCCAGTGAGGTCTTCGGCAGAGCACCTCACTTCCGTTCGGGCTCAGACACCAGTGAGGTCTTCGGCAGTGTACCTCACTGGCTTTCGGCCTCGGACAAAAGTGGTATAATCACCCTTCCCCCCAAGAAGGGTTCTGCGATGGCTTTGGACTGGTCGCCGTTCGTCGAGTTCCTCCGGCCGCATCACACGATCCTTTTGATGACGCACATACGTCCGGACGCGGACGGGCTCGGCTCGCAACTCGCCCTGGCGGACGCCCTGCGGAATGCGGGCAAAAATCCCCGCGTCGTCATCGCCAGCAAGCTTCCACCGCGGTATCAGTTCCTCGACCCCGACCGCACGTTGATCGAAGAGTTTCGCCTTCCGGGCGATGCCTTTCGCAGCGTGGATGCGGTCGTGGTCATGGACACGGGAACGTGGAACCAACTCGGCGATTTCGGGCCATTCTTGCAAACCCTGAACGTGCCCAAGGCCGTGGTGGACCACCATAAAACGCAGGACGATTTGGGCGGAATGCGGTTCGTGGATACGACCGCGGAGGCAACGGGCCGGCTCGCCTACGAGATCATCAACGCCTTGAAACTGCCGATCTCCAAGGCCGCAGCTCACAGCATGTTCATGGCCCTCGCGCTCGATACGGGCTGGTTCCGCCATCCGAACACGACCGCGGAATCGTTTCGACTCGCCGAAGAACTCGTCCGCCTCGGGGCCGATCCGCCACCGCTGTACGAACAGCTTTTCGAGTGCGCCCCCGTCGGGCGCTTGAAGCTTTTGGGCAAGGCGCTCGAACGCTTGCAGGTGACCGAGAACGGGTTGGTCGCGTACACCGAAGTCTACCACGACGACTACGCCGCAGCCGGGGCCGTGCCGGGGGACACCGAAGACCTCATCGACTACCCCCGCAGCGTGGACGGCGTCGAGGTCGCGCTGCTCTTCATCGAACAGACGGACGGCAGCACGAAAGTCAGCTTCCGCGCCCGCTCGAAAGTGGACGTGGCCAAACTCGCCGAAACGTTCAACGGCGGCGGCCACCGCTTGGCCGCGGGAGCGAGAGCCGAGGGGGACTTGCCGAGCGTGAAGGCGAGAGTGCTCGCTGCGGTGGATCGAGCACTGGCGGAAACGCCGTGAGAATTCTTCGTTCGGGGTTGTCCTGCGGCCCGAGTGCGGGGTTAAAATAGGGGTGAGCCTACCCCGCCGCGGGAACGCAACGCCGTCCGCCCGCGTCCAACGTATCGTCCTCGAAACGCACTCTCCTCGTGCTGGGAGCACCATCCCATGGGCAACACCTCTGCGACCCCGGTCGTCGCCGCGCCCGCGACGTTTCGACTCACGCTCCGGCAATTACCGATCCCGGTGAAGCTGGTCCTCACCTGCTTCCTCCTCGCCGTGGGTCTGGGCTACGTCTCGGCGATGGTTCAGATCCACCTCAAGCACTCCGCCCGCGACGGCGACCCGATGCCGACGCCCGACGACATGATCCAACGCTTCTCGGGTTTGAAGAAGGAGGATCCAAATGCCCCGCCGACCGCTTCGAAGATCGAGGACCTCGTCGGCGCGGACCCGAAGCTGCCGCTGGGCAAGGTGAGCATGGCGCCCGCGTTCTTCGAGAAGTCGAAGGGCTGGAAAGAGGAGGACCGCAAGTCGCTCGAACCAGAGCGAGAAGGCGAACGGCAAGCGCTGCTCGCGTTCGTGCGGTTGAAGGAGGTCTCGGAGAAAGAACGAGCGTACTCGACCGACAAGTTTCCGCTCCCCGCAGACCTTCAGGGGAAAGCGATCAGTTCCGAGATGGTCGGCGAGAACGGCGCTGTCAAAATCAAAACGCTGATCGAATCTCGCTGCCAGCGCTGCCACAAGGACCAAGCCCCGGACCTCGGAAGTTTTCCGGCCCTCGAAGCGCATATCGCCCCGCCGAGTACGGAACTCATCGACGGGAAGTACGTCCGCAGCAGCAAGCAGATGTCCGTGGAAGCGCTGACGCAATCGACCCACGCTCACCTGCTCAGCTTCGCGGTACTGTTCACGCTCACGGGGCTCACGTTCGCGTTCACGAGCTACCCCGGCATCGTCCGCGGCGTGCTCGGTCCGCTCGTACTAGTGGCCCAGGTGTCGGACGTGCTCTGCTGGTGGCTCGCCCGCGTGCCGACTTACGGACCGATGTTCGCTCTGGCGATCATGGCCACCGGGGCCGTCGTCGGCATGGGCCTGATGCTGCAAATTCTGCTCAGCGTCTTCAACATGTACGGCTTCAAGGGCAAGGCCGTGCTGCTGCTCTCGTTCCTGCTGACGATGGGGGCCGCTGGGCTGTTCGTGGGTCCGGTGGTGCAAAAGGCCCTGGACGATGAGAAGATCGCCGCTGCGAAGGCGAAAGACGGGGTCAAGCCGACGGTCGTGCCGCCGATCGCTCCGCCGGAGTCCGTCTCGGAGCTCGAACGGCTCGTCATGGGCGCTCGCGAAGGCGGAGCCTGGAACGGCTCCGCAAAGGGCAGCATGGCCAAGGCGTTCTTCGAGAAGGACAAGGACAAGACCGATGACACGCCGGGTTATCTGGACGTGATCAAAGTCCGGCCCAAGTCCCAGGTGGACGCGGAGCGCGAAGGCGAGCGCAAAGCCTTCCAGGCCTGGGTGCGGCTTCCCGACTCGGACCGCAAGAAGGTGTATCAGGCCGACATCTTCAAGTTCAAATCCAACACGATTACGCCTAAATACCAGGGTGCCCAAGGTGTGAAAATCAAGTCGATCATCAAGGACCGCTGCGAGCGGTGCCATTCGGACAACGGCGGCCAATCCGACTTCCCGCTCGACAGCTACGAGAACTTGATGAAGTACGTGACTAAAGAATGAACCGAGCCGCGACCGTAAGGGAGCGGTCCCGTCCTCCGCTCCCTTACGGTCGCGGCTCGGGTTTCTACTACTTCTTCTTCCCCGACCCCAACGAGTAGTGCTGCTGCCAGAGTTTCGGCGAACCCGGCAACGTAACTCCGGGGACAGGCAGATCGTGCTCGCGGGCCAGTTCGATCATCAGCCGCGGGTATTCCGGCCACTTGCCTTCGTCCTTCTTCAACCGCTCCCGCTGCGGCGCGCTGAGCTTCGGCTGCAACTCCATCAGGAACTGGTTGACCGGCTCCTGGAACGCACCGGGCTTGCAGGGGCCGAGTGGGTCGTGCGAAATATTCAACTTCCGAGCAATTTCGGTGACATCGAGGGCGAAGTCCGGCCATTTGCCGCGGGAGAATCGCTTGTCCTGCTGCGGATTGACGGCCTTCTTGCGGAAGTCCTTTTGCAATTCTCCCAGGTGGGCGATCTCCGTGGGCGGCGGCTTATCCGCCGGTTCCGGAAGGCCGGGGTGGAGGATCGAGAGCCGGTAAACCATCGCGCCGTAGAAGAGCCAGAAGCCATCCTTCGAGGCCGCTTCGTGGCGGGCTTTCAGTTCGTGGTATTCTTCGCGGGTCATTCGCACCGGCGAGCCCTGGTCCCACTTCGGCTCGGGCTTCGCCAGGTCCACTTTCATTACCGTTTTCAAATACTCATCCACCTGGCGAGTGAGTACGGGGTCCGAGAAGGGCCAGTGCTTCACCCCGCCCTGCATCGTGTCCCACTGCCGGCGGGCGAGGCCCCACTCCTCGCGGCGAACTTGGTCCGCTTGCTTCCAGCGTTCGATCAGCGCGACCTTTACCTCGGGGTCGCCGGCCACTTTCAATTGGTCTTTCTGCCGCTGCGGCAGGCCGTCTTGCCAGAGTTTCTCCTTCGTCGTTCGCACCACGTCGAGCCGTTCGGCAGAGTTCGTCGCCGTGAGGATGCGGCGGTGATCGAGTTCCGACAGGCGGTTCAACCAGACCGCGTAGGCTTCGAGCACGCGGCCGAGGCGGTCCTGCTCTTCCGCGGGAAGTTCGTGAAGTTGCTGGTCCAATTGGCGGAGCTGCTGCTGCCGGACGGCTGGGAAGCTCCTGAAGATTTCGATCAACTTATCGCGATTGCCCACGGGTACGGCTTCGCCCCGCGGCGGGGGCGGAGTCGCGGGGTCCGGGGCGAACAGGTCCGGGTCGTCCAACTTTCGCAGGTAATCGAGGTCGTCCACGCCCAGGTAGAGGGGCAGCGATTCGATCACGCGGATGTCGGTGAGGGCGAGGTCGTCCGTCTCTTTGGGCGGAGGTTCGAGGATTGGCTGGAGCCCCGCGTGCACGCCGTAGCCGCCGCCGAGACAGGCTCCCGCGACGATCGCCCAGGTGAGCGCGGCGACCCACCACGGCCGCCGCGAGGCGGGAGCGACGACGGCCGCAACGGCCGTCGTCGTGGACGGCACCGGAATGCTGCGGCGGGCGGGGGCCGACCCCGAGGGGCTCGCGGGCATCGTCGGCTGAATCCGCGTCAGCGTCCGCGTGGCGAAGTCCGGGGACGGCTCGGGCTTGGGCAGGTAGTCCAGCAGGTCGAACGTCTTCTTGTACGCCGCCGCTTGGGCGCGGGACGCGGAATCGGTCATCAGCCGGTCTTCGACCGCACGGGCCTGCGGCTCGTCGAGTTCCCCGTCGAGGTACGCGACCAAGTCCGCGTCGAGCGGTTCGTCGCCCGCATTCGGGTCGGTCGGTTCGGGAGTGAGGTCGTCGGCCATGGTCGTACTCAGTGCGGGTCAAGCGTCTTCGTCGGCCGCGAGCGGCTCGGGCGGAGGCGGGTCGTCCATGTAAATGTAATTCTGCAGCGTCTCCCGCAGGCGGCCGCGGGCCCGGCTCAGGAGCGACTTTACCGCCTTGGTCGAAAGCCCCATCACGTCCGCGATCTCCGCGTAGTTCATGTCCTCGAACTTATTCAACACCACCGCCACCCGCTGGCGGTCGTTCAGTTGGTCCAAAGCTTTCCGAACGACCTCGGCGAGTTCCTGCTCCGCGAGGTGCTGCGTGGGCGGGGCCTCGCGGCCCGCGACGAGGTGGTCGGTCGCCCACGGGCCGCTGGCCGCGGGGTCGGGCATTTCGAGCCGCACTGCCGGCCGACGCTTTTTATCGCGGAGTGCGTTCAGTGCGAGGTTATTGGCAATGGTGAATAACCACGTCGCGAATTTGGCCTTGGGCGTGTACTTCGTGCGCGTGCGGTAGACTCGCAAGAAAACTTCCTGGGCCAAGTCCTCGGCCTCCTCCGAATGGCCGACGAGGTGGTGCATGACGGCCACGAGGCGGTGCTGGAACCGGGCGACGAGTTCGCCGAACGCGACTTGGTCGTCGTGGTCGCGGACCCGCAGCATGAGCCGGATGTCCGGATCGCGGAGGGCCATGATCGTGCTGGTTTGGCCGGTCATGAGCAGTGGCCAGGGGTCAGTGGTCAGTGACCGGTAACGGCGCAATTTTCTCGGTTTTACTGGCCGCCGGCAATTGGCCACTTCCGGAGGCTTCGCGCCGCAGCTGCCCGCACGCGGCGTCGATGTCGGAGCCCTTGCGCTTGCGGACCTTCACGCTGATGCCGCTGCGGCGGAGTTCTTCGATGAAGCCCTTCAAATCGTCGTCGTCCGGGCGGCGAAACGGAAGGCCGGTCACGTCGTTCCAAGGGATCAGGTTGACGTGGGCCTTGCGGCCGCGGAGCAGGCCGACGAGTTGCTTCGCGTGCCGGGGTTGGTCGTTGACGGTACCGAGGACGACGTATTCGTAAGTGACCTGTCGGCCCGTCGCGGCGAAGAAATCGTCCGCGGCGGCGAGGATCTCATGCATCCCCGTTTTCTCGTTCGTCGGCACGATCTCGTTGCGGAGTGCATCGTTCGGGGCGTGCAAGGAGACCGCGAGGTGGTACTGCTTTCCGTGCTCGGCTAGCTTGCGCATCTTCGCCGGGAGGCCGACGGTGGAGATGGTAACGTGCCGGGCACCGATGCCGAGGCCGTTTTTGTCGCCCGCGATTTCGAGGGCCGCGAGGAGGTTGTCCAAGTTCGCGAGCGGTTCGCCCATGCCCATGACGACGATGTGCGTGAGCCGTTTGTCCGGTGTCGTGAGGTTCCGCAGGCGGACGAGTTGTTCGACGAGTTCGCCGACGGTGAGGTTGCGTTCGACGCCGTTGAGCCCGCTGGCACAGAATACGCAGCCCATGCCGCAGCCGACTTGCGTGCTGATGCAGGCGGTGTGCCGGTCGTCTTCTTGAATGAGCACGCACTCGATGAAATGGCCGTCGTGCGTCTTCAAGAGGAGCTTGTGCGTCTCGTCGCTGGCGATGAGGTGCTTTTCGACGACGAGTCGAAAGATGTCGAACTGTTCGGCCAATTCGGTCCGCAGCGCCGCGGGCAAGTCGGACATGGTTGCGAAAGAATCGGCCCGAGCCTCCTGCACCCACCGCCGCACTTGTCGGGCGCGCATACCCGGATGCCCGCGTTCGGAGAGCCAGGTTTTGAGTGCATCCGGTTCGAGGTCGAACACCGTCGGCCGGGTCGCCGCGACGGGGGAATCTTGCACGGTTTCAAGCGGGACAATCGCAGCCATGCGGTCATCTTAACCCGCGCGGACGAAAGGGGAAGCGGAGGGGTCGCACTCTACACAAGCCGGCAGAGCAAGCAAGGGTTTGAGTTCAACCCTTGCTTGCTCTGCCGGCTTGTGAAAGTACGCGTTCAATAAATCGTCTCGCGATCATCGTCGATTTCGATGTCACGCTTTTCGTGGCTATCGACCCAAGCGCGGAACCGTGCGACCCACTCCTGCGGAGTTTCCTCACGGCCTTCGGGTCGCGATTTGCGAGATTCTGCGATCTTATCGGCATTCGATCGTACTTGATCCACGACCGCATTGACCTGCCGAACGGCCTCGTCCGACAGGTCCGAAACGTCGATGGTTTTCATCGGCACTCCCTCCTACTTCTCATCCAAATGATTCACTTCCCCGCCGTCGCGCGTCAGCAGCGCGATCAAGGTGTGATCCATCAACTTCGACCGCCGCAATTCGCGCACCGAGCCATCGCCGAAGAGGACGAGGAACTTGTCGCGGTTGGGGTCGCCGAGTTTGGGGAGGTTCTTCGGGTCGAATTGCACGTCGTCCGGCTTCATCCAGTTCACGGGTTCGCCGGCTTCCACAACCATGAAAGTGTTCGACAAGCCGTCCGTGATTTGTGCGAACGACAACCGCTGGCCGGAAACCTTGAATGGCGAGCCGCCGGGAATGGGTTTGTCGGACGAGGGCATTTGATAGTACGTCATTCCCTTGTCCTTGGTCTCCCGCCCGTAGACGCGGAAGATGTCCGGGGCTTGCTCCAGAAACTTTTTGTTTGCCGGGTCGTCCCACGACTTCGTCATTGCTATCTGGCGGTAGAGGTTGTCTTGCTCGATGTACGGGAGAATCTGGACTCGCCAGCTCAGGATCGGCTTCTTCGTAACGGGGTCGAGCACATCCGTCGGCATCTGGCCGTTCACGTCGTGGTAGTTGTGGATCGCCAAGCCGATTTGCTTGAGGTTGTTCGTACTCTTGGCCCGCTCCGCGGCGGCGTTCAGGAGCACGGGTGCTTGGGCCATTGCCTTGCCCACCGCGGGACCGACGTCGGCTTGGACCTTGGCTTCAACGGCCGTGCCTTCGGTTTGCACGGTCCCTTTACTGAGCGCCGCGATCGCGAGTTCAAAGAGCGGGTCGAGCACCGGCGCGAATTCGCCTTGCTTGCCGGCTTCCTTTTTCATTCGGGTCAGTTCGTCCATGGCCGTGAGCAGCAGCGTCTTCAACACCGGCTCCGCCCGGCGAGCGAGGGCAGCGTCCGAGAATTGAAACTTCACGCCGATCTTCGTCGTCTCGCCGACGTTGCCCGTGAGCAAGAGCGTCGAGGCTCGGGCAAGCGTGAGGAACGGCGTGATTTCCTTCGGCATATTTCCGCGGTTACTGTCCAAAAGCGACGCGATTTGATCGACCCGCACACCCGCGACGATCGTGTTCGCATCGGACAACTTGAGGGCCTCCACGAGCGGACCATCGGCCTTTTTGCGGAGCAATTGGCCGATCAGGCTTAGCGTGCCGGTTTGAATCGCGCTCGAGTAACTGTCGCCGGGGATGAACAGCATCGTGCGTTCGTCGAGCAGGAACAGTGCCTGGAAAGCTCCGCCGTCGAGGTAGTACAAATCCGCGGGGCCAACCTCTGCTTTCAGGGCCGGAACGGGTTGCCGCAGGACGACGGGCTCGAAATCTTCCTTCTTTATGACTGGTGGCGGAGGAGGGATCGGCTCGCCCTTCGGCGGCGAGGCTTCCTTAGCGTCGTGCTGCTGAATGGTGGCACCCGGACCGAAGGCGCGATCCCGATTGCGCATCAATTCCGCGGGCGAATTGGCCGCTTTCAAAGCCTTGAGCAGTTTCGCTTCGTTGAAGGCTTTGCGAGTGGTCACCAAGATGAACGGCACGCTGCCTCGCTCTTCGAACGGCCTCGCGGGCCAGAAAAGCGTCACTCGTTCGAGTTCCTCCGGCGCGATCCCGACCGCATCCACTACCGGCTTGCCGATGGGCTTTTCGCCCTGGAACATCGCGACCCGCACGGGCTTCATGCTCGGCGCGTCCCACAGCTCCCCGGCTTTGATCGAGAGCACCGCGAACGATGTCGAAGGCACCAACTCCGCGTGCTGGGCACGACTGCTACCGGATAGTGCCGCAGTGAGAGCGAAGGCGACCAGGAAACGTCTCATGCCGATTCTCCTGAAGATGTGTCGGACGTGCCAACTGCACGGGCACCGGGCGGGCAGTTTACCCGATGGAACTGCGTTCTGACAGAGTAGAGTCGAGGAGTGACGAGTCACTCCCCGCTCATCGAACCGGACTGGCAGATTTCCCGCATCCGGCTCTCCGATTTGGCTCGTGCTTACGCCCACAGAGGGAGGCG
>Ga0209591_10009058_pt1 | contig 10797 bp, 10 predicted proteins | sample MAT01_FD_187207 | JGI IMG/M metagenome (GOLD analysis project Ga0209591, IMG submission 187207) | Freshwater microbial communities from Lake Fryxell liftoff mats and glacier meltwater in Antarctica - MAT-01 (SPAdes) (version 2) | ecosystem: Environmental > Aquatic > Freshwater > Ice > Liftoff...
CCCGCAGCAACAGCACTTCGCGATGGTATTCAAGACCGCGGAAGCAGCAGGTTGGCTCACGCCCGAGGTAGCCGCAGAGCACGTGGGCTTCGGTCAAATCTTGGGCGCTGATAAGAAGATGTTCAAAACCCGCTCCGGCGACACCGTGCGTTTGATCGATCTTGTCGACGAAGCCATCGCCAGGGCCCAAGTCGTAGTAGCCGAGAAGAACCCAGAGCTCGGCGCAGACAAGACGCTTGAGGTCGCCCGCCAAATTGGCATCGGTGCGCTCAAATACGCCGATCTCTCGAACGATCGCGTCAAAGATTATGTCTTCGACTATGATCGAATGCTCTCGTTTGAAGGCAACACCGGGCCTTATCTGCAATACGCCCACGCACGCATCTGTTCGATCTTTCGGCGCGCGAATCTTTCAGCCAACGAAGCCAAGGGCCCAGTTCAAATCGAAGCACCCCAAGAACGAGCGCTCGCCCTGCATCTCTTGAGCTTTGGCAGCTGCCTGCAAAATGTTGCGCAAAGCCTGGAGTTGCAGCGCCTCTGCACGTACCTCTACGATCTGGCGACCTTGTTCATGGGTTTCTATGAGCATTGCCCCGTACTCAAAGCAGACACCGAGCAGACCCGTGATTCACGGCTAGCCCTGGCGGCCACCACCGCAACAACGCTCAAATTCGGGCTAAATTTACTGGGAATTGAAGCGCCGGAACGCATGTGAGGGCTTCGTAGCCACGCCCGTCGTGCAAAGTCATCAGGCAATCCAATGGGCCGAGTGAAGTCGACAGCAGGAGCTGGCCACGCACGTTCAAGTGCTCGCGAGTCGGGCGAAGGCGCCGATTGGAAACCTCCCGAACGACCGTATCTAGCCCCCCGAGTACCTGGGAGAGCTTGTCGAGATTCTCTGGGGTCGAACGTGGCACAATGTCCACATCTTGCGTCGTGATCGGCGCGCCGTGGATCACAGCCGCGGCACCGCCCACCAAGATGAACTCGATCCCAGCAGCGACCAGAACCTGGAGCAGTCCCGAAAGGTCAGCGCTGGCTGGATGTGGCACGGAGAAGCTCAGTCAACTGGAGCGCTAACTTTGAAGCGTCATTCAGGCGCTCGAGCACTGAACGCCTGAGCGACCAGGCAAGGAGTGTGGGGTCGACATCGTCAGCTGCTTCGAGCAGCAATGGATCTCGGGAACGCACGAACTCCAGCACAGAAGAATTGTCTGACTGCGGGCCGCCGGGCTGCATTGGCGCACCCTAGCATGAATTTTGATGCCGACACCGCTAACGTGCCCAGGCCAAGCGAGCCTTCATTCCGAAACGTGTGCTCATGCCGACGGTCTTGCTCACAATAATGCCTTTTTCGTCCAAGAAATAGTTAGTGGGGAAAGCGCGGACCGCGTAGGCCTCGAGCACCTGATCACTGGCCAGCAATACGGGGTAGCGAATATCGTTGGCCTTCACGAACTGGCGCAACTTGTCCACATCGTCGGCGTCCGAGACCACGCTGATCACCACTTCGTTCGGGCTCGCCTTGACTGCCACATCATTCAGCGCACCAAATTCTTGCAGACAGACACCGCACCAAGTGGCCCAAAAATGCAAAAGCACGCGTTTGCCCCGAAAATCTTGCAAGGAAACGTTGTTCCCGGCTAGATCCCGCAGCACGAAGCCTGGAGCCGCACCTGCTAGCAGGCTTCGTTCATTGTAGGCACTCACCCCAAAATACACGCCCAGAACCAGTAGCGCCTGCAGCAGCCAACTTCGCCAACGATTTCGGCGCACCACTGAGGGCTTCGGAGCGCCTTGGTTCAACGCGGCTTCGCTTTCCGTTCCGTCTGCCTGACTGGTCAATGCTTCAGCATTCGCGGGGGTGGCTTCGGGTGCGGGAGTCGTGTCGTTCATGGGTTGGGCTTCTGAAAATGGGCAGCAAACGCCAGCAAAAGACCACGTGGCGCGCCACACTAGCATGCCGGAGCGAGTGCGCACCCATTGAGCCAACGTGACCGACCCCCGCTCCCATCGCGGAGCGCCCCAGGCTCGGTATAGGATGCGCCCCGAAACCACCCACCTCTGCAGGACCTCGAACATGGCAAGCACCCCAGCAAAAAGAAGACTTCGACTCGGCATGATTGGCGGCGGCAAGGGCGCATTCATTGGTGCTGTGCATCGCATCGCGGCACGCATCGATGATCGCTACGAGCTCGTTGCGGGCGCACTCTCTTCAGATCCGACGCGTGCACGTGAATCAGCGCTCGAAATTGGAATTGCCGAAGATCGCGCTTACGGCTCCTACGCGGAGATGCTCGAGAAGGAAAAGCGCCGTCCCGATTGCATCGATGTGGTCTCGATTGTCACACCCAACCATATGCATTTTGCGCCTGCCAAAGCCTTTCTAGAGGCAGGCATTCATGTGATCTGCGACAAGCCACTCACCACGAATGTGGCGGATGCCGAGGAGCTGGCAGCAATCGTTGAACGCACTGGCCTCGTTTTCGGCGTCACGCACAACTACACCGGCTATCCGATGATTCGACACGCACGCGAGATGGTGCGAAACGGAGAGTTAGGCGCGCTGCGCGTGATTCAAGCCGAATATCCGCAAGGCTGGCTCGCGACCAAGCTCGAAGATTCTGGCCAAAAACAAGCAGCTTGGCGCACTGACCCCACGAAGAGCGGCCCCGGTGGTTGCCTCGGAGATATTGGAACGCACGCCTTCAACCTGGCCGCCTTCGTCACCGGCTTACGCGTGAGCGAGCTCTCCGCTGATTTGACAGCCTTCGTTCCTGGGCGCCAAGTCGACGACAACGTGCACGTGCTCTTGCGTTACGAAAATGGGGCGAAGGGTATGTTGTGGGCGAGCCAAGTGGCCATCGGTCATGAGAATGGTTTGAAGTTGCGCATCTACGGCGAAAAGGGCGGCTTGCTGTGGGAACAGGAGCACCCCAATCACCTCACGTACCAGCGCCTCAACCAAACGCCCGAGCTGCTCACGCGCGGAGGACAAGGGCTCGGCGCCGCTGCAGGTCACGCCACTCGCATCCCTTCGGGACACCCGGAAGGCTACCTGGAAGGCTTCGCACAGATTTACACGGACCTTGCGGAACAGATCACGGCCGCCATCGAAAAACGCAAACCGAGCGAAACGGCGCTGTCTGTGCCTACTGTGAAGGATGGCCTTGATGCGATGCGCTTCATTCAAAAGACGATAGAATCTAGCCAAAACAATGGCAGCTGGGTGAAGGTCGGCTGAGGAGCGGGGGGTGTTCAAAGGCAGACTCGCCGCCCTTCCTCTGGTGACTACGGCGTTAGCTCTCGCTTGCGGTCACGCCGATCGCTTGCCTTCTCACCCGTCGCCTCAAGCCTCGCCAACAGCGCGCCCGGCACCCACGCCCACGCCAACTGAAACACCAAAATCGGCGTTAACCGAAGCTCCCATCCCGGTGGTGCTCGTTTCCGATCCAGGTGTTCTCGCGTCGCTCTCCAAGGCTGGGTTGGATGCGGGCTCGATGATTTCTGGGCAGCCAGGGGAAAGCACTCAGGCACTCGCCAGATCGGCCGCGTACCGCGCGCTCTTGGATGTCGTTGCCAAGGATCTTGCCGCAGACAAGCGCTCAGACCCATCTTTGGGCGTGGGCATGCGTTTCGCACATCGGCAATTCGATGTGCGTTGGTTAAATTCGAAGGCAACCCATTTCGAACTGATCGGGGTCGCGAATCGGCTCGATCGGCGTCCGTTTGCGCCAACGCACTGTGGTGAGGTGCGGTTCATCTATCGCCTTGCCTATCGCTTTGAGACGAAGGTGGGGCCGATCGCTTCGCGTCTCCCGATGACGGTGAATGTCGTGTCCTTACAGGAGCCCGATGCCTCGGGCAGCTGTCAAAAAGTCGCTCGTTCTTGGCTTCAACCCGGAAAGCTGAGTGAGGGCGAGCAGACCGCATGGCTGCTCGCGGAAAACGGCCCACTTGCTAGAGCACGGCAAGCCGAGTGGAAGCCCAAGTCGGTTGAGCTGAATTTCCAAAGCGTTCGTTGGCCGTCGACAGTTCGGCCCGCGATGGCTGGGCACGCGGAATATGTACTCAGGGTCTTTCGGCGCACGGAGCAAGCGCCGTTTCTGGTTCCGACTCCCCTTGAGAACATGCCCGACGTGGCTCGGCTCAGCCAATCGCGAGCACTGCGCGACAGACTAGCCACCCTGCTCACCACGAAGAATGCGCTCGAAGCACTCGACGCCGGAACGCTCGTGTTACCAGAAGAATTTCTCGCCACGCGCGCCGTCTCCGTATCACCGCACGGCCTCGCACGAAGGGCCAATCGCCCCTTCTCAAGCTTGTTTTCTGCGAAGACCTTTGCGGGGGTAGAACTCACTTCGTATGAGACTCTGCCCACACCGGAAGGACTCTTGCGCCGCCTGGATACGATCTCTTGCCCAGGCTGTCATCAGAGCCGCGGCATCGCAGGTTTCCACCTTCTAGGCGTCGAACCCAAAGACGATTCGGTGGATGCACTCGAAGTTCCGATGTCTCCTCACTTGCACGCAGAGTTGGAGCGAAGAAAGCCTTATGTTGAGGCTCTCGCGGCGGGCAAAGCTCCCAATGAACGTCGGCTTTCACCCGAGCACACGCCTCTAGACAACGGGCCCGGCGCTCGCTGCGGGCTCGGGGATCCGAGCTTCGCGGCATGGACTTGCGCGGCGGGGCTCCGTTGCGTCAACCATTTTGATTCCGAAGTGGGAGAGTGCGAGCCAGCGACGGGGCCCAGCGTTGGCGATGCCTGCGAAAGTGGCCCCATCACCGCCAACGTCAATCCCCGCAAGGACAGCGTGCGTCTGCTCGGAAAGGCAACCTGTGGCGGTGGCGGCGTGTGTGAAGGAAACGGCGTTGGTTTCCCCGGTGGGCTCTGCTCGGGCCCCTGCGCGGGAATGCCACCTCAAGCCACCTGCGGCGGGATCGCACTGCTCACCGAATTCAACGCCTGCCTGGCCGCGCAAATCCCGTTTGAACGCTGCGTTGCTGATCACACCCGCCCCGGCGCGCTACGCGCCTGCGATTTCCACCATCCCTGCCGTGACGACTATGTCTGTGCGCGGGGCGCTAACGGCGGCATGTGCATTCCCCCGTATTTCACCTTTCAGCTCAGAATCGATGGCCATCCGTTGTGACTTTAGAGCCACTTGACCCATTCCGCCCAGGTCGACGTGTATTTGCCAGACGCCCTTTGGCGCAAGCTTCATCCGGTGCGAAAACGCTCGTCATTCTGGGTGCGCTACGCGCCCTGGGTGCGCTACGCGCCCTGAGCTCCGGTGCGTCTCATTTTGAAGCACCCACCGAGGCCTGCTAGGCACTTGCACGTTTCGGCCGTTCTAGAAGCTTAGAGGCAGTCCTTTTGCTGCGCGCCTTTGAGCTTTGATTCCGTTGTTTTACCCCGTACTTAGAAACAGGCTGCGTGGCTTCGCCGCGGTATGCTTCACGCTGTCTTGTAGCAGCAGCGAGCTTAGCGCCCTGAACGTTGTCGCCGTCGATCCGCCGCAAGGTGACACGCGCACAGCTACACAGGTCAAGATCAACGGCAGCGCCTTCTTCGCGGCAGTGCACGTCGATCTGGACAGCGGACGGGCACCCGCTCTGAACCAGCAATTCCGAGCACGCCTTGGCAACGTGGAACTGACCGACGTGACGCTCGTGAACTCTCGTCAGCTCAACGCGATCGTGCCAGCCATGCTGCCTGTTGGCCACTATTCCTTGCAGGTGTTCGATCCGCATGGGCGGAACGCTATCCTAGACAATGCGTTTGAAGTGATCTCGAAAACTGCCAACAGCGCGGGGGGTTTTGGTGGAACATCGGGCGGATTCGGGGGCGCCCTTGTGAGCGGTGGAGCAGCCTCGGTGGGTGGCTCCGGAGGCAAGGGCAATTCAGGCGGATTCGGCGGTACGGGCGCGAATGGCGCAGGCGGCACAGGCGGTGCGAACAGCGCGGGCGGCACCGTCGCGCTTCCTCCAGGAACCCTCGCATCCACCTTCGTTGATGACTTTGAAGACGGTGTCGTTAATCTGAAATGGCTCGTGACGTCGCCGGGGATTGGGTGTAACGCAACCGAATCAAACGGCACCTATTCCTTCAAGCTTGCAGATGTCGACCGCTGCTCTTTGACGACGAGCAGCGCGTATGATCTCCGAAACGATGCGGTGAGCCTTTCGATTTCGCCCATCACCAATTACTACCCTCCGTTGAAGTTCTTCTTCCGCATTGTGGGTATCGGTGGAAACTTCGCCGAGCTCGCGTTCCAAGATGGTCAGTTCGTCTCTTCCTACAGCGTGAACGGGATGACGACGGTCCTCAATTCTGCCTACGACCCTGCCCCCGATTACTGGCGCATTCGCGACGCGAACGGCACGCTTTTCCTTGAGAGCTCAGGAAGTGGCAGCAGCTGGGATATCGAGCAAAGCTTCCCGGAGCCGTTTGACGTGGCACGCGTTCAGGTGTCCTTCGGCGTAGATATTCAGGCAAAGCTCCCGCAAACCGTCGGGATCAGCGTCCGGGCCTACAATACGTTGCAGTAGTCGGCCAGCGAAACCGGTGGTGGTGACGTCCCCGACCCAGGAAGAAGCACGCCTTGACCCATCCTGGCGACGCACCGCGAGGTCATGCTACTCTCCTCTTTGTGCGCCCCAATGTAGCGCCCTGCAAACGTGCGCTAGCAAGCATCTGGCAGGAATTCCCGGGCCTTGAGCTGGCCCTGGTTTTCGGTTCTGTGGCCCGAGAACAAGCCACCGAAGAGTCCGATCTGGACATTGCCGTAGTGGGCAAGAATATCGACGTCTTGGAACTCACTCGGCAGGCCGAGCGATGAGTGAACCGCGAGGTCCAGGTCGTGGTCTTGGACGATGCTTCGATTGTGCTCTTGAGCGAACTGGTGGCAGAGGCTTTGCCTTTGTACGAACGAGCCGATGGTAGCTACGCACGTTGGGTCTCGCGAACGCTCCTCCTCCTCGAAGACGATCTCCCTTGGTACCATCGCCAACAGGCTGCTTGGCTGAAGCGCGTCGCTGAAGAGGGTCTCTGATGGTGAAAAGCCTGACCTCATCGCGACCAAGCTGATTCAGCTTCAGGACCGCCTGGTTGCCCCAAGCAAGAACCTAGGCCAAAGCTTCCTCAGACTTCATGAGTCCGGAGTCATCGGTCAAACCGTGCTTGAGCCGATGCAACGCGCAGTCGGGTTACGCAACATCGTGGCGCATGGTTACGAACGAATCGCTCCAGCGCTCGTCTACACCGCAGCCACCGAGGGAGCATTGGATCTCCAGGCTTTTGGCAGCGAGGTGGCGCGCTGGCTTGAGCGGCGAAGAGCTTGAGGCAGCCGGCCATTTCTGCAGCAACTCCGATTTTCTCGATGGCAAGGCCGATTGCCGCTGACAACCCGGATCGAAACGACTAGCGTCTGAACATCTGACGAATTCGTTCACGGATTTTCCCTTCATTCTGAGCCCGCCCATGACCGCATCTGAAACCGAACGCCGCGAATCGATTTTGGAGGCTGCCGAACGCCTCTTTTGCCACTACGGCTCAAGCAAAACAACGATCGGCGATATCGCGAAAGAAGTCGGCATCGGCGTGGGCAGCGTTTACCTGGAGTTTGACTCGAAAGACGACATCGTGCTTGAGCTCACCCGTCAGCGGCACCGTGACGTGCTTGAAGCGATGCGCCAGGCAGCGCGCGAAGGAACGTTTGCCGAGCGGCTCACGCGCATGCTCTTGGCGCGCACTCAGATCCTCTACAAGTTTGCGGAGCTTGGAACGCATTCTTGTGACCTCGTGCAGTGTGAATCTGAACCGCCCAAGCACTGGGGTGCCACTTCTTCGGATGAGGAAGTGACGCTGATCGCAGCGCTGATTGAGCGTGGCGGACGCGAAGCAGAATTCGCAATGCACAACCCGCGTGCCACGGCTGAATTGATTCTGCGTGCGTGCGCGAGCCTCACTCCACCTTTGCTCTTCCGACATAAAGAGCGCGACGCAATGCGTGCCGTTCAAGATCTTGTGAGCTTGCTGCTCATCGGCATTGTTGCGCGCCCGCGTGCATCGGCCACGGCAGCATCCGCTTCGCCTCGGCGCCAGCGTTTCGGCAGTCGTTGAAGGGAATATGCGGCAGTGCTTTCAGTTTGGGGAGCCCCAGCAGACTCTTTATTTTGGGGCCTTGACTGTGTGTTGAAGAGATTTACGTTTCGTTCATCATTCAAGCCCTCCCCTTTGAGCCGCTGATTTTCCGGGCCGTCGGCGTCCGCGGCTCTCCCTGAAAGGTCAGTATGTCGATGCTTCGTGATGGCGCCCCGGTTCCCCAAAATCCCTTCCCCGTACTCGCCTTGCGTTCGGGGGTCGTTTTTCCTGGCACGACGCTGACTCTCACCGTCGGGCGGTCCAGCTCAATTGCTTTGATTCGCAAACTGCACATCGGGGACGTGATTGGCGTCGCCACTCAGCGCTCCGCCAACACCGTGGAGCCCCAAGCAGAAGACCTTTTTGGGACGGGAAGCTTTGCAAAAGTTGTCCAGATCGTGCGCCAAAGTGACACGCGCTTTCAGGTTGCACTCGAGGGTCTGGGGCGTGCCTCGTTTTCCAGTTTCTTGGCTGATGGCCCCTTCTTGCAAGCTCACGGCGAGCTCTTGCCTGAAGTCCACGGGGACACGCCCGAGGCGCAGCTTTGGGCCGAACAGCTCGCACAAAAAGTTTCACAAACTTTGTCGCACAATGGAGGCGCGCTCAGTGAGCAAAACCTCAAACATCTGACACCATCCGAAGCCGCCGATCGCGTAGCTTCAATGCTCCCTATCGAAACGGAACAAACGGTGGCCGTGCTGGCCGAGGCTCGTGTGCCGGAACGCTTGCAGAAAGTGCTTTCGCTGCTGAATGAGGCACAAGTACGCTCGGAGCTTAAAGAGAAGATCGAGAAGAATGTGCGCGAGCAATTCGGCAAGCATCAGCGTGAAGCGGTGCTCCGCGAGCAGTTGAAGGCCATCAAGAAAGAACTCGGCGAAAAAGAAGGGGATGATGTCGAGAGCCTGCGAGAGAAATTTGAGGCGAAGGGTCCACCTGCCGAAGTGAAGGAGGTCTTTGAGCGCGAGCTCGGGCGCTTGGAGTCTGCGCAGGGCCCCGAGGCATCCGTTATTCGGAACTATCTGGATTGGCTCGCGGAGCTGCCCTGGAACGTGCGTGCCGAAACGCAGGATGATCTCGACGCGCTTGCGGCTCAACTCGACCGCGATCACACTGGGCTTGAGGATGTCAAGAAGCGCATCCTGGAGCACATGGCCGTGCACAAGCTCTCCGGCAATAAGAAAGGCACGATCTTGTGCTTGGTCGGCCCGCCCGGAGTTGGCAAAACGTCACTCGGTGAATCCATCGCACAAGCGACCGGCCGACCCTTTGCGCGTATTTCGCTCGGTGGCGTGCGCGATGAAGCGGAAATCCGTGGGCACCGCCGCACGTACGTCGGCGCATTGCCCGGACGCTTGATCCACGCGCTCCGCAAGTTAAAAGCCAAAAATCCAGTCATCTTACTGGATGAGATCGACAAACTCTCCGCTGGTTATTCAGGGTCGCCCGAGGCCGCGCTCTTGGAAGTGTTGGACCCCGAGCAGAATCATACCTTCTCGGATCACTACATCGAATTGCCGTTTGATCTGAGCGAAGTTCTGTTCCTGTGTACCGCGAACACACTGGAAACGATCGCGGCCCCGCTCCGCGATCGGCTCGAAATAGTGGAACTGAACGGCTACACACCCGAAGAGAAGCGCCAGATTGCCCGCAAACACCTGATCCACAAGCGTCTAGAAGAAAGCGGGGTTCCCGACAATACACTCACGATTACGGACGGCGCCTTAGACTCGATCATCACGCGCTACACCCGTGAAGCCGGGGTGCGCCAGTTGAGCCGCGAGCTGATGCGTCTGATCCGTTCGGTGGCGCTCAAGGTGGCTCGCCATCACGCCGATGAGCCCCTCAAGCTCAACGTCGACACCCAACAAATCAAGGAGTATCTCGGCAAGGCCCGTTTCGACACGGATTTGATCGAAGGCCCGCAAACGCCAGGTATCGCCACAGGCCTGGCCTGGACACCCTTCGGCGGTGACATCCTGTTCATCGAAACGTCGAAAATGCCTGGTAAAGGTCGCGTAGAAATCACAGGGCAATTGGGCGACGTGATGAAGGAGTCCGCTCGCGCAGCGCTCAGCTATCTGAAGAGCCACACCAAGGAGTTGGGAGTCGCTGCCGACACCGTGGATCAATTCGACCTCCACATTCACGTGCCCGCTGGCGGTGTTCCCAAGGATGGGCCATCCGCTGGAGTCACGATCTTCACGGCACTCGTTTCCTTGCTCACCGATCGGTTGGTGCGTTCGGATACAGCGATGACCGGCGAATGCACGCTGCGGGGGCGAGTGCTCCCGGTGGGCGGAATCAAGGCAAAAGTGTTAGCCGCGCACCGCTCGGGCATTCGGCGCGTGATTCTGCCCAAGAAGAATGCGCCCGATTTGGAGGATCTGCCGGCAACAATTCTAAGCGAAATGGAAGTCGTGCTGGCGGAAGATATGAGCGAGGTGCTCGCTGCGGCGCTAGAAGCTCCCCGCAATTCAGCGGGTGTGCTCCAGGCACCTGCACCAGGCACGCTCGAGAACCCGCTCGCTGACGTAGGGGCGTAAGCGCTCGACCGACATTGCTGCGGCCCTTGGCCAACTGGCATCCGCTAGCGGCGTTGAGAAGCTGTGGCTGCGCTTGGTCCCAAACTGAGCTGCCGTTGGCTTCATGTC
>Ga0209591_10009060_pt1 | contig 10796 bp, 10 predicted proteins | sample MAT01_FD_187207 | JGI IMG/M metagenome (GOLD analysis project Ga0209591, IMG submission 187207) | Freshwater microbial communities from Lake Fryxell liftoff mats and glacier meltwater in Antarctica - MAT-01 (SPAdes) (version 2) | ecosystem: Environmental > Aquatic > Freshwater > Ice > Liftoff...
TTCTATTGGCAGGGCGGTTTCTTTTCTCGCCCCCGCAAGGCTCTGGCTGCGGTCTCTGGTAGCCAGGGCAGCAAGCGCCATTACCTGTGCGGGTTCGGCCCGGGCAGTCATGTCGATGGCGGCATCGGTCAACAGGGCGGCATCTTCTGCGGCCAGGAAATCGCTCGGCAGGGCCTTGCCTGGCGGGCCAGCGGCGGCTGGCATGCGGGCCACGTCGCCGACCAGAGCTGCGGCGGCTGGCAGGCGGGCCTGGTTGCCCAGAGCTGCAGCCTCGCTGCCCAGAGCCAGCGGGGCGCTCCTGCTGTCAAGCGTTGTTAGTATCAACCCCAGCACGGGCGTCGGTTCGGCAGGCTCGTCCTTGTCATTTTCGGGCTCGCTGGAGCGCCGTGCCGCAGGCTTTGTGGTGGCTTTGTCTGCCGGTATCGCTGAGGTTTCTTCTGCGGATTGGCTGGCCCGCGACATGGCTTCGCCAAAACTGCCGGCTGCCGGGGTATCGGCGTCGTTATCGCGCGCTGCCGGGCGGGTGGATGGCTGCACGGCAGGTTGCACAGACGGGGCAGCGATGAAGGAAGGAAGGGCTAAAGTCATGGTGTTATGCCAGTAAATCTTGGGTTGGATGAACAGAGCGCAGGTAAAACTGCCGGGCCGAGCGCTCGTCGCTGTCGCGCTGTTCTTTCTTGTTGAGGACCTGCAGCTCCTTCTGGCGAACCCGGTCGGCGAGCGTGTCGAAGGAACTCAGGCGGCGCCTGGCAGCCTGCCAGTCGGTCTTGCCGTGCATCAGGCGGTTGTCGGTTTGCTGCGTCATTGCGCGTTGCTGCTCGATGGCGCCATCCAGTGTGCAAATGAAGTTCTGGAAATTGCGCAACTGGGCCGACGCCAGGCCGCTTTGCATCTGCACTTGCAGCTGGTCCAGGTAGTCCTGGCGGTACTGCGTCAGCATGTCCAGCTTTTCTGCAGCGCTGAGATGGGCGCTTTGCAACTGGCCAAGCCGGCGGGTCGCCTCGTCGGTCTTGCTCTGCGCCAGTTCAATCAGGGTGGTCAGCGGTAGCTTGTTGGGCATGGTCTCTCCAGTCGGTGTGGCGGGGTTGTTCAGTTGGCAGCGGTCAGGCGCTGCAGATGGCTGACAGAGGCGCCATAGTCGGTGCGCTCGTGCATGGGCTGCTGCAAAAAGGCCTCTATGGCCGGGTAATGCTTGACGGCCCGGTCGAGCTGGGCGTCATGGCCCGGCGCGTAGGCCCCGACGCTGATCAGGTCGCGGTTGCGCTGGTAGCGGGACAGCATCTGTTTGACGCCACGTACCGCTTCAAACTGGGCCTGATCAATCAGCGACGTCATGGCTCGGCTGATGGAGGCCTCAATGTCGATGGCCGGGTAGTGGCCGGATTCGGCCAGGCTCCGCGACAGCACCACATGCCCGTCCAGAATGGCGCGGGCTGCGTCAGCAATAGGGTCCTGCTGATCGTCGCCCTCGGTCAGGACGGTGTAGAAAGCCGTGATCGAGCCGCCCTTGCCGTCCGCGTCGCAGGCTCCGTTGCCGGCGCGTTCGACCAGTGCCGGCAATTTCGCGAAGACCGATGGCGGGTAGCCTTTGGTCGCGGGCGGCTCTCCCACGGCCAGCGCGATTTCACGCTGGGCCATCGCGTAACGGGTCAGTGAGTCCATGATCAGCAGGACGTTTTTGCCCTGGTCGCGAAAGTACTCTGCCAGGCAGGTGGCATAGGCCGCACCCTGCAACCGAAGCAGTGGCGAGGTATCGGCCGGCGCAGCCACCAGGACGGCACGCGCCATGCCTTCCTTGCCCAGCGTGTTCTCAATGAAGTCCTTGACCTCCCGCCCGCGCTCGCCAATCAGGCCAACCACGATCACATCGGCGCTGGTGTAGCGAGCCATCATGCCGAGCAAAACACTCTTGCCAACGCCGGAACCGGCGAACAGCCCCATGCGCTGGCCGCGCCCGACCGTCAGCATGGCGTTGATGGCACGAACGCCGACGTCAAGCACCTGGTTAATGGGCGCCCGCATCAGGGGGTTGATGGGCTCTGCAGCCAGCGGTACTTCCCGGGTGAAATCAAGCGGTCCCAGCCCGTCAAGAGGCCTGCCTGCTGCATCGACCACGCGGCCCACCATGCCGTCTCCGACGGGTAGCCGTTTGGTTCTGGGGCCCGAGCCGCTGCCTGCTACGGCAGGCGAATGCAGTGCATAAACCCGGGCGCCCGGCAGCAACCCGTCCACGGCACTCAGGGGCATCAGGAGGATCCGGTCACCGGCAAAGCCGACGACTTCTGCTTCTGCCGTTTTTTGTGGGTAGCCGGGCGGCAGTTCAATCAGGCAGTCACTGCCCACCGGCAGGCGCAGGCCGACGGCTTCGAGCACCAGGCCCACAGCCCGCGTCAGTCGACCGAAAGTTTGCACGGGCTCGCTTTTGCTGGCCGCTGCGCGGGCCTCGGCCAGGGCGGCTTTCCAGGCCTGCACATGCGGGCTGGCTGCGGTTTCGACCGGCATGTTCGTCATGGGGCCAGCCCTTTGGCAACGGGTGTGTGTTTTGCCAGCGAGGCGGCTACCCGCGCCCAGCGGGTTTCCAGGCTCGCATCGCGCTCGCCGCTGTTTGCCGTGACCCGGCAGCCGCCGCGCTGAATGGCGGCGTCGCTGCGGATGCGCCAGCCAGCCGTCTGCAAATCGCCGGACAGATGCTCGCCTACCAGCGCCGCATCGTCCGGGTGTAAAAAGAGTTGCGGCGTGCCGATCAGCGCCGGCTCGGCCTGAAGCAGGTCGCGCACCACGCTCAGCATTGCCTGTGGGTCCACGCTCAGGGTCTGGCCCAGCACCTGGCGTGCCAGGTCCATGGCCAGCGCCAGCAGATCATCAGCCACACTGGCATCGGCCACGCGCAGCGCCGTTGGCAGAGCCTGGGCCAGGGCTTTCAACTGCCTGGCCTGTTCGTGCACCGCCGCCATTGCTGCTGCATGCCCTTCGGCGTGCCCCAGGGCGTGGCCCTTGTCATAGCCTTCTTGATGACCGGCTTTTTCGCCGGCCATCCGGGCCTCCAGCCGAAGGGTGTCCATTTCGGCGTCACTTATCCGCGCGACTTTTTCAACTGGCTCTGGCCGAGATACTTCACTCTGACGGGCGAGGGCTGGCAACCCTTCAGCGAAGGAGGTCATTTCCCATCGCTTCCATGCCGCAATTCTGTCTTTTGGGTCCATCACGCGGGGTTCGGCATGGCCCGCCAGGCCGAACCTGCCGGCATCGGGAGCGCGTGACAGGGAGGAGCTGTTATACATAAGCGTCGTCCGCCTGGCCGCCCAGCGTGATTTCCCCGGACTCTGCGAGACGGCGGACCACCTGCAAGATGGCCTTTTGCTCGGTCTCGACCTGCGACACCCGCACCGGGCCCCGCCCCTCGATGTCTTCGCGCAGGGTTTCTGCGGCACGTTGCGACATGTTTTTCAGGAACTTTTCGAGCAACTCCTTCGGTGCACCCTTCAGTGCAATGATCAGCGACTCGGACTCGATTTCCTTGAGGATCAACTGGATGCCGCGGTCCTCTAGCCCAAGCAGGTTCTCGAACAGGAACATTTCGTCGATCATCTTTTGCGCCAGTGTTTCGTCGTGTTCCTTGATGTGCTTGAGCACGCTTTCTTCATCGCTGCTGCCCATCATGTTGACAATCTCGGCGGCCACCCGGATACCGCCCAGCCGGCTGCGCTTGCCGCCTTCGCCCAGCATGTCGTTGAGCACGTCAGTCAATTCCTTGAGAGCCGCAGGCTGGATACCGCCGAAAGTAGCCACACGCAAAACGGCATCCTGGCGCACGCGTTCGGGCAGCTGCGCCAGCACATCAGCGGCCTTGCTCCGATCCATATGCACGATCAGCGTGGCGATGATCTGTGGATGTTCGTCCCGGATAAGTTCTGCCACCTCGTTGGGCTGCAGTTGATTCAGGCGGCTGATACCGTTGGAGTCGCTGGACTGCAGGATGTTTTCAAGCAGATCAGCCGCTTTGTCACTGCCCAGGGCCTTGTTCAAGACCGTGCGCAGATAGCTGCCCGAGTCCAGATGCAGGGCCGAATACTGCTCGGTCTCGATGCGGAACTCATCCAGCACCGCGCTGACTTCGTCCCGCTTGACCTGGCTCAAGCCGGCCATGGCCTCGCCCATGGCCTCTATCTGCATTTGCGACAGGTGCTGCAGCACGCTACCAGCACTCTCCTCGCCAAGAGACATCAGCAGGATGGCGCTTTTTCTCGTGCCATCATCCATTGCTTTTCTCCATCCAGTGCTTGATCAGCATGGCCACCATCCGCGGGTCCTTTGTGGCGGTTTCCCGCGCGTATTGGGTGTTGTTCTGGTGGCGCTGGTTTTCTCTTTCCTGTGCCTGTGCCTGCAGGTCGGGGCCTGCTTCTGCCAAAGGCTCCTGCACTGCGGCGGCTGGCGCCCTTGCGCTCTGTGGTTGCAGGAATGTGCGCAGCAGCGGACGCAGCACGGCAAACCAGATGTACAGGGCGAGTATTGTCAACAGCAAGTATTTGCCAGCGGTTTTGGCCATATCGATGTTGTCTGGCTGACGCCATACCGGCAGCTCGGTGACTTTGCTGACTTCTACCGCGAAAGGGCTGTTGACGACGTTCAGCGTATCGCCGCGTTCGCGGTTGTAGCCCATGGCTTCCTTGACCAGGTTTTGGATCTGCTCCAGCTCGGCCGCTGACAGTGCCTTGGCCGTAGGCTTGCCGTCGGCACCAGGCCCCGCGCGGTAGTTGACAACCACTGCCACCGACAGGCGCTTGATGCCGCCCGAGCTCTGCTGCACGTGGCGAATAGAGCGGTCCAGCTCGTAGTTGGTGGTCACGTCTTTGCGGCCATTCCCCGAGGCTGCCAGACTGCCCGGTGTGGAGCCAACGCTTTTCATTTCTGTGCTCAGCTTGAGCTGGCCGGGCCCCGGTACATCGGTTTTTTTCTGCCCCGCAGGGTCTGTGGCTATAGGGGCTGTGGGGCTGGGCGTGGGCTGGTTGGACAGCGCGCCGGGAACGCCACCCGGCGGGATGATGCCCTGCTGGGTGGACTCACTGAGCTGTGAGCTGCGGACGGCGGCGCTGCCCGGGTCCTGGTTCGGGCGGTATTTTTCTTCAGTGTTTTCCGTCGTCGAAAAATCAATGTCTGCCGTGACCTGGGCATGAACATTGGCTGTACCCACGATGGGCTGCAAAATGGCTTCAATGCGGCGGATATACGCATGCTCGATCTCCTGCGAGTATTTGAGCTGGCTTACATCCAGCCCGCGCGTGCCAGCGTTGGCTGCCGACAGCAGGTTGCCAGCCTGGTCCACCACGGTAATGCTTTTTGCCGACAGCTCGGGCACGCTGCTTGAAATCAAATGCACCACCGCGCTGACCTGGCCTTCATCAATCGTGCGGCCGCGATGCAGCGTCAGGACCACTGAGGCGCTGGGCTTTTTCTGGTCGCGCACAAACAGCGAAGGCTTGGGCAGCGCGAGGTGAACCCGCGCTGACTCCACCGCCGAGATGGAGTTGATCGAGCGTGCCAGCTCCCCTTCGAGGGCGCGCTGGTAGTTGACCTGCTCTGCAAACTGGCTGGTGCCGAACTTCTGGTTGTCCATCAGTTCAAAACCAACAGTCCCGCCTTTGGGCAAGCCCTGGGCTGCCAGCTTCAGCCGGGCCTCGGGTACCTTGTCGGCGGCTACCAGCAGAGCGCCGCCGCCAGCGTTGAACTTGTAGGGGATGTTCATCTGCTGAAGCGAGGCGATGATGGCGCCACCGTCACGGTCAGACAGATTGCTGTAAAGCACGCCGTAATCAGGTGTCCGGCTCCAGAGCCACAAAGCTGCAACGACGGCCACCACGGCAGATATCCCGATCGCCGCAGGCAATCGCGGATTGGCGCGCAACTGGTCAAGCAGGCCCACGGCTTTTGGCTCTGTTGCATTTGGACCGGGTATGGCGCTGGCGGCAGAACTCATGCGTTTACCCGGCTACAAGTGCGGCTCTGGCCGGGAGGGCTGTATAAAGTGGAAACAATGGCGACTTGTGGCATACGGCCGTGGTTCGGGGGAGGAGTGAAGCTGCTGGGTTGGCCAGGTAAACCCGGCCTCGTGATTTATTGTCAGAGCGCCGGGCTGCGTTTGATCTGCCGAATAGCCGGGGGTTTTGGCATCTTTTGTGGCGATATACGCCCTGACTGGCTGTTACGCTTGAACCCTTCAAACCAGGAATGGGCACCCGCTGCCCGGCAAAACACCATGTCTATAGCCTCCATTGAATCCGTGCTGCAACAAATGCGGTCTATCACTCAAACGGCGCAGACGGGCGAACGCAGCGCTGCCGCGTCAGGCGTCGAGGCCGCTGGTGGCGGCTTCGCCAGCGAATTTAAAAAGTCGCTGGACCGCATCAGTAACGCACAGCAGCAATCGGCCGGCCAGGCCCGGGACTTTGAGCTGGGCAAGCCTGGGGTTGCGCTAAACGACGTGATGATCGACATGCAAAAAGCCAGCATCGGCTTTCAGATGGGCCTGCAGGTGCGCAACAAGGTAGTGCAGGCGTATCAGGAAGTCATGAGCATGCCAGCTTGACAGGCTGGTTTTATATTTAATTTGATAGCAGCTTGCGCCCTAATATACTGGGCTATATGCCTATTTGATGCTTTTTTGGGAGCGAATTTCGGGTTACACCTGCGGCTAACCAGCCCTACCAGGTCATCAACACAGAGCTTGGTTCCCGGTAGCCCCGTAGGTCGGTTTAGCCAAAGGCGTAACCCGACATCTGCGATCCCGCTTGCATCCGGGAAATGTCGGGTTACGCTTTGCCAGCCCGACCTGCATCGCGAACCCACCACAGCCCATGCACTACCGACGCGCATTCGCCCCCGGAGGATGTTTTTTCTTCACCTTGGTCACCCACCGGCGGCGGCCGGTTTTTGCCAGTGCGCAGGCTGTAGGCGTTTTGCGCAGCGCTTTTTGCAACGTACGCCAATCGCGCCCCTTCGACATCGACGCCATCGTGGTCCTGCCCGACCATTTGCATTGCATCTGGACCTTGCCGCCGGGCGATGCTGATTTTTCGACCCGCTGGCGCCTGATAAAAACCTGGTTCACCAAGAACTGCGCGAGCCAAGCCATCGATCCAGGCCATCGCGCACAGGCCATGTGGCAGCAGCGCTATTGGGAGCACCAGGTGCGCGACGACGCCGATTTTGCCCGCCACGTTGACTACATTCACTACAACCCGGTCAAGCACGGCCTGGCCCTGTCGGCAGGGGATTGGCCGTATTCCAGTTTTAGCCGCCATGTTGAGGCCGGGGTCTATTCCGCCGATTGGGGCCAGAGCGCAATAGATTTCGAGGGGATTGGGCAGGAATAGGGCGCAGATAGGGCGGGGATGTCGGGTTAAGCCCTGGGGCTAACCCGACCTACAAGATAAATTTGATAGCAGCTTGCGCCCTAATCTATTGGGCTAGATGCTTATTCAGTGTTTTTTTGGGAGCGGATGTCGGGTTACGCCCTGGGGCTAACCCTACCTACAAAGCCAGGCCCGGTTGCCGTAATTCTTACCGTAGGTCGGGTTAGCCAAAGGCGTAACCCGACATCCCCAAACCCGGCACCCATCACCCGGCCGGACTCACAAAAACAAAATAATTGCCCCCAGCCCTAAAGGTTTTGGAACAGCTGACCGATAACCTGAATAACGGTGGCTTGCAAGCTGTGCAAGCAGGTAAGGCCAGCGTGACGGCAAGAAGCCGGAGTCCATTAACTTAATACAGGAGCTCCTCATGGGCCAAGTCATCAACACCAATTCGCTTTCCCTGCTCACGCAGAATAACCTCAACAAGTCGCAAGGCGCGTTGAACACCGCCATCGAGCGCTTGTCGTCTGGCATGCGCATCAACAGCGCCAAAGACGACGCCGCCGGTCAGGCGATTGCCAACCGTTTTACCGCCAATATCAAGGGTTTGAGTCAGGCGCAGCGCAATGCCAATGACGGTATCTCGCTGGCGCAAACCACTGAAGGTGCGCTGACCGAAGTCAACAACAACCTGCAGCGTATCCGTGAATTGGCCGTGCAGTCCGCCAATGGTTCAAACTCAGCCGCTGACAAAGCGTCAATTCAGGCTGAAATTACCCAGCGTCTTTCTGAAATCGACCGCACCTCGGCGCAAACCGACTTCAACGGCGTCAAGGTTCTTGCCAGCAACAATAAGCTGTCGATTCAGGTCGGCGCTAACGACGGAGAACGCATCGACATCAACCTCAAGAAAATCGACTCTGCCAGCCTGAAAATGACCGGCTTCTCGGTGGCGAGCAATGCGCTCAACGTCAGTGCCGCGAATCTCACAGTTGACCCTGGCGTTGGTGCGCCAGTCCCAACAGATTTGAGCGCAGTCGCCACGGCTCTGACAACGGCTACGGGCTCCACGGTCAGTGCTGCTGACTTGTCCCTGCACAACGTTCTCACTGCTGCAGGTGCGCCGACAGCGACGTTTGTTGTGAGGCAAGGTGAAAATTTCTTCGCTGCATCAGTGGCTCCAGCCACCGGCGTCGTTCAACTAAACACGGCTTCGGTAGAATTCACTGACCCCGCCAATGGCATCACTACAGCAGTCGGACTGACAGCCCAGCCTGTCAGGGTCGGTACCGCTGCTGACGGCACGGTGACCGCCTTTGTCAGTATTCAGGGTAAGAACTACGGGGCGATTGGCATTCAGGCTGCGTTGGTCGACACAGCAGCTGCCGGCAGCGCCACGGTAGATGGTACTGACATCATACTTAGCGGCAATAGTGCAACGGTTGCTACAACGCCTACCGCCCAATTCGCTGGCGCAGCTTCTGGCAATCAGCTGAAGACGATCGACGCTGCTCTGAAGCAGGTCGATGATCTGCGCGGTGCCTTGGGTGCGGTACAGAACCGTTTTGACTCGGTGATTTCCAACCTGGGCACCACCATCAACAACCTGACTTCTTCACGCTCACGCATTGAAGATGCCGACTACGCGACTGAGGTGTCCAACATGAGCCGCGCGCAGATTCTGCAGCAGGCTGGTACCTCGGTGTTGGCCCAGGCCAACCAGACGACCCAGGGTGTGTTGTCACTGCTGCGTTAAGCGACGAGAAAAACGTAGCCGGATCGCAGGTCGAGTTAGCCCCTTCGGGGGCGTAACCCGACAGATACCGGAATGGTCTCAGAGGTCAGGTTTGCGCATCGTAAAAAGAAGATGTCGGATTACGCCCTTTGGGCTAACCCGACCTACGAGGTTACGAGGTTACGAAGCTACCCAGTGCAAACCTGCGTTAGCCAGTCCCGCTTGATGTTTCAGGCGTGAGTGCCTAGCGATTCCCCCAAGGAGAATAAGCCATGACAATTTCTGCTACCTCCCCAAGCCCTGGCCCGGTCCAGAGCCAGATCCCAAGCCCAGGCCGTGAGCCTGCAACGGTGATGCCAGCTGCAGCACAAGCCCCCCGACCAGCCGAACAGGTGCGTGATGCAGTAATGGAAGCAGTAGCCCTGGAGCAAGAGAAAAAAGCCGCAGAAGTCACACCCCAGCAGGCCAGTGTCGCGCTCGATGAGATCAACCAGAGCCTTCAAATGGCGTCCATCGGGGTGCGCTTTGAGTTTGACAAGGAAGCCCGCACCATGATTACCAAGGTGGTGGATGTGGAAACCGGCGAGATGATTCGCCAGATGCCAAATGAAGAAGTGGTGCGCATATCAAAAGCGCTGGGTCAGCTGCAAGGCCTTTTGGTGAGCGATAAGGCTTAGTTCAAACCGATCAAGGAGTCAGCATGTCATTCAGTCCAAAGCCAGACCAGTTTGCCAATGAGCGTCAGCCCCTGGCTGCCCTGGCGGCCCTGGAGGAGATTAACCAGAGCTTGAAAATTGCTTGCATCGGCTTGCAGTTTGAGTTTGACGACGCCTCGGGCCAGATCGTCGCCAGGGTGGTGAACGTGGAAACGGGCAAGCAGATACGTCAAATGCCCTCTGAAGAGCTGATGCAACTGTCCAGAGTTCTTGGAAAATTGCATGTTCTCCTGGTACACCAGGCGATCTGCCGCAAGGCGCAGTTGAGAGAGCAGTCCCGTGTGCCTGCGCCGACGCGCTGGAGCAACTCACTGGGGTCGCTGGGCGTGCCAGGGCGGTAGGCGGGCTAGCTCAAGCCGGTCAAGATTTAAACGTCATTCAAGGAGTCAGCATGGCAATTTCAAGTTTGGGAATAGGCTCCAACCTTGACCTGAGTGGGTTGCTGGACAAACTCGCCGCAGGCGAAAGCCAGCCGCTGGTGGTGCTGCAAAAGCGGCAGGTCAGCTTTACCGCCAAGTTGTCTGCCTACGGTACGCTGCAAAATGCACTGAGCAGCTTTCAGGCGGCAGCCAGCAAGCTGGCAGATGCCAAACTGTTTCAAGGCGTCAAGGCGGCATCAAGCGCTACTGACGTGCTGTCGGCCACAGCCACGGTCACAGGAGCCGTGGGCAGTTACGCCGTTCAGGTAACGCAGTTGGCGCAGGCGCAGTCGCTGGCATCTGGCGGCGTGGCCAGCACCTCTGCGGCTATAGGCGCAGGCGGCGCGACGACTGTGACCATCGCTTTCGGCAGCATTGCTGGCACCCTGGATGCCCCCACCGGTACGTACAACCCTGGCGCCACCTTTACCGCTGATAGCGCACGAACGCCAGTGGCGCTCACCATCGACAGCACCAACAATACCCTGGCGGGCATCCGGGATGCGGTCAACAAGACCACCGGCATCGGCGTAACCGCCAGCATCATTAACGACGGAACCACCAACCGGCTGGT
>Ga0209591_10009067_pt1 | contig 10789 bp, 10 predicted proteins | sample MAT01_FD_187207 | JGI IMG/M metagenome (GOLD analysis project Ga0209591, IMG submission 187207) | Freshwater microbial communities from Lake Fryxell liftoff mats and glacier meltwater in Antarctica - MAT-01 (SPAdes) (version 2) | ecosystem: Environmental > Aquatic > Freshwater > Ice > Liftoff...
GAGCAATATCAGGGAATAAGCGGGCAGTTCGATCGGTGTGTCGATCGCGATCGTCTCTTCTTTGATGCCTTGCTCAGATAATAGACGGGCGGTGGGCTGACTTTGAATGGATGGGTTCATGGTTAAGTCCGGCTCCTTTAGGGGTAATTCGCTATCGAGGACAAAAGATTTCTAAGCCATTAACCAATGTAGGTATTGCATTCCAAAATCCGGTGATGCTGCCTTGGCGCAATACATTGAACAATGTCATGCTGCCTTTGGAAATCGTGCCGCCTTACAAGCATGAGTTTGGGCAAAAGAAAGATCAATTCATCCGCATGGCGCAAGATTTATTGTCAACGGTACGGCTGCAAGACTTTCAAAAGCAATATCCCTGGCAGCTATCAGGCGGAATGCGGCAACGGGCTTCTCTGTGTCGATCGCTGATTCACCAGCCCGAAATCTTGCTGCTAGATGAACCTTTTGGCGCATTAGATGCCTTCACGCGTGAAGAAATGTGGTCGATGCTGCAAGCCCTATGGATGCGGGTCAAATGCGTGGCGATCTTGATTACCCACGATCTGAGAGAAGCGGTGTTTTTATCCGATCGCGTGTTTGTCATGAGTCCCCGCCCCAGCACCATCATTTACGAGGTCAAAATTGACTTGCCGCGACCCCGAACTTTAGAACAGGAAGTATCGGACGAATTTAATCACTATTTCTCCACCATCCGTAGCCACATTCATCACAACTAGACTACTCAGCCTAAATCTTGGCAGATTCGATTAGCCCCATTCACCGACTTCAACCATGGAAAAATTTCTTAAATCAAAATCAGCAGGATTTGTGCTGCCCTTCATTGCAACAGTGCTTTTGTTTGTTGTGTGGGAGTTAGTCGTTCTGATCTTCAAGATTCCAGCTTTCAACTTGCCTGCGCCATCTAATATTCTTCGGGCAATGATAGAGTTTGCTCCCCAGCTTGCAGCAAACTCCTTGCGGACTTTATGGACAACCCTGGCAGGCTTTTTTCTGGCAATTGTGGTTGGTGTTGTTTTGGGATTTATGATTGGCTATTCCAGAGTGGCATATCTAACGCTGTATCCTCTCCTGGTGGCATTTAACACAATTCCTAAAGCGGCGATCGTTCCCTTGCTGGCAATTTGGTTTGTTGCTAACGCAATTCCAGCCGTCGTTACTGCCTTTTTGCTAGCATTTTTCCCGATCGCCGTTAATGTTGCCCTTGGTTTGGACACCGTCGAACCAGAGATGAAAGATGTGCTGGCATCCTTGGGAGCCTCCAAAGTTGAAACCTTTCAAAAAGTGGGTTGGCCCCACACGCTGCCTTACATCTTTGCTTCATTAAAGATTGCGGCTTCTTTTGCTTTTATCGGAGCCGTGATTTCTGAATCCGTTGCTTCCAATGCTGGATTAGGCTACTTGATTGTCCAAGCGACCTCTGACTTTAACGTGCCGCTTGCCTTTGCCGCCCTTTTAATTCTGGGCTTGTTAGGCGTGGTTCTCTATGGCTTCTTTATCTTTATTGAGAAAAAGGTGATCTACTGGGCACGATGAGCCAAAATCATTAATCAATGGCTTCAAACGAGAATGATTCAGTTGTGAAAGAGCCGACTCATCTTCAAATCATGTCTAACTTACGGCGGGTAAACCAAGTTGCCATGCAAGCTCGTGCAAAAGAGCACCATCCGTTTGGCGCGGTTTTGGTTGCGCCAGATAATCAAACATTGCTACTGGTTCAAACCAATTTAGATGTCGTGAATCATGCTCGCAACTTTTGGCAATCAACTAGATCGAAGCAATGAGATTATCGCCTATCGCCTTGCGAATCAGTAGGACGAAACCATGCCCAATGACGATAGTTTGGATGAATATGTCCGGCTGGCTCGGTATGAGCTTCCGGTTCAACCGTGCGGTTGGTTTGAACGGGTGCGATGCGATCGCGGTTAAAAAGTTTCATAGAATCGCCTCCTAAGCAATGGGGTGAGGTAAGGGGCGTTCCTATTTCGGAGTATTGTGCGACTGAAACAGTAAAAATCTCAAGACTTGGTAGATTGATCCAACAACGCTATATAAAACCGAAAATCGGACGCTTTTGTTTATATCTGTATTGTAAGCTACCGTTTTCTTCTTTGACAGCCTGATCAAAGCTTTTTAAACGTTCGCAAAAGACTCTGTAGAGCTACCACTGGTTAATAAAAGATAAATCTAATGTGCTGAAATTGGTACTCAGCGCCAGGTTGAGGTGTTCCATTGCTTGAACCAGCCATTGCACATTTTCGCGTTTGCTAGATTCGTAATGACTAAACAAAATAGAAAAGCGTTTTTCTAGGTTCGGTTTGACCTTGCGACAAATCAGAACAATTTTAAGCAACAAGCCGGTTGCCATGGCGGGTCCAATATTTGAAAGCAAATCGACAAACACAAAGTGGCTCGGTTTTTGAGAACTCTCCACAACCAAAAAATTGAGCAACTGGCTACAAGTTCTAACGATGAGAAAGTCATTGACGCGATGAGCATTACTTTCGGGCAGGGATGCTTGCAGTTGAGCGTAGAGTTGGTTGTTGAACTGACGATTCCCATACTCTGGATCGACTGAAGCAGTTATGTACTGATAGAGATCATCTTTAAACGAGTTAAAGGAGGGTGTCTGAGAACTGTGAGTTAAAAAGCGTTGCGCTAAATCCCGATAGGTGTCAGATCCCTGGGATTTCCCTGCAAAGTGCTTTACTGCGATACAAAGCTCTTCATCCCCAAGCAGCGTCGGGTTTTTGACAGGCTGTAAAATCCGATTGGCAACATCGGGCAAATTGCTGCGAATAATTTGCGATCGCCGCACTTGGTAAGTCACAAACTGGGACAGGTCAATTTCGTATTTTCGCTCTGCCCTAGCCTTTAAATGGCGAATTGTTTGCTGTTGTTCTAGAGTGCTGCCCTCTGCAACTAAGCAATGATCGTATAGGTAAGGATACCGATGAATCAGTTTGCCTAAGGGAGCGCCCAAAGGATTGGTTTCGGTCTTTTGGCTAGTAACCTGAGCTAAACGTCGCAACGCTAGATATTGCTCACTATCCACAAAGTCTTTAACGAGTTCCCGTAACCGACGAGCAGAGCGCGATCGCCCATACTCTTGTGTAGGACGACCCACCACCGACTCAAAAACTTCTATGAGTGTAGGAATATACGCTTGATATTGAGGGCGAGCCTGCCAGCGATTAATTAAAATATGACAGCAACGATTTAATACAAAGCGAAATTCTTGGTCGGCGGACTTATGAGCCGTAATTTTTTCGAGTGCTGCGCTAACTTGTGCGTCCGGATAATCAGTTCCATCAATAAATAACAGACGAAAGCGCTGCACTAAGTCACTTGGCGGTTCTGATTGTACAAGGTGCAGAAAATGATCATACAAATGCTGTTCTTCTCGTTCAGCTTGTCTGGTGTGGCGGGTTGTCCAAGTACTCACGGTAGAAGTCCCAAATTCAGGCACGAAACAGAAACAAACTCAATCTCTCTGGCGGACTAACTGAAGCTACGGTTTCAATCTTAAGGGGAAGCCGCAGGATTACCAAGTGACAATCAAGCAATTTGTGAATCGACAAGCAGTATCTCAGCTAAAAGGAATTTTTAGTGAAATTCCTTTGATGAATGATACTTAACCTAAACGCTTTGCAGATGTATTGCAAGTCACTTTAAGAAGTGTCTACCACGGGTATCTATTGCTCTATCAGCTTGTTGCGGAAAAGCTGGTAGTATTTGATTCTAGTCGGTGTCCTCAGTGTTTCCACTATCAGAGTGGCTTTTCAAGGATAACTTTGCACACCCTACATAAAGAACCTTGACCGGATCATCATTCCTTAACACAAGGCTTAGGGTTTGCGGGTTAATAGTAGGCTAAACCAAGCGCGTGGTTGCACCCTAAACTAATACCGGCGTATCACTTTCCTGCAAGCCGTTTATTCTTCGCTCTGGCTCAATCGGTGTAGGTTTAGAACATCACTCAGCTTTTTGACTTGAGCAAAAGTACGCTCAAGCTGGTCATGGTTACGGACATCAATTCCTAAATCAATCATTGCTGTTTGGTCAGGAAAGGTTCTGACTTGGGCATTGCGGACGTTAATGTTGTTGTCGGTTAAACGGGATAGGATATCTTTGAGTACGCCCACTCGGTCAATCACAGTAATTTGTATGTCGATTGGGTAGGTTTGTGGACGCTCTCCTTCTTGGATCGGGTTCCAACTCACTGGAACCAAGCGATCGCCCGGAACCTGCTCCACATTTGAACACCCTTGTCGATGGATGGAGATGCCTCGGTTGCTTCGAGTCACGACCCCAATAATGGGTTCACCCGGAACTGGAGTACAACAGCCAGCTAAGTGATACAGCAACCCTTCCACACCAATAATCGGGGACTTGCAAGGGGAAGGCAGCAGCGCTTTGTAGGTTGTTGCTGGCAGCAATAATTGTTGAGGCGCAGGGGCGATCGGCTGTTGGGCTTTGACCGTTTCTCGGAGGCGATTGACTACATGGTTGAGGGTAATTTCTCCATAGCCGACGGCAGATAGCAAGTCATCAACGCTGTGATAGTTACATCGTTCTACGGTTGCTAGCATGGGCGCTGATTTGAGCAAAGCTTCAAATCCATTTTTGCCTAACTCACGCTCTAGCATTTCTCGCCCACGCGCTAGGTTTTCGTCACGATGCGATCGCTTATACCATTGGCGAATCCGATTACGGGCGCTCGTTGTAACTACAAAATTCAACCAATCTAAGCTGGGATGAGAGCTTTTATTCGTCAGGATTTCAATGATATCCCCATTTTTTAAGGGAGTATCTAACGTCGTCATCCGACCATTAATCCGCGTTCCCGCGCAGTGATTGCCCACCTCGGTATGAATCCGATAAGCAAAATCTATTGCCGTTGATCCCCGTCCCAAAGACACCACGTCACCTTTGGGGGTGAACACATACACTTCACCATCAAACAGATCATCTTTGATGCTTTCTAAATATTCCTGAGCATCTTTCAGGTCATTCTGCCAATCTAATAGCTGTCGTAGCCAAGTAAACTTTTCATCTGTTCCGGTCATATTCCCGTTGGAATTGCCTGCCTCTTTATATTTCCAGTGGGCTGCAATTCCATATTCGGCAATATGATGCATTTCTAAAGTGCGAATTTGCACCTCTAACGGTCTGCCTGTCGTGCCCACCACCACCGTATGTAGGGATTGGTAGCGATTGGGTTTGGGTAGACCAATGTAATCTTTGAAGCGTCCGGGAATGGGGCGAAACATATCATGAACGATCGCCAACGCCCTGTAGCAGTCTTCATTGGTTTCTACAATGATACGAACCGCCGCAACGTCGTAAATTTCGTCATAGTTTTTCTGTTGCCGCTGCATCTTTTGATAGATGCCATAGAGATGTTTGGGTCGCCCACTGAGTTCAAATACCTGAACGCCGATGTGCTTTAGGCGATCGCGGAGATTATTGGCTAATTCGTTCAACTGCGTTTCGCGATCGATCCGTTTTTCGGCAACTAATTCTTGAATGCTTCGATACGCTTCTGGTTCTAGATACTTAAACGAAAGATCCTCCAACTCCCACTGCAATCGACCGATCCCCAAGCGATTTGCCAAAGGAGCAAAAATTTCTCGCGTCTCCAAAGCAATCTGACATCGCTTTGCATCTGACAGATGCTCCAGCGTTCGCATATTGTGTAAGCGATCTGCCAGCTTGACCACAATCACCCGAATATCTTGCGCCATTGCGAGAAACATGCGGCGAAAGTTTTCTGCCTGACGCTCAGTTTTGCTAGAGAAATTAAACTTAGAAAGCTTGGTCACCCCTTCGACTAAATGGCGGACTTCCTCACCAAACTGGGCTTCCAACTCATCAGAGGTAATATCGGTATCTTCCACCACATCATGCAGAAACCCTGCCGCAATCATGGCACTGCCACCGCCCAAATCCCGCAATAGCCCTGCTACAGCCACCGGGTGCATAATATAGGGTTCTCCTGATGCCCGATACTGTCCTTGATGGAGGCAGTAGGCAAACTCAAAAGCGCGGCAGATTACGTCCGCATCGGCGCGACTTGTTTGCGCCTCGCTGCAATCGGATGCTACTTGACGAGTGCTTAAGCACTCTTGCAGCCATTCGGGGACAGTAAACTCGGAGAAAGAGGTAGGAGCCGTAAGATTCATGAGGTCGAGCAAGAGATGATAAAAAGCTCAAACAAGAATAGCTGGGTTCACCAATCTAGCTGAGTAGATTAGCTAACGGTGCTAAGGAGCGGCAAGGAAACAAGATCTGAATCGATCGCGTGAGAAATATCTTTGGATTATGCCGTCAATTGTGCAAAAAAGGGACTAAAGACAGAGATTCTAAAGCTTTATCGAAGCAACGCTGATAAAACGGGGAAAATAGATTGCTTGTAAGCATATCTTAGCAATAGGAACAAAATTCCTCACCAATAACCTACAAACTTTCGGTGATTTCTCCTACGCCACTTGCAGTCGAAGCGGTAATTGATAAATCATCAATTAATCCAACAGGCGGGGTAATTTCGAGGCGACGATGGTGCAAATCAACTAGGGGAACGATCGCCATCACAAACGGAATCAGCACAGTCTTTGCATCTGGATCGGGACGCTGCACCTCCAATAGGTGATTTCCAGCAGGAATCAAGCTAACAACCGTCCCTACCAAGGTTTGGGTTGCTTGATCAAAGACTTCTAGCCCAATCAAATCTGGAATATGAAATTCACCGTCTTCTAAGGCAGGGCGATCGCCTTCGGGCACCATTAGGTGAGAATCGCGCAATGTTTCAGCCTCGCTGATGGTGGTGATTCCCTCTAGTTGCACTACATACAAGCCCTTGCCATCTAAATAACGTCCACGTAGCAGTTTAATGGGCTGTGGATCTTTGCTGCCCGATCGGCGGAGCCAGCGTTGACCCGGCTCCAAAAAGCGTTCTGGAAAATCGGTATTGGGATACACGCGCACTTCACCTTTTAACCCTTGTGGTGCAACAATTTTGCCAATTTCAATAAAGCGATCGCTCATGGTAACAAGTTCAAAAAGGGCATGATGGCGATCGTAGTATGAGTTTGGGGCTGTGAGCGCAAAAATCGTGGAGAGCCGAACAAGTCGCTCGGCTAATTTGACTAGATAACGCGCACGAGTCCCACTATTCGCACGTATTGGCAGGTTTCTAAAAAAACGGGCGCTGTGCCCAAATAAATTTTGATGATTCCCAAGTGCCAGACGTTAGCACCAATGAAATCCATAGCACCTGCTGGGGTTTGGAAAATAGTTCGAGTCTCAGTAGTGCAACTTAGAAAATCACCCAGCAAACTCAAAATATAGACCTATTGAGGGTTGAGCTTAGGTAAATATCGACGCATAAAACTTTACAAAGTTTAGTAAGATACAGTTGATCACTAATAAGTATTTATTCTCATTGCCATGCAAGCGGATCAATTTCCTTGGCTAACCGCGATTATTCTGCTTCCTCTCGTCGGTGCTGCCCTTATTCCAATATTGCCTGACAAAGAAGGCAAAAGCGCCCGGTGGTATGCTCTCGGATTCGGTTTCGCAGATCTTGTACTGACGTGTTACACCTTTTGGACTCACTACGACGCAAGTAGCGCTTCATTGCAACTGGTAGAAACCTATCCCTGGGTGCCCCAGTTAGGGCTGAACTGGTCAGTCTCAGTGGATGGTTTATCGATGCCGCTTGTATTATTGGCAGGTTTAGTCACAACACTCTCAATCTTTGCTGCTTGGCGGGTCGATCGCCGCCCTCGTCTTTTCTACTCTTTGATGCTGGTGCTATACGCCGCTCAAATTGGGGTGTTTGTTGCCCAAGACATCCTCCTCTTTTTCATTATGTGGGAAGTGGAGCTAGTGCCCGTGTACTTGCTCATTTCCATTTGGGGCGGGCAAAAACGCCGTTATGCCGCCACCAAGTTTTTAATTTACACTGCGGCGGCTTCCATCTTCATTTTGATCGCTGGACTGGCAATGGCATTTTCTGGCGACACCATCACCTTCGACATGGTGCAGCTAGGGTTAAAAGATTATCCCCTACCGCTAGAGCTGACGCTTTATGCAGGCCTGTTGATTGCCTTTGGGGTCAAGCTGGCAATCTTCCCGCTCCATACTTGGTTGCCCGATGCTCATGGGGAAGCATCTACGCCTGTGTCGATGATTTTGGCGGGTGTGCTGCTGAAAATGGGTGGCTATGGGCTGATTCGTTTCAACCTAGAACTTCTGCCCGATGCTCACGTTTACTTTGCTCCAGTTTTGATAGTTTTAGGCGTAGTGAATATCATTTACGGAGCTTTTAGTTCCTTCGCCCAAACCAATATGAAGCGCCGTCTCGCTTACTCCTCTATCTCGCATATGGGGTTTGTTTTGTTAGGCATTGCCTCATTTACTGATTTGGGTGTCAGCGGTGCGCTTCTGCAAATGATCTCTCACGGATTGATTGCAGCGGTATTGTTCTTCTTGGCGGGAGTGACCTACGATCGCGCCCACACAATGACGATGACCGAAATGGGTGGCTTAGGTCAGGCGATGCCCAAAGTATTCGCCCTGTTCACCATCGGCTCAATGGCATCCTTGGCGCTGCCTGGAATGAGCGGCTTTGCCAGTGAACTGGCAGTGTTTGTCGGCATAGCAACCAGTGACAGCTATAGTGCTAGCTTCCGTACAGTCACCATTTTGCTTGCCGCTGTTGGCTTGATTCTCACCCCAATCTATTTGCTTTCCATGCTGCGGCAAGTGTTCTACAACTCTGGTGAGATGTCTTTCTGTGGCATGAGTGAAGACGACATGATTGGCACAGCCCAGCAGGAAGCCGTTTGCTTTGGTACAAGCTGTGTGTTGCCGGCTGATGCTGACTTTAACGATGCTGTGCCCCGTGAAGTGTTTATCGCCGCTTGCTTTATTGCTTTGATTGTGGGTATTGGGGTCTATCCCAAACTGACCACTAGCTTGTATGACGCGAAGACCGTTGCAGTGAATGCTCATGTGCGGCAGTCTTACTCTGAACTAGCTCAAACCAATCCTCATATCTATGCTCAGGATTTTCTGGTGCCCTCCGTCGGCGAGCCTAAACTCGCTCCTGTTGTAGGGTTGGTCAAGTAATTGCGGCTTGTTTAACCCATCCAGTTTCGTAGCAGGATGAACCACGGTTTGTCCTGCTTCAGTGTGTTGATAAAATACATCCCTCCAAAATATCTCTGCCTCCTCTATCCTCGGACAGACTCTTGCTTAAATGTAGAGCGATTGACACTCACCGGGCTAAAGCCGCGATGATTCTTTAATCAATGAGCCAACTTGCTCAGACAGGATTGCTCCAGCCAAAGTAGAGGTCGATTCTCCTAAAGCGTTGCACGGTTCAAGACCGTAGCTTCCGGTGTGCCCCACCGTAGCCAATCCCCGACGGAGGATGATCAAAGCGGATGCATAGTCTCTTGGCAACACACAACCACACTGACAAGCATGAGTGCGAGTGCTGAGAGATTTTTTAACAATGGCATGACACCTTGGGCATTCTTGGCTTGTTCCAGGTGCTGGAACGGCAATGGTGATCTTCTTGAACACTTTGCCAAAATATTCCAGCCACACTCGGAATAGATACCAAGATGCATCGTTAATCGACTTGGCAAGACAATGATTCCTCACCATGTTTTTGATTCTCAAATCTTCGTAGGCGACTACATCGTTGGATGTGATTACGCATCTTGCCAATTTGATAGCAAAATCTTTACGCTGCCTACTTATTTTGAGATGGCGCTTTCCTAAAATCAGTCTTGCTTTGCCTCTATTCTTCGACCCTTTGACGCGCTTTGAAACCCGCCGTTGAGCCTTCTTCAATCGTCGTTCACCCTTGCGGAGGAAGCGAGGATTTTCTACCGTTTGATTGTTGCTATCAGTATAAAAGTCGGTCAACCCAACATCCAGCCCAATCGCAGTTCCAGATGGTTCAATCTCCTCAGTCCTATCGATTTGTACACAGAACTGAACATACATACCATCCGCCCGTCTTACCAGCCTGACCCGTTTGATTTGGTCAACTGAATAGAAGTTCAGATCGCGTGTCCCTTTCAGTTTTAAGCGTCCAATACCGCACTTATCGGTGAATGTGATGGTCTTTCTGTTTTCTGCCAGTTTCCATCCAGAGGTTTTGTACTCTACTGAGCGGCAATCCTTCTGGAATTGTGGGAAGCCCTTTTTACCAGGAATCCCTTTCTTGCAGTTCTCAAAAAACCGACTGATTGATGTCCATGCTCGTTCGGCACTGGCTTGTCTTGCCATGCTGTTGAGTTCATTTGCAAACGGGAAATCTTTAGCCAAAACCGCGCAGTATTTCTGCAAGTCGTTTTGTCCTGTCCCCTTCACATCCATCCAGAGCCGAAGCGCTTTATTGCGGATGAATTGGGCGGTACGAATCGCGTCATCTACTGCCTTAAACTGGCTTGATTTCCCGTAGGTTTTGAACTCTAGAACTAGCATCGTTACGACCCAATTACGATACTCTTATATTAATACATTCGATATAAACATGGCTGCAAAGACGAAAGAAAAAGCCGTCCTAAAGGAGCGGGGCTTTAGACCCATTAATTTTGGTAAGCTAACAATGCACTTGGATAGAGGCAAAGCACTATGGATCCGTTACCGCTGACTGTTAATCGATCGCAGCTTGACTTAATGCTTAACAGTATCAATCAGGCAACTGAAGAGCTTCAGAATAAAAAAATAGCCGGAGACTTTAGCTCTGATA
>Ga0209591_10009068_pt1 | contig 10789 bp, 8 predicted proteins | sample MAT01_FD_187207 | JGI IMG/M metagenome (GOLD analysis project Ga0209591, IMG submission 187207) | Freshwater microbial communities from Lake Fryxell liftoff mats and glacier meltwater in Antarctica - MAT-01 (SPAdes) (version 2) | ecosystem: Environmental > Aquatic > Freshwater > Ice > Liftoff...
AGCCGTTGCCGATCTCGAGCACGATCGACCCGTTCGGCGTGAGCATCTTCGCGAACGGCTCGGCATAACTCGCGAGCCAAGTGGCGAACTCGGCCCCCGTGCGGTTGCCGTATTTCTTTTCTCGTTGAAGCGGGAACGGCGGGGACGTGAAGACGAGTTGGACCTTCCCACGCCACGGCTCCAGGGCAGCGCTCGGCAGCGCGTGCTCCGCTTGCCCGACGAAGAGTTCGCCGTGCGACGTACGATAAGCCCGTCGAATCGGCGGATGACCGGCATCGAGGCGAACGACCGACCGAGCCATGCGGAATACCCCCACGAATGGGGGGCTCATGGCCATTCACCTCTTCCCTGTCAAGCTCGGGTGCTACTCCTCGTTCCCAAACGGAGTTTGGGAACGAGGAAGAAAAGTTGGCGACCCCCATAGAATCCCCCCATGTCCATCGAACGCATCTCCATCGTCGATTCCCACACCGGCGGCGAGCCGACCCGCGTGGTGATGTCCGGCATCCCCGACTTGGGCCGCGGGCCGCTCGCCGAGCGGGCGAAGCTCTTTCGCCAGCGCCACGACCGCTTCCGCGCCGCGGTGGTGAACGAACCCCGCGGGTCGGAAGTCCTCGTCGGGGCGCTGCTCGTCGAACCGGTCGATCGCGAATCCACCGCGGGCGCGATCTTCTTCAACAACGTCGGCGTGCTCGGCATGTGCGGGCACGGGACCATCGGGCTCGTAGCCACGCTTGCGCACCTCGGCCGCATTCGACCCGGCGAGCACCGCATCGAAACTCCCGTCGGCGACGTGACCGCGATCTTGCACGAGAATGGCCGAGTGAGCGTTCGCAACGTTCCAAGCTTTCGTTACGCCGCGGGCGTCGTCGTGGAGGTGCCGGGATACGGGTTGGTCACGGGCGATGTCGCCTGGGGCGGCAACTGGTTCTTCCTCGAAGGGGGAGCCCGGCAGCGGATCGAACCGGGCCACGTTCGGCTTTATTCGGAACACTGCCGCCACATCAAGGCCGCACTGCAAACCGCAGGGATTACCGGCGAGAACGGCGCGGAGATCGACCACATCGAACTCTTCGGCCATGCCCACGACCCCGCCAACCACGGCCGCAACTTCGTGCTTTGCCCCGGCGACGCTTACGACCGCAGCCCCTGCGGCACGGGCACGAGCGCGAAGCTCGCCTGCCTCGCGGCCGACGGCAAGCTCGCCCCCGGCGAAGTCTGGCGGCAAGAGAGCGTGATCGGCAGCGTGTTCGAAGGGTCGTATGCGAACGGACCCGAGGGGCAAATCATTCCCACCATCACGGGCGAAGCGTTCATCACAGCAGAAGCCACGTTGATCCTGGACGAGCGAGATCCGTTTCGGGATGGGATTTCATCTGTTTAACGAACCGTTCACCCCGCCTTGTAGCGGTACGCCCAGACCGTCGTGCCATCGATCACGGCGAGCACGTTCAAAACCGGATCGACGTAGGCCAATCGCTTGCCGCCCGTCGGCATCGGGTCGCCTTCGGGGGCGAGTTTCGTCCACGACGGTTTGTCCGGATCGTAAGCCCAAACGGTGTTCGTTTCGGTTTGCACGAGTAGGCCGTGGCCGCTGACGGGGTCGTGGTACAACACTGAGCGGGCGTCGTGGCCGTAGGGTGTGATGCCGTCGTCCTTGGCTCCCGACATCACCTTTTTCCACTCCAGCGTTTTCGGGTCGAAGTGGTGCATCGCGTAGTGGCGATGGACGACCACGATCTTTCGCTTTGGGTCGTAGTAACCGATCTGTTCGGGCTCCGCGGCCTCAGCTTCGAATGCCTTGCCGCCGCCGTTGGCTTTCAGGTCTTTCCAGACGTCCTTCTCGTAGTCGTGCAGCCAGGTGCCGTGCATCTGCCAGTTGTTCGCGTGCCAGACGCTGCCGCCGAGTTCGGGGATGTATTCGAGCATCCCGCCGAAGATCGGCACTGGGTAGGGCTTCGGGGCCTTGAACGCTTTCCAGGTACCCTCCGCGGGAAAGAACGCCCACAGCGGCGGGCCGGCGTACAGTTCCGCGGGGTCGCCGCCGAGGTCGCGCACGGCTTTCTTCTGATCCGTGACCCAGGTGTTCATGAACAGGAGTGCTTTGCGCTTCGGGTCGTAGGTAAGCCCCCACCAGGTGTGCGCGATGATCGCGGGGCCGCCGCGCTTGGTGATCAACAGGCCGTTTTTGAACTCCACGTCCGAGGTGTCTTTGCCGAGGTCCGTGTAGCCGCGGGGCAGATCGGGCGCGTAGAGCATCGACCATGTGAGGGAGGGCAGGTCGAACTCCCAGACATCATTCAAGCGGTGCGGAACGGCGTGATTGGCCCCGCAGAAGAGCACTCGCTTACGGTCCGGCGCCCAGCACATCTTGTTGGTGAAGTCGCGGCCTCGCGGGCCGGTCTTGTGCAATTCGTACTTGCGAGCCGTGTCGTTGAACTCGCCGACGACGTCCGCTTTGCCGAGCAGAACCGCACGATTTGCCGGCAGCGCGGCGAGTTTCGCGACGATCTCCGGTTTGGGTTTCAAGGGCTCGTCCGCGGCGCGGCCCAATCGGCTTAAGCCCGCGACGGCGAGCAAGGAACTGCTTTGAAGGAACGAACGTCGGTCGGTTCGCATCGCGGATCCTCGCTTATGCTTTCTTCGGCGGAGTTCCCGCGGGCGGGGCGGGCGTCATCGTGTACAAGTACGCGGTGCCGTTCGATCCCGCGATGGCGAGGGCGGTGCCGTCCGGGTGGACCGCCATGTCGCGGGCGTTGGTGGGGACGGTGACGGTGTGCGTGTTCGCGCCGTCTGCGGGGTTCCAGAACCAAATGCGGCCTTGGCCCCCGCCGCCGGCCCCGACCACGAAGCCGTTGGCGTGGATGTGGACGCCCCAGCCCGTGCCCTGGAAGGCGTCCTTCGGCTTGAGTAGTTTGGGTTTCCCGTCGGCCCAATCGAAGAGCACGGTCAGCGGGTTGCCGACGCCGGCGAAAGCGTTCGAGACGTTCGTGATGCCGATGCAGGCGAGTTGCGTGCCCGAAGCATTGAAAGCGATGCCGCGGACGCCGCCGATGTCGGCCCCGAAGCCGGTGTCGTATTTGTGGAATACCTTCGCATCGAGGTCGCGCACGAGTTTGCCGGTGGCGATGTCCCAGTCCTTGACGGTCCCCTTCAAATCCGCCGAGACGAGCCGTTGCCCGTTCGGGTGGAACGCGACGTTGTAAACGTGCGACAGGTGCCCCTCGAACGTGCGGATCGGCCGGCCGTCGAGCGCGCTCCAGAGCTTGACGAGGTTATCGTTCCCGCACGTTGCGACCGTGGTACCGTCCGGACTGACCGCGACGGCGCGGACCCAGCCGTCGTGTGCGTTGATCGAGTTCGTCGGCTTCGGCGCGTCGTCGGTCCCGTTCCACCAGTGCAGCTTGCCGTGGTAATCGCCGGAGAGGAGCGTGAAGGGCGCAGGCTTGCGAACGAGCGTGGTGGCACCGGCGATCGCACTCGCGGGGATCGCGGCGAGCGGAACGACCGCGGGGTTTTGGGCGACGAACGCCAACCCGCGAGTCCAACTCTTGGGACCGACGAACGAGGTCTTCTCGCCCGTGAGCAAATCGAATCGCTGAATCGTGTCGTCTTCGGAAGCCGCGAACAAGTAGCGCCCCGCGGGGTCGAAGCGGCAGCCGATCAGCGGCCGTCCGTGCTTGAACTCCATCAAGACGCGGGTCTTCGTGGGGTCGATGTTCAGTGTGGGCATTGTGGTGTGCTTCGTGTGGGGCAGGCCTCCCGGCCTGCCTGGTGTTCACGGCAGGCCGGGAGGCCTGCCCCACATGGATTAAGCCAGTATTTCCGCGATCGCGCTCGCCTTGGGGTCCGCGATCGGAATCGGTCGCCCCGCGGGGTGGAAGTTCTTCGTGGGGTCGAGGCCGAGGGCTTTGAAGTAGGTGTGGAACAGGTGCCCGCCGTTGACTTCGCGTTCCGTCACGGCGGTGCCGTTCGCGTTCGTTTTGCCGACGACGGCACCGGCCTTCAATCCGCAGCCGGCCATGGCGACGGACCAGGCTTTGGACCAGTGATCCCGGCCGTACCGGTCGTTGATCTTCGGGGTGCGGCCGAACTCGGACATCACCACGACGAGCGTCGATTCGAGCATCCCGCGGTCCGCGAGGTCGTCCAGCAGCATCGAGAACGGTCGGTCGAATTCGCCGAGTTGTTCGATGTGGAAGTCGAAGTTTTCGTGGTGCGTGTCGTAGTTGGTGTGCGACACCTTCACGAACGAGACGCCCTGTTCGAGCAATCGGCGGGCGAGGAGCATGTGCCGGCCGAAGTCGTGCCGACCGTAGCGGTCCGCGGCTTTCGGGTCTTCGCGGCTCGCATCGAAGGCGTTCGCCTTCGCCACGACTTTTGCCGCTTGTTCAAACGACTCGGTGTACGCCTCGGTTTGTGCGGACTTCCGCGACTGCGCGAACTTCGCGTTGAGCTTTTGGCGGAGCGCTTCCCGTTCGCGATCCGCATCGCTGGTGAGCACCGCGGGGCGGAGCAAGTCCGCGGGGGGCTTGCCGTCGGCGAGCGTGACGGAAGCGAACTTCGGGCCGAGGAACGCGGCGTCGTCCTTGTTAAAGCCGCTGCCGCCGCCGGGCGTGATCTGAACGTGACCGGGGAGTTCCTGCGTCGAAGTCGTGAGCAGTTTGGCCGCGACTGCACCGACCTGGGGGTACTGAATCCCCGGCTCCGTGCGGCGGCCGGTGAGCATGATCGTCGCGCCGCGGCCGTGCTCGTCCTCGGCGGTGTTGATGCCGCGGACGAGGGTTAATCGGTGCATCCGCTTCGCCGCGAGCGGCAGCAGTTCGGAGATGTGAACGCCGGGAACGCTCGTCGGAATCGCGCGGAACGGGCCGCCCGTGTCCGTGTTCGGCTTGGGATCCCACGTTTCGAGTTGGCTCACGCCGCCGCTGAGGAAGATGACGAGCATCCGCTTCTGCGCGGCCGCGAGTTCGCTGGCGCGAGCGTTGAACCCCGCGAACCCCGCGAGGCCCGCTGCGGCGGAGCCGAGGAAGAGCCGGCGGTCGATGCGGTGGTCGTTCGTGCCGCAGGCGTATTCGCAACGTTCCATGATGAAACCTCGAATGAAAACAACCACCCGGTTAGCCGCGACGCGGAGTCTTCGGAGCGGAGCGCGTTCGACCCGCGATCAATGGTTGAACCGAAACTCCGCGCTGGCGAGCATCGCCCAGACGATATCGTTCAACGCGGCCTTGCGGTTCGCGGTGGTTCGCAAGACCTCGCCGATTTCGCGGCGTTCCTCGTCTGCGGGCAATCGACCGTAGACGGTGAGGAACAGTTCCTCGACGACCGAACTCGGCTCGGTCAACTTCCCGGCGCGATCCACGAGCCCGCCGGGCCGCGGCGTGATCAGGGTTCGCAACTGGTCGCCGTGCTTCACGAAGAGCGTTTGATCGAGCGTCGAAACGAAGTCGCCTTCGGGTTCCCCTGGCCGCGTGCCGTAGAACCGCACGAACGGCCCGAGGTGCGGCGCGAGCTTCGCCTGAAGCGCTGGCTCGGTTAAGTTCTTCGCGAGGTCGGCTCGGTAGACATCGGTCAAACCGGTCGCCTGGGTCATCGAGTAGCCGAGTTGCTCGGGGGAAAGCGGCTTGAGGATCGCGACGGCGTAGCGGTCTTCGGCCACGTCCTGCGTCCGCGGCGTCACTTCGCTCGATCGCTGGTAGGTTTTGCTCAACGCGATCTCGCGGAGCAGCCACTTCACGTCGTACTTGTGCTTGGCGAATTCGTCCGCGAGCAGGGTCATCAGTTCGGGGTGCGAGGGCGGATTGGCCGAGTGGTCGAAGTCGAGCGGGTGAACGAGTCCGCGGCCCATCATCATCGCCCAGAGGCGGTTCGCGGCGGCGCGGCGGAAGGCGACGTTCTCCGCCGCCGTGATCGCGGCCGCGAGCTTCGCCAGGCGGCTGTACGCGGGAACGGGCTTCACGTTCTTCGCCGGGGCGACCGCGTATTCCTTCCCCTTGTCGAACTTCGGATCGCCGATGGGCTTGCGACCGGGTACGGCGGGGGCAGTGGTCATCGACACCTTCTTCGGGTCGAACACGCTGATGAAGCTGACCTCGCCTTCGGCCTTCTCGGCGATCACGGCCTTGGCGTCTTGAACCGTGGGGAACAGGAACGTGCGGTTGATGAACGCCTGGATGCCGTAGAAGTGGCTCTGCTTGTAGTCGTCTACGATGGGGTGGTCGTGGCACTGGGCGCACTGCAAGTTCTGGCCGAGGAACAATCGCGAAATGTCTCGCGTGACGATGGTCGGTTCGAGGTCGCGGTCGAGGAAGAACTTCGCCGCGGGGCGAGTCTTCGGATCCGCGCCGTCGCTCGAAAGGATCTCGCGGACGAGCTCGTCGTACGGCTTGTTCGCGGCGAAGGCGGTGCGCAAGAACGTCTGCCATTCGGTGCCGGGGACTTTCGCGTCGCGGCGGCGATCCATCAGCACCACGTCGAAATACTCTTCCATCCGACGGGCATACTCGGGGCTCGCGAGCAATTTGTCGATCAGCTGGATTCGCTTGTCCGTCGAAGTATCGGCGAGGAAAGTTCGGACTTCCGACGCGGGTGGAATTCGGCCCGTGAGGTCGAGCGAAACCCGGCGGAGGAACTCGGCGTCGCTCGCCATCGGCGAAGCGACCTTGTTGTAGTCCTTCAGCCCCGCGGCGATTTGGCGGTCGATTTGTTTATGCAGCGGTTCGTCGGCCCGCGCGCCGGCGAGGAGGACGATGGCGATCGATATTGCCGCGAGGGGGCCCATGCAGATGGTCCCAACGTCTGGTGGAGGGAGAGCGAGATCGCGCGAATCCAGACCGAGCGCACGACCGAGGCAGGAGTTAGCTACTACAACCGTTGCCGGAGCGGGGCTCGTTGTCAAGTCGAAAGCGAAACTCTGCGGAAATCGCGCCCCCACACAGCGACCCAGAGATTAAACTGGAGGCAACTTTCACCCACGGTGACGCGATGACGAAACTGCGGCTCAGTGCCACCGCCGTCCTGAGCTTAGCGATGGGATTGCTCCTCCTCGCGGCCGACCCGCCGCCCAACCCCGTCGGCTACCCCAAGAAGGGCGACCCCGGCGGCGGCATCGGCGCGGTCCGCATCTGGCACGCGGACGGAGCCTACCACCTCCGCACCAGCACCGAAGACAGCGCCGGAACCAAGCAGAAACTGATGGTCTTCACCGGCACGGTCCGCTGCGAAGAGAAGTTGACTTCCGAGGCGAGCAAGCTGGAAAAGGCCGATAAGTTCATCCTGCACAAAGACGGCAAGGGCTTCGATTTCCACTTCGAAACGCACGGTGCGATCAAGTCGATTTCACCCCGGCGGCGGGCGAACGGCAAAACCCTAAAGTTCAAACTGCTCATCGACGCCAAGCCCGCCGAAACGCACCGCATCCTGATCGGTGCCGAGGGCGTCCACCCGGAGAAGGCGGAATTCTCGCTACCGGCGCAAGTCAAGAAGTAATGCGAGTTGAGCCGGGACGCGCGGAGCCCGGCGCACCGCGAATGCGCGGCTGTTTTGGAACGGCTCGGGCCTCACCGCTTCAAGACTTCGTATGCGCCTTGAGCAAACGGCCCGTAATTGGTGCTCTGGATGCCGTTGGCCGTGCTGCTGATGAACGCAGCGGGAGTCGGAACGATTTTCACGCTCACAATGCCGGCTTGTCCAACCTTGAGAACGCCCGCATGAACCGCGGCGGTGCCGAGGTCGGAGTCGCCGGTGTACGGGCCGCTGCCCCAGACGCTGCCGGTGTTGGACCCGGTCGTGCGAATGCGCACGGTGCGGCCGCGGTGAGTCGCGAGCAGTGAGGAGACGCTCGTCGCTTCGACGAGCTCGAAGCTGCCGTCCGCCGGCGCCGCTCCGATTTGTTGAAGGGCAACCACGTCGCTCGCCTTCAAGGTCAGTTCGCCGAATTGGACCGTTCGGATTTGGAAGTTCGTGGCCAGGACCCGGCCAGCGAAACTCGATTCGTCCGTACTCACCAAATCGTAGTCGCGGGCTTCCGTTTTCGGATTGGCCGGCCCCGCTGCGAGCTTCTCTAGAACCTGATCCAAGTACGGGAGCGACTCCGCGTCGGATCGTTTCAAGGCTCGGCGGATGGCGGGGACCACCTTCGGCCCGAGGGCAATCAGCGCATCCTTACCGGTCTGCCGCCGAATCGCGGTATTGGAAAGGACGTCCGCCAGTCCCTTCTCGAAGGCGGCGAGTTCGGCGTCGCTGAGCCGAGCGCCGAACTCGATGCGTCGGACCTCGGCGAAAGGGATCTCCAACTGTCCGTAGCCCGTGTTCATCGTCAACCGCTCGTCGAGCAGAATGAACTTCAACGAGCTATCGTCCGCGAAGCGGACCTCCCAATTGCGGGCGACGGCTTTCGGCTTGGGCGCCGTGCCGGTAACATCCGGCATGGGGAGCGGTTGAAGGAGAACGCCGAACGCGAAAAAGAACCCGGGCCACGGCATCAGGGCAAGCATCGTCGTTCCTCCACGACACGGGCGAGGGCGTTCGGCCAGTGTCGGTCCGCACGGCAAAGCGGTCAAGGCATTTGTCCCGTTGCGACGCCCCGACGCCTCTCACAACGATCTCGTAGGAAACTCGCCATCGTGGGAACATGACTGCGATGATCGCACCGCACTTGCTCTCGGCCGTGGTCCGCCACGCGGAGTCGCTCGCGGCCGGGGCCGAAGTCCCGGACGCGGAGTTGCTGCGGCGGTTCCGCGCGGACCGCGAGGAATCGGCGTTCGCGGAGATCGTCCGCCGGCACGGGCCGATGGTCTGGGCAGTCTGCCGACAGATGCTGCCGAACCCACCGGACGCGGAGGATGCGTTTCAAGCCACGTTCCTCGCGTTGGTGCGTTCGGCGGATCGCGTTCGGAAAGAGTCTGCGTTGGGCGGTTGGTTGCACGGCGTCGCGGTCCGCGTGGCCACGAAAGCCCGGCGATCCGCGGTTCGCCGCAAGCAGCGCGAAGAGAAAGCGGCGGGTGCCGAGGCGAACCAACCCGTGCCCGACTCCGCGTGGGATGGGTTGTTGGCCGCGGTCCACGAAGAAGTGCAGCGCCTGCCGGATTCGCTGCGCACGGTCTTCGTGCTCTGCGACTTGCAAGGCGTCTCGCAACCCGCCGCGGCGGAACGATTGAAATGGAAGCCAGGCACGCTCACGGGTCGTCTTTGCCAGGCCCGGCAAACATTGTTGAGTCGGCTCGCGAAGCGCGGCTTCGCTCCGGCGGTCGGGGGTATTGGCGTCGGGGCTGCGGCCGCGGGGGCGGCGGTGCCGACGGGATTAACCGCAAAACTGTTCGCTTACGTGTCGGCCGCGAGTGACGTGGCGACGACCGTTCTGGAACTCTTGAAGGAGGCCACGCCGATGACGTTCTCGCGAACCAAACTGCTCGCCGCCGCGGTCCTCGTGGCCGGCGGCCTCGCCACCGGAGTCGGGGCGAAGTTCCTGTCCACCGCGGAAGCGCAACTCCCCGGGATTGGCGGGGGAGCGGGAGGCGCCGGCGCCCCGGGTGGAGTCAGTGGTGGTGGATTCAATCCCCTCGGCACGCCGGGCGGGGGGCCTCCAGTAGTCGCAGGAGAAGGGTCCGGCCCCGGGCCTGCGAGCGGGTTCGGAAGCGCGGCGTTGGCCGCGCCGTGGGAGTACAAGTACGAGGACAAGCCGACGACGCGGGACGAGTTCATCAAGCTCGTGGACCTCTACGGCGTACACGGCTGGGAGTTCGCCTGCGTCGTGGAAGGGCTCGCCAAAGACGTCGCGAAGCCCGGTTCGCCGGGTACGACGAAAATCCGGCCGCTGGTCGTTTTCAAGCGGGCCACACCTACGGGCGGGACGACGTCCGGGGGCGGTCGAGGCGGCTCGGGTGGGGCCGTTCTGGGAACGGGTTCCCCTTCGATACCGAAGGGCTCGATTCCCGCGATGCCGATGGGTCCGCCGCCGCTCGCTACCCCGGCAAAACCGGAACTGCGCAAACTCCAATTCCAGTACGCGGCCGCGGAAACCGTCGGCGGGCACATCACTCAATTGCTCCAGAAGAATGGCAATTTCCACTTCGTGGTCGATCGCCAGTCGAACGGCATGATCCTGTACGCCACCGCGGCCGATTTCGAGCTAATCGAAAAGTTCGTCAAGCTCGTGGACGTGAAGCCCACGACGCCGCCGAAGCCGTAGTCTGGGCAGGCTCGGTAAGTCCGGAAGGCTTGTCGGAATTCGCGCGGGGGCGTATCGTTGTGCGCCACCCCTCGCGAGCCGACACCATGATCCGCATCCGTTTGAACTGCGAACTCCTCGACGACCGCATCACCCCCGCCGTACTTCCGGCGGGGTTCTCCGAGTCGCTCTTGGCCGGCGGATTGGACGAGCCGACCGCGTTCGCCCTCGCCCCCGATGGCCGCATTTTCGTGACTCTCCAGAAGGGCCAACTCCGCGTCGTTCAGAACGGCACCTTGCTCCCACCGGCTGCCGTGATCCTTCCGGTGGATTCCACCGGCGAACGCGGATTGCTGGGCGTGACGCTCGATCCGAGCTTCTCTCGCAACGGCTTCCTCTACCTCTACTACACCGTGCCTGCGAGCGGCACGGTCCCGGCCTTCAACCGCGTCAGTCGGTTCACCCTAACCGACAACGCGGTCTTGCAGGGTTCAGAAGTCGTACTCCTCAACCTCGATGGCCTGAGTGCAGCCACTAACCACAACGGCGGCGCGCTCCACTTCGGCGCCGACGGCAAGCTCTACATCGCCGTCGGCGAGAACAACAATCCGGCGAACG
>Ga0209591_10009069_pt1 | contig 10788 bp, 8 predicted proteins | sample MAT01_FD_187207 | JGI IMG/M metagenome (GOLD analysis project Ga0209591, IMG submission 187207) | Freshwater microbial communities from Lake Fryxell liftoff mats and glacier meltwater in Antarctica - MAT-01 (SPAdes) (version 2) | ecosystem: Environmental > Aquatic > Freshwater > Ice > Liftoff...
CGACAACCGACGTTGCTATAAGTTCCATACTCTTAACCCTATATAAACTAGTGAGTTTAACCCAAAGAAATATACCATATGTGGACGACTAAATCCACAAGCACCGATCACAGGATGTTATAGCACGCCTTCGCGATATATGGACTGCAATACCCTTCTCCGTGTACGAGAGCGGCCTAACGCCGGGCGTCAGCTGCGCCGCTGGCGGGCGTCTGGAGCGTGGAGAACGGCGGCACGAGGCAGCTACCAGGCAATGTGCGTACGGCTGACCGCTGGAGCGCCAAGGACGTTGGTTCGCCTCAGACAGCTGGAGGTTGCGGGTTGCGGCGTTGGTATGAGGCCGTAGCGTTTTGCCGGGTGAATCGCGCCCAGCCCACCAACCGCGCTAGCGGTGTCAGCTGCACAGCGTGTAACCGTTCAGGGGGTGCGGCGGAGGTGGGTTTTCCACCCACGCCGGGCCGCAATTGGCCTGCGATTCCCTGCGGTTTGGCAGCTCGCCACATCCAAAGTGTTGCCAACGGAGTGGAAATGGAGCTCCAGCCAGGGTGCTTGTCTGCATTCCATCGCACCCCCTGAACGGTTACGCACAGCGTGGTTCGGGTGCACATCAATTAGCAAAACGATAGTTGGTCTGGATTAAACTGATTCGGTGTAGTAGCATTAAAAATAGCATAGACTTTGCCTTTATAGAAGAGAGCTTCGCAATCTACTTTCCAATCAGTGCGACTCTTAAAAGGTATGCGCCCTTTGCCACTAATCGCGGCCTGGAGTAGGAATGCCTCAGATATGGGATGTGCTCTCTCGATTGTGGTATTTCGACCTATGGAATACCTTGCCGAGACTGATGCAATGCTAAACTCTACCTGCATAATGGGCGTTTGGGATTCAACTGATGGAAGCATGGGTAATTCTGGAGTTGTACCGTGGCTGCAGATTACCCCATAACATTCATGGTTCGCACATTCCAACAGTTGTACAAGGATGCTAGGCTTTGATGCAAAATACAGCTCATCAATATGTGGGATCAGTTGAATACTAAAACCCTTTTCTCGAATGAGATATTGCATTTCTGATATTGGCAAGAGAAATTCACCCGCTCCTACATCGCATAGTCTCTCTAGTAGACGATCAATCTGCTGGGATTCAACTATCCAGCTATACAAATTGTTGTCTTGACGGATAAGATGATGCGTCAGTTCATGAAAATACGTGAAATTCAGTCTTTCTGGGCCTTGCTTATGTGCATCGAGTATAATTGTTGGCCCTTCTTGTGTATAAGGCAAGTATATCCCAAGCTTCTGTGGTAAGTTTCCATGTTTGATTTTAACTTGTAATCGCTTGGCAACAGGATCATCAATACCCTGATAGTGGAGATTGCTTGATAAGTTGTATTCTTCTTTCAATTGTCGGACGAGGCTCCGTACTCGTTCACATGCTTGGTGTTCTGTCATTTGCCACATGCTGCTACCTCTTATTATATATGCGTTTCAATGCATAATATAGTTCACGCCAATCTTCTATTGATTGATATCGTGCTAAAGCACGAGACTCAGCACTAATTAATAGCTCCTTGATGCCTTCGTCTATTTCTGGATTCTGCTCAATGAACTCATCTAAACCTTTTGGTAGTCTTCTATGGGCTGTACCTGTATCCAGTCCAGTATCTTGAAGAAGTTCACTGGTAGGAATATTGTAACAAGCTGCAAGTTTGTGAAGTGTTTCAAGAGATGCATTAGTTCGACCACGTTCAATGTCTGATATAAACGATACAGAAAGTCCTGTTTGATTGCTTACTTGTGCTAGCGTCATATTCATTGCTTTACGTAGGGTGCGTAATTTAGTATTCAGCTGCATAGAAAGACTCTCCATATTGGTGGCTACCTGTGCATAATACCGCAGCGGTGTCAATTCTGTCAATAGCGAAATTAGAACAAAATTTCCGCTTGACACGAAGATCCGAATGCGCTAATATTACGCCGTGAACGTAATTACGCCGTGTGATTACGTAGGGCAGACCAAGCAGTTACTCCTGGAGGTAGGTCGATGTCTCAGCTACTCAAGGCCCGGATCGATGTCGCGTGCCCCTCCTGTGGTCGTACAGTGCGTGTCTCGCTGAATGATGTGAAGCAGGAGCGAATCGTGCATTGCCCGAGTGGTCATGCAATCCAACTCCGTGATGAAGGTGATGGGTTGCGACGTGCTGATCGTGCTCTTGATGATTTCAAGCGCAAACTCAAGCGTCTCGGTCGTCGGTGAAGGGAAGGTTTGGCCTTCCCTCTCGTATAACTAAGGAGGCTCTCGTGTACAAGACAGGCGATAAGGCCCCGCGAACTGGCCGCTACCAGTGGGTTCGGTATACGGATGGTACGCATACACCACCACCTACGGCTGAAGAACGAGTGATCGCTCTCAGCCAAGGAGAGACGTTTCCGCCCATTCGCTCCTGCAATAAAGGTGCTTATTGGCAGCCTGTGTAGGCTTGTCAACAAGCGGCGATTTCTGGAACCGCACGATTATTGTGCGGTTCCCTTCTACCCTCTGTGGCAGGCATGAGGGAGAGAGTGCGGCTGAACCAGCAATAGACCGGAAATCTGTGGCATCTGTGGACAACATGCCCGGTTCATAGACCGTTGCATCAGCCCTGCGATGGCCTCTGGCCAAAGGCGAGATTCGCTGGCACATCCACCCAGATGCCTTGCGCCGTGACCAGCGCGTCCAGCTCGGCCAAATGCTCCGCCTCGAGCTGTGCGCGCTGCTCTGGCGTCATGCGAGCGAGCGGCAGGCCCTCCAGGCTCGCGGCGAGCTCCACCCAGCGCGCCGCCGTGGTGGGCAGGAAGTAGCCAAGCTGCTCGCTCTCCACCGCAACATCCACAAAGCCCGCCTCGCGGAGCAGCTGCGCGCACAGCTGCGGATCGGCCAGGCGACGGGTAGGCGGCACAGGCGGGGTGACACCGTGTTGGCGCAGGCGATTCGCCCACAGCTCGGCGAGCGGATGCATTAGGGACGCGCCAAAGCTGGTGAAGCCCAGCCTGCCGCCGGGGACGAGCACGCGCCAGGCCTCGCGCAGGGCGGCCGGCATGTCCGGCACAAAGAAGAGCGAGGAGGCGCACAGCACCAGATCAAACGACTGGTCGGGGAAAGGGAGTTGCTCAGCGTCGCCCTCTTGGAACGTGACGTTGGCAAGGCCGGTTGCGGCGAGCTTGCGGCGCGCCTGGGCGAGCATCTCGGGGGCGAGGTCGAGGCCGACAACCGCGCCGCTCGGCCCCACAAGCTGCGCGGCTGCTGCGGCAACCAGGCCGGTCCCAGTTGCGAGATCGAGCACCCGCGTGCCAGGCGCCAGGTTCGCTCGCGCAAGCAGGCGCGCGGCGCAGACCTGGACGAAGCCGAGCGCGTCGTAGCGGGCGGCGATGCTGTCGAAGTTGGCCTGCACCTGGCGCTTGCGCTCAGCGGATGTGAGCGTCTCAGACATTGAGCGGCCCTCCTTAGTCTGTTCTGACGACCGACGACCGACGACCGACGACCGGAAAGCGGGGTGCGGCGGTCGTCCGTGGTCCGTGGTCGGTCGTCGCACGCCACTACGGAGTTTCAGAAGCCTGTGCTCGTCTGGCACAGTATACTCCGACACAGGCGCAATGCTAGAGCTGCCAAGGGCGTGACGCGCATGTGGTGGGATGCGGTACAATGCACGCTCAATGGCAAGGCAGTCGGCAATGCGCGGATGGCGTCGGGAGGGCTCTGCGCCCAAACGGCGCGCCCCCGGCAGCACCCTGGAGCTCATAGCTGTCCGTGGAGGATGGCTGGGCATAGGTTAGGAGGAAGCGATGCGTTTCAGATTCCTGTTGGTCCTCGGGCTCATGCTGGCCCTGTCCGCCTGTGGCGCGGGCGGTGCCGCCACGCCCTCGGCGACGAATGCCCCGGCTGCAACCACCGCCCCGGCTGCAACCACCGCCCCGGCTGCAACCGAGGCGCCCGCCGCCACCACCGCCCCGGCTGCAACCGAGGCGCCCGCTGCCACTACGGCGTCCACCGCAGCTGCGTCCAGCGACGGGCCGGTGCGGATAGGCATCCTGGGGCCGTTCACGGGCGGCGCGGCGACCGTCGGCCAGGAGCAGCTGAACTTCGCCAAGCTTGCCGTCGCAGACTTCAACAAGGCCAACGGCACCAGCTACGAGCTGGTGGAGGGCGACACCGAGCTCGACCCGGCCAAGGCCGTGATCGTGGCCCAGCGCCTGGCCTCCGACGAGAGCATCTACGCGCTCGTTGGCCCGGCCGGCAGCCAGGAGGTCACCGCCGTCCAGCCTATCCTCGGGCCAGTCAACCTGGGCTTTATCTCGCCGTCGGCCACCCGCGTCGATCTGACCGAGCAGAGCTTTACGAACTTCTTTCGCGTGGTCCCGCGTGACGATGTGCAGGGCGCCACCAACGCCACCTTCATGGTCGATGTGCTGAAGGCCACAAAGGTCTGGCTGATCGACGACCAGAGCGCCTACTCGACCGGGCTCAACGACCAGGTTGAGCTGGTGCTGAAGGAGCAGGGCGTCACGGCCACCCGCGAGTCGATCACTCAGGACGACAGCGACTTCTCGGCCCTGGTGACGCGCATCAAGGGCGATGCGCCCGAGGTGATCTTCGTCTCCTGGCAGCTCGCGCCCCAGGCGGTGGTCTTCGCCAAGCAGCTGGTGGAGCAGGGCGTGACGGCAACGCTGTTCGGCGCCGATGGCCTGTTCGACGCCACGAACTTCATCGAGGGCGCGGCGGGCGCCACAGATGGGGCCTACGTCTCGTTCTTCGCCCCCGATGTGTCTGCGGTCGCCGAGGCCAAGGCGGTGGTGGAGGCCTACACGGCGCAGTACGGCAACGCCGGCCCTTTTGGCGCGCCCGCCTATGTGGCCACCATGGTCGCGCTCGAGGCCATCCAGCGCGCCGAGCAGGCCGGCCCGCTCTCCCGCGAGGCGGTGCTGGCCGAGCTGCCCAAGACGAATATGGAGTCGAGCATCCTGGGCATCCCGATCACCTTCGACGCGAAGGGCGACCTGAAGGACGCCGCGTTCTTCCTGTTCCAGGTGAAGGATGGCAAGTTCAATCTGGTGAAATAGAGCAAGTAGCAGGCCCTCACCCCGGCCCACAGGCCCTCACCCCCGGCCCCTCTCCCTCAGGGGGAGAGGGGAGCTAGCTTATCAGGACCTATGCAAGCGTTCCTCAACCAGCTCCCGCAGCAGCTCGTAAACGGCCTGACGCTCGGCGCGGTCTACGCGCTGATCGCGCTGGGCTACACGATGGTCTATGGCATCTTGCAGCTGCTCAACTTCGCCCATGGCGATGTCTACATGGTTGGCGCGTTCGTGGGCCTTGGCACGCTCAACGCGCTTGCGCCTAAGTCCGGCCTGCTGCTGCCGGCCTGGGCGATCCTGCCGCTGATGCTGCTGGCGGCGATGCTTGTCTGCGGCGCCCTGGGCGCTGTGATCGAGTGGTTCGCCTACCGGCCGCTGCGCAACGCCCCGCGCATCGCGCCGCTGATCAGCGCCCTCGGCGTCTCGTTCTTCATCCAGAACGCCATGCTGCTGCTGCTCTCGGCAAGCTACCGCACCATGCGCACCGAGGTGCTGCTGCCGATCCGCATGGGCTTCGACATCGGCCCGGCGCGCATGTCGGCTGTGCGCGCCCTGGTGATCGCCGTGGCCCTGCTGCTGATGGTGGCGCTCCAGCTGCTTGTGCGCCGCACCAGGCTCGGCCGGGCCATGCGCGCCGTGGCGATCGACCGTGAGGCCGCCGCGATGATGGGGGTCGATGTTGACCGTGTGATCGTCGCGACGTTCGTGATCGGCTCGGCCCTCGCCGGCGCTGCGGGCGTGCTGGTGGGGCTGGCATTCACCCAGGTCTGGCACTTCATGGGCTTCACCGCCGGCCTGAAGGGCTTTACGGCGGCGGTGGTCGGCGGCATCGGCAGCATCCCCGGCGCCGTGCTCGGCGGGCTGCTGATCGGCCTCAGCGAGACGCTGGCGGTTGGCTTTATCTCACCTACGTACAAAGACCTGATCGCGTTCGTGGTGCTCATCCTGGTGCTGCTCGTCCGCCCCGCCGGGCTGCTCGGCCGGCGGGCGCAGCCAAAGGTCTAGCATGAGCCTAGAGAAGCTCGGCGAGGATGAGTGGGTCGAGCAGCTGGCGGCCCGGCAGGCGCGCCGCGGCCCGCTCGGGCGCATACTTGCGCGCCTGGAGCAAGCCAACCCGATCCTGCTGGGCGGCGCGCTGCTCGCGGCGGCGGCGCTGCTGCCGCTGCTCACGGCCAACGAGTACATCCTGCGCGTGGCGGGCAATGTCTGCCTCTTCGCCCTGCTCGCCCTCGGCCTGAATGTCGTGGTCGGCTACGCTGGCCTGCTCGACCTGGGCTACGTGGCGTTCTATGGCGTGGGCGGCTACAGCTACGCGCTGCTCGCCTCGCCCCAGCTCGGCCTGCACCTGCCAAGCTGGCTCGCCGTGCCGCTGGTTGTCGTGATCGCGGCGGGTGCCGGGCTGCTGCTCGGGCTGCCCTCGCTGCGCCTGAGCGGCGATTATCTGGCGATCGTCACGCTCGGCTTCGCGCAGATCTTCGTGCTGCTCGCCAACACGATGGACAAAGTGCAGCTGCCGTGGTTAGCCGAGCCGCTCAACCTTACCGGCGGGCCAAACGGTATTACGCCGGTTGACCCGATCAGCCTGTTTGGCCTGCGCCTCACCAGCACGAGCCACTACTTCTACCTGCTGCTCGCGGCCCTGGCGCTGCTGCTGCTGCTGCTGCGCAACCTGAACCAGTCGCCCACCGGGCGGGCCTGGCGGGCGCTGCGCGAGGACACGCTCGCGGCTCAGGCTATGGGCATGCCGGTGCGCCGCCTCAAGCTGCTCGCCTTTGTGGTCGGCGCCGCGATCGCCGGCTTCAGCGGCAGCATCTTTGCGGCCTGGCAGACCGCCGTCTTCCCCGCCAACTTCGATGTCACGCTGCTGATCACGCTCTACGCCATGGTTGTGCTCGGCGGCGTGGGCAGCCTGCCGGGCGCCGTGGCTGGGGCGCTGGTGCTCGTGGTGCTGCCAGAGCTGCTGCGCGGCCCCGATACCGCCCGCCTGCTGTTTTACGGCGGGGTTGCCGCTACGACCGTGCTGCTCGCCCGGCCGCGCTGGCACGGGCTGGCGCTGCTCGCCTCGGTGCTAGTGGCTGGGTTCCTCCTACGGCTCGTGGCCACTGCCAGCTGGCCGGGCCTGCTCGGGCCGCCGCCGGTGCCGGTGGCGAGCGGGTTAGGCGCCCTGGCCCAGAGCTGGCTGATCTTCCCGCTCGACGCCAAGACGGTGGGCAACATCCTGTTCCTGGTGGTGGTCGCGCTACTCATGCTGGCCAGCCGCTTGCGCCACGCAGGCCTGCGCTTCGCGCTGCTGGTGCCGACGCTCTACCTGCTGGCGTTTGTCTGGGAGACGCGCCTCGCCGTCGAGCCGAGCGTCACCCGGCTGCTGTTCTTGGGCGCCATCCTGGTGCTGCTAATGACCTACCGACCCCAAGGCATCTTCGGCAAACCACGCGTCGAGGTGATGTAAGGGCATGTACCCCTGTGTGTCACCCTGAGCGGAGCGAAGGGTCTTTCCATAGGCCGCGATAGATGCTTCGCTGCGCTCAGCATGACATGCGGTGTGCTTCAGGAATTGGCGTGAGATCATGCATGCTTGAGCTGAGTAATATCACTAAAAGCTTTGGCGGGCTTAAGGCCGTTACGAACCTCTCGTTCACGGTCAATGCGGGCGAGATCGTGAGCCTGATTGGGCCAAACGGTGCTGGCAAGAGCACGGTGATCAACATGATCACCGGGATCAACGCGCCCAGCGCGGGCGACATCCGCTTCGATGGCGAGCGCATCGTGGGCCTTACGCCGGACGCGATCAGCCGGCGCGGGCTGGCGCGCACCTTCCAGTCGCTGCGGCTCTTCCTCAACATGTCGGTGATCGAGAATGTGATGGCCGCCGCCTACGGGCACGCCCATATCTCGCTCTGGCAGAGTCTGCTGCGCACGCCGGCCTTTCGGCGCGAGGAGGCGCGCATCCGGCAGCTCGCCCAGGAGCAGCTCGCCTTCTTCGGCACGAGACTCCAGGGCTACCGCTACGACCAGCCAGCCTACAGCCTCTCCTACGCCAACCGTCGCCGCCTGGAGATCGCCCGCGCCATGGCCACCCAGCCCAAGCTGCTGCTGCTGGATGAGCCGGCCGCCGGCATGAACCCCCACGAGACCGAGGAGATCACGCGTGTGATCAGCGACCTGCGCAGCCGTGGCGGCTACACCATCCTCGTGATCGAGCACGACATGGGCCTGGTCGAGGGGATCTCCGACCGCGTGATCGCCCTGGACCACGGCGAGAAGATCGCCGAGGGCAGCTTCGAGCATGTCGCCACCAACGAGCGCGTCGTCGAGGCCTACCTCGGGCGCGCGCACGGCAAGCAGTAGACAGAACGCGCATCCCATGGCCCCACTGCTCCAGCTGAGTAATATCAACACCCACTACGGGCCCATCCACATTCTTCAGGACGTCAACATCGAGGTTGGCGCGGGCGAGATCGTCTGCCTGCTCGGCGGCAACGCCTGCGGCAAATCGACCACGCTCAAAACCATCCTGGGCGTCGTAACGCCCACCAGCGGCGAGATCCACTTTCGCGGCCTGCCCATCCACACCCGCTCCACCAGCCACCGCATCGCCCAAGGCATCGCGGTGGTGCCAGAGAACCGCCGCATCTTCGGCCCGATGACAGTGCTGGAGAACCTGCACATGGGCGCCTACTTGCGCCAGGATCGCGCGGCGCTCGCCGAGGATCTGGAGCGGGTCTTCACGCTGTTCCCGCGCCTGGCCGAGCGACGCAGCCAGCTTGGTGGCACGCTCAGCGGCGGCGAGCAGCAGATGCTGGCGTTTGGGCGCGCCCTGATGAGCCGCCCGCAGCTCATCCTGATGGACGAGCCGTCGATGGGCCTGGCGCCCCTGCTCGTCGAGCAGAACTTTGCGATCATCCAGGAGATCAACCGCCAGGGCACGACGATCTTTATGGTCGAGCAGAATGCCAACATGGCGCTCGCCATCGCCCAACGCGGCTATGTGCTCCAGACCGGCCGCGTGGTGCTCGCCGACAACGCCGCCGCGCTGCTCGGCAACGAGCAACTCCGGCGGGCGTATCTCGGGCGGTAGCGCAAATGCAACATGCAACATGCAAAAGCCGGACAAAGCTGCTTTGGCCGACCGGCTATCGGCTATCGGCTATCGGCTATTTCCACATAGGTTCAAGCAAGGAGACTCCCCATGCCTCTGATTCCCGACGCCGACGGCTGGCGGGCGCGCTTCCCGATCTTTGCGCAGAAAACCTACCTCAACAGCTGCTCGCAGGGCGCCCTCTCGCATGAGGTGCGCGCCGCCTACGCCGCCTACCTGGCCGACTGGGACGCCCTCGGCTCGCCCTGGGAGCTGTGGGTGGAGCGCGTCGAGGCCGCGCGCGTCTGCGGCGCACGTCTGATTGGCGCCGACGCCGACGAGCTCGCGGTGATGACCTCGGTCTCGGCGGGTGTAAGCGCCCTGATGAGCTGCTTCGACTTCCGGGGCGGGCGCGATACGATCCTCGTCGGCGACTACGCCTTCCCGACTGTCGGCCAGATCGCCCACGCCCAGGAGCCGCGCTCGGCTCGCGTCGTCCATGTCCCGCTCGTCGATGGCGTGACCCCCGCCGAGTCGTTCGCAGCCCTGATCGACGAGCGCACGGCCATCGTCGCCCTGAGCCACGTCAGCTTTCGGAGCGGCGCGCGCCAGGACAATATCGCCGCCATTGCAGACATGGCCCACGCTCGTGGCGCGCTGGTGCTGCTCGACAGCTACCAGGCGATCGGCTCGCTCCCGATCAATGTGCGCCAGCTGGATGTGGACTTCCTTGTGGCTGGTAGCCTGAAGTATCTGCTCGCCTCGGCCGGCCTTGGCTTTCTGTACGTGCGCCGCGCGCTGCTCCCCCGGCTCACGCCCACGGCTCTGGGCTGGTTCTCGCAGGAGAACATCTTCGCGATGGACATCTACCACAACACGCCCGCCGCCACGGCCCGGCGCTTCGAGAGCGGCACGCCGCCTGTGCCCAACCTGTACGCTGGCGTGGCCGGCATGGCGCTCGTCCAGCAGATCGGGGTGGCCAACATCGAGGCCCATGTGCGCGAGCTGACCGATCACCTGATCGCGGGCGCGCTGGAGCTGGGCTGCGCCCTGGCCACCCCGCAGGCGCCCGAGCGGCGTGGGGCCATGGTTGCCATTCGCGCTCGCGACGTGAACGCCCTGGTAGCGCGCCTGGCCGAGCGTGGCGTTGTGGTCTCCAGCCGCGAGCAGAACCTGCGCGTCTCGCCGCACTTCTACAACAGCCACGCCGACATCGAGCGGCTGCTGGAGGGGCTGCATGCCAGCCGGGATCTGCTAAGCTGATGCAAGAGCTATAAAAAGGAGAACACGATGGCTGTCCATAACTTTAATGCTGGCCCTGCGGTGCTGCCGCGCGCCGTGCTTGAGCGCGCCCAGGCCGAGCTGCTCGACTACCAGGGCCGTGGCATGTCGATCATGGAGCTGAGCCACCGCTCCGCCGAGTATGAGGCGATCAACGCCAGCGCCGAGGCCCGCTTCAAGGCGCTGCTTGGGCTTGGCGACGACTACCGCGTGCTGTTTATGCAGGGCGGCGCCAGCGCGCAGTTCGCCCTCGTTCCCCTGAACTTGCTTGGCCCCGGCGCCGTGGCCGACTACATTGTCACCGGGGTCTGGGGCGAG
>Ga0209591_10009073_pt1 | contig 10783 bp, 9 predicted proteins | sample MAT01_FD_187207 | JGI IMG/M metagenome (GOLD analysis project Ga0209591, IMG submission 187207) | Freshwater microbial communities from Lake Fryxell liftoff mats and glacier meltwater in Antarctica - MAT-01 (SPAdes) (version 2) | ecosystem: Environmental > Aquatic > Freshwater > Ice > Liftoff...
CGGCAAAGTTGGCTTGGCAGCCGGTCAAAACGGAACGAATCAGCGTCAGCGTGCCGTTGTTGTACAGGCAGCCGCCCTGATTGCTGCGGCTAAAGTCGATCTGGATATCGCTGGCGTCCAGTATGCCGCCATTGATTAAAATCGCGCCCGCACCGATGCCCGCGCCCGGATTGCCGCGAGTGAAACGCACGCTATTCAATCTGACGTTGCCACCGGCATCGATGTTCATGTGGCGGGTCAAGTTATTGCCGTCCAGCGTCAGCAGCGCCACGCCCGGCCCGGCAATCGTCAGCGGTTTGGCGATCACCAGCGCGCTGCCCAAGGTGATCGTGCGCGCTTGACTGAAATATGGCGTGGCAAAGGCGATGGTGTCGTTCGGAACGGCATCAAGCACCGCTTGGCGTAGGCTGCCCGCGCCGCTGTCGGCGTTGTTGGTAACGGTGACGATCGAGCTTTCAAACGCACCGATATCAACACTGCTGCCGCGTTTGCGGGCAAAGCCAGTGCCGCGCTGATCGGTGCTCAAAGCAATGTGTGGCATGCTGTCGCAGCCGCCCACGCTTAGCACGCAGTCCAAGCCGGCATCGCGCGCCGGGCTTCCCGGCTGCAGCGCCAGCGTCAGGGTGGTGCCGCCGTTGTTGGCAAGCCCGCCTAATTGCGGCGCCACGTTGTAAATATCAGTCCCCGCAATATTGCCGTCGACGGTGCTGCCGGTGCGGCTGCGAATCAGGTTGTTGCCATGCGAATAAACGCGCCCGGCGATATCTGGACTGGTGCCCAGATTGTCGGCAATCAGCGTATTGACGATCTGTGTGTCCGAAGACGGATAGATGAAGAAGCCACCCGAGGTGGTGCCACTGTTGCCAACGATAGTGCTGTTAGCGATGCGCACTGGGCCACCGAGCAGCAAGGCACCGGATTCAGTCGATTGGAAGGTCTTGTTGGCGAAGAAGGTCGAGTTGTAGATGCGCAGCAGGGCACCGGACTGCACGGCGGATGCGTAATTGGATTCGTTTTCATAAAAAAGCGAGCCGCGTATATCGGCCATGCCCTCCGCCTGGATGGCACCGAATTGCCCGAGCTGGCGCGCCGGACCGGTCGGATCGAGCACACCATTGGCGCGAAATACCGAATCGACCACGGTCAGGCTGCTGGGGAATTGCGCTGGGCCAGCGGCGGAGTAAATCCCACCCGCGCCCTGTGGCGAGTAATTGCCCTCGAAGCGCGATCGGGTAACGCTCAGCAGCCCTTCGTTATAAATCGCGCCGCCTTTGCCGCCAGCACTGGTTCGGTTAGAGAGGAACTGCGAATCTTCAATGGTCACGATTTGCCGTGGTGCGATGCGTATCGCCCCGCCTATTGGCGTCCCGGAGTTGATGTTCTGCCACACCGCATTGCGCACCCTCACCGTGGCCCAGCCGAAGCTGGTCGCTATGTTCAGTCGCGGCAGTCTGGCACCAGCCGCATCAATAATGACGTCCCTTTCGATGAAGACTTCCGCGGCGATCGTGCTTGCCACGGTGAAGACGATGCTATCGCCGCTGGGCGCCAAGCGGCTAACAGCGCCGGGAAAGCTGCAGTCATTCGCGGCCGCCGTGCAGGCATTGAGCGCGGCGCTGCCCGAGGTGCTGTCCACCACCCAGGTGGCAGCGCGCGCGCTGGTAGCGGCCAGCAGCAAAACGAAAACAGACAAGATTTGCGCCAGGTGGCGGGTCGAAAAGGCGTTCATGCGGGCTCCGAGGATCATCGGCCAGAAATAGGCCTCTGCTTCAGATAGCGAGATTTCGCTAGGCAAACTATCAGCGCCGCTCTATTTTTTTAATCAGCCCCGGCGCTTAAGCACGTCGCGCTTGGACGCAGCCAGCCTGCAAGCTTGGTTGGCAGTCAGTCTGCTAAGCGATCATCGGACGGTCGCGCGATTGGCGCGGCGCGCGAAGCTCAGCTTGCTGAGCTCCCAGTAAACTCAATGCGTGCGGGACCTGCTCAACGCTTCCCTAAACCTCAATCACAAAGCGGTACTTCACATCGCTCTTGAGCACCCGCTCGTGCGCGGCGTTGATGCCATCCATGCTGATTTTTTCGATATCCGCGGTGATCCCGTGCTGGCCGCAGAAGTCGAGCATCTCTTGGGTTTCCTTTATCCCGCCGATCAGCGAGCCGGCAATGCTGCGGCGGCCCATCACCAGCGGAAAAACGCTCGGCGACGGATGCGCTGTGGCCGGCACGCCGATTAAGCACATGGTGCCGTCGCGCTTGAGTGCATTCACGAAAGGATCAAGGGCGTGGGAAGCCGCAACCGTATTGAGAATGAAGTCAAAACGGCCGACCTGCTTGGCCATTTCCGCATCATCTGTGCTGATTACCACCTCGTGGGCACCAAGCGCCTTGGCGTCAGCTACCTTGTTTGGCGAGGTCGTGAAGACCACCACGTGCGCGCCCATCGCCGCGGCAAACTTGACGCCCATATGGCCAAGACCACCCAGACCAACGATGCCCACCACCGAACCCTTGCCCACCGCCCAATGGCGCAGCGGCGAGTAAGTGGTGATGCCCGCGCACAGCAGCGGCGCGGCGCCGGCAGGATCGAGGTTGGCCGGGATCCGCAGTACATAGCCTTCATCGACGACGATCGCTGACGAATAACCACCGTAGGTCGGGCCGCCGGTGTGCTTGTCGACGCCCATGTAAGTGCCGGTCATGCCTGTCGTGCAGTAGTTCTCCAAGTGTTCCTGGCAAGACGGGCAGGTGCGGCAGGAATCCACGATGCAGCCAACCCCAACCGTGTCGCCAACCTTGTGAGCGCTGACCTCGGCGCCCACCGCCGTTACCCGGCCGATGATCTCGTGACCGGCCACCGCCGGATAGTCAACCGGGCCCCACTCGCCCCGCAGGTAGTGAATATCCGAGTGGCAGATGCCGCAGTACTTGATCTCGATCGCGACATCTTTACGATCAGGATCGCGTCTGGTGATGTGGTGCGAAGCCAGCGGTTGGTCGGCTGCGAATGCAGCAATAGCGTGGACGGTGGAGGGCATTGGATTTCCAGGTGCAAGATGATTCCTTCAGTTTACGCCTGCAGCGCCAAGTGGCGAGCGATACGTTCAGTGTGGGATTGACAGCTGGTTGAGCAGGCGCTTGGCGCATCAGTAATTGCAAAATTAATTTGCATTTCCAAGCCGTAAGCGAAATTTGATTTTGCATGTCAAAACCCGCCGATCCGTCGCCAGACTCCGCACTGCTGCTCGCCATGAGGGACTACTACCGACTCGACAAACAGCGCTGCAGTGCTATCGAGGCCGGGACGGCAGCTTCGACTTGGAAAGCGCGGTCACATCGCCGCAGCTGAGCCACCCGGCCTGCGCCGCCTCGGCCGCGCTCCGCAAGCCGGAAAGTGAGTGTCCAAATCTCCCGTGAGTGTCCAAATCTCCCACTCGACCAGACATGCGGGGATAAATTACGATCACTGTTGGCCGCAGGCCGGTTACCAAGTCGCTAGGCGCCACAAAAAACATGCTAGCTCGCCGAATTACCATTGCTATGTCCTGCGCGGCCGTCGTCGCATTTGCTGGTGTCCTGCTTCCTGAGAACGCAGCCATCCCCGTGGAAGGTGCGACGCGGAAGGACTGGAACCCGAAATCCTTTTGGTACGAACCCTGGGGGACCTCAGGCGTCCACAAAGGAATCGATGTCTTTGCGCCTCAAGGAACGAAAGTCTTGTCCGCTGTCTCAGGGGTTGTCATCTATCAGGGCCAACTCGGAATCGGCGGCAACGTTGTGGCCGTTCTAGGGCCTAAATGGAGGGTTCACTATTACGCACACCTCGCAGAAGTGACTCGAGCACCGAGGCTTGTCGGCAAAGGCATGACACTAGGTGCCGTCGGGGCAGTTTGAAAAACCTACTGCGCGAGCCGATGGCTGCGTTGCTCCGTGCTCGGAATCCTCACGGACTCCATGTCCGCTGCGGTTCCTGCGCGCGGTGCGCCTTGCCCTCGATTCGCTCGCTACGGTTTTTCAAACTCCCCGTCGGTACGTCTGGCAACGCGAAGGGCAAGCCGCCCCATCTTCATTACTCAGTCGTCTCGCTACTGCCGATCCCTTGGCGGTATAGCTCAGCCCCGCAGGGCTGGAAGCAAATGTTCTTCTTAGATCCAGGAGCGGTGTTGCAAAGTGGAGGCTAGCTTTTCACCAGCGTGGACTCGCGCCGGCAGAGTGATTCATTGCTGACGCCTTCCGCGCGGCCTAATCCAAGGAGTGCTGCGTAGTTTAGTTTCCTTTGCTCCGTTTCGGCTGCCCTTCAGCTAAAACGCTAGGGTTTGGTTTAAAGTTTTTGACATGCGTAGAGTATTAATGAATCGAGATTTAGAAAGAATCAACATTGATGGGTTATCTGAGCAAGACCTGATTGACCTTAATCGTCGAGTGGTTGAGCGGCTGAGATTGATAAGGCAGGTTCGCACTCACGTAGCCATGCTCGAGTTTCGCATAGGCGAGAGCGTCTCATTTGCGCCTGAAGGCCGCGGGGTCCTGATAGGCACAATCACGCGCTACAACCGAAAGTCAGTAACGGTGGTAACATCCAATGGCGAGAGCTGGAGAGTTGCACCGTCACTGCTAAGTCGAGTAACGTCGGAAGTGCTGGTAAACGAGGACGCAGGCAATTTGGTTCCGCTCAAAAAGCGCTGAAGGGTTTCTAGCTGATGTCGCGCTATATAACCAAGCAGAACTCCGTCAAGCTCATTTCAATCGACGGCTTTTTGCGCGGCAGTTGCCTTTTACGGCGTTGGGCATTAGCAGAGCGCTAATCGGTGATTGACCATTAATGGCTATGGTTTGTGTCGTTAATCCAGGCGGCCCCGTTTATCTTGAAAACCGCGCGGCTACTATTCCCTGACATACGCAGCGACCTTCAAGAGGACGCGGTCACCATAATGCTCCGTGCTCGGAATCCTTAACGAGACTCCATGTCCGCTGCGGTTCCTGCGCGCGGTACGCCTTGCTATCGACTCGCTCGCTACAGTTTTTCAAACTGCCCTCACTTCTGGCTGTCCCTTGCTTCGCCGACCTGTCCGACAGAAAATGCCTGTCCATTGCTTTCGCCGAGGTGTACCCAGATAACCCGCGTGCTGCGTCGGCCAAATGCAACGATGTGCGAGTGGCAGCGGCGCGGGCGGCGATTGATTACGCGCTGGCGCATGGCCGCTGAATTTCAGTTTTCCCAAAGTATTGCTCTGCGGTTTTTCCCCTTCCCCCAACCTGAGATTTCCCATGTTCGGTATTCCTTTTGCGCTGGCGCTTGCTGGCTTAGCCTTCTTCTTGGTTGCCGTGATTCTGTTCTTCTGGGTGATTGCGCTTCGCCGCGTGGTTCCGGTCAACGAAGTCCACATCATCCAAACCCGCAACAACACCGTCTCGTTTGGCAAGGGTTTCGACAGCAATACCTACTACGAGTGGCCTTCGCGCTTGCCGCTGATCGGCCTGCAACGGGTCACGCTGCCGGTCTCGAACTTCGCGATTGATCTGCCGGATTACGCGGCTTATGACAAAGAGCGAGTGCCCTTTCTGGTGCACGTGATGGCCTTCTTTCGCATTAACGATTCCAACACCGCCGCGCAGCGTGTGGCCTCGTTTGACGAATTAAAAGAGCAACTCACCTCCATCGTGCAGGGCTCCGTACGCACCGTGTTGGCTGGGCACGAGATCGACCAGATCATGCTCGACCGCAGTCGCTTCGGTGAGGCATTCACCGCCGAAGTGCAGCCGCAGCTTGGTGGCTGGGGTGTGGAAGCGATCAAGAACATCGAGTTGATGGACATTCGCGACGCAAAGGACAGCGATGTGATTCACAACATCATGGCCAAGCGCACGTCGGGCATTGAGCGCGAGTCGCGTTTGGTGGTGGCCGACAACAGCCGTCAAGCCGAGATGGCCGAGATTGCCGCAAAGCGCGAGATTGAAATGTCGCGTCAGCTGGCTGCCGAACAAGTGGGCCTGCGCACGGCCGAGAAGGAAAAGAATGTGGGCGTGGCCAACGAGCAGGCCTCACAGCAAGTGAAGGTGCAGCAGCGCGAAACTGCGGCCAAGGAAATGGACGTGGTGCAAGTGAAGAATGTGCGCGGCGCTGAAATTAGCCGCGAAGTCGCGGTGATTGCTGCTGCCCAGGCAAAGGACGTCGCCATCGTGCAGGCCGATGCGGCAAAGCAGGTGGCCATCGTTTCGGCCGAGGGCAACAAACAGCAGACCGTGCTTACCGCCGAAGGCAAGCTGGAAGCGGCCAAGCGCAATGCCGAAGGTATTGCGGTGGAAGGTGAAGCGAAGGGTTCCGCCGAAACGGCCATTTTGATGGCGCCGGTCGATGCGCAGATCAAGCTTGCCGAGAAGATTGGCAGCGATCAGGGCTACCAGACCTACCTGTTGGGGATTCGCAACATTGAAGCCGCGCAGGCGGTGGGCACCGCTCAGGCCGAAGCGCTGAAGAATGCCGACGTGAAGGTGATTACGAACGCGGGCACGCCGAGCAAAGGCTTGGCATCAGTGATGGATCTGTTCTCCGCGGACGGCGGCACAGCCGTGGCCAGCATGCTCGAGGCTTTGGCGCAAAGTCCCGAAGGCAAAAAGATGCTGGAGAAGTTTTCGAAGCCAGAAGGCAGGAAGTAAGTCGACCCAAGAAAGTTACCGCCGCGTTCGGAAGCCTGGGACAGCCATCAAAGCGCGGAACTACGAATACCGCAAGTCAATGGATGGCTAATTGTTGTTTCGACAGCACAGATTCTGGCTGTCCCTCGCTCTGGCAGATTCTGGCTATCGCTTGCTCTGGTCGCTATCCCTCGCTCTGGGTGAAACTTCATGCAGCCACAAAGTCAGGTAACCAGGCAATTTGGCCCAAGTGCTGGGCTTTGTCGAAATACCGCCGGTCTGCGGTGACGAACACGGCACCGGGGGTTTCCAGGGCCAGCGCGTGGTACAGACTGTCGAACAAGTGGTGACGCAGGCGAATGGCCAATTCGGTCGCTTTTGCGTAAATAGCCGGGCTGTCCATGGTGCTGCGTTCAATGGCAATCAAATCATGCAGGTCTTCTTGTGCATCTTCCGGTTTCAGACGTGCCAGCACTGCAGCCACTTCAGCAATAAAGTGCGCGGGCTGGAGCATACGATGCTGGCCCAGTACGGCTGCCTCAAAAATGGCAAGCGCTTGTTCGGTATTGGATTCATCAGGGGAATGGGCGAAAAACCATTTAAGAGCCACGCTGGCATCTATCACTAGAATCACGGGCGACCCTCTTGCCGGGCGGCACGCAACTGGGCGTCGGTAATGGCAGGGGCGTGTTTGCGGCGCGCCAGAATGCGCAGGTAGGCGGCCTGGCTGTCTTCTTTGCGCTGAGACCGCTCTATGGCTTCACGCATCAGCTCGGTGATAACGGCACTTTTGTTCTGACCTTCAAAGGTAATGTTGAAGGCTTGCTTGACATCTTCGGGCACACTGAAATTGACGGTTGACATGGCGACTCGGTTGATTGTTGAAAATTTCAACAAAATTTTAAAGGTCGGTCGCGGGGTGGTCAATCCCTGTGGCAGGCGTCCCATCGCGGATGGGAAATTCCACCACAAGCCCCGACACTTGCGACAGCTTTTGATGCGCTCTATGGCCTGCACTCGCGTCGAATCTTCGCGACTTTGGTGCGCGTGCTGATACGGGCCGTCAGTCAGTCAAAGGAACTCCGTCATAGGGACTTTGTTCTAAGTGCATCGCGTGCTTCGGGCAAAACCAGAGAAGGTCTACCGCGCATTTTTGGAAGCAGCGGCTATCGCCAAGTGGTTTCCCCCGTACGGTTTTACCTGCACCGTGGACCACTTGGACGCCCGAGTCGGCGGCACCTTCAAGATGGCATTTACGAACTTTTCGACAGGCACCGGCCATTCTTTCGGTGGCAGGTATTTGGAGCTGGTGCCGGGCGAACTGCTGCGCTACACCGACCAATTCGACGATCCGAATTTGCCCGGTAAAATCCTCGTCGTGGTGAAACTAAAAGCGGTTTCCTGCGGGACCGAACTGAGTATTGAGCAAAGCGGCCTGCCGGACGTGATTCCTCTGGAAATGTGCTACGTGGGCTGGCAAGAATCACTTGCCCAGCTCGCAATGCTGGTTGAGCCTGAGATCCCCGGCTGAGCCTCGAAGTAACCCACTTAACCTGTTTGGCCTTTGCCGAACAGTTGGCAACCAGCGGCCGGATGCTGACGGTTGAGCCGTCCCGAGTGGCTTGCAGCATGGGTCGATCGCCTTGGCTAGGCTGGCCGAAACATGGCGGCCCTTCGTCGCGATTTCGCAGCGATCGGTGTATCGCGACATTGCCGCCTTGCACGCGCAAGGCGTGCCGATCGAAGGCGAGGCCGGGGTTAGGGCTATCGCATGCGTCGCGGTTTCGACCTACCGCCGCTGATGTTCACCACAAGGGAGGCCCAAGCGTTGGTCGCCAGCGTGCGCGTCGCACAATCGCGCATCGACACCGAACCCGCCGCGCGCGCTGAAGATACATTAGCGAAAATCCTCGGTGTGCTGCCCGAAACGGAGCGGCTGGCCGCTGAAACGCTGTTGGTTTACGCAATGTCGGTCGGGCCGGATAGCGCGACGCGACTGCGCTTGGCGCAATTGCGGCATGCGCCCGACAGCAAATTCAAGATTAAGATGACCTATCTCGATTTGAAGGATGTCAGCAGTAGCAGAGTGATTCGCCCGCTGGCGTGCTTCTTTTGGGACGAGGTTTGGACGCTCGCGGCGTGGTGCGAGAATCGCGAAGATTTTCGCAATTTTCGCGTCGATCGCATTCGCACGCTTGATGTAGTGGACGAGAGATTTCGCGACGAGCCGGGCCGCAGTTTGGCCGAGTTTTTCCGCCGCAGCGACTGCGACGGCAGTTTCTGACCTCTGCGCAGTGCGCACGCTGGCGCCGAGGCGCGGCGCCCCGTTTGCATTCAACCCCAATGCGCCGGTTGCGCTGAAACATCAGCAAATCGAGTTTAGCGCCGCACGGTTTGGGCGGCGCAGGTGCGAACGCTGCATTACGACATTCGCAGCGGGTGTGGGCGAGAGAGGGTTTACTGCGCGCCGTTGGCGAAAATCAGATCGACGTTTAACCGCGCCACGGTCAGGTCGTAGTCCAAGCCCGAGATCTGCGAATAGCCAAACAGCAGCGGCTTACCGTCTAGCAGCAGCATCTGGGTGGTTAAATTCTGCCGGCCCGCGGGGCCAAAATTGCGGTAGATGCGATTGTTGCCATTAAAGTCCAAGGGAGTGCCGCCAGTTGCGGTGCTTCGAAACAGCACAAAGTCCTGATCGTTAGGCGTTTCTTGCGCAGAGCCAAAGCCATAAACGCGGCCCGCGCTATCGATTTGGATATCGGTGAATGCACCGCCAGCGGCATTTAAGGGAAAGCCCACCACCAGCTGTCCGTCTGAGCTGTAGCTGCTGTCGAGCGCACCATTTGGCAGAAAGCGCGCGAGCAAACCCGAGCTGCGCACGCCAGTGCGAGCGTAGCCGGCAACGGTGATTGCGCCGGTGCGTTTATTGAGCGCCATGGCCGTTGCTTGATCGTTGCTGGTAGACGCGGCTGCGCCGTCGAGATCGATGGCTATGCGGCGCGTGCCGCTTAGAAAATAGCTGTTGTCTAGCTCGCCATTTTCCAAAAGCCGCCCGATCAGCACGTCGTTGTTGTTTTTACCGGTCGACTTGGCGTCGCCGACAAAGGCAATGCGGTCGTCATCGAGAATTTTGATCGCGAAAACGCGCGCTGAATCGACCAGTGCAAGCTGCAAGTTTTGCTTACCGTTGAAGCTAAAGCTGTTGTCGAGCGTCCCGTTTGGATTGAGTCGTGCAAACACGGGCTGCGTGCCGGTCACGGCGTTAGCGAAGCCTGCAACCACGATGCGCCCTTGCGAATCTAGCTCAATTGACTGCGAGAAATCGTCGGCGTTGCCTCCCAAATCAAACGACACTTGGGTGCATCCTTGATTGCCAAAACTGGGGTCGGCGTCGCCTGACGCTCGAAGCCGACAGATAAGGAAATCAGAGTCGGCAAGCGTGAGATCCAAGCGCGTGAGCAAGTAATCCTTACCCAATGCGCGGCTGAACGTAACCTTCGGATAGTTGAACGTGCCACCGCGATCGTCAAGGGTAAGTAAGGTGTTCGGGCGCATGGGATCGGTTGTGCCATTAAGCAGCAGTTGGACGTAACCAATTCGGCTGCCAAAATTTGTAGCCACTTCGGCGTAAACGGTGATGCGACCGTTCACTTCGACATGAGCGGCGGGCGAGATGTCGGTTAACTGCCCGCCAACATCGAACGCGATCGAGCGCACGCCGTTCCCTGAGAACGTGAGGTCTGGACCGCCCTCATCAAAGGCCATCGCCGACCCCGAAGCCAGCGCGCAGCCGAGGGCGAGGGTTAAAACAGCACTTTTGAGCTTCATAGCAAACCACACTGATGAGGACGTTGTCAGTTCAGTACGTAAAGCGAAGGGATTGCGGATCACCGCCGCGTCATTGACGCATGGGTGCCAATGGATGGCGCCGGCAGCAGAGCCGCTTAATCTTGCAACGCTGGTCGCGATCGCCGGGCGGAACCGGTCTTTGCGGCCGCTATTTCGCTTTAGCGAGCTCAACTTCGGCGTGGAAAGCTGCATCGACCCGCAGCAGCGCGCCCAGCGCGGCGCTTTCCTGCTTGACGAGATCCCCACGCGCGCCCGCGTGAACGGAGCCGATCTCATCTTGGGCGGACTGGTGCGGCTGCGC
>Ga0209591_10009075_pt1 | contig 10783 bp, 9 predicted proteins | sample MAT01_FD_187207 | JGI IMG/M metagenome (GOLD analysis project Ga0209591, IMG submission 187207) | Freshwater microbial communities from Lake Fryxell liftoff mats and glacier meltwater in Antarctica - MAT-01 (SPAdes) (version 2) | ecosystem: Environmental > Aquatic > Freshwater > Ice > Liftoff...
CGTCGGTGGCACCATCCATCTCATCATCAACAACCAGATCGGGTTCACCACCAGCCCGCAGCACTCGCGTAGTTCGCTGTATTGCAGCGACGTTGCCAAGACCGTGCAGGCGCCAATCTTCCACGTCAACGGCGACGACCCCGAGGCGTGCGTGCGCGTTGCCGAGTTGGCGTTCGAGTATCGCCAGCGCTTCCACAAAGACGTCGTCATCGACATGGTCTGCTACCGCCGCTTCGGCCACAACGAGGGCGACGATCCCAGCTACACCCAGCCGCTGATGTACAAGGCGATTGCCGAGCACCGCAGTGTGCGCAAGCTCTATGTCGAAGCGTTGGTGAAGCGTGGCGAACTGTCGGTCGAGGAGGCCGAGGGTGCGCTGGCCGATTTCCACACCAAGCTGCAGTCAGCGCTCGACGAGACCCGTTCGCACGCGCCCGAGCCGGTGAAGGCCGCGAGGCCGCCCAAGCCAATGGGCGTGCGGCCGCACACCGAGACCGGCGTTGACCGTGCTGCTCTCGACGCAATCTTCGATCATTTCACGGAGTATCCCGAAGGGTTCACCCCGCACCCGAAGCTGGCCCGCCAGTTCGAGACCCGTTCGAAGATGTACCACGAGCAGGGCGAGACGGATTGGGCGACAGCGGAGTTGTTGGCGATGGGTTCGCTGATCGCAGAAGGCGCCCCTGTGCGCCTTGCTGGTCAGGACAGCCGTCGTGGCACGTTCAGCCAGCGCCACGCGGCGCTCATCGACTTCGAGAACGAGCAGCCGTGGGTTCCCATCGCGACACTGCCGGGCAAGACAGCCAACTTCTGGGTGTACGACAGCCTGCTCAGCGAGTACGCCGCGCTCGGTTTCGAGTACGGCTACGCACACGAGAACCACGAAGCACTGGTCATCTGGGAGGCCCAGTTCGGCGACTTCGTCAACGGCGCGCAGATCATCATCGACCAGTACCTCGTTGCGGCCGAAGACAAGTGGGGCCAGGAAAACGGGTTGGTGCTGTTGCTGCCGCACGGCTTCGAAGGCCAAGGCCCCGAACACAGCTCGGCTCGCATCGAGCGGTTCCTCACGCTCTGCGCAGACGACAACATCCAGGTGTGCAACGCCACCACCGCTGCGCAGTACTTCCACCTGTTGCGTCGTCAGGTGCGCCGCGACGTTCGCAAGCCGCTGGTGCTGTTCACGCCGAAGGCGCCGTTGCGCATGAAGGAGAGCCGCTCGCCGGTCACGGACCTGACCACCGGGTCGTTCCAAGAGGTGATCGACGACCCGCGGGTCAGCGATCGTGCAGCGGTGCAGCGCGTCGTGTTCTGTAGTGGCAAGGTGGCGTGGGACGCGCTGCGCGAACGTGACGATCGCTCGGCGCCCGTCGCCATCGTGCGCGTCGAGCAGTTGTACCCGTTCCCCGGTGACCAAATGCGTGCCGTGCTGGAGACCTACCCCAACGCCAAGCACGTTGTGTGGCTGCAGGAAGAGCCCGACAACATGGGCCCTTGGCGCTTCGTGGAGGCCCGTTTCTGGCGTGTCAAGGAGCACGGCTACGACCTTCGTCTGGTCAGTCGCATCGGCAGCGGCAGCCCTGCCACCGGCAGCAAGGCCATCCACGACCAAGAGCACGCCGACCTCATGGACGAGACCTTCCAAGACCTCTGAGCGCAGCTGAATGACTTTGGGCCGAGGGGGCTGGGACGTTGTGCCCTATTGGGTTCCGTGGCCTGGCCACATGCTGGTCACATGGACACAGACACCTCTCAAGAGCCGAGCAAACGCGACAATCTCTTTACGATCGCCGTTGGCGTTTCGCTGACCGCCCTGCTCCTTGCCGTCATCGGTTTCGGCTTCGGGATGCGCGCAATCGATGAGAGCGAAGCGCAGTCGGTCGCCGGTGTGGGCGCGGGCGGCGCGGCCCAGACGACGAATGTATCGCTGACCGAGTTCTCGATCGACGACGTGTCCGTTGGTGTTGGCGGGCTGCTGAACGTGACCAACGACGGTTCTGTTCCCCACAACTTTGTCATCGACGGCACGGACGTGAAGTCCAGTGACCTCAATTCGGGCGATTCGGAGCGCCTGATGTTGGACGGCGTCGGGCCCGGCACGTACACCGTGTATTGCAACATCGCTGGTCACCGTGAGTCCGGTATGGAGGCGCAGTTGACGGTGGGCGACGCGGGCGCAGTTGCCAGCGGCACCGACCACTCGTCGCACGACATGGACTACCAGGCGATGACCGACGCAATGATGTCGACGATGTCGCAGTACCCGGCGGCGACGGAGGGTGTCGGCAACCCGACCCTGGAGCCCACCGAGGTGAAGGCGGACGGCACGAAGGTGTTCGATCTGGTGGCTGCGATCACGCCGTGGGAACGTGCGCCCGGCGACATCGTGGATGCGTGGACGTACAACGGCGTCGTCCCGGCGCCATCGATTCACCTGGAGATCGGCGACAAGGCCGAATTCCGTCTGCAGAACGATCTGCCGATTGCTACCGATCTCCACCTTCACGGCCTCAACACCGAGTTCCAGTTCGATGGTGTGGCGCCCATCACGCAGGCATTGATCGAGCCCGGCGAAACCTTCACCTATGAGTACACCGCCGACGAAGTTGCGGTAGCCATGTACCACCCTCATTTCCATTCGCAGATCGGCCTCCCGAACGGCATGTTCGGAACGATCTTCGTCGGTCAGGTACCGATCCCCACCGGCCGAACCATCAGCGGCGGAGCCATTCCGGACGACGTCACCATTGCCCAGGAATTCCCGATGGTGCTCAACGACTCGGGCGTCATTGGCTACAGCCTGAACGGAAAGAGTTTCCCGGCAACCGCACCGATCGTGGCCAACAACGGCGACTGGGTCCTGTTCCACTACTTCAACGAGGGCATCCAAATCCATCCGATGCACCTGCACCAGTTCGATCAGATCGTGGTTGCCAAGGACGGGTTTGCACTGGACCAGCCGTACCTGGTTGACACGCTGAACGTGGCGCCCGGTGAGCGCTACTCGGTGCTGGTTCACCTCGACAAGCCCGGTACGTGGGTCTGGCACTGCCACATTCTGCCGCACGTCGAAGGCGAGAACGGCATGTTCGGCATGGTCACCGCGATAGTCGTTCAGTAGTCGTTCAGGCCCTTCGAAGCCTTTCAGCAACAGGGTTCAGTCAAAGCCGAGAACGGCGCCGAGGTCGCGAATGGCGGCCTCGGCGCTGCTGACTTTGATGGTGGTCATGCCCATCGCAGCGGCGGGCTTCAAGTTGACACCCAGGTCGTCGAGGAAGACGCACTCGGCCGGCTGCACGTCCAGCAGCTCGCACGCAATCTCGTAGAAGCGCGGCTCCGGCTTGCGGCAACCGACCTTGCTGCTCTCCACCACAGCATCGAAGCGAGCCATGATCGCGCCGACTTCGGCAGCACGCTCGGAGGTACCGAACGAACCTGTCACGTTGTTGGTCAAGCAGGCCACCCTGTAGCCGGCGGCCTTCACTCGGTCGAGGAGAGCAACCATTTCGGGACGCACTTCACCCGACAGCAAGCCCAACACTGCTGTGCCCGGCACTCGATGGCCGAGGGCCTCGGACTCCGCGGCGAAGAGCGCATCGAATTCGCCACCGCCGATATCGCTACGCTCCAGCCTGGCCCACGCATTGTCGTGAGGGTTTGTGGCGTTGACAGAGCGGATGAAATCGGCAGGCAGACCGTGTTCGGCTTCGTAGCGATTGAAGGCTTCGAACGGGCTGCTCAGGATGACTCCGCCGAAATCCCAGAGGACGGCTTTCTTCATTCAACCTTTCTAGATCACGGCATCGTAGGCTGGCCCAGTTATGCCACATCATGTCGTCGTCGACGGATCGAACCTCGCCACCGAGGGTCGCACCGCCCCAAGTCTCAAACAGCTCAACGAAGCGGTGCTCGCCTACATGGCGGAAGACCCGACGGCATTGATCACAGTGGTGGTCGACGCCACCTTCGGTCATCGCATTGAATCCAAAGAAGTGGCAGAGTTCGACGAGGCGGTCAGTAACAACGAACTGGTCGCGCCGCCCGCCGGGGCGATCGGGCGCGGCGATGCCTTTGTGCTCAGCATCGCCCACAAGGTCAACGCCGACATCCTCACCAACGACAGCTATCAAGAGTTCCACGCGCAGTACGACTGGCTGTTCGACGAGGGTCGGCTCATCGGCGGCAAGCCGGTGCCCCACATCGGCTGGGTATTCGTCAAGCGGTTGCCGGTGCGCGGTCCGCTGAGCCGCAAGGTGACCTCGGAGGCCAAGCGCAAGGGCAGCACTGCTGGCGTCGGTGCCGGCCGCAGCCGTGGCCGTTCGTCGGCCGATGATGGCACAGTTCGTGTGGGTAGCCCGGAAGCCAGCCTTCCGATGCCGGTGCCGAAGTCGCCCCCGCCGCGTCGAGTTGCGCCGGTCGCGTCCGTTGCCGAGGTTCCTGCGAAGGCGGCTCGTGGTCGGGGTGGTCGCGTCCGGGGCAGCAGCGATGCTGTCGAGCGAACGCCGAAGGCTGCTGTCCCCGTTGCTGCCGTTGCTGGGCCGCCCGGCGGGGCCTCTACTGTCAACGACCTGTTGTCGTTCCTCACCTTCATCGAGCGTCACCCCGCCGGCACCAGCGTCAACGCCATCGTCGATCACTACTCGTCACATGGTGCATATGTCCGCATCGGCGACATGGTCGGTTACGTGCCGCTGCGCTTGATGGCCGAACCGGCCCCACGCAGCGCTCGTGAATTCATGAAGGTCGGCGAGTCGGTCACGCTGATCGTGGAGAGCTTCGTGCCCACCAAGCGCAGTGTCGACCTTGCAGTGCCTGGAATGGGCACCGTCAAGCAGTTGGGTGAGGCGGCTCCCGCGAGGGCGGCCAAGGCAGCCAAGGTTGCAAGGCCATCGAAGCGGGCGCCGAAGGCCTCGGCACCCGACGACACAGCTGCGGAGGCGAAGGTTGCTGCTGTTGCGAACAAGGCCGTTGTGCGCAAGGCCGTCGGCAAGCCAGCGAAGGCTGCAAGCAAGAAGTTGGTGTCCACACCGGCTGTGAAGCCGGCAGTTGCAAAGGCTGCCAGACGGCGGGTGGCCGCCGCCACGCCAGAGCCGACCAGAGCCGCCGCCAAAATGGCAAAGCCGTTCATGTCAACGACTGGAAAGTCGGCGTCGGCCGCCAAGCCTTCACCAGCAAGGTCCGCCGCCCCATCCGAAGCGCTGGCGAAGAGAGCTGCCACGTCAAAGAAGGCTGCGGCTGCCAGGGCAGTGCCCGCCAGTAAGGCGGGGCCCGCCAGGGCAGTGCCCGCCAGTAAGGCAGTGCCCGCCAGTAAGGCAGTGCCCGCCAAGGCGGGGCCAGCCACAGCAGTGCCCGCCAGGAAGGCAGTGCCCGCCACAGCAGTGCCCGCCAAGAAAGCGCCGGCGAAGAAGGCACCAGCCGCTGCGGCCCCTGTCGCGCGGCGTAGGCGCGCCACGGCCTGATTCGCTACGGTCGAGCCGTGCGCATCGCTACCTGGAACGTCAACTCGCTCAAGGCCCGCCTCACTCGCGTGGAGGAGTGGTTGGCCGACGTGCAGCCCGACGTGTTGTGCATGCAGGAGACCAAGCTGGCCGACGATGCGTTCCCGGCACTCACGTTCGCGGCCCTCGGCTACGAGAGCGCGCACCACGGGCAGGGCCAGTGGAACGGTGTGGCCATCCTGTCGAGAGTCGGTCTCACCGATGTGGTGGCCAATTTCGCCGATGGCGGCGAGCCCGACCCTGATGCACGAATCATCACTGCCGTCTGCGATGGCTTGCGGATCAGCAGCGTGTATGTTCCCAACGGCCGATCACTGGACCACGAGCACTACCAGTACAAGTTGCGCTGGATGGCACAGCTGCGCCGCCACGTTGCGGCGCTCAGCTCACCCGACGAGCAGGTCGTGGTCACGGGCGACTTCAATATTGCTCCCACCGACCTCGACGTCTACGACCCGAACAGCCTGGTGGGCGCTACGCACGTCAGCGAGCCCGAGCGCGCTGAGCTGCAGGCGCTGGAGGCATGGGGTTTCACGGATCTGTTCCGCCAGCATCACACCGAGGGCAAGCTGTACAGCTGGTGGGACTATCGGGCGGGCGACTTCCACCAGGGTCGCGGCATGCGAATCGACCTCGTGCTCGGCACCGCTTCGGTCGCTGCCCGGTGCGACTTCGCGATTGTCGACCGCAACGCGCGCAAGGGCACGTCGCCGTCAGACCATGCGCCGGTGATCGTGGACCTGGTATGACGATGACGGATGGTCAGGCTGAGCGTCTGGCCGGCGATTCGCGCGCTGAACTGGCAACCGCCTGCCGAATGATCATCGACGAGCTTGCGTCCAGCACAGCGCAGTCGGACGCCTTTGCGCAGGCGCGCAATCTCGTGCAGGACGCAGTCGCAATCCTGGCCGCCGCCGACCATGGGCGTGCGTATGACGGCGGCGAAGGCTCGTTGGCGGACTATCAAGAACACGTGTTCCTGGACCACAGCCCGTTGATCGGGCCGCTCAACCCACTGGCGGCACCCATCACCATCTCATTCGTTGGCATGGCGGTGGTCGGCAACGTCACTTTCGGGGCCGCATATGAAGGCCCGCCAGGGTGTGTGCACGGCGGGTTCATCGCAGCTGGCTTCGATGAGATGCTCGGCATCGCACAGGGTATGTCGGGTAGGCCGGGGATGACCGCGCGCCTGACCGTGAACTACCGCTCGCCAACGCCGCTGCTGCAGCCCCTCCGCTTCGTCGGCGGCATCGACAACATCGACGGTCGCAAGATCTTCACCAAGGGAGAACTGCGCACCGTGGCCGATGACCGACTGTGCGCAGAGGCCGAGGCGCTTTTCATTTCGATGAAGCCGGAGTTCTTCCAGCGGATGGTGAGCGACCGCGAAGAGCCGTAGCCCTAGCCGACGCGTTCCGGCAGCTGCCGCAATCGGAGCGCAGCGGTCTCGGTGATGCCCAGGCGCTGCGCCAACTCGGCAGTGTTGGCCGGTGGCTCGTCGGCCAGGGAGCGCAGCACCTTGTCGCTACACACCGCTTGGTCTGCCTGGCCCGAGAGACGCGCAATGGCCGACCGCCACTGACGGAACGGGACCATAGGGTCGGGTGCCAGCCGAGTGCGCGTGGGCGGTGGGGCAGGCACATCGTCCGCCGTGCTGTCGGTCACGGCTTGCAGCCAGCGGCTGGGTGCGACAGCTTTGCGCTGGCGCTGCACACAGTGTGTGATGAGCAGGTTCTGAGCAGCCCGTGTAATGGCGACGTAGAACAATCTCGCTTCCTCGGCCAACTGTGCCGGAGATGACGATGAACCGTGTGGCACCAGCCCCTCCTCGGCGCCGGTGATGACGACACCCCACCACTCGCGGCCCTTGGCTGCGTGAAAGGTCAGCAACGCGACGGCATCACGGAAGTCGGTGGGCTCCAGATCGTCAAACGGATCGCGGCGCTCGACCCAACCACGGAACAAGCCGTGCTCGCCGGACGTGAGATAACGGTCTGCTTCCTCGGCAACGCGACGGGTCAGGTGATCGCCATCGACGAACGTGGTCTCCACCCAGGTCGCCAACTGCTCTCGACTGGCGCAGCGATAGGCCGTCCGCAACGCAACGTCGAGCGGCGACCGCCCGTTGCTGCGCTCTGTATCGATGCCGAACGTGGTGAGCGTCTGCTGGAGAACCGTGAGCTGCTCGTTGGTGCGTGCCAGGACCGCTAGGTCGCGCCCGCGGTGATGATGGAGTAGACCGCGTATGTGGCGAGCGACGGTCTCCGCTTCCACGAGGTCGTCGGCCACCTGCTGCACCATCACTGTGGCCGCACCGGGCTGGCGGCTCTCGCTGTTGTCGTGCTGCCCGCTTGCTGCAAGTGCGGCCGCGCCCGCGCGCACGACCTGCGGTGAGCAGCGGTAGTTGGACGTGAGCGCTACCACGGTGACACCCGGATAGCGAACCTCCACCTCCGCCAGCGTGGTGGGGTCGGCGCCGTTCCATCCGTAGATGGCCTGGCGTGGGTCGCCCACCAGGCACAGATCGTGGCGGCCCACGCGCAGTGCTTCGAGCATTGCGTGCTGCAGTGGGTTGAGGTCTTGCACCTCGTCGACGAACAGATGTCGATAACGCCAGTGAACACCCTCCGCCCAGGCCTTGTCGGTGCGCAGCGCCTCGATGGTGTGCACCAGCAGGTCGTCGAAGTCGATCACCCCGCGACGGCGCTTCAGACGCTCGTAGGCCGCGACAAAGTCGGCGAAGCGGGCGGGCGGCAAGGCGGTACGTCGACGGGTGATTCGGACGGTTCCCTCGTAACGATCGGAAGGCACCATGCGGGCTCTCGCCCAATCGAGATCGGCAAGTGCCGCATACGGCTCGACTGTCAGTTTCAGTTCGCTGAGCACCTCGCGGGCCAGGCGAATGCGGTCGTTGGCGACCTGTGGAGGAGCGTGGTTGGCCGCCAGCGCGCGGTCGCGTAGCAAGCGCAATGCCACGCCGTGGAATGTGCCCGCCTCGATTGGTTCGCGAATGTCCAGCTTGCGCAGCCGCCGCTTCAGCTCGGCTGCTGCGTCGCGGGTAAAGGTGAGGGCCAGTACGTGCTGCGACATTGCGGTGCCATGCGCAACCCGGTAGGCGATCCGGCGAGTGAGCACGGTGGTCTTGCCCGAACCGGCCGCCGCCACGATGGCGAGCGGCGCCGCCGTGGTGGTGACGGCCTCGCGCTGTTCCGCATCGAGGCCATGCAACATCGGGTCGGCAGGCACAGCTGTCACGATAGAGGTTGGGTGTGATCCAGTTACCGCCCGCAGTATGGAGCGAGCGCTACAGTGCCGAACATGCCGTTTCCGAAGAAGAACCTGAACAGCAATGAGACCATTGCACTCGACATGCACCCCCACTGGTGGTACTTCGCTCAGCCAGCCGGCGCGCTGGTCGGCAGCATCGTCATCGGAATCGTCGTACTCTCCAAGACCGAGCCGGGTGACACGGCGGGCAAGGCCGCACGCCTCGCAACGGTTGCGCTGCTGGTCTTCACTGCGCTGTGGCTCATCGGGCGCTTTCTGAAGTGGCTCACCACCAACTTCGTCATCACATCGCAGCGCCTCATCTTCCGGCAGGGCGTTTTCGCCAAGAGCGGTATCGAGATTCCTCTGGAGCGTGTGAACAACGTCAACTTCAACCAGGGCGTTTTCGAGCGGTTGTTGGGCGCCGGCGACTTGCTCATCGAGTCCGGTGGCGAAGACGGCCAGCAGCGATTCACCGACATCCGCCGCCCGGACAAGGTGCAAAACCTGGTTCATGCGCAGGTAGAGACGTTGATACAGCAGCGCGCCGGCTACAGCAGGCCGGCGGCTGCGAGCGGTGGCGACGTCGCCGACCAGCTCGAGCGTCTGGAAGGTCTGATGCAGCGCGGCACCATCACTGCTGAGGAGTTCGCTGCGCAAAAGGCCAAGCTGCTGGGCTAGACAAAGGGCTAGTCAGCGGTCGCGAGTGCCTGCCTGCGTGGCCCACCGCCAAACCCGGTCTCGACTGTGCCCGTGAGATCGACGGTCTTCACTGCATGGTCGAAGAAGTCGCTGAACCACAACTTGCCCTGATGCCAGCGCGGGCCCTCACCGAAGTGCAGCCCATCTGCCAGAAGTTCGACGCCCATGTGATGCCCCTCGACGCCGTTGATTCGGGCAAGAGTACCTCCAGCCGGACAGGGCGGCTGCGTGGTCAGGCGGTGATTGCGACAGCGCCGGCCACTGCTTGGACGACCCATCCGCTCAGCAGTGCACCAGGTTCCGTCAGCGCCACGATGCAGCCGCCGAAGCCGCCGCCTGTCATTCGCGCCCCGAACACGCCGGGTGTTGCAACCACCTGGGCGACGGCTGCGTCCATCGCTGGCGTGGACGTGGCGTACAGGTCGCGAAGGCTGGCATGGCTGTGCACCATCAACGTGCCAGCCTCTCTCAGATCGCCGGCGGCGATGGCGTCGGCAAAGTCGATGACGCGACGATTCTCGCTGGTCACGTGCATTGCACGGGCACGCACGACTGGATCGGTGATGGACCTGGCGGTTGCAGTCGTTGCGTGACGAAGTGGTCCGATGAGTTGCTCGGCGGTCGCGCACTCCGCCACCCGGTCTGCGTACGGGCTACCGACAAGCGTTCGGTGCTCGATGAACTGCACCACGATCTCGACACCGCGTGGAATGGCGACCGGTTGGATCGTGAGTTCGCCACAGTCGATCAACAGCGCATGACCGACCAACCCGGCAGCGATGGCCAGCTGGTCCATGATGCCGCTGGGTACGCCCGAAGCGCAGTTCTCGGCGCGTTGGCACAGCTGTGCAAGTTCCAGAGGCGTTCCTGTGAACCCCAATGCAAGTGCGACGGCAACCTCCAGCGCGGCGCTGCTGGACAGGCCGGCGCCGATGGGGATGTCGGTGGTGACGTGCCCGTGGAAACCGTGCGGATGACGCATCTCGGACACCACGCCGGCGACGTACTTGCCCCAGGCTGGCTCAACGTCCTGTGGTCGCTCGATGACCAGCGGTAGGTCGACCGCAGCGTCCTCGTCCGCTGACGACAACTGCACTCGGTCATCCACACGAGTGCCCCTGATCTCCGTATAGCGGTCGATCGCCATCGGCAGCACCAGCCCGCCGGTGTAGTCGGTGTGGTCGCCGATCAGGTTGACCCGGCCGGGAGCGAGAACGTGAACGCTCATCGGCAGCACTAGACCAAGTTCAGCGCGGCGCTGAATCCTGCTGCTGCTTCAAGGTTGAAGGGGGCACGCAATGCGATGTTCACCT
>Ga0209591_10009078_pt1 | contig 10781 bp, 10 predicted proteins | sample MAT01_FD_187207 | JGI IMG/M metagenome (GOLD analysis project Ga0209591, IMG submission 187207) | Freshwater microbial communities from Lake Fryxell liftoff mats and glacier meltwater in Antarctica - MAT-01 (SPAdes) (version 2) | ecosystem: Environmental > Aquatic > Freshwater > Ice > Liftoff...
GGCGCCGATGGCCAGACCTACAACATCAATGCCGACACCGCCGCCGGCGCCATCGCGGGCGCGCTGGGCGCCGAGCGCATGCTGATGCTGACCGACGTGCCCGGCGTGCTCGACGCCGACAAGAAACTGATCCCGGAGATGAGCGTGGCCGAGGTGCGCGCTGGTATCGCCGCGGGCTGGATCTCGGGCGGCATGATCCCGAAGGTCGAGACCTGCATCTACGCCGTCGAGCGCGGCGTGAAGGGGGCGGTGATCCTCGATGGCCGCGTGCCGCATGCGGTGCTGCGGGAGCTGTTCACCGATGAGGGCGCGGGTACGCTGATCCGGCCCTGAAGGCCTGTCGCCAGCCCCTCGGCCTTTTGGTGGCAGCCGCCGGAAATCACCAAGGTTGCGCGCCAGGCTTCAGGATTGCCTTGGTAGTCGTTGCGAGGTTGCGGGGGGCCGGCGAGGGCATCTCCGGGCGTTCCATCCGGCCCCAGCCCGGCGCGTCCCGCACCACGCCATCCTGCATCACCACGCGGCCGCGGACCACGGTGACGACGGGGCGACCAACGGTGACCATCCCCTCGAAGGGCGTGAAGCGGCTGCGCTCGCTGTGCAGTTCGGCGCCGCGGATGTCGTCGTGCGCCGTCGGGTCCACCACAACCAGGTCGGCGTCGGCTCCAGGCTGTACCACGCCCTTGCGCGGATAGAGCCCGAAGGCGCGCGCCGGCGCGGCGCTGGCCATGCGAACATACTGCTCCATCGTCATCCGCCCCTCATGTACCAGCGTGAGCATCAGGCGCATCGAGGTCTCGACGCCGGGAAAGCCGCAGGCATTGTCCCAAAAGCTTGGCTGTTGCTTCTCGACCATCGCATGCGGCGCGTGGTCGGTGCCAAGGATATCGATGGTGCCGTCGAGCAGTGCTTCGAGGATCGGCTCGCGCTGGCGACCTTCGCGGATCGGCGGGTTGAGTCGTGCGATGCGGGCCTTGTCGCCGGTGAGGTCCTCGGCTGCGATCAGCACGTATTGCGGGCAGGTCTCGACCGTCATCGGCACGCCGCGCGCCTTGGCGTCCTTGATGATCGGGATGGAGCGCATGCAGCTCTCATGCACGATGTGGATGCGCGCGCCGGTCCATTCGCTCAGCACGATGGCGCGGTTGAGGCTCTCGATCGCCACGATGTCGGCGCGGGCGGAGAGATGCGCGAAGGCATCGTCGCGCCCCGCCGCCTTCATGCGGTTCTCGCGCCAGAACAGCATCGGCGAGTTCTCGGCATGGATCGCACAGCGCAGGCCGAGTTCCGCCAGGATCTCGAAGCCTTCCAGCACGGCGCCATCATTGGGTGCGGGCAGGTTGCCGGTGGTATTGCCAAGGAACAGCTTGAAAGCGATCACGCCGCCTTTAGCCAAAGGCTCCAGCGCATCGAGCGCACGTTCGTCGAGCAGGCCGTAGAGGCCGTAATTCACCATCGCCTGTCGTTCCGCGGCGTCGCGTTTCAAGGCCAGTGATTCCAGCGACCAGACCGGCGGATCGGTGTTGGGCATGTCGAAGATGGTGGTGACGCCCCCGGCTGCGGCGGCGCGCGTGCCGGTGGTCCAATCCTCCTTCTGCGTCATGCCGGGCTCGCGGATATGCGTGTGCACATCGATGGCGCCGGGAATGACGAAGCGGCCGCGTGCGTCGATGGTCGTCGTCGTGCGCGGCGCGAGGGCGGGATGGCCGACAAAGACCACAACGCCATCCTTCACGGCCACATCGGCCACGAAGCGCGAGGATTCGTTCACCACCGTGCCACCGGCGATCAGCAGGTCGGCGAGGAAGGGGGTTTCGGTCATGAGTCACTTGCTCCAATTTCGCGGCCCGCTTTTGCGGGCCGAGCGGCCAAATGGCCGCCGCGGCAAGTGCCGCGAAGCCAAGGCCGCGGAGGCGGCCGCCCGGCGTCTGAGGGCATCAAAAAGCTAAATCACCCAGCCGCCATCGACGGCCAGATCCTGGCCAGTGGTCTGGCGCGAGAGGTCGGAGGCGAGGAACAACACCGCGTTCGCCACATCCTCATCCGTGCTGATCCGGCGCAGCGCGTATTCGGAAGCATGCTTCAAGCGTGCCGCTTCGGCGCTGATGCCCTCCTTCGTCGCCATGGTGGCGCGCACCGCCTCGAAGCGCGGCCCCTCGACCATCCCGGGGCAGACGCAATTCACGTTGATGTTGTGCGGGCCAAGCTCCAGCGCGGCGGATTTGGTGATGCCGCGCAGCCCCCATTTGCTGGCGGAATAGGCGGCGCGCCCGGCCCGCCCGCGCAGACCGAAAGTGCCGCCCACATTCACGATCTTGCCAGACCTCGCCGCGATCATTGTGGGTGCGAAGGCACGCATCGTCAGGAAGCAGCCCGTGACGTTGAGGCGGAGAATCGCATCGAACTCCTCCGGCGTCGTCTCCCAGAAGGTTTTTCCGAGCGGCCCGCGGCCGCCAGCGATGTTCACCAGCACGTCGCAACGACCAAAGGAGGCCAGCACGGCCTTACCCATCGCCTCGACCACCGCCGCATCGGTCACATCGCACGCAAAAATCTCGGCACGCCGTCCCATCGCGCGAACCTCCGCGGCGACGGGCTCGATCGCCGCCGTGTCGCGCCCGACCAGCGCGAGGTCCGCGCCGTGCTCCGCGAGGAGCTTCGTGCAAGCTGCCCCCATGCCCTTGGCGGGGCCGGTCACCACGGCCACGCGATCCTTCAGCAGCATCCAGACTTCTCCTACTCGGCGCGCAACAGGCGCTTCGAACGGGTCCAGCCGCGCGCCAGCGCCCGGCAATGGCAGGCGACATGCGGCGCGATCTCATGCGCCCAGGCCTTGGCGTCGGCATTCACGCCGCGCAGCCGCTCGGCCGCCGCATTGGCGTCCCGCGCAAGCTTCGCCTCATCCAGGCCGAGCACCTTGCGGTCGCGAAGCCTCCAGGCGCCGCCGATCATCACATCGACCACGGCACTGCCATCCTCGGTCCAGACCAACTGGTTTGCCGCATCGTTGAACGGCATCCAGTTGATGTGTCCGAGGTCGAGCAGAACGAGGTCCGCGGGCTTGCCTGCCTCGATCGTGCCGCCCTCGAGGCCGAGCAGCTTCGAGGATCCCTGCGTGGCGAGCCGCACCGTCTCGGCCGTGCCAAGCCATTCGTCTTCCTCGGCATCTTCCCACAGCCGCGACGCGAAGGCGGAAAGCCGCATCGCCTCGAACATGTTCTGGTTGTCGGAGGAGGAGGAGCCATCCGTGCCGATGCCCACCTTCACACCCGCGCGGATCGCGCGCCGTACCGGCGCGATGCCCGAGGCCAGGCGCATGTTGGCGCCGGGATTGTGCGACAGCCCGCCACCCCGTTCGGCGAGCAGAGCAAGATCGCCCTCGGTCAGCCACACGCCATGCGCCACGCTGAACCACGGCCCAACCAGGCCGAGGCTGTCCATATGTTCCAGCAGCGTCGCGCCGTTGTAGCGGATCTCGCCGCCCGCCGCCTGGTAGCGCGATTCGCCGACATGGGATTGCATCGGCAGGTCGTAGTCGAAGGCAAGCTTGCGGCAGGCGCGGAGGAACTCATCCGTGCCGTGCAACGGAATCGTGGGCGCGCAGCCCATCGTGATCCCGCTCGACTCATGCTTCCACGCCTTCGCCGCGCCGGCGATGGCATCGATCGTGGCCTGCGCGGGCGCGGCGCGAATTGCCTCGGCGCGCGTGCGGAAGGGCTCGGGCAGCGCCTCGATCAGGCCAGGCGTGGCCTGGAAGAAGGTGAGGTCGGCGACCATCGGCGCGAGCACGGCGCGCAAGCCCACGGCGGCATAAGCCTCCGCCATCGCATCCAGCCCATCGACGGTGGGCACAGGGATCTCGACAGGCAAATCGTAGACTGCGGTACAGCCCTTCTTGAGGTTCTCGACCGCGTTGAGCGCGGTGGAAAGCCACTTGTCCTGCGCCACGCGCCCGCCGCTGATCCAGCCGCCATGCGTGAGCAGCAGTGACAAATCCCATTTGTCGCCGCTGCCCTTGGCGAGACCGCCATGGCCGTGCGTATGGCCGTTGACGAGGCCCGGGATGATCAGCCGGTCGGTTGCCTCGAAGCGCTGCGCGTCTTCCATCGCACTGCCCGGCGGCAGCACGGCAAGGATGGTGTCGCCCTCGATCAGAAGGTCGGCATACGGGGCGGAGAGTGCATCCGGCGTCAGAACCCTGGCGCCGGCGATGATCAACCGCACTTAGAGCATCCGCTCCGAACGCGGCGGCAGGAAGCGGTCGGTGAACATGCTCTCGACGCTCGGCGGGTTCGCCACGCCCAGCGCCTCGGCATTCACCGAAATCAACTGCGCCGCGCGCACCATGTCCACATGGCCGAGACCATTGGCGCGGCTGTTGGGCGTGATGATCGAACGGTCGCGCGTCATCGCGAAACGGCGCGCTTCCAGCGCCTCGTCGAACAGCGCCTCGCGCCGCTTCAGCGCGGCCATGCCGCCGGGGATGTCGTTCAGCAGCAGCTTGAGACCCTCGATGGAGGCCTTCACGAAGCGCGACGCCGTTTCGCCATTCTGCTCGAGCCAAGCGGCGCGCACGAAGACGCCCGAACCGTAGAGATCCAGGCCATGCTCGGCATAGGGCCAGCTGAGGATCTGATCCTCGGCGATACCCAGGCCGACCAGGTTGAAGTGCACCGTGAACAGGAAGCCGGTAACGGCATCGACCTGGTTGGTGCGCAGCATCGTGTCGCGCAGATTCGCCGCCATCGAGGTCCACTGCACGCGACTGGTATCGATGCCGGCGACGCGCGCGAAGGCCGGGAAGAGCAAACGCGAGCCCTCGCCCTCAGGCGCACCGAGTTTGCGGCCGGCGACATCCTGCGGCTTTTCGATGTTGCGCCCGCGTAGCGTGACAATGGCGGCCGCCGTTCGGTCGAACACCGGGTAGAGCATCACCAGGCGGTTCTGCGGGTTCTCGGCGTTGAACTTCACCGCGCCCGAGAAATCCGCGAAGCCGATGTCGTAGGCACCGCTGGCCACTTTCACCAACGCATCGCCCGAGCCGAAGCCGCGATCCATGCGCACGGCCAGCTGCTCGCGCCGAAAAATGCCGCGATCCTCCGCCAGCGCCCACATGCCGTGATTGCCTTGCAGCGTCCAGTCGAGCGTGAAGCGCAGCGCCGTCTGCGCCTGCGCGGTGCGGATGGCGGGAAGGGCGAGGCCCGCTGTGCTGGCGGCAAGCAGGGTGCGGCGTGCGATCATGGCGGGGATCCTTTGTGGTCGGGCGGAAGGGCCGAAAGCGGTGGCGAACAATACCGCACAATCCCGGCCTGTCACGGCCCCCGTTTCAGCGTCCCGGGCCGCGCGCCAGATACCCCGCGCCGCGCGACAGATACCCCGCGCCGCGCGCCAGATACAGCGTCGCCGCCACCATGATCAGCGTGCCCCACAGCAGCGCCCAGCCCGGCGTCTCGGCGAAGGCGACGAAGCCGATCAGCGCGGAGGCCGGGATCTGCACATATTCGATGGGTGCCAGCAGCCCCACAGGCGCGCGCCGTGCTGCCCAGGACGCACAGAAATCGCCCATGATCGCCAACACCGAGCCGGCGATGAGCAGCCCCGCCGCCGTCACGCTCGGCGTTTCCCACACCAGCGCCGAGATCGGGCCCCAGATCGCCACGCTCACCAGCGCGTACCAGAAAACGACGCGCGCCGGCGGCTCGGTGGTGGAGAGCTTCTTTACCGCAATCAGCACCAGCGCGCCGGAAAGGCCGCCCGCCAGCGCTGCGATGAGACCGGGCGAGGGGGCGGCCTGGAAGGCTCCCTGCGGAATTGCGATGACGATGACGCCGCCGAATCCCAACGTCGCGGCAATGGCGCGATTCCAGCCGATCCGCTCGCCCAGCAGCAGGAAGGCCAGCGGCAGCGCCCAGAGCGGCCGAGCATGGAGGATCGCCACCGCATCCGCCAGCGGCAGCCACAGGATCGCCAGCATGTGCAGGAGGAAGCCGACAAGCCCCGCGAGGCAGCGGAAGGCATGCGCCCCGGGCCGGCGCGTCGCCAGGGATTGCGGGCCGGATCGCAACACCCATGGCAGCATCACCAATACCGTGAACAACCCCCGCGCGAAGGGGACCAGCGGCACCGGCAACCCTTCCAGCATCGCGCCGCGGAAGCAGGCCGCCATGCCGGCAAACGAAAGGCAGCACGCCAGCATCAGCCCCATGCCACCCAGGGCGCGCTGACGGGCGGAATCGGGCGTGGTCACACGCGGCGGCGCGTCAGCGGCGCTCGGGCGCCAGCTCGGCCTCGAGCTCCTTGATCCGCGCGAGCAACGTGGTGCGCAGCGAGGGCGAGGAATGTGGCTTGATGCCGGCCAGCGTTTCCTTCAACTCGGCGAGCAGGCGCTTTTTCTCCTGCGGGCTGCGGCGGATTGGCCGATTGTCGGAGAACTGTCCCTCATGCGAACGCATCGCGATACTCCTCCCGGCTGGGTTGTGTTCGTACCGGGTTAGGGGGGCGCGGCGCCAAGGTCAACGTAGCCAGTCCCGCAAGGCCTGGTGTGCTGTTTCGGATGAGAGGGGGGCCTGCTTGTCCGGACAATGTCTTGCCGAAATCGGCGGCGCAGCGCATCTAGGCAACATCAGGGACGAAACGGGAGACTTACGAAAATGCCGACCTCCTTCACCCCCGCGCGCCGCGCCGTGCTGCTCGGCGCGGCCGGCGCGCTGGCTGCGCCCGCCATGTTGCGCGCGCAACCCGCGCCGATCCGCCTGGGCATCCTCCAGCCCGTCACCGGCGCGCTGGCGCAGGATGGCGAGTATGGTCGCCTCGGCGCCGAGCTGGCGATCGCCGAAATCAACGCCACTGGCGGCATCCGCTCGATGGGCGGCGCGCAGATCCAGATGGTGTTCGGCGATGCGCGCTCGAACCCCGAAGGCGGCACCGCCGAGGTCGAGCGCATGAACAGCGAAGGTGTGGTCGCCGTGGTCGGCGGCTTCGCCAGCCCGATCTGCCTCGCCGCCTCGCAGGCCGCCTCGCGCTACGACCTGCCCTATGTGGTGGATGTCGGCGTGGCCGACAGCATCGTCACGCGGGGCTTGCGCAACACCTTCCGCTTCGGCCCGGGCTTCGGCGCCGTCACCGCCGCCGCGCTCGACAACCTCGTCTCGCTGAACGACGCCGCCGGCAAGCCGGCCAAGACTGTTGTCGTGGTGCACGAGGATGGGCTGTTCGGCGCCGGCATGGCGCGGCTGATGGCCGCCGAGCTGCCCAAGCGCGGCTTCGAGGTGCTGGAGACGATCAGCCACCCGACGCCAGCGCGCGACATGTCCAACATCGCATTGCGCATCCGCTCGCTGAACCCGGACCTGATCATTCCCTCGAGCTATTACGCCGAGTTCGTACTGCTGAGCCGCACGCTGCAACAGCGCCGCATTCGCCCCAAGGGCATCTACTGCGTGTTGAATGGTGCGGCCTCCAACTTCCGCTTCGTGCGCGAATTCCCGGAAGCCGCCAATCTTGTGATGGACGTCAATCACTGGGCCGATCCGCGCAAGCCGAAAACCGCCGAGCTGCGCGCGGCCGTCGAGGCCCAGAACCGCTTCTGGCTCTACAACACGCCGCTCAACTACTCGGCCGTGATGCTGGTGGCCGATGCGCTGGAGCGTGCCGGCGCGGCCGACCGCGCCAAGGTGATCGAGGCGCTGGCGGCAACGGGTGCGGGCTTTACGCGTCACATCATGCCCTATGGCCCGACGCGCTTCGTCAACGGCCAGAACCAGGCTGGCCAGGCGGTGAACACCCAGGTGATCGACAACGACATCAAGGTGATCTTCCCGAACGATTTCGCCAATACGCGTCCGGTCTTCCCCTGGCCGGTGTAGTTGCCTGCATGAATGCGTTGCATTCATGCCCCTCAAACGCCGGGCGCGGCACCTTCGTGCCGCTTGGCTTCGCGGCACCTGCCGCGGCGGCCGCTCGGCCGCTCGGCAGGGCTAAAGAGCGCCCTGCCGCATGAGGGGCTTCCCGCTTGAGATCGTGCTGGAGTCCGTGGCGAACGGCCTCCTTACCGGCGCTGTCTATGGGCTGGTGGCGCTTGGCCTGACGCTGGTCTACGGCGTACTGCACATCATCAATTTCGCGCATGGCGCGCTGCTGACGCTCGCCATGTACGCCGCCTGGGTCGCGTGGAGCGCCTTCGGCCTCGACCCCTACCTGGCCATTCTGCCGCTGGTGCCGATCTTCTTCGCGCTGGGCTACGCCGTGCAGCGCTTCGTCATCGGCCCGGCTAGCCGCGGCGATGATTCGAACATCCTTCTGGTCACGCTTGGTCTCTCCATCGTGGTCGAGAATGCGATGCTGGCGGTGTTCCGCTCGGACACCTTGTCGGTGCAGGTGCCCTACGCGATGGAGGTGATCGAAGTCGGGCCGATGCTGCTGTCCTTCCCGCGCGTGATCGGCTTCGGCGTCGCCTTTGTTGTGGCCGCGGTGTTGTTCGTCATCCTGACGCTGACCGATACGGGCCGCGCCATCCGCGCCGTGGCGAAGGAACGCACCGGCGCGGCGCTGGTCGGCATCGATGTGAACCATGTCTATGCCGTGACCTTCGGCATCGGCGCCGCTTGCCTCGCGGTCGCGGCCTGCCTGTTGCTGCCTTCCTTCTACGTCAATCCGCGTGTCGGCAACGCCTTCGTGCTGGTGGCTTTCACCATCGTCGTGCTGGGCGGCATGGGCAGCGTGCCCGGCGCGCTGCTCGGCGGCCTCGTGATCGGCGTGGTGGAGAGCCTGTCGGGCCTGTATTTCGGCGACAGCCTAGGCCAGCTGGGCATCTTCGTGATCTTTATTCTGGTGTTGCTGTTCCGCCCCACCGGCCTGTTCGGGGCAAAAGCGTGACCGCGAAGGACCTGCTGCCGATCGCGATCTTCGCGATCCTCGCTGCCTTACTGCCGGTCTTCGTCACGGCGGGCACCTGGCTCAACTTCGCCGTCTTCACGCTCATCCTGTGCCTTGCCGCGCAGGGCTGGAACATCCTCGGCGGCTATGGCGGGCAATACAGCTTCGGCCACGCCGCCTTCTTCGGGACTGGTGCCTATGTCGCGGCGATCCTGCAAACGCGCCTCGGCATCAACCCCTATCCGGGCTTTCTCGCGGGCATCGCGGCGGCCGCGGTGATCGGCTGGATCATCGGCTTCCTCTCCTTCCGATCGGGCCTGCGCGGCAGCTATTTCGCCCTCGTCACGTTGGCCTTTGCCGAGGTGTTTCGCGTGCTGGCCAACGCAGCCGAATTCACCGGCGGCGCGGCGGGGCTGCTCATCAAGCTCGATGTGCGGCCAGAGAACTTCCAATTCGCCTCGCGCGGCGTGTTCTTCTGGGTGGCGCTCGGCCTGGTCACGGTGGTGCTGGTCATCACTCGCGCGCTGGAACGCTCGCGTCTCGGCGCGCAACTCGTGGCGGTGCGGGAGAACGAGGATGCGGCGCGCGCGCTCGGTGTCGACGTGTTCCGCGTGAAGCTTTCGGCCATCACGCTCTCGGCTGGTATCACCGGCGCGGCGGGCGCGCTCTACGCGCAGTATTTCCTCTACCTCGACAGCTCCATCGCCTATGGCACCTGGATCAGCGTGGAAGCGCTGCTCGCGCCAATCATCGGCGGCGCCGGCACGGTGTTCGGCCCGGTAATCGGCGGCATCATCCTGCACAGCCTCAGCGAATTCACCAAGTCGCTGGTCGGGCGCATCCCGGGCGTGGACCTCGTGATCTTCGGCGTGCTGCTGATCCTCGTCGTGCGCTTCCCGCCGCGCGACATCCCGGGCGTGATCCGTGCCTGGAGAAAGCGATGAGTTTCCTTGAGGTCCAGGCTGTCTCCAAGCGATTCGGCGGCCTGCTCGCCGTCTCCGATGCCAGCTTCACCGTGGCCGAAGGCAGCATCACCGGGCTGATCGGCCCGAATGGCGCCGGCAAGACCACGCTCTTCGCCATCGTCTCGGGCTTCGAGGCGCCAAACACGGGCGAGATCCGCTGGCGCGGTGAGCGCATCACTGGCCGGCCGCCGCATCTTCTGGCGCAGGCGGGAATCGCGCGCACCTTCCAAATCGTGCAGCCCTTCGCGGGGCTCAGCGTGCGCGAGAACATCGCCGTCGGCGCGTTCCTCCGCCACCCGAAGCGCGCCGAAGCGATCGCGGTGGCCGAGGAAGTCGCCGCGCGTGTCGGCCTGACGGAGGAACTCGACAAGCCCGCCGCCGCGCTCACCGTCTCAGGCCGCAAGCGCGTGGAACTGGCCAAGGCGCTGGCCACGCAGCCGAAGCTGCTGCTGCTCGATGAGGTGCTGGCGGGCCTCAACCCGAGCGAGGTGCGCGACATCGTGCCCGTGGTGCGCGCCGTCCGCGATTCCGGCATCACCGTACTGATGATCGAACATGTGATGCAGGCGGTGATGAACCTGTGCGAGACCGTGCACGTGCTGGCGCAGGGCCGCATCATCGCCAGCGGCACGCCGGCCGAGGTGGTGGCCGATTCGGCGGTGATCGAGGCCTATCTCGGCCACGGCGCGGCGACCCGGCTTTCCGGTGGCGCGCATGCTTGAGGTGCGCGACATCGTCGCCGGCTATGGCCTGACTCGCGTGCTTGAAGGCGTGTCCCTCGATGTGCGCGCTGGAGAGATCGTGGCCGTGCTGGGCTCCAACGGCGCGGGCAAGACCACGCTCAACATGGTGATCAGCGGCCTGGTGCGCCCGCGCAGCGGCGAGGTGCGCTTCGGGGGCGAGCGCCTGACCGGACTCTCGCCGGCGGCGATCGTTGCACGCGGG
>Ga0209591_10009079_pt1 | contig 10781 bp, 13 predicted proteins | sample MAT01_FD_187207 | JGI IMG/M metagenome (GOLD analysis project Ga0209591, IMG submission 187207) | Freshwater microbial communities from Lake Fryxell liftoff mats and glacier meltwater in Antarctica - MAT-01 (SPAdes) (version 2) | ecosystem: Environmental > Aquatic > Freshwater > Ice > Liftoff...
GACGTCCGTAACGGCCGGGGCCATTCTGGTCGGCTTCGCCTTCGGAGGACAATTAGCCCTGAACCCGGTGATGGCCACCGCCCTATTCGGTGCGTCCTACATTGCCCGCATTTACGGGTTTATCTTTTTCTTGGGCTTTGGATTGGGGGGACTCTTAGGACCACGGGTGGGAGGCATGATTCACGATGCGACCCAGGGCTACGAATGGGTATTTATGACCAGTGCGGTCCTTTCGCTCGTGTCGGCGGTGCTGTCGGCATTCTTCTTCCCGTCATGGGGCACGGAGAAACAGGTTCGCTACAGCTCATCTCTCCCTCCGGCGGCCAACGGGTAACTCGTGCTCCGCCAGCCGCCCTCCTCTTGAACCAGAATGCCTCGATCCAGCAGGATTTTTATATCCCGCAGAGCTGTGTCACCCGAGCACTTGGCGAAAAAGAAAAAAGGGTCAAGTTCTTGCTTCCTGCTTTTTCGAGCCGTTTATTGATCTTCCCCACATGGTCCCAGCCTCCGCGCAGTAGCGACTCATCCTGCTGGGATCGGCCGTCTGCAACCTCCGGGCAATCCAAAGATTGGTGACAACAGTCCGGCCTTTGACAAATGCCGCAAGCGCGAACGGCTGGCACTTGTCGGCGCATGCCAAGCCCGCAAGCGAGACCACTTAGACCGCCTCAAATCTGGTCTCAGCCTCGACCCTGCCCGCACCGTGGGCGAATGGTGCCGCCGGATCGGTGAGCGTGGCGGACAACGGCCAATGGCAATTGCAGTATTACAGCCCGCCTTGCGACCCTACCCGTCGGGGCATTTACCGGAAATAACGCCCTGGCTGGAGTCATGATTCGCACGACCTTGACGAACGACTCTGCCTTCATGATCTTGGGATTTCGTCCCAAATCGACCCCGCAGGTCATCACCCGCAACCGAGCGGGCCTGCAAGCAGCCACGTTCGACAACGTCACAGGCAATCCGTAAAAAAAGCAAGCCCTCAGGCCGTGATCTCCGTGCCGATACCGGAGTCCGTAAAAATCTCCAGCAGCAGGCAGTGCAGGGTCTGGCCACCGATCATGTGGATTTTTCCCACGCCATTTTTTAATGCATCCACAGCGGACTGAACTTTGGGAATCATGCCGCCTTCGATGACTTTTTGTTTGATGAGTTGCTCGATCTGGTCGGAACTGACCGAGGGAATCAAGGAGTCCTTCTCGGCCGGATTGCGCATGATTCCGGGAACGTCGCTCACGTAGATCAATTTGGAGGCTTTTAACGAACTGGCCAGCGCGGCGGCGGCGATGTCGGCGTTGATGTTGAGGACTGTGCCGGTTTCTCCCGCGCCGATCGGGCTGATGACAGGAACAATCTCCTTGTTGATGGCGGCGCGGATTTCCTGATGGTGGATTTTGGTCGCCTCACCCACGAAACCGATATCAATCGCCTCCCCGTTTTCGAGACGCTGGGGGCCGAGACGACGGGCTTCAAAGATATTCCGGCCGGAAAATCCCCGGGCCTTGCCGCCGTATTTGATAATATTCTCTACGATGCTCGGGTTGATTTCCCGGTCGAGCGTTTCCTCCACAATAGCGATGGCCTGCGCATCAGTGGCACGGAGTCCATTGACGAAAACTGCCTTCTGTCCGGCGTCGCGCATGCGGGCCGTGATGGCCTTGCCGCCGCCATGGACCAGCACGGGATTGATGCCCACCGCCTCAAGAAAAACAACATCGCGGAGGAATCGCTCCACAATCTGGTCATCTTCCATCGCCGCTCCGCCGTATTTGATGACGAAGACCTGGCCGCGGAATTTCTGGATGTAGGGAAGAGCCTCAATCAGGCTCTCCGAACGGGCATCCGCTGTATGGGTACTGCTCATGATTTCTTATTCGCCAAGATTAAGCCTCACGTATTCCTCGGTGAGATCGGTAGTCCAGACGGTGTGGGAAAACCGGCCAAGAGCAAGTTCGATTTTGATGCGGAATTCCTTTCGGGCCGCAATGGCTTTTAGTTTTGTCCACGGCGTGGAGGCAGCTATTCCGTTGCGGACAATGGGCAGATCGTTGTAAAAAATGGCGGTTTTATCCTCGCGCAGGGCCGCGCCGGAGTAGCCGAGCGCGCCCATGATCCGCCCCCAGTTCGGATCGCCCCCGGCCCAAGCGCATTTAACCAGGGTGGAATTGGCCACCGCTTCGGCGGCACGGCGGGCGTCCTTGGCAGAACGGGCGCCCACGACTTCGATCTCGACGAATTTTGAAACGCCCTCACCGTCGAGCACGATCTGGCGGGCCAGGGCTTGGGTGACTGCATCCAAGGCCTTCTGGAAATCCTCCGCTGACGGCGTCACACCGGAAGCGCCGTTGGCCAGAAGAATGACGGTGTCATTCGTACTCATATCGCCATCAATGGTGATGCGGTTGAAAGAATTTTCCACCGAGGCGCGCAGAGCCTTGCGCAGAGCGGCTTGGGGAATCGCGGCGTCCGTGGTGACAGCGCAAAGCATAGTCGCCATGTTGGGGTCAATCATGCCGGCACCTTTGGCGATGCCGCCGATGCGAAAGGAACCTTTGGGGGTTTCCACAAGGCAGGCGATTTCCTTCGGAAAGGTGTCGCTGGTCATGATGGATCGCGCGCACTTCAGACTATGAGTTCGGCCCAGCGGAATTTTTTTCAGACCCTGCTCGATTCGGGCGATGGGCAGAGGGACGCCGATGCGGCCGGTCGAGCAGATCAGTACCTGATTGGCTTTCAGTCCCGTCCGGGCTGCGGCGGCGGTGGCCATGCGGCGCGCGGTTTTCAAACCATCCTCCCCGGTGCAGGCGTTGGCATTGCCGCTGTTCAACACGATGGCGCGGATTTTTCCCGCCTTAAGATGCTCCCTGGAAACACGCACGGGCGCGGCTTTCACGACATTGGTGGTAAACGTCGCGGCGGCGGAGCACGGTGTCTCGGAAACTATCAGCGAAAGATCGTCGCGGGCGGCCTGCGGATTTTTGATGCCGCAGGAAGTGGCTCCCGCAAGGAAGCCGGCGGGAGCGGTGATGCCACCGCGAATCTTTTTGATCATAGAAGCGCCTCGGTTTCGGGTAGTCCGGCCATGAGGTTAAAATTCTGCACCGCCTGGCCGGCCGCGCCTTTTACGAGGTTGTCCACCACGCTCAGAATCACCAACCGCCCGGTCCGCGCGTCTTCCCGCACGGCGATGTCGCAGAAATTGGTGCCATTGACATTTTTCACGTCGGGCAAGGATTTGGTCAGCCGCACAAAAGGTTCCCTGGCATAGGCGGCCTGCCAGCAGGCTTCGATGTCCGCCAGTTTTTTACCCTCGGCGGGGTTAACAAAGATTGTGGAGTGAATGCCGCGATTCATCGGAGCCAGATGGGGAACGAAGGTTATGGCGACCGTCGCGGCGGCGGCCAGGCTCAACTCCTGTTCGATTTCGGAGAGATGCCGGTGCTTGGGCAAGCCGTAAGCCCGCAGGCTTTCGTTGCATTCGGCATAGAGAAGAGATGTGTCCGCCTTCCGCCCCGCACCACTGACTCCACTCGCGCTGCTGGCAATGATGGTGGACGGCTGGAGCAGTCCGGCTTTCAACAACGGAACCAATGGAAGCAAAATACTGGTCGGATAACATCCGGCGGAAGCCACCAACCCGGCCCCGGCGATCGCCGCGCGATGCAATTCCGGAAGGCCATAGACCGCCCCGGCCAGCAGATGAGCGGCTCCGTGTTCCTCGCCATAAAACTCCTGGTAAATCTTCGCATCCCGCAGCCGGAAATCCGCGCTCAGATCAATGATCCGTTTTCCGGCCTCAACCAGAGGTGCGGCAAATTCCTTCGCCAGTCCATGCGGCAAGGCCAGAAAAATAAACTCCACGCCACTTCCAAGCAGATTGTCCACGGACGACTCGGAAAAACTCAGCCCGGAAACCGAAGGCCGGCCCGCCAACCGGGGAAGAATATCCACCACAGACTTGCCGGCGTGCTGACGCGAAGTCACGGCCGCCAGACGGACACGGGGATGCCGCGCGAGAATCGCGCAAAGCTCCTCGCCGGAATATCCGTTCGCACCCACAATGGCCACATTCGTCATGAAGTGAAAGCGTAGCGGCGCCGGATGGTTTTCAAAGCGGAAATCTTCTCTCTTGAAACCTTTCCTTCATTGGTCGAGTCTCATCCTCCCGAAACGGGCTGTAGCACAGCTTGGTAGTGCGCTTGAATGGGGTTCAAGAGGTCGCAGGTTCGAATCCTGTCAGCCCGATTCCCCCGCAACACTGATAAACACAGGGGTTGCGGGCGGTTCGGGAAAACAAAAAAGCTGACTCCCGCTGCGGAAGGCCCCAAGATCGCCTTCCACCCCTCTCCCCTCCCCGGCGGCGGCCACATGGTTTTTACGAAGGAGAACTTTAGAAATCTCCTGCGTATCTCAGCTTGCCAAGACGGGGAATGCTGCCTAAAGACACTTCCGTATGAAGAAGATTGAGGCAATTATTAAACCTTTCAAAATGGAAGACGTCAAAGAGGCCCTGGCCGAAGTAGGCATCGAGGGCATGACGGTCAGCGAAGTCAAAGGCTTCGGACGTCAGAAAGGTCACACCGAAATCTACCGCGGCAGCGAATACACCGTGGACTTCCTGCCAAAGGTCAAATTTGAAATTGTCGTATCCGACGGCATGGTGGACAAAGCCGTCAAAGCCATTTCTGAATCCGCCAAGACCGGAAAGATTGGCGACGGGAAAATTTTCGTTCTGCCCATTGAAAACGCGATTCGCATCCGCACCGAAGAAACCGGCGAGAACGCAATCTAGTTTCAGTCCACGGACGCGATGCCTGATTGGCTCATCGTGGTCATCCTCGGATTTGTCGAGGGTTTGACAGAATTCATACCCGTTTCCTCGACGGGTCACTTGTTGATTACCCAGCATTGGCTGCACACCCCGCAGACCGATCTCTTTAATGTCGTTATCCAGTGCGGTGCCGTTCTGGCCGTGCTGCCGCTCTTCCGCGAGCGCATCGCCATGATGATACGGTGGCGGGAACCGGCCAGCCTGATCTTAAACCTCAAAATCTTCGTGGCATTTTTTATCACGGCGGTTGGCGGGCTGGTTCTGGACAAACTGAATTTTGCGCTGCCCGATACTGTGCAACCCGTGGCAACGGCTCTGATCGTGGGAGGCCTCGTCTTTATCGTGGTCGAGGCCATGCTGAAGGGCAGAATTCTCTCCTCCAACATCTCGTGGGCGATCGTGATTGTCGTCGCCCTGGCCCAGCTTTTGGCCGCCGTTTTCCCCGGAACATCGCGTTCCGGCGCCACCATAATTTTTGCCATGCTCTTTGGTCTCACCCGGGTTACGGCCACGGAGTTCTCCTTTCTCGTGGGAATCCCGACCGTGCTGGCCGCAGGAGGATTTAAAATATACAAAGGGCTGAAGGCGGGCGCGACCGAGGACTGGGGCCTGCTTGCTCTGGGCACGGTGGTGGCCGCCATCGTTTCCTTCGTTGCCGTGAAGTGGCTGCTGCACTTCGTGCAGTCCCACACTTTCGTGAGCTTCGGAATTTATCGCATCTTCTTGGGAGCTCTGCTTCTCTGGCTCCTCTGGCCCAAGACATGAACACCATCCTTCCCGACCTGCAAGGCACCGTGCTCTGTGAAGACGTGCGCGCGGAAGCCAGCGGGCAGCAGACGATCATCGGAGTCATCGGCGTCATCCCCGCCCCGGTTTTGCCGATCGGTTTTTTCAAACTCTGCCTCTGGACGCGTTGGTGCGGAGGCACCGGGGAGTTTATCCAAAAATCACTCATTCTCGGCTGCGACGACGACCAGCCGATTGCCCAGAGCGAGGTGCGCTTCGCCCTGCCGGAATTGAATTCGCATGCCACCAACGTGCATGTCTTCGGCGGGGTGCAGTTTCAAAAACACGGCATCTATCACATCGAAATTCAGATTGATGGCGAGTTGCGGTTACGTTTTCCCCTGCCGGTCGTGCCTGTGCAGCAACAGGCTCAGAACGCCGGTTAGAATTCGATCCGCTCGCCGTCTTCCGGCAAATACACCGCATCGGTGCCGGAAAGTTCGCTCTCGCAAAGGTGCTTGATCTCCTCTCTCTGCCCGTCAAATTCGCCGGAGAGATGCGTCAGGCACAAAGTGCCTATTTTCGCGGAGCGCAGGATGGCCACAAGCCCGGCCGGCGTGAGATGCGCGAGTTCGCAAATGAGCACATCGGCCGGTTGATCCAAAACACCTTTCAAATCATCGGCCGAACCCAGGTCGCCGCTGTAAATGATGCGCTTCTGCAAACCTGTGATTTCGAAAAGAAACGACTCGACCGGCGGACCGTTGAGATGAGTGGTCTGGTGGGGCGTGATCGAAAGCGCGCCCAATTTCACGCCCACCCCGGCTTGCCAGGAAAAAATTTCCAGGGGAAAACCGATGGTGTCAGGCGGCAGTAGCACCGCCTGCAACCACTGTTCCAAAGGACTCGCAAAATGGGCGGGCAGGCCCAGCGGCAGACCTTCCACGCGGCCATGCAGCCAACTGGCTTGAATGAGCAGCGGCAGTCCGCCGGTGTGATCCGAATGCGCATGAGTGATCAAAACCGCATCCAGGTCCCGCAGTTCGAAACCCAGATTGAGCAACTGTCCGCTACACGGTTCGCCCGCATCGAGCAGAATATTTTGTCCGTCACACTCCAGGAAAATGCTCGATTGAAAGCGCCCCGCCGCCACGTCACCAGAGCCGGTTCCCAGAAAAGTTACAGCGGACATTGAACAGATACCCTAAAAACTTGTCGCAGCATTCGCAAGGTTTGCGGCTGAAAAAGTTGCACTGACCGTGTCCCAAACCTTAAGTGTACCGGAATGCGGTTTCTCCGTAAATATGCCTTTTGGCTGCTGCTTGGTTGTCTCGTCGCCGGATTGGTCGGCGCGCCCTCCACTGATACGGCCCGAACCCGCCTGGCGGATGGATTCGACCAGCCCGTGGGCAAACCCAATGCCGATGGGTACTACACCTCGCGCGGATTTCGCCCCAACTATCACATGGGGGAAGATTGGAACGGCGACGGGGGCGGGAACAGCGATCTGGGCAAGCCGGTTTACTCCACGGCCAATGGCCTCGTCGTACTCGCACGGGACATGCGCATGGGCTGGGGCAACCTCGTCATCATCCGGCACACTTTCCTGGAGGATAAACAAATGAAGACGGTGGATTCGGTGTACGCCCATCTCGATAAAGTCACCGTTCGGGACAATCAGCAGGTCGTCCGCGGGCAGCAGGTCGGCACCATCGGCACGGCGCACGGCCTGTACACCGCCCACCTCCATTTTGAAATCCGCAAAAACATCCACATCGGCTATAACCAGCGGGGCTTCCGAAAAGATTATTCCAATTACTACGCGCCGGGAGCCTTTATCGCCCCGCGCCGGAAACTTTCCGGCGGTGGCCGCAGCGCGCTCGTTGCCATTAATACGTTCAATGCCGAAGGCCGGGGTGGCCCCCCGGCGGATGATTCCAAGCAACGCGTCCCGAACAAAAATGCGTCCAGCCCCACCGCCAGTCCGTCCGCTCCTGCAAAAAAACCAAGCATCTTTCGCGTCAACCGCTTTGATGATCCTTAGCGATCCTTCCAAACGCGCTGCTTGTCACCGGCCTGCTGTCTGAATAAATAAACCGTCTTGAGCATACCGGACCCTCTTTTTCTCATCGCCGGCAGCGGCCGCTACCCTTCACTGGTGATTGACTCGGCCCGCGCCGCAGGGGTCAAAACCATCGTGGCCGCCGCCTTTGAAGGCGAAACGCTCCCAGCCGTGGCGGAGACCGTGGACGAAGTCCATTGGATGCGCGTCGGCCAGCTCGGCCGGCTCCTCACCGCCGCCAAAAAATCCGGATCCCGTCATGCCATGATGGTCGGCCAGCTTGCCCCCAAGAACCTTTTCGACCTGCGTCCCGATTTCAAAGCCCTCGTGACCCTCGCCAGACTGAAACGTCGCAACGCGGAAACCCTCTTCGGTGAAATCGCCAGCCAACTCGCCAAGGCCGGACTCGAACTCCTCAACGCCACCACATTTCTCGAAGCCCATCTCGCCCCGCCCGGCCACATTGCCGGCCCGAAACCCAAACCCCGCAATCTGGAAGACATCCAGTTCGGCTGGGAGATTGGCCGGGAAACCAGCCGCCTCGATATCGGACAGACCGTGGTGGTTAAACACGGCACCGTGCTGGCCGTGGAAGCCTTCGAGGGAACCAACGAATGCATCCGCCGTGGCGGTGCCCTCGGCCGCGACGAAAGCGTGATGGTGAAGGTCTCCAAACCCGGCCAGGACATGCGCTTCGATGTTCCCGTCATCGGCGAGGAAACCATCGCCATCGCCTGCGCTGCGAAAATCAAGATCATCGGCCTTGAGGCGGGCTGCACCCTGCTTCTCGATAAACCCCGTGTCTGCCAGGCCGCGAACGAAGCGGGCATCACCCTTTACGGAATCACCCAATGAACACCCTGCGCACCGGGGTCGTCGGCGTCGGCCACATGGGCATCAATCACGCCCGCATTTACTCCGAATTGGAGTCCAGCAAACTCACCGCGATTTACGATCAAAACGCGGACGCCGCCCGCCGTGCCGCCAAAAAATACCGCACGCATGCGGCCGCCTCGCTGGAGGAATTCGCCAGCCTCGTTGATGCCGCCACGATCTGCACGCCGACCGTCACCCATTATGAAGTGGGCAAATTTCTTCTCCATCACGGCAAGCATTTGCTCATTGAAAAACCCATCGCCGACACCCCCGAGAACGCGCGCGCCCTTTCGGAACTGGCCGCCCAGCGCGGCTGCGTCTTGCAAGTCGGCCACGTCGAACGCTTCAATCCCGTCCTGGCCGCCCTCGAAAGCAAACTCCGAAATCCGCGTTTTCTCGAAGTCACCCGCCTCTCCCCCTACCCCAACCGCAGCACCGACATTGGCGTCGTGCTCGATCTCATGATCCACGACATCGAGATCATTCTGCACCTTGTCCGCTCGCCCATCGTCAGCATTGATGCCGTCGGCATCTCGGTCTTGAGCAAGGACGAGGACATCGCCAACGTCCGCTTCCGTTTCGAAAATGGCTGCGTGGCCAACGTCACCGCCAGCCGCATCAGCGAGAACAAAGTCCGCAAAATCCGCGTCTTTCAGGAAAATGCCTACCTCTCACTCGATTACCAGAACCAGTCCGGCTATCTGCTGCGCCTCGCACGGGAGGACGAACGCGAAAGCTCGTTTCTGGGAAAAATCGCCGGCCTGGCGTCAGATGCGACCATCGTGACGGAATTCAGCGGCAAGCGGATCGTGCGCGAACCGGTGGAAGTCGAGAAAGGCGAACCGCTCAAGATCGAAATCGAATCCTTCCTCCACTGCGCCCGCGAAGGGGCCAAGCCCAAGGTCTCCGGCCCCGCCGCCGCCGATGCGCTCGACATCGCCCTCGATATCACCCGCCGCATCGAGGAGGCCGATCCGCGAGGGAAATGAATCCCACGCGGAGACTGGACATATGGCATTTCAACGCTATAGATATGGCATATGATCCCGCACAAGACGCTGAACGTCCATCTGCCGGAATGGCTTTACCGGGACATCGAGAACCAAGCTCTCCGCCAAAAAACCACCAAGGGGGCCGTGGCCCGTGAACGCCTGGGCCAGATCGCCCTGCTGCCCAACGAAAAATTAATCGGCGATCTTTTCGGAATCGCAAAGGATCTTCCCTCGAACCTCAGCACGAAAAAACACTTCCCTCGTTATGGGCAGGACGGTCATCGCTGACACCGGAGCGATCGTGGCGCTGCTCTCCCGCCGGGATTTTCATCACACCTGGGCGGTTTCCCACGCCAAGGTTCTGCCCCTTCCCTGGATGACGTGCGAAGCCGTATTCTCCGAGGCTTACCATTGCGTCTCCGCTTCGGCCCGGGCCCGGGAGGGACTTCTCGCCATGGTCCGCCGGGGCGCGCTTGTCTTTCCTTTCAGCCTCGCGCCCTCCCTCTCCGCCGTAACGGCTTTCCTGGAAAAATACAGCGGTCTTCCCACGTCCGTGGCCGACGCCTGTCTCTTCCATCTCGCAGTGCATCTGCCCCAAGCCGTCCTGTGGACCACCGACCGGGATTTCCTCATCTATCGCACCCCTGCGAAACGAAAAATTGAAACCCTGCTTCCCGAATAGCGATTCGGGAAAGAAAGATTCGAGGACTTGAAAGAAATACTCTACAAGCTGGTGCTCCGCATGGCGGCTTGCACTGCTGAATTTGATCATGCCCGCTGATTCCCCGATTTTGTGGATCGTGGCTGGTGAAGCCAGCGGAGACGCGCGGGCGGCCGAGGTCATGCAAGGCCTGCGGGAATTGTCGCCCGGCGCGCGCTTCGTCGGCGCGGGAGGCCCCAGGATGGAGCCCCTGGCGGCCGAGCCGTTTGACAACTGGGTCGCGCAGGCGGCCGTTCTCGGCCTGTGGGATGTCCTCAAACATTACGGCTATTTCCGGAAAAAATTCCACGACATGCTCGCCTGCATCGCGGTGGAAAAACCGGACGCAGTCCTGCTGGTTGATTATCCGGGCTTTAATCTCCGCTTGGCCAAGGCTCTTCGCCAACGCGGCTATGGCGGGAAGATTCTTTACTACATCAGCCCGCAGGTTTGGGCTTGGAACCGTGGCCGCATCCCGAAGATGGCCCGCATCCTTGATCTGATGATTTGCGTGTTTCCCTTTGAACAGCCGATGTATGAGGCCAGCGGACTGCACACGGTCTTTGCCGGGCACCCGCTGCTCGACGCTCTGGC
>Ga0209591_10009081_pt1 | contig 10780 bp, 8 predicted proteins | sample MAT01_FD_187207 | JGI IMG/M metagenome (GOLD analysis project Ga0209591, IMG submission 187207) | Freshwater microbial communities from Lake Fryxell liftoff mats and glacier meltwater in Antarctica - MAT-01 (SPAdes) (version 2) | ecosystem: Environmental > Aquatic > Freshwater > Ice > Liftoff...
TGGGCGCCCGCCTATCCATACTGCCCCGTAAGGGCGCCCCTTGTGGGCGCCCGCCTCTCCATACTGCCCCGTAAGGGCGCCCCTTGTGGGCGCCCGCCTATCCATACTGAGAATCAATGTGGCAGAAGGAATAGCTCACAGCCACAGCTCCACGCGCCGCTCGAATGGCTCGGGTGCCGTGGGCTGCTCCGCCTCACCCACCCGCAGCAGGCGCACGATGTGCCGGCGCAGCAGATCCAGCTCGGTTGAGCTGTAGCGCTCGCCGCCGAAGCGCTGGAGATTGCGCAGCTGCAGCGCGAGGATGCGCCGATCCTGGCGGGCGACCAGCCGCAGCAGCAGCGCTAGCGGCGGGACGATCAGCCAGGGCGGCAGCGGCGCCGTGCGGCCCGTGGCGCGGGCGAAGACCCGCAGCGACTGCTCGCGCTCCGGCGTAAAGTGCAGCGTGATCAGCAGCAGCGTGCGCCGCGCCGAGCGATACGCCAGCTCCACGGTAGCTGGCATCACAAAGCGGCCCAGCGAGCGCTCCACGCCCGCCCCGAACAGGCGCGAGACGAGCCCCGACTGCTGGCCCTCGTCGCAGTACTCGGCCTCCACACGGTCGGCCTCGCCGCGCACAATCGCGGTGACACGCCGACGCGGACGCTCGCCGCGCACCACGCCCGCGTGCACAAAGTGCGTGTGGTTGGCGTCGAGAAAGTTCTCGCGCCTGTCGAGCAGCTGCGCCTGGAGCCGAAACTCGCGCAGCACCGTAGCCTCGCCGCGCTGCAGCGGCGGCGGCGCGGGCGGCGGGGCGCCCTGCGGCTCCAGCGCAACCCAGACCAACCCGCCCTGCTCGGCCACCGCGTAGGCCTGCGCCCGGCGCGTGGGGTGGTCGGGCTCACCGGCGAGGCCCGGCACGGCACGGCAGGCGCCGGCGCGATCAAACTGCCAGCCGTGGTAGGGGCAGGCCAGCAGCCCGCCGCGCAGGGCGCCCGCCGAGAGCGGCGCGTTGCGATGGGGGCAGCGGTCGGCCAGAGCGGCGGCACGCCCGGCCTCGCCGCGAAACAGCACCAGGGGCTCGTTAAGCAGGGTGCGCTGGAGCGGCTTGCGCCCCAGATCCTCGGAGCGGCAGAGCGCAAACCAGTGGCGGCGCAGGGCGCGCAGATGCTTCATAGACTCTTTTGTGGGGCGCTGCTTGGCGGAGGCTGCTGGATCAGGATAGCAGAGAACGCGCCTTGGCGCCATTTGTACGTATGTGTCTGCTATGACACCGCCTTGGGGGCTTCGTACTACCGACGCCCGCGCCTTGTTCTTCGCCCGCTGATCAGGTAAAATGCGTCGGGCGTTTGAGCGATGTTTCCGAAAAGGGGTGCGGTGAGCGGAATGATCGAGGCCGTGCGCGGCATGCGCGATGTGCTGCCCGCCGAGCAGCGCGCTGCGGCGCGGGCGCGAGCGGCCATCGAGGCTGTGCTCGCCGCCCACGGCTACACGCCCCTAGATCTGCCCATCATCGAGGCCCGCGACCTCTACCTGCGCAAGCTCGGCGAGGAGCTGGCCGGCAAGGTGTATGAGTTTAGCTTCGGCGGGCGCGAGCTGGCCCTGCGCCCAGAGTGGACGGCCTCGGTGCTGCGCGCCTACGTCGCCCATATGCGCGATCAGCCCCTGCCCCTGCGCCTCAGCTACGCTGGCCCCGTGTTTCGCTACGAGCGCCCCCAGCGCCACACCTACCGCCAGTTCACCCAGGTGGGCGTGGAACTGCTGGGTGGCCCCGCCCCCCGCGCCGACGCCGAGACGATCGCTCTGGCCTGCGCCGGCCTCGACGCCGCCGGTGTGACAGATTACAGTGTGCGCGTCGGCCACGTGGGCCTGCTGCGCGAGCTCCTGGCCCAGCTTGGGCTGGCCGAGCGCACCCAGGGCGCCCTGGTCTGGGGCATGGAGCGCATGCGCCAGGAGGGGATCGAGGCAGCGCGCAGCCGCCTGCGCGAGGCAAGCGGCGACCCGCCCATCGGCCTGGAGCTGCCCCACGGCCTAGACGACGAGCAGGCCACGGCCTGGCTGCTGCGCACGCTGGAGGCCATGCAGATCGATCTGAGCACCGGCTCGCGCTCCCCAGAGCAGGTGGTGGCGCGCCTGTTGCGCAAGCTGCGCCGCCGCGACGAGCAGCCCGCCATCGAGCGCGCCCTGGAGTTGCTGGGCAGCCTCGGCGCCACCAGGGGCGCCCCCGCCACAACCTTGCCCGCCGTGGCCGCCCTGCTGGAGACGGCAGGCTTGCACGCCGCCGCCTACGACGAGCTGCGCGCCATCCTGGCCCTGCTGCCCGCCCACGGCCTCGACCCGGCCCGCATCGAGATCGACTTCGGCCTGGGGCGTGGCCTGCACTACTACACTGGCATGATCTTCGAGATCGACGACCCCTCCGGCCTCCAGCTCTGCGGCGGCGGGCGCTACGATGATCTCGTGGCCGCGCTCGGCGGGCGGGGCGGCGTGCCTGCGGTGGGCTTCGCCTACGGCCTGGAGCGCGTGGCCGCCGCTGCCGCCGCCCCCGACGAGCCCGCCACGCCACGGGTCGCCCTTGTGGCCCCCGTGGCCGACGACGACTACGCCTACGCCCAGGAGGTTGCCCGCCGCCTGCGCGCCCACGGCCTCGCCGCCACGGTGGATGTGCGCGGCCGCCCTTTGGCCAAGAATCTCAGCGACGCGGCCAGGCGCGGCGTGGGCTACGTGGCCATTGTTGGCATCGAGGAGCGCCAGAGCCGCACCCTGGTGTGGCGCGACCTGGAGCGCCGCGACGAGCGCCGCCTGGGGCTGGATGCGATCTCCACGTTATGACAATCACCATACGGGCGCCCCGCGTGGGCCCCGCCGAGGTGCGCCCGCCTATGACGAACGCCCTGCCCTGGGGCCACTACGCCGAGCTGCGGCCCGCCGAGCTAGCCGCCATTCGTGAGCGCGCCCCCGTGGCCTACCTGCCCTGGGGCGGCCTCAGCTGGCACGGCCCGCACCTGCCGCTCGGCCTCGATACCCTGCTGGCCGAGGCTGTGGCCGAGCGCTGCGCCCGCCGCACGGGCGGCGTGCTGCTGCCCGCAGTCTGCTGGCCGCTTGGCCCCGCCCCGCACCCTGACTCGCTCGGCCTGCGCGCTACCACGCTCCGCGCCCTGCTCGACGATGCTCTGGCCGCCCTGGCCGCTGGGGGCTGGCGCGCGGCTGTGCTGGTGAGCGGCCACTACAGCCCCAGCAGCGACCTGCTGATGATCCAGGCCGCACGCAGCGCCATCGCCGACCACGGCCTGCTCGTGCTCGCCGTGCCCCCCCTCGGCCTAGTGGACGACGAGATGCTCGACCACGCCGCGCTCTGGGAGAGCTCGGTGCTGCTCGCCCTGCGCCCCGAGCTGGTGGCGCTTGCGGCCCTCGGCGATGGCCCGCTCAACCCTGCCACGAGCGGGGTGGTGGGCCGCGACCCGCGCCACACCGCCTCGGCCTCGATCGGGCTCAGCGCCCTCAGCCTCGCTGTGGAGCGCATCGTCACCGCCGTGCGCGAGCTGGTGGAGCGCCGCGACCCCGCCCCGCTCCACGCCCTCTACGCCCAACGCCTGGAGCACCACCAGGCGTACCTCGCCCGCTTCGGCGACGACCCCGACCAATCTACTGCCGCCTGGTGGCAGGATCTGCTGCGCATAGAGCGCTAAAACACGCCAATGCTACGCTTCGCCATCCCATCCAAAGGCTCCGGTTACGACGCAGCGCTCGCACTGCTGCAGAGCTGCGGCCTGCGCGTGGTGCGCGCCAACCCGCGCCAATACACCGCCGCCCTGCGCGGCCTCCCAGGCACCGAGGTGCTGCTGCATCGCCCCGCCGACATCGTCGAGAAGGTGGCCCAGGGCACGATCGACATCGGCATCACCGGCTACGACCTGGTGACCGAGCAGCGTGGCGACGACGCCGACCTGCTGGTTGCCTACGACGACCTTGGCTTCTGGCGCGTGGAGCTGGTCTTCGCCGTGCCCCAGGGCTGGGTGGATGTGAGCGGCTGGGACGACCTGGCAGACCTCGCCGTGGAACTGCGCGGCCAGGGCCGCCGCCTGCGCATCGCCACCAAGTACCCCGAGACGGTGCGCCGCTTCTGCTACGGCCAGGGCATCAACGCCTTCGAGCTGGTGGACTCGCAGGGCGCCACCGAGGCCGCCCCCAGCCTCGGCTACGCCGACATCATCGCCGACATCACCGAGACCGGCACAGCCATCCGCGACAACCGCCTGAAGATCGTCGGCGGGCCGATCCTGCGCTCCCAGGCCGTGCTCGTGGCCAGCCGGCGCACCCTGCGCGGCGACACCGCCAAGCTCGCCCTGGTGCGTCAGCTGCTGGAGCTGGTGGAGGCGCGGCGGCGCGGCAGGCTTTTCTACTCGCTCACGGCCAACGTGGCCGGCGAGGGCGTGGAGACCGTGGGACGCCGTGTGAGCGAGCGCCTGGAGCTGGCGGGTCTCCAAGGCCCCACCATCGCCCCCGTCTGGAGCAAGTACGCTGGCGAAGGCGCCGCGCAGTGGTACGCCGTAAACGTGGTGGTGCCCCAGGGCGAGCTGCTGCCCGCCGTGGAGCATCTGCGCAACATCGGCGCCGTGAGCATCAGCGCCGTGCAGGTGCAGCATGTGTTCAAGGCCGAGAGCGAGGCGTATGTGCGGCTGCTCACGGCACTTAGGTAGAGGTGCGCGTGCGGGCGCTGCTGCCCCGCGCCCCTACAGCCGCGAGCGCGGGTCCAGCGCATCCCGCAGCCCATCGCCCACAAAGTTGATGCTCAGCACCGTGATGAAGATCAGGAAGCCGGGGATCAGCGCCAGCCAGGGTGCGGCCTGCAGGTACTGGCTACCGTCGGTCACAAGGCGGCCCCAGGTGGGCGTGTCGGCGGGGAAGCCGACGCCGAGGAACGACAGCGTCGACTCGGTGATGATCGCGTTGCCGATCTCGAGCGTGGCGGCCACGATGACCGGGCTCATCGCGTTGGGCAAGATATGCTTGAACATGATCGCCGTCTTGCTCACGCCGAGCGCCGTGGCGGCCTCCACGAACTCCTTCTCCTTGAGCGAGAGGAACGAGGCCCGCACCACGCGCGCCGTCTGCATCCAGGCCAGGCCGCCGATCATCACCACCACGATCACAAAGATACCCGCCTCAGGCGAGCCCATCAGCTTGATCACCGGGTCGCGGAACAGGTAGACCGTGAGCAGGATAAGCGGGATGCTGGGCAGCGACAGGAACAGGTCGGTGATGCGCATCAGCAGGTTATCGACCCAGCCGCCGAGAAAGCCGGAGAGCGCGCCGACCACCGAGCCGAGCGAGATCGCGATCACCATGGCGGTGAAGCCCACAGCGAGCGAGATGCGGCCGCCATAAAGCGCACGGGCGAACAGGTCGCGACCGAGGTCGTCGGTGCCAAAAGGGTGATTGGCTGTGGGCGGCGACAGGATCGCAAGAAAGTTCAGATGGTCGCCCAGATCCTTCAGCGTGGGGTTCTCGCTCGGCACCGGGGAGCCCTCGGCGGCGCTCACCGCTACCAGACGATTCACATACAAGGGGCCACCCAGCGTCACAACCAGGGTCAGGAACACCAGGATCGTCACGCCGATCAATGCCAGGTTATGCTTGCGGAAGCGGCGCCAGACATCGCCCGTAAGCGTGCGCGGCTTGACGGCGAGATTCGTGCCGAGCTGTTTGAGCCGGGCTGCGCCCGCGCTGGAGAGCGGGCCATCGAGGGTGGGGGTTGCCTCAGACATTCGCACCTCGCTTACGAGTACCGCACACGCGGGTCGAGCACGCCATAGAGCACATCAGCCACCAGATTGAAGACCACCGTGAGCATCGCGAAGATGAAGGTTAGGGCCATAACGACAGGCGTGTCGGAGTTGTTAATCGACGTGATCAGCAGCTGTCCAAGGCCATTCACGCGGAACAGGTTCTCGGTGATAATCGCGCCTGCGAAGATAGTGGGGATGCCGAGCGCGATCAGCGTGATCACCGGGATCAGGCTGTTCGTCACCACGTGGCGCACTACCACGAGCCGGTCGGTGAGCCCCTTGGCACGGGCGGTGCGCACATAGTCCATGCTCAGGTTATCGAGCATCGCGGAGCGCATAAAGCGGGTGAGGGCCGCCGTTTGCTGCACCACCAGCACCGTGATCGGCAGCACCATCTGGCGCACTTGTTGCCAGAAGGTCGCCCAGCTATCGACTTTTATTGTCGAGCTATAGACGATCGGGAACCAGCCCAGGTTGATCGCGAAGACCAGCATTAGCACTAGTCCGGTAAAGAAGGAGGGCACAGAGAAGCCGATAAATGAGAAAAAAGTCGCAACATTATCGAAGATCGAGTACTGTTTGACCGCTGAGATAATGCCGAGCGGGATGGCAAGGCCCACCGCGATCACATAGGCCAGGCCCACCACCTGCAAGGTCTGGGGCAAGCGCTGCGCGATCAGATCGGTGACGGGCGCTTTGCTGTTGAAGGAGATACCGAAGTTGCCCTGGGCGAGCTGCTGGAGCCACTTCACATAGCGCACAGGCCAGGGCTGGTCGAGGCCAAGCTGGGTGCGGATCAGCTCGCGTGTCGACTCAGGGATAGCGGGGTTCAGGGCGAACTGAGCGAGCGGATCGCCGGGGGCCAGGGCAAGCACGGCGAAGATCACAAAGCTGATGACAAGCAGGGTGGGGATAGCGATCAGCGTCCGCCGAACAATATACTGGCCCATGCGCCGACTCCTTGCACGGTGGGATGATGATATACGGGCGGGGGTGCGGCCTAGCCACACCCCCGCGTCGGAACGGGCTTAGCCTACGGGACGCGCTTCCAGTCCTGAATGTTCCACAGCACCGAGTCGAAGGTGCTGAAGGTGGGGCCTTCCAGGTTCTTCAGCTTCACCTGGGGGGTGGCGCGGTTGACCAGCGGGATGATCGCATTGTCGCTGATCAGGAGATCGTTCAGCTGAATGGCCAGTTCGGCGCGCGCGGCCGGATCGAACTCCTTGGTGAAGGTCGTGAAGAGCGTGTCGTACTCGGGGTTGCAGTAGCGACCGTCGTTGTTGGCGTTCCACTGGTTGGCTGCAGCGTTCGCGTTCTTGCACTGCCAGGCATCAAAGTAGGCGGCCGGGTCAATGTCGGTGGGGCCGTTGGTGTACATCTGCATATCGACGTACATCTTGTTCAGCGTGTCGGGGTTGCCGGGGTCGCCGCTGAAGAAGACGCCTGCGTCGATCGCCTTCACGTTCACCGTGATGCCGATCTCGGCCAGGTTGGCCTTGATGATCGCCTGCTCGCCCTGGCGCAGCGTGTTGATCGAGGTCTGGAAGTTCACGATCAGCTTCACGCCGTCCTTCTCGCGTACACTGCTGCCATCGGGCACCACCCAGCCGGCATCATCGAGCAGCTTCTTGGCCGCATCCAGATCGCGGGCGCAGGTGGTGTTGGGGGAGTCCAGCGCAGCGGGTACCACCAGGATGTTGCAGGTGGGGTTGCCGGTGGGGCCGTAGAGCTGGGTGACGATCGCCTCACGGTCGATCGCCAGGTTGATCGCCTGACGCACGGCCGGGTCAGTCATGAAGGGGTGGGGCTGGTCGGGCTCGCTGCGCTTGTCGCCGAGGGCCGGGTCGGGGTTGGCGAAGTTGATCACCACACGCTCGATGCCGAACGAGCCACCGGCCACCGGGTCACAGCCGCCGCTAGCAAGAATTGGTTCGAGCACCGCCTTGGGCACCTGAATGTTCCAGGCGTAGTCTACTTCCTGGGTCTCACAGACGGCACGGGCCGCCGAGGCTGCGTCGCCGCCGCCCTTGATCTCGACCTCATCGAAGAAGACGCCATCGGCGTTACGATACTCGGGGTTGCGCTCGTAGAGCACCGTGTCGCCCGGCTTCATCTCGGTGAGCGTGTAGGGGCCGGTGCCGATCGGGGCGAGGTTAGACGCCTGGCAGGCGGCGTCGCTAATGGCGTTGGCGCCGATGCATTTCTCGAACTGGGCCTTCTGCAAGATCATGCCGGGGGGGCCGACGAAGGAGATGTAGGGGTTGGGGCTCGGCTGCTTCCAGGTGATCTTCACCGTCTGCGCGTCCACCGCCTCCACCGACCCGATCGGGTCGAAGTTCGCGGTCGTGGCGCAGGCCGTGGCCGGGTCGGCGCAGTACTGCCAAGTGAAGACCACGTCGTCGGCGGTGAAGGGCGTGCCGTCCGACCAGGTCGCCTCTACCAGCTTCCAGGTAACGCTCGTGCCGTCCTCAGCGACGCCGCCATTCTCGACGGTCGGGATCTCCTCAGCCAGGTACGGCACCAGCTCGTCCGTCTCGCTGTAGCGGGCCAGCGGCTCCAGGATCAGGGTGGCGCCGTCAAAGTCCTTGGTGCCGGAGGCCAGGTGCGGGTTCAGGATCGTGATCGACTGCCAGTAGAGGATGTTCAGCTTGCCGCCGGCGACGGGCTCAGGGACGGCCGTGGGCGCCGCGGTGGGGGCCGGAGCCTCGGTGGCAGCGGGCGGCGCCGTAGCAGCGGGGGCATCGGTGGGGGCAGCAGCGACCGGCGCCGTCGTCGCCTCGGCGACTGGGGCCGTCGTGGGTGCCTGGGGAGCCTGCGGTGCGCCGCCACACGCTGCGAGGATCATCGCGAGCGCTGCGAACGCCGGGAGCCACGACCAGAGCCGTTTGGGATTCACTAGGACCTCCTGATAAACAACCGTAGAACCTGTATAGATGTGTGAGCGACAGCGAGGCCCGCACCTTGCTGTCGCTCGTCATCCCAGCGTTGCGAGCAGAGCACCAAGCGCGGGCTCGTTGGCCCGCCGCATTGGCGCGTGTGCAATGGTCTGCTGCAGTGTTGGCGCTCCTGGCCGTTCTGGTTGAACGAACCGCGTGCTGGCCGTGAAGCTAGTACGCCGACCGAGCATGTTTGCGTGATGCGTATGGGCTGGGCGCCCACGAGGGGCGCCCTTACGATCCATCAGAAGTGCGCGGATGCTGTACGAGGGCAGCCTGGCCACGCTGATCGTTTGACAGATACTCAGGCCGTTTTGGATTGGTTAAAGGTAGCATACATGGACCTAAGCTGTCAAGTCGCCCGCTCTGAAGCCCGCGCGCTGCACCGCACTCCAACGCGGAATCGCTTTGCACCGTGTGTGAAGATTGTAAAGGATTTATTGGACTAAGCAACTATTCATCTTCCCCGTCAAGAATGCCCTCCAGGCGCGAGGCGGCGCGCTGGGCCTGGGCGCCTACACCGAAGCCCTCGCGCCGAAAAGCGATCCGCCCACCAACCATAGTCAGCATCACCTGGCCCTTGAGCCGTTGCCCCTGGAGCGGCGTGCTGCGCCCGCGCGAGACAAAGCTGGCGGCGTCCACAATCCAGCTGCGCTGCGGGTCGAAGATCACCAGATCGGCCCGTGCGCCAGGCCGCAAGGTGGCCGGCGAGCGCCCAAGCACCCCGGCTGGCCCCTCGGTAAGCTTCGCCACAAGGTTCACCAGATCCATCTCGCCGCGATGCACCAGGGTGAGCACCAGAGCCAGGGCTGTTTCTAGCCCGCTGATACCCGGCGCCGCCAGCCCGTACTCGCGCTCCTTCTCGACTCGGCTCTGGGGCGCGTGGCCGGTGGCGATCGCGTCGATGGTGCCGTCGCGCAGGCCCGCCACCAGGGCGTCCACATCGTCGTCGGTGCGTAGCGGCGGGCTCACACGCGTGCTTGTGTCGTAGGGCGGCAGCAGCGCGGGGTCGAGCCACGAGGGCAGGCCAAGCTCGGGGGTGGGGTTGCGCTTGCGGCGCGGCTTCGGCTCCGGCGCCTGGGGGGACAGCTTGCCGCCCATGCTCCCGAGCACCCAGCGGTCGCTGAGCGTAAGATGGTGCGGCGTCACCTCCGCCGTGACGGTCGCGCCGCGCGCTTTGGCGGCGCGGATCAGGGCCACGCCGGCGGCGGTGCTCACCTGGCAGAGATGCAAGTGGGCGCCGGTGCTCTCGGCGAGGGCGATGTCGCGGGCGATGGCGACCTCCTCGGCGGCGGCGGGGAGGCCCGGCAGGCCGAGGCGCGTGCTGATCGCACCCTCGTGCATAGCCCAGCCGGGCGCCAGGCGCGGCTCCTCGCAGTGGGTCATCACCGGCAGGCCGAGGGCGGCGGCGTAGGCAAGGGCGTTGCGCATCAGGGCGGGGTCGGCGATCGCGCGCCCGCCGTCGCTAAACGCGATGCAGCCGGCCTCGGCCAGCTCGCCCATCTCGGCTAGCAGCTTGCCCGCGCGCCCCTGGGTAAGGGCGCCGATCACCTCCACGTGGACGTGGCCCTCGCGCCGGGCGAGCTCGCGCACGTGGCGCACCATGGCCGCCGTGTCCTGGGCCGGGTGAGTGCTGGGCATGGCGCAGAGTGTGGTGAAACCGCCGTGCGCGGCGGCGCGCGTGCCGCTGGCGATGGTCTCCTTCTGCTCGTAGCCTGGCTCGCGCAGGTGGGCGTGAAGATCGGTGAAGCCAGGGGCGACTACGGCGCCCCTGGCCGCGATGATCTCCACATCGTCGCCCAGCGGGGCGCGCTCGGTGTGCAGGTCGGTCAGATCGTAGAGCTGGGCGACCAACCCGTTGGCGATCAGGATGTCGCCGACGGTGGCCACGCGGCCGGCCGGATCGATGATCGAGGCGTGTTTAATCAGGTAGTTCATGGAGATGTCTGGAGGAGCGCCCACAAGGGGCGTCCCTTACGTGTGATCATCGACGATCGCGTGGGAACGCCACGATAGTGTCGCCTGATAGGAATGTGTGGGGGCGCCCTTACGTGTGATCATCGACGATCGCGTGGGAAC